>Ga0302310_10002879_pt1 | contig 13607 bp, 13 predicted proteins | sample III_Palsa_N1_2_FD_200451 | JGI IMG/M metagenome (GOLD analysis project Ga0302310, IMG submission 200451) | Peat permafrost microbial communities from Stordalen Mire near Abisko, Sweden - III_Palsa_N1_2 | ecosystem: Environmental > Terrestrial > Soil > Palsa > Peat permafrost | place: Sweden... | reverse complement strand
CAAGCTCGGCTGCGAGTTCGCAAGACCTGTCGGGATTGGGCAAATCAGACAATAGATAGGAACTAGTGACATTGGCCATAGCTTCGGGAGTGGATTGTGACCGAAGAAGTTCGGCCAGCGCGTTTATACCTGAACCAAAGACCTGTTCAGCCGGAATCACCCGATCCGTGAGCACAGAAACAGATTTTTGCAAATACGGAAAGATCCCCCCCGGCTGGAACTTTAATCCGAAGACGCGCCCGAGCCCCTCCATCGAGCGCGAAAATTTTCCGGTATACACGCCCGATACTTCGGCCCGCTGGAGGACACAGGGATCGGCGATAGGTTTTTCGAGGTCATGTTCGAAGACGAGATAGCAGCTGGGATGAGGAAGAGTTTCGGCGACGCCAGGGGCGATGCCGCGATGATCCCACTGCACGTACCAAAAGTGCTGGATGAACGGTGATAGTTGAGGTGGAGTGGCTATCCGCTGGTGATAGAAACCAGTCCCACGGTCTTCGGGCGCATGCAGGACTCCGCGTGGAGGAGCCACACTCGGAGCAAACTGCGCGGGCTCACGTCGCTTTTCTTCAATACGGCTCGATTTCATCGTCTTATCTTGGCTGTTGAGGGGCATACCATGCACGTAATTTACAAAGCGTTAGCGACATCCCTAATTATGCTCACACCCGCCGGAATGGCCAAAACAGGAGTTGATCGTATGGAAGCAAGAGGAACTTTTGAGGTGACAGTGAAGCCAGCAGAAGCTACAGCATTTGAGAGGGCCATGGGTGCATCTCGCTACGAGCTGGTAAAGGACTGGAACGGAGACTTTGTCGGAACTTCGAAAGGTGAGATGCTGAGCAGTCTCACCGAAAGCAGTGGCGCGATGGCCTACGTCGCGATGGAGGAAGTGACAGGTAAGCTCAGCGGAAAACACGGAAGCTTTTATTTCGCACACCGGGCAACGATGACAAAGGGAGACGCGGCCTCAGGCGAGATGCACATTGTCGTGGTCAAGGGTTCTGGAACTGAAGACCTCGTCGGTTTATCGGGCGATCTCACCATCATCATCGACTCGGCCGGCAAGCACTCTTATGTGTTCGATTATGAACTGCCGTCAAAATGACGCTGTGTAACGTCTTGAAACTACCTGTCGCCCTTGCCGCCAGTGCGGCTCCTCAACAGCCAACATAACTTTCGTCAGGTTCAGGCGAAGGCATCATTCCTGCGACTGTGCTCCATATAGCGCCGCAAGATCTGGGCAAAGAAATCAGGCGAGCGCGGTCCACACCATGATCCCAGTATGAAGTCCATTCTCACTTTCCTTTTCCAGCGCGGATCTCAACGACTGCGCACGCAGTTTTCGCGTCCGCCGGGATCAGCTGAACAAGTAGCCAGTCCGGGTTCGTGACTATCCTTAGCCTCAAAGACAAGAAAGTTAAGATCCCGAAGTCCGCGATGTTAAACCTGATTTCGCTAGGCACATAGGAGCCTGCCCCGCTTTTTCTGCTCGCCTCCCACATCTGCCCGAACTCCGGGCTCGCGTCAAGGAGGTCTTCCACAAGTTGCTCCAATCTCTTGTTGCCTGAAAGCCGAGCGCACTGAGCCCTCAATATACCCACGCTGAGTGCCGCCCACTCTGGCCACGCGGCGAATATCCCTCGCCTGTAGGGGTCCATGAAAAGCCGCCAAGCGATATTTTCAGCATGTGGACCGTCGTAGGTGTCAAAACGGTAGATGAAGTTTCCCAGCCCGTTGAAGGCCATTACATCAAAAGCCTCATCAGTTACGAATGCTGGCCCTGCTGAGAAGCCGTCCAGCGCAATCTGCAACATGGGCAAGATTTCTGCAAATGAATCATGGACCTCCGAAACTGGATGAGAGGCGAGCGACGACAGGTAGGCTGCGTCATGAGGCGACAAGCGAAGCGCACTCGTGAGACGTTGCAACAGATCCTTCGAAACTTGAATGTCGCGCCCCTGTTCCAGGGAGGTGTACCACGAGATTCCGATACCGGAAATCTGCGCAAGCTCTTCTCGGCGCAACCCGGGAGCGCGCCGTCGTCCTAAGCTCGGCAGGCCGAAATCACTTGGCTTGAGGCAAGCGCGTTTCGCCTTTAGGAACTCCGCCAAGTCCCTGCGCCTCCGAGCTTCTGCGTTGTTTTTTGAGGTCTCAGTCATGTCAGTTGTTGCTTATTCCAACTCTTGGGTAACGCCGCGATTGAAACACTAGCTGTGCGAGAGTCCCCAGCAAGAGCAACCCCGCTGCGTCAGGGAACCAAGTGCCATAGCGATCGAAGAGGGTACGATCGTGACCCAGCGGCACATCAACAAGAAGGGACGCGAAGTCGGCGCTGTCTGATCGCTCCTGGCCGAGGATGCGACCCCTATCATCTGTGACAGTGAGAAACCCGCCTTTGGCTGCGTGTGCAATCGCGTATCCTCCCTCCACTCCACGCATGATGGCTATGTGCCCATGCCAAGTACGGTCTGCGTTGAAGTCCCATGCCGGATCAAGAAGAAGTTCGATACCGGAGCGTCCGTAGTCGAGAGCGGGATGGATGAAATCCATGTCTTTGCAGATCGCTACGCCTACGGGCCCTGGCGACCCCGTAAGGAATGCGAGTGACACCCCCGGGGTGAGATTGGATTCAAACTGCGGAAGCATATGCTGCTTTTCATAAGTAGAGACAGGCCGAGTTGGCGTATACATTCGCGCCTCGTTGAAGGAGCCGCTTGCCCCCAAATGCCTCACACCAAAGACGAGCTTCGCTCCCGTATGATCTGCAACCGCCTGGAGAACCCCATCTACCGCTGCAACGTTTTGGGAGCGCATGAGTCCGGTCTTCTCGGGCATCACGATGATCTTTGCACCCTCACGAGCGAGCCGTTCAGCCTGCGCGGCATAGCCTTGGACGAGGTCTTGCATCTCCGCCGGTTGCTCAGCGAACAACACCCTATCCGTCACAAGTAGCCCAACTTTTATGGTTTGTTGCGGGGCTGGAGTTGCTAAGCGCTTCAAACCGAATAGACACATGCCGGAGACAACAGCGACTACTGAAACCGCGACGATTGCGGCCTGTCTTGGCTTCCTGTGTCGCGCATAGAGGCCACTGGCGACTGCCGTGGGAAATAACAACAAGAGGAAGGTGATGCCCCAAGGTCCCGTGAGGGACGCCACTTGCAGCATGGGTAGAAAGGGCTCCTGCGTATAAGCAAGGCTGCCGGCTGTGCCGTTCGCCGGAACAAAGCTAGCCAAGTACTCGATCACTGTCCAAAACGCCGGCAGGGAGACTGTAGCACTCAGAACTGAGCCACGGCGGAGAAGAGCGCGGAACAGTAGGATGCCCATCGTGAAGAGCAGCGACGCTATCGACAAGGGGAATAGCCATGCAGTTACGGGGGCTCCGAGAACGAAGTGTATGTCGTATAGGAAGCTGAGACTTCCCAGGAGGAAAGAAAGGAATGCAGCACAGGCGGCTACTTTCCATGAGTTTAACTCGGTTGCCAATACGAGAACAGGAATGAACGCGATCCACATCAAAGGCCAGACCGGAGTCATGCCGTCTCCGAGAATGAGTAGCGTAGCCGTCGCGCAGACCGCTACAGTGGCAGCGAGTACCGGATGCTTATCGACGAAGACCATTGAGATACCTCCTGAAAGAGCTCCGATAAAGGGAGCGGAACTGTCTTTCGCCCTGGACCAACCGACCGCCCAGATAAAGCGAGATGAGACCATGCGAAAGTGCACTCAACTCGAACGCGACCTCGATTGGATCGTCGCGTCGCAACTCTCCGCTGTGCATTGCTTCCTCAAGAATCCTCACGGTTGGATTGAACGTTGGGGACCGCCCCGCCTTGAAGTCCTCGGGATAGACCCGTGCTCCCTCGCGAGGCACAAGAAACATGAGGTGATACATGTTGGGAGATTGCATTGCGGCATCCAAAAAAATAGACCCCACCTGCATGAGTCGCTGTTCAACATCGCCTTTGAGCCTCAGTACATCCGCGCGAGATGCGATGTCTCGAAAGCCCAGGTCTGCCACCGCGTTGAGCAGACTCGCTCGATCCGCGTAGTGTTTGTAGATCGCCATCGGTGTTATGCCGACTTTTTCTGCGACCGGGCGCATCGCAACCGCCGACAAGCCCTGTTCATCGAGAACCTGGCGGGCAGCGACGAGAATGGAAGCGGCAGTATTCGCTTTGACGGGCTTCGCATCTAACGCCGGACTCATAGGTATACAGCGTACACGCTAAGGTATACTTTGTATACCCGTAATGCTCAACGGAGGACTTGCGGTGCCCTTTATGCCTAGACATAATCGCAACTTGCTTTCGGAACGGTCATGGGGAGAGTGACTGTCCTAGGCTGACTGATTACTGCTTAATTCGGCCGCTTTAGTTCAAAATCGTCGTTACCAGCAGCATCGCAATCGATAAAGCCCAAGACGAGGAAAACACAGATGCAAGATAAAGCCGGGTCGGGTAGCGGTATACCGTTGGCGTTCTTCGGGATTACGTTCGCATGGGCTTGGGGTCTCTGGACGATCCCGCTCACGACCGCCCGTGGATGGATCATTAGCCCAAAACTCAGTGGGCTGCGCGTGTTGCTGTTGGTGGGAGCATATGCGCCGTTTGTAGCGGCGTTCGCACTCAGCTTTCGTAACGGGACAGCAGGTGTGCTATTCAAGCGCGCATTTCGGTGGAAGTTTCCGGTACCTGTGCTCATGATCGCCGTGTTTCTATCACCCGTGCTTGCTGGCTGTGCGCTGTGGGCCCGGTCGATGCAAGGCGGCGCTCCATTTGCCATTCAAATCGGCTTGCATGATGCAGCAACACTACTGTTCTTCCTCTTTTTTCTTGGCGGATCGTTGCACGTCACAGAAATGCTCAACTACGGGGTTTGTCTGCTGGCTGAGGCAAACTGTTGGAAAGACCCGACACCGCGGCCCTCTTCGAGCATGCACCGCGCGGCGTTCGCAAGTACGGTTAGAGCGAACTGCGCGGGAGCGTGTCGTCTTTCTTCAATACGTCTTCAGTCAATCCTCATAAATTGGCTACAACAGGCGTCATCGAACGCCTGCAAGTCAGCCTCTGTCCAAAGGTCTGACAGTCCGGACGGCTGGTTTCGGTGACCACCTAGTGTTACAGGACTCAGGAGGACCGGCTGATTCCTGTAGTTACTGCTTGTGCTCAGCGTGAGGACCCGTCGTGGATGATGTCGTGAGAAGAACGGAGTTGGCGAGATTTCTACGCGCAAGGCGAGCTGTGATCAGTCCTGTTGCGTGCGGTCTGCCTCAAGGCACACGCCGGAGAACCCCAGGTTTGCGCCGCGAAGAAGTCGCTTCGCGCGCCAACGTCGGGGTCACTTGGTATACCTGGCTTGAGCAGGGCCGGGACATTCAAGTGTCCCGAGAGGTTGTAACTCGGATCGCTGCGGCGTTATGCCTGTCTTCTTCGGATAGAAGTTACCTCGAATCACTTACAGGTCTGCTCTCCGCGGCAAGTGAGCAGCCTCGCGATGAGGCAATAGGCGAAGTGCAAGACTTGTTGGACTGCTTCGTTGCAGGCCCAGCAATGCTCTGGAATTACAGATTCGACTGCGTCGCCTATAACTGTCTCGCGGATGAACTCTATGATTGGGCAGGCTCGCCCGAACCCTACGGGCGGAATATGATTTGGCGAACCTTCATGGATCCAAAGAGGCACGGGTTGTATTCAGAAGCCGAACATTTCATGCACAATGCGGTGGGTATGCTGCGCTCTCGCTACGTTTCCCATTTGGGAGAACCGGACTTCGAATCGCTTGTAAAGGATCTGCTTGACGGAAGCAAAGTATTCAGCAAACTCTGGACAGAACAGCATACGGCTTCGCTCGCCCCCGCATCTCTCGTCATGACGCATCACAAGTTTGGAAGGTTAGCGCTGCGCTCAATACGAGCGATCTATCCGCCAATCCCTGAGAGCACTTTGGTATTTGTGTGTCCTTTAGACAAGTCGACGAAAGCCGTGCTCGAAAAACTTCTCAAAAATCGATACAACGCTGCTGTGTCTGCGAAACGCCGCGGGCGTAACGTGATACCCGCAGTACTAGGATAACTGCCTCTCTTGTCACGGTATCGGGTGCAACCTACCTTGTGAGAACGGTTCCCTTACGGGTCTCGTTCACAAAGAGACTTGCCGTCATGGAAGTTCTTTGAATCAGGCTCTCGGCCTATAAACGAGGAGCAAACCATGAATCAAGTCATCGATATCTTGAACCCAGAAAAGCCCAAGCGGGTTGCAATCGTCGCCTCGAATCCGTCGATTTCTAAACAAACCGGTTGGCCTATTGGCTTCTGGTGGGCCGAATTGACCCACCCTTACTTCGAGTTCATCAAGCAAGGGTATGTGGTGGACATTTTTAGCCCCGATGGAGGCAAGTTGGAAGCCGATGATTGGAGCGATCCTCACGACGACGGAAAGCTTATGGCTGGCGATCTTATTTCTCTCGGCTTTCTGAACTCACCGGAGCACATGTCGCTCATTGAGAATTCCAAGCCCATCGCCGATATCAAGGTCGCCGACTACGACGCCATCTTGTTCGTGGGCGGCCAGGGACCTATGTACACGTTCTACGACAATGATCGCGTTCACAAGCTTTTTGCGGACTTCTACACAGCGGGAAAAATCGCGTCGGTACTGTGCCACGGTACGTGCCTTTTGCTGAAGACGATGGTCGAAGGGAAACCTCTTGTAACCGGGAAAACATGGACCGGGTTCGCCAACTCAGAGGAGGATTACGCTGATGAGTTCGTTGGTCAGCAGATGCAGCCCTTTCGCATTGAAGGTGAGGCCAAAAAGATCCCCGACACGAACTTCATCGTATCCGGCCGATTCAAATCGCACGCCGTGCGTGACGGCAATCTTATCACTGGGCAGCAACAGTACTCAGCGCCAGCGGTAGCAAAACTGGTAATCGAGGCATTGGGCGTCTAACGTCTGCGGTTCTGAGGCGGTTTCTCCACTGAGAGACTCCAACGGCCACTCCCGCTTATTACGCGCATGTCGCTGGTGATGAGTTCCCGAGCCACTCCGGCGACAGTGCGCGTGCAGCTTATGCTTTTTCGGTTCTGACCTGGTTGCGGAGTCAGGCTAGGTGCCTTCGACGTTAGCAGCGCCCAGGAGAAAAATCTTAACTGTCCAAGGAAGGTCGACGTGGATGATTCGGTAAGAAGGACGGAGTTGGCGAAATTTCTACGCGCCAAGCGTGCCGCGATCACCCCTGATGTATACGGTCTTCCCAAAAGTACTCGTCGTCGCACACCCGGTCTACGACGAGAGGAGGTCGCGCTACGCGCAAACATCGGCGTGGCGTGGTACACGTGGCTGGAACAAGGGCGTGACATTCACGTCTCTCGTGACGTGGTGAACCGTATCGCTGTCGCTTTGAACCTGTCGACATCCGACAGAAGCTATTTGGCGTCCCTCGCAGCTCAGCAGACCAGCATCCCTGACAAAGTGGGTGAAGAGCCCATAACCGAAGCGCTAGATTTGTTGAATGGATTCAATGCAGGGCCAGCGATGCTTTGGAATGCTCGTTTCGACTGCATTGCCTATAACCATATAGCAGATGTGATTTACGAGTGGTCAGATTCCCCCGAACCATTTGGACTCAATGTGATTTGGCGATTCTTCATGGATACGAAGAGACAGGAGTTGTATTCAGGGGCCGAGCACCTTGTGCACGATTGCGTGGGTATGCTTCGTGCGCGCTATGCCTCGCAGATTGGGGAACCGGACTTCGAAGCACTGGTGAAAGTCTTGCTCTCACAGAGCGAATCGTTCGCCGTTTTATGGGCTCGACAACGTACCGCACCTATCGAACCTGTGCCTTTCGTGTTGACGCATCCCACCTATGGAAAGCTCGCGCTACGCTCTGTGCGAGCGCTATTTCCACCTATCTCTGGAAGCACTCTGGTCTTCGGGATCCCCACAGACAACTCGACGAAGGCGGTTTTAAAGCGTCTAAGCGCCGGATGAACTGGTGGCCTGATGATGACGTGAAGGTGGCCTTGGCAAACTATGGGTCGGCTTACATCGACTCTGGGGCAAACAAGTCTCCTCGGCTCTATCAGTGGGTTCTGCTGCTCCGTAGGCTGTGACTCGGAGTACTAGGATAACTGCCTCTCTAGTCTCGAAAGCGAGATGCCCGTACCTTGAGAGAACGGGTGACGTACCGCGTTTCGTGCAGAAAGATCAACCTTGCCAATGTCTCTTTGAGTAGGTTCTTTGCAGAAGCGGGCGCATCTTTATTCCATTGCGAAGGAGCGAAATACTATGCCGAAGCCGCATATGCAAAAGCCGGAAACTATTCGAGTGTTCGGCAGCGCCGGGTCTGCATCTGCGTATGCCATTCGGGACTTCCTGCATCGCAGCTTATTACCCTTTGAATGGATTGAAGTGAGAAGCGCAGGTGAGATCTATACCGCTCACCACTTCGATTGTCCACGGCATCTGAAACTGCCCATCTGCATGTTTTCGGACGGTACCTGTCTGGAAAATCCGACGTCAGCGCAGATTCTCGAACATATCGGCTGGCTTATCCAACCTTCGCACGAGATGTATGACCTCGCCATCTATGGCGGCGGGCCAGCCGGTCTCAGCGCAGCGGTATATGGCGCTTCGGAAGGTCTCAGGACGGTTTTGATCGAACGCTATGCGGTGGGTGGTCAAGCCGGTTCCAGCTCCCGGATCGAGAACTATCTCGGATTCCCAAAGGGTATCAGCGGAGCCGATTTAGCAGAAAAAGCACGAGAACAGGCGTGCAAGTTTGGCGCAGAGATCCTGATGACCAGGGAGGGCACGGGGGCTGAACGCCTCAACACCCACGGCATCGGGATTCTTTCCGACGGCAGCAGAATCGCAGCTCGTGCTGCTATCTGCGCAACAGGGGTTCACTATCGACGCCTCGGGCTTGAGGGCGAGGAGAGACTCATCGGGGCCGGAGTTTACTACGGCGCCGGTTCTAGCGAGGCGACACTGTGCCACGGTGAAGAGGTCATTGTTGTGGGAGGCGGTAACTCCGCTGGCCAGGCCGCAATGCACTTCGCCCGTTATGCCTGCAAAGTCTCGATCGTCATCCGCGGTCTCGGGTTGAAGGAAACTCTATCCGACTACCTCTTACAGAGGATTGCGACTGAACCGAATGTTCACGTGATCACTCAGACGGTGATTGCGGGCTTGGAGGGTGACGATACCTTGCGCGAAGTGGAGCTGAAGAACGTGGCTTCGGGTGAACTTCGCAAAGTACAGACCCGCTGGCTCTTCATCTGCATCGGCGGCGAGCCTCAAACAGCGTGGGCGTCCAACGTCGGAATTCTGAGAGATGATGCTGGATACATACTCACCGGACCAGACTTGGAGTTCGCGGCGTCCCGGTCCCTATGGCCACTCGCGCGGGCGCCGTTTTACCTGGAGACCAGTGTTCCTGGTCTTTTCGCGGCAGGGGATGTGCGCCATGGTTCAGTCAAGCGTTGCGCCTCGGCGGTTGGCGAAGGCGCAATGGCCGTTACTTTCGTTCACAAGCACCTTGCCCAACTACCTACGTGACTCCATCGATGGGTGCAGATTCGACGTAAAGACCGAGGGCAAGCTCCAAACGCACATCGATTATCCAAACTAGTCGTTTCTTCGCATCCGTGCCTGAGATGACTCGACGGACAAGAAAAGCACTATAAACAAAGGAGCAAGACCATAATGAACAAACGAATGCGGCTGCCGGCAGTAAGTTGGTTGTGCTTCTGTAGTCTCCTAGGGTGGAGTCGATCTTCGCAGGAGCAAAGCACTTTGGAGAAAGAACTTCTTCAGTCGCAGGGGCCACACACAGTTGCAGCAGTTATCGCGGCTGATAAAGGCTGGACCGTCGCTGAAGAAAAGGGTGATGTTGCCTACGTGGAGGCTCTCCTGTTGCCAGAGTATCGCTCCATCTCTCCCGATGGCAGCGTTCACGACAAGAACGCGATCCTTGCCAACACACGGAAGGCGACAGCAGATCGCGCAGCGATGATCGAGACATATCTGGCAGAGCATCCGACAGATATGAACGTCGTACTGAATGGCGACACCGCCGTGCTGACCTTCTCCGCCTTAAACGACACTAAGAAGCTGATCCACTCCTGCGACATCTTCATCTTTAGAGAAGGTCAATGGCGCGCTATTTATTCGCAACATACCAACGCGGAAAAGGATTGAGACATTGGACAGTCTTCTATCAATCGACGAGATATCTCTCAAAGGAACTGACTCGTGAGTACGAAGAATCTACTCAAGTTCGGTCCAATAGCGACTCTCGTTTTCTGGCTCGGAGTAAGCGCATGCGCGTTATTCCTTCCCGACTACCGATCCGTTCACCAGACAGTCTCCGAAATTGGCGAGGTAGGGTCTCCGATGCGGGCGCCATTCACCGCGACGCTGTCGACCACTGCTTTCAGCTTGATGCTGTTTGCGTTAGGACTAAAGCGAGTTGCCTCTGAGAGAGGCCACTCTTCGGCCGGCGCACTATTTGTTGCTGCCATGGGACTGAGTGCCGCTGGTGCGGGTGTCTTTGCCTATCCACATCCGCTGCACAATGTTTTCGGAATGTCCGAGCTAATCGGATTTCAGGCGCCCGCATTTCTTGCCTTCACTTGGCGAAAAGATGCTCAGCGGTCCATTGTGCAGTTTTCTTGGATTATGTACGGACTAGTCACTCTAGCAGACATTGCTAATTTGTCTGTTTTGAGCCCGCACGGGTTTCTCTGGACTTACGAGCGACCCTTTTATGGAATCGTACAGCGAGCGCTTTTCGCTACTTGGTTCGTCTGGTGCGGTGGCGTCGGAATCTTGATGCGCCGATCCACGCGTGACACTCTTCAACGAGCGTGAGCAAATCACTCGCATAAAGCGCCCTATGCGTCGCCGGCACCAAATGCTTGCACTGATGAGCCACAGTTCAACGTATATACATCGCCTGAACGGTCGAAGCGGCGACCTAGAACACGCCTCGCGTCGTGCAATTATTTGTTGGCGCGGACTCGCGGTCGCACAACATAATCCGAGATCCGTCCGATCAGACAAAAGTCTGGTTCACCAGGACGACTAAAGCGCTCAGTAGACCCAGGCAACTGCCGCATCGCCAAGAGCGATGACGTTGTTGCTGGATTGAGAGTCGGCCGGGAATAGGCATTCAATTGCCAACTCAGAGACAGTGACATCGCGTGCCAAGCCAAACATCATTGTTGTAGTTATAAGGTTTACGGGACCCTGCGTAGTCGATAGCCGAAGCGGTACCGCGAATCCGGCATGTGGAGTGAATCCGCGGCCCATTGGCTGGCGATCGTATCGGTATGCTTTGACTTCCTCAAGCAACTCCATAAGTTGAAGGTCACCTGTCGCATCCGCTCGCTGTTTTAAAGTTCGCAAGCTATGCGTGTGCCATTCGTCGAAGTTGAGGATCGCCGGAGCCAAACCACCCGGATGGAGGGCGATCCGCATCGCGTTTAGAGGCGGACGTAACAATTCAGGGGCAGCCCCTGCGGTCAGGAGCCTGGTGGCGTCGTTCATGGCGACAATGTTCCAACGTTGGTCAATCGCCATAGCAGGATTAGGTTCGTGCCCTTTTATGACCGTTTGCACCACGTTCATCACGGCTTGGAGGTTTGAATCGTCAAGCGAACGAACGGTATAAACCGCAGCAAACCCTGCAGCAGCGAACAGAACATTTCGGGATCGGAGTGGCACTTGCAACTCATCCGCCAAGCGAAGGATCATTTCGCGGCTCGGAGAGGAGCGTCCAGTCTCTAGAAAGCTTAGATGTCTCGGTGAAATGTCAGCATTGTTGGCAAGCGTCAATTGACTCAAACCGCGACGGTCCCGCCATTGCCGCAATAGGGAGCCGAAGTGTACTTGCACGCTCATTCCTTACAGATTAGAGCGATGTAGGAAGGAATGCCATTACCTGTGACGTAATTGAATCTCTATCGCGGCCGGCTCACAATTCAAAGATTGCTATTGCTGTGCAGGCAAGGAGATCATAATGCCGTTTTTTCAAGCGAAAGATGGGACTGAGCTTTTCTATACGAGTTGGGGAGATGGGCTCCCGGTAGTTTTGATCCATGGCAACAACATCGGTTCGGACTTGTGGAGTTTCCAGATAGCGCATCTCATCGAGAAAGGTTTCCGTTGTATTTCTTATGACCAGAGAGGATTTGGCAGGTCTGACGCTCCGAGCAGCGGCTACGATGCCGATACGTTAGCCGGAGATCTCCATTTGTTGATTGAGACTTTGGGTCTTTCCAAGACCTCTCTAATCGCCTATTCGATAGGAGCAGGAGTTGTTGCCCGATTCCTTTCGCGCTTCGGTACAAACAGCATCGATCGAATCATTCTCCTTTCCCCGGTCACTCCGTGCTTTCTCAAAACTAACGACAATCCCGAAGGACTGGAGGCTGAGGTCACGTATGGTCCCTTCCGCTCGGGCCTCATCTCCGATAGGCCACAACTCCTCCGGGACTCTCTTGATGCGTTCTTCAATCCTGATGGTGCGGAGGACCCCGTTTCAGAAGGCTTCCGCAACTGGATTGTCACATCCTCGCTGCAGAACCCCCTTCTTCCGGTTTTGGAATTCACTCGCATCAGCTATGAATCTGATTTTCGTCCTGATATGAAGTCGTTTACGATACCGACGTTGATAGTACATGGAGCAGCAGATGCTTTTGCCCCTTCGACGGTAACCGCTGATAGGACCCATAACATGATCCGAAAGAGTCATTTGGTCAAGTATGAGGGGGCCTCTCATGGCCTAATCTTCACCCACCGTATGCGAGTGAATCGAGACATTATCGAGTTCCTTGCACCTGGACTCCGGGGTCTCACTAAGCAGGTAGACCGATAACTGATAGCGACAGTACTAGGATGAACACCTCTCTTGTAGCGGTTTCTCAACCCAAGTACCGTATGAGTCGGACGCCTGACCGAGTCTCGTTCAGGAAGAGATCGGCCTCATGAGCAGCGCCAAAAGTGAAACTGGTGATTTCAGCGTCAGGCGAGGACACTTGATTGCGTTTGTCATGCTGACACTTGATCTCTGGTCCTCGATGGGGCGTCGTCGGAAGCTATGATCACAGGTTCCGCAAGAAACGGAGAGGGGCAGTCGTGGGAGAGCGTCCATGTCTGTCCAAACTGCGGACACGTCATCAATCTCGCAGAATTAGATCTGAGGGCTATCACGACCGGGATTGTGACCTGCCCGAGCTGCGATTGGTCAGGCCCGATCGAAATACAGATTATTGATCAGGTGCCGCGGAAGAAGCCGGTCTCAGCCAAGTGATGGCTATGCCGGAATGGGAAGCGGTAGTTGTTCGTGCTTCTTCTTGTCAGGCACTTTGCGCATGTATGCCCGAACAAATTCGCTGGCGATCTTCGAATCATCATCTGCTCGACAAACAAGGCAAGTTTTCAATTTGAGGCTCGACTCGTTAAGCGGGCGGACGGTCACTCCGTTACGTGCTACAAGCAAAGCGCCGGTCTTCACTACGAAAGCGATGGCGGAGCCGTCCGATACAAATGGAAATGCCTCCTCCGGGGCCGTCACATGCTGAATGCTGA
>Ga0302310_10002871_pt1 | contig 13619 bp, 5 predicted proteins | sample III_Palsa_N1_2_FD_200451 | JGI IMG/M metagenome (GOLD analysis project Ga0302310, IMG submission 200451) | Peat permafrost microbial communities from Stordalen Mire near Abisko, Sweden - III_Palsa_N1_2 | ecosystem: Environmental > Terrestrial > Soil > Palsa > Peat permafrost | place: Sweden... | reverse complement strand
ACCCTGCTGCTGGTCGGCCAGCTCGCAACGATCGACATCAAGCTGCCTGTCGCCAGCGCCTCAACCTCGGTCCTGGTTGAAGCCACAGACCAGCTCGCCATCGATACCACCTCGTCCGAGGTCGCCGGCAATATCACCCCGAAGGAAGTCCAGGACGTGCCGATCAACGGGCGCAACTATATCGAGCTTTCGACCCTGGTTCCGGGCATCAAGGCCAATGCCTTTGGTAACTCTCCGGTGTCGGGGCCGGGCGGATCCTCTCAGGGCGATGCCGAGACAGGTAAGTTCCAGATCACCCTCGACGGACTACAGGCCTCTCAGGATTCGGTTGGTTCCAGCTTCGGCCAGCCGCGTTTTTCGCAGGATGCGATCGCGCAGTTCCAGATCATTACCAACCGCTTCGACGCGACGGCCGGCCGTTCGGCGGGAGTCTACGTCAACGTACAGACCAAGACGGGCGCCAACCAGATGCACGGTGGCGCGTTTATATATATCCGTAACAATTTCTTCTTCGCCTCCGACCCGGTCTATAAGCTGAACAACGTTCAGGACCCCGGCAGCGAACCGTATACGCGTTTCCCTTTTCAGGATGAGCAGTACGGCGGCACGGTCGGGGGACCGATCAAGAAGGACAAGCTGTGGTACTTCGCCTCGTACGAAGGGGAGCACCAGCCCACTACGGTGAATCTCCAACCAACCATTACAGTTGGTCTGCCGAGTTCCACATACTCGCATCCCTCGGTCCTCAATCTCAACGAGTACGAGGGGCGCGTCGACTACCAGACCAGCGAAAAGAACCACTTCTTCGTACGCGGTGATGGGTATTCGCAAGCTCAGAGCTTCATCGCACCTACATCCGCCGGCGCCGATCCCAGCCAGTCCTACTACTCCACCGTATCCAGTGCCGGCTACGTCTTCGACTGGAACCACAACATCAGCGAGCACATGATTAATGATATCCACGCCGGTCTACATTACTTCCAGTTCCAGAACCTTCCCTTCTTCGCTGACAACTCGATCGTCGTCACGCTGCCTGCGGTGACGGTGGGTGAGCCTTACAACGAGCCTGAGATCTTCAACCAATACACGCAGCAGTATCGCGACGACCTGTTCTATCTCAAGGGCAAGCACAACATCAAAGTGGGTGGCGAGTATCTGTTCACCCACCACGGCGGCGCATTTCCACAGTACCTGCGCGGCGGCTTGACGGCCTGTACCTCAAATACAGGTGCGGCAACCGCTGCTACCTATGCGGGTCTGTTCCCACAAGGCACGCTGAGTCCCTCTACCTGGAACTATGCGGCCATCAACTCCTTCTGCAATACGAACGAGACGTTCGTGCAAGCCTTCGGTCAATACAACATCACCATCAACCGCGATATTATCGGCGTCTGGGCCCAGGACGATTGGAAGGTCCTTCCGCGTCTAACGCTCAATCTCGGCTTGCGCTATGACAACGACCTTGGCGCCTACAACACCTCCTATGTGCCGACGGCTGGACTTCTGACTCCCAACACCAACCCCAACGCAAACTTCCAGCCACGTCTAGGGTTCTCCTACGATCCGGGTGGCGACGGCAAGACATCCATCCGCGGTGGCGCCGGCCTGTACTATGCCGACCAGGTCGCCAACGCGATCATCGACGAGGAGTTGTACAGCAGCACTGCACGTGCCCTGCAGGCCACCGTGAGTACGAATCAGTCAACGGGCGGCCCTGCTCTTTCGCTACCCACGCCGTTCGCCGGCCAAACGCCCACCAACAACCCGACGGACTACTCGACTTCGCCGCAACCTGTAGCTCGCGGAGCCAAAACCCCCTACTCCCTGGAGGCATCCGCCGGAATAGCCCGTCAACTGCCTTGGAAAACAACCATGTCGGCTGACTTCGTGCATGCGCGGACCTATGACGACTTCATCGCATTGAGCGGCAATCTGCTCCAGAACCCTGCCAATCCTGAGTTGAATTTGAACCCGGCCACCGCCATCACCGCAGCCACCTATGCCACCCGTGTCTGCGGAAACAGCAGCGTCGAACTCGACAACCTCAATACCGCAACCCTTTCAACGGATGCGCCCAACGGCACGACTCCAACTGGGACGCCGATTACCACTGCCGCCAAGCAGGTCTGCAACAATTTGTTCGGCGCCACGGTCCGCCAGTTCACGACGACTCCTGGGGCCGGCATGATCTCAGATGCGCTTGAGGTTTCTCTCAAGCATGCGACCACCCACGGGTTCACCAGCTCGCTCGCTTACACCTGGGGGCGTGTCAAGAACTCCACGTCGGGGGCCTTCGGTTATCCCAACAAACCCTTTGTGCCAGGCATCCAGCAGGAGTGGGCCGACGGCACCGACGACCAGCGCCACACACTGACCGTTACCGGCCAGTACGCCTGGAAGTACGGCCTTTCGCTCTCCAGCCTGTACCACTTCGGCTCCGGCCTGGCGTTCACTACCGCCACCGGTACTTCCGTCAACGGGTACGCATCCAGTACGCGCACCTTTACCGCACAGCCCATCTCGCCTGGCCAGACCTGCCCGGTTACCACCTGCCAGACAACCTATGCTCCGTTGCGCTCGACCCACTACGACTCAGCCTACGGTTACTGGATACTGGAACGCGACGGCTTCCGTGGCTCCGACTACAACCGCGTCGATTCGCGCTTGCAGGAGGATATGAAGTTCAAGGATCGCTATCACGCGATCTTTGCGGTGGAGGCCTTCAACCTCTTCAACCACGCCAACTTCGGAAACTTCGCCGCTACCGGGAGTCAGCCGACACTCAACGCTTCCGGCACCTTTGCCGGAGATGTAAACCTGAACTCCTGGGGGCATCCGGCGTTGGTAAACTCAGGCACCGCGGTGGAATACTTCGCCCGTAACCTGCAGTTCATCGGCCGCTTCCAGTTCTAACCAACCACCCACCAGAACGGCACAGCGCTTCCACGCGTTGTGCCGTTTTTTACCCAATACAATTAGGTAGATGATGATGTCCCTCCTCCCTGCTGCCAGGCTTTCAAGCCCGCTCGCCCTTCTGCTCTTCGCTGCCACGCTCCACGCCGTTGTCCCGGCCCACAAGACCATCACCGTCAGCCAGGCAACCGACACGCAGGTGACGGTTTCCCCGGACCACAAGACGATCCTCGCCGACTTCCAGGGCATGATCTACTCGCTGCCCTTCGCCGGTGGAACAGCGAAGCAACTGACCCAGCCGTTCCAGGAAGCCTCGCACCCCGACTGGTCGGCCATGGCCGGCGTGGTCGCGCTGCAATGCTATGCCGGCGGCACCTTCCACATCTGGACGATGCATCCAGACGGCACTGGCCTCAAGCAGCTCACCACAGGCCACGGCGACGACCGCGAGCCGCGCATCTCTCCCGACGGCAGCACCATCGTCTTCACCTCCGACCGCGCCTTCGAGGGCTCTTACGACATCTGGACGGTCAACCTCGCTACCGGCGAGCTGAAGCGCATCACCTCCGCCGCAGCCGATGAGTTCGGCCCCACCTGGTCCCCCGATGGCAACAGCCTCGCTTTTGTCAGCGGCACGGGCATCGCAGGCCAATCGATAGAATCCATCGACCTGAAGTCCGGCAAACAGCACACGCTCGTCACCATCAAGCCTGAAGAAGGCCGCGTGGAGGCCCCCAGCTTTTCGCCCGATGGCAAGAAGCTTGCCTACATCCGCTTCGGCGGCGTGGGCATGTTCATGAACGACGCGCATCTCGTCGTCGGCGATGCCATTGGCGGCGAACCAAGCTATACCGCCAAGGCCGTCGACACCTTCCCCTTCCCTGCCGTCTGGCTCTCGAATAGCGAGCTGGTTTACACCGGGGACGGAAAGATTCTGCGCACCGATCTCGCCACCGGCAGTGAGACGCCCATCCCGTTCACCGCCGCCATCCCAACCTCGCGCCCGCAGTTCGTTCGCAAGCACTATGACTTCGATTCCACGGCACCGCGCATCGCCAAGGGAATCTATGCGCCCGCGCTCTCACCGGATGGCAAACAGGTGGCCTTCGTCGCGCTGAATCAGCTTTACGTCATGCCGATCGGCGGCAAGCCTGTTGCGATCACGCATGACACCTTCTACAAGCAGGGGCCTGCGTGGTCGCCCGACGGCAAGACGCTCGCCTACATCTCCGACCGCGACGGCATTGAAAACATCTACCTCCACGACATGGCCTCCGCGGACGACGCCAGCGATCACCGCCCCGCTCCCAGCCTCTCAGCGCAGATCATGCCTGCATGGTCGCCCGACGGCAAGCTGATCGCCTTTCAGGACCAGACCATGGCGACGATGATCGCCGACGTTGCCAGCGGGAAGATCAAGCCGCTTGCCGCAAGCACCTTCTTCCCCGGCAGAGCAGCCTTCGCTCCCAACGGCAAGACAGTGGCGATTGCGACCATCAAGCCCTACACCAAGCGCTACCGCGAGGGCATCAGCGCCATCGTCACCGTCGATCTGGCCACCGGCAAGCAAGATTTCTTCTCGGCCGCGCCGTTCGAGTCGGTGACCACCCGCACCGAAGACGGGCCCATCTACTCTCCCAACGGCAAGGAGATCGCCTTCGTCATGGACGACCTTCTCTACACCATGCCGGTCGACGCGGACGGTCATCCCACCGGCAAGGCCGCGGCGCTCAACAACGAAATTACAGACGCAGTCACCTACAGCGGCGACTCCAAACACATCCTCTATCTCAACAACGGCAAACTGCACCTGGTCGATCGTGTCTCTCATCTCATCACGCCGGTCCCAGTCGACCTCACCTACACAACGGCCAAGCCGCACGACAAGCTACTTATTCACGCGGCCCGCTTCTGGAAAGGCGAAGGCCCCGACGAGCAGAAGGATGTCGACATCCTGGTCACGGACAACCGCATCACCAGTGTGACGCCGCACTCGGCAACACCACCGGCGGGCGTCACACGCACCATCGAAGCCCCTGACTCCACCGTGATGCCCGGCCTCTGGGAGAACCACGCACACCCTGACTCCGACAACGGCATCTACTACGGCGCTCGCATGGGACGCCTATGGCTCGCGTATGGCGTTACGGAACTCAAGGGCCTGGCCGACAACGCCTATCGCGCCGTCGAGCACAAGGAGTCCTACGCTGCCGGCCTCGCTGTTGGGCCAAGACTCTTCGATACCGGCGAGGCCATCGACGGTGAGCGCGTCTACTATCCCATGATGATCCCGACGACCTCCGAGGCCCAGCTTCACCGCGAGTTCGCGCGCCTCAAGGCTTTGGACTTCGACTTCATCAAGCTCTACGTCCGGCTGCCTTACACGTGGGCAGCGGAGGGAGCCAAGTTTGGCCACGACGAGATGGGCGTTCAGTCCGCCAGCCATTACCTGCTGCCCGCCGTCGACCTGGGCGAAGACGGCATGACCCACATCTCCGCAACGGCCCGCACGGGCTGGGCCTACTCGCGTTCGCTCACCGGCCGCAGTTATGAAGATGTACACAAACTGCTGGTCGATTCCGGCATGTGGACCATCACCACGACGTTCTCGCAGGCACCTTACGCCGATGACCCCGGCATGGCCACCGATCCTCGCCAGGGCATCGCTCCTCCATGGGAGAACAAGCGCCTGAAGGCTGCGGTCGCAATGGCCCAGCATGAAGACCTAGGCACAGCCTACCAGCACTTGAAAGACGAAGAGGTCACCGTAGCGGACGACTTCCGCAAAGGTGGTCTCATCCTCGCCGGTACCGACTCGCCTCTCGATATCCCCGCGACCAGCCTGCATCTCAACCTGCGCGCGCAGGTCAAGTTCGGCATGGAGCCCTGGCAGTCGCTGGAGACGGTGACCATCCTTCCCGCGCGCGCCTATGGTCTCACCAAAGATCTCGGCACGCTGGAACCCGGGCACCTTGCCGACCTCATCATCACGGCCGGCAACCCGCTCCAGAACATCGACGATGTCACTCGTGTGCAGTGCGTCATGAAGAACGGTTTTCTGTGGAGCGTCTCGCAGGTCGCCGCTCCCTTCACCAAGCTCGATACCGGCGCAGACATCTGTCCCGCGGTGCCGGCTGGAACTCCTTAGCGCAGATTCGCGAGGTTTCATCTGCGCCTGATATAACAAATTATCCGGTCACGAAACAGAACTCCCTCGCATAACCCGCGAGCTTGAATACCCCGCACGTCAACGGCAACACGGGCCTTGTGACCTGGCCCCGGCACAGCAACGGTTTCAACCAGGAGACAACGAACCATGGGCATCACCAGACGGGATTTTCTGACCAGAGTGGGACAGGCAGGCGGTTACGGCGCCGCATTCGCAACCATGCAATCGCTCGGATTGATGCCGATGAAGGGTCAAAGGGCCGCGCCGATTCCCGCCCTTCCCGGAACCGGCAAAGGCGTCAAGGTCGTCGTACTGGGCGCTGGTATCGGCGGTCTGGTGTCCGCCTATGAGCTGAAGAAGCTGGGTTACGATGTCACGTTGCTCGAAGCCCGCGAGCGTCCCGGCGGCCGCAACTTTACCGGACGCAAAGGCACGGTCGTCGAGTTCGTCGACGGCACCAAGCAGACCATCGACTGGGAAGAAGGCAATTATCAGAACCTCGGCCCGGCCCGCCTGCCCAGCACTCACTGGACGATGCTGGACTACTGCCGCGAGCTGAGCGTGCCGCTGGAGGTCGAGATCAATACCTCGCGCTCTACGCTGCTACAGAACGATAAGGCGAACGGCGGCGTTCCCGTGGTGCAGCGCAAGGCCATCAACGATACGCGCGGGCAAGTCAGTGAGTTACTAGCCAAGTGCCTTGCCCAGGGCGCGCTCGATGCAGAACTCTCGGCCGACGACCGCGACCGCATGAAGAGCTTCCTCAAGATCTATGGCCCGCTCGACGCTGGCGGCAAGTATGTCGGCTCCGACCGCGCGGGCTTCAAGGTGAGTCCCGGCGCTGGAACGCAGGCCCCCGTCCCGGAAGCCCCGGAGGACATGCATCTCCTGCTCGATGAAAACTTCTGGGCTGGGATGCTCTACGAAGAGACCTGGGACTGGCAGGCAACGATGATGCAGCCAGTCGGCGGCATGGACCGGATCGCCTACGCCTTCGACAAAGCGCTCGGGCCTATCGTGAAGTACAGTTCACCGGTAACCGAAATCCGCAAGACCGCATCGGGCGTCAAAGTAAGCTACACGCAGACTGGGGCAACCAAGCAGATCGAGGCTGCATACTGCATCATCGCGATACCCTTCTCGATCCTCAAGCAGATTCCCAACGATCTCTCCCCACCCTTCAAGAAAGCCGTCGACGAAAGCACCCAGTCCAGTTCGCTCAAAATTCCCTGGGAGAGCCGGCGTTTCTGGGAGCAGGATTACAACATCTACGGCGGCCTCTCCTTCCTTTCGCAGGGCCTCAGTCCCATCTGGTACCCCAGCTCCAGGCTCATGAACCCCACCGGCATCGTGGTCTCGGGCTACATGGACGAACTGCAAATCCCCGGCTTCGTTGACCTCACGATGGAGCAGAAGTTCGACGCCTCCCGCGCGCAGATCGAAAAGCTGCATCCTGGCCATGGCAAGGAACTGACCAAGCCGATATTCATGGGCTGGAAGCACGTCAAGTGGAACGAAGGCTCGTGGATCCGCTCTTACGGCGGCGGCGCTTCCGGCTACAGCACCGTGATCGAAGCGGACGGCCCTATCTACTTTGCCGGCGACGCCATCAGCCACGTCGTCGGCTGGCAGGAGGGCGCCGCTCTCAGCGCTCGCCGCGCCGTAACCATGATCAGCGACAAGGTAAAAAGCGCCAGGCTCACCGGTGCTCAAAATGGCACTGTAAGCGCGTAGCCCAGGCTGCGCGATCAACCCAGTAAAGATTCATAATTTGAGGAGTGACCGATGAAACTATGGAATGCAATGTTGGGGACAGCCTTACTGGCTGTCTCATGTGTGGCGCAGTCACAGGTCACGGTAAAACACATCCAGACGGAGAAAGCTGCCATCGCCAGCGGCGTATGGGCCGGCGATACGTTCTACCTCAGCGGCCAGCTTTCCGACCCCGTCACGCCGGCTGACCCGGCAAAGAAGACGCCCGCGGTCTATGCCACCGATACCAAGACGCAGGCCGCCAGCGTCTTCGCGAAGATCCAGAAGGCGCTACAGGAGCAGGGCCTAGATATGAAGGATGTCGTGAAGATGACCGTGTTCCTCGGGCCGGACCCCACGACCGGCAAACTTGATTTCGCGGGTATGCAGTCCGAGTACGTCAAGTACTTCGGGACCAAGGACCAACCCAACAAGCCCGCCCGCTCCGCCTTTCAGGTAGCGGCCCTTGCCGCACCATGGGCCTTGCTGGAAGTTGAAGTGATCGCAGTGAAAGGCAAGTAGCCTTCGCGCAACATAAGCAGCCGCAATAAAAGGAGGGCCCTCACAGGCCCTTCTTTTATTGAGTCTTCAAAGTTCGGAGTTCGAAGCCCGGTCCTCTATGCGAAGTCCGCAAAGCGGCGCGGGTCCGCGAGCTCATGCATCGGCTCGTTAGCAGCCACCGGAGCTGGCGGCGCATCCATTACTTCCTTGAACGCGGTCTTGAACTTCGCCATTTCGGGAGCCGTACCCACGGTAATGCGGACGGCATTGGGCCAGATCGGCCAGGTGCGGCCAATATAAACATTCTTTGCCTGCATGGCCACAATCACCGACTTGCCCGGGCGCCCGGTATCGATCATGAAGCAGTTCGATTGAGAGTTGCCGATGACCTTGTAGCCGTTCGTCGTAAGCCACGAGATTGTATCCTTGCGAATATCCCCGATAATCTTCTTGCGCGTCGGCACCAGCTCGGGGTCCAGCAGCGAGACGTTCGCCGCAATCGACCCCGTCACCACCATCGGATTCATGCCGTAGCGCATCAGCTTCTTCAGCAGGTCCGGCCGCCCGATCGCCAACCCGCAGCGAATGCCCGCCATCCCATATACCTTCGAGAACGTCCGCAGCACGATCAGGTCCTTGCCTGCCGCCACCTGGTCCAGCACGTCTTCGCCGTCGGAGAGGTGAATGTACGCCTCGTCCACCAGCAGGATCGAGCCCTTCGGCTTGTTCTCCAGCGCCCACACAATGTCCTTCTTCGCGGTGATCGTGCCCGTCGGGTTGTTCGGGTTGCAGATGTAGATCACGCCCGCGTTCGGGTCGGCCGAAACCATGCCCTTCATGTCGTGCGAGCAGTCCGCTGCCAGCTTCACCTTGAACACACCCGCGCCTGAAACCTGCGCCGCATACCCGGCCGCTTCGTACGTCGGGTCGGCGATCACCAGCCCCTTCGTCGGTCCCGTGTACGCCAGCACCGTAAAGTGCAGCGGATCGGAGGACCCCGCATACACCATGATGTTCTCGGGCTTCAGCCCATGCTGCGCGGCAAAGGTCTTGGTGAGCTTGTCGGTCTCGCCATACAGGTCATAGCGTCCGCCCTTGGGCGCGATAGCGGCGATCGCCTCGCACGCAGCTTTGCACGGCCCCAGCGGATTTTCATTGGCATTGATGAGCACGGCGTCCTCAGGCATCATCGTCGGGCCGAAGTTGTAGCCGCCGGCCGCTGCACTGGCCGCCACGCGAGCTGCATGAGCGAAGTGCGCTTCACCCAGGACCGGTGCGGCAGCAAAAAGAGAGGCATACTTCATAAACGAACGGCGGGAGGTGGAGTTTGCAGCAGAGGCTTCTGGGCGATTCATAAGTAGCTCCTTCATAAAACTCATACGGTGATGATGAATTTGAGGTGCCGGTGCTTCGGATATCGAACGGTATCGGATACCTGACGGAAATCCCCCGTGGAAACGGCGCAATAACTGGATTCTGGGACCCGCTGAATCTACAGACTGAACTTCAGGAGAACCTTCGATCGCTGAAGGTAAATGTAGATTACCCCCAATTGTGAGGGACAGCAACTATTGCTGTAAGGTAGTGATTCGGGGCCATCTATCTACTACTCGAACTGGAAGTCAATCTAAGAAGGAGAACTTTCCTGACGACTCCTGGAGAAGTCCAAATTCGACAAGCAACGGCTCAAGACGCTGACGTTGTGGTGGATATTCTCAAAGAAGCCGCCCGATGGCTGGAGCAGGAAGGCATGCCGTTGTGGCGGGACGACGAACTGGAGCTGTCCCGCGTCGCTGCCGAGGTAGACGCCGGGCTTTTCTTTCTTGCTGAGGTTTCGGGCAACCCCGCCGCCACGGTGAGGTTTCAGCTTGAGGACCCCGTCTTCTGGCCCGATGATAGCCGGCCCGACGTAGCCTATATTCATCGCCTTGCCGTACGCAGGCGCTATGCAGGCTTCGGCTTATCCAAGGCGCTTCTGCATTGGGCAGCTCAGCGCACTCATACACTTGGCCGCCGGTATCTGCGCCTGGATTGCGAAGCATCGCGTCTACGATTACGGCAAGTTTATGAGCGCTTTGGGTTCCAGCATCATAGCGACAAGCAGGTCGGACCTTATTTTGTCTCCCGATATCAATACGATACGGCTTTGCCTGCCGAGTCCCCAAAACCCTGATTCATTCCGCCGTGGAGGCTGGTTGGCGCTCCACTCGCAGCGGTTAGAAGTTGAGCTTCGCGGCAAACTGCAGCTGACGCGCGCCGTACAGAGTGCCGGTGGTGGTCGTCGGTTGACCGAACGGCGACGACGACGATTGGTAGGGCGTTATGCAAGGTACGCTGTTGGTAATCGGGCACGTTGAAGGAAGTAGCGCGGAGCCCGGTATTGCCGGACCGGTGACACCCGGATTGATATATTCATATGCTGAAGCCGCGACACCAAGCGTCTCTCTGCGGTTGGCGACGTTGAACGCTTCGGCGAAGAAGTCCAGCTTGATCTGCTCGTGAATGGGGAAGCTGCGCCCAACCCGCGCATCCAGGTTATGCACCCCCGCGTAGACCGTATTGTTGCGGGGAAGAAAGGGTGCGCGGCCGACCCCGGCTGAGTCGTTCTCGGTAACAGCCATACCGGTAGCGGCGCCGTCGAGACCGGCATAGTTACCGGAGAGTTCATTGAACATCAGGGACGCCAGAGGAGTGCCGCTCTGTGCGGTATACGTGCCGGAGACCTCCCAACCGTTGATGGTGTAGTCGATCGGTTTGGGCAGGCTGGTGTGGAAGGTTGGGGTGTAGACAGCGCTCAATACGGCGCGGCCACGGATGTCCAGATCGGAACGTCCATACTCACCGTACATATTGATCCCGTTGCCGTAGTGGCCCTTGATGTTGAAGGGGTCGAGAATAACGTTCGTACCCTGAAAGGTGCCGCCGCCGGAGTTCTGCACCGAGGGTCCGCCGAAGTCCTGTGACATATCGAGCGCATGGGCCCAGGTATAGTTCGCGAGGATCTCGAGGCCGTGACTAAACGGCTTCTTGAATGTGGCGACACCGGAGTGGTACCAGCTATTGATGCCGCTGAACCCTACCAGGACATTGCCATCGTTAGGAGAGGGACGGAGTGTGCCGACCGGCGTAAAGGGGACGGTAACCGTGCTTGTAGGAGCATTGATGGTCGAGCCGAGTATCTCGTAGGTCCGTGTAGTGGTGGCATGAGGCTGGTTGATGTCGATGTCATAGGGCAGGCGCATGCCGCGCGTGCCAACATAGCCGATCGTCAACGTGGACTGAAGCGGGAGCTGCTGCTCCAGAGCCATATCGAAGGAATGCGTGTAGGGGTTGGTGAACTTGGGGTCGATTCCGCGGAAGGAAAGCACCGTACCTGCCGGTAGCGCTGGGCAGGCTGGCGTGCTTGTACTGGTGCAAACGCCATAGGTCGCCGTAGGAATCGCCGCCCCGGTAAACGGAGCAGACAGAGCGGGCCCGGGGGGGGTGAAGAGAACGTTCGGCGCTAGCGGCGAATTGGCCGAGGTTGGGCTAAAGTTGTACTGCTGCTGGTAGACACCGTTCTCAACTCGGGTTGTGTAGTAGAGCGAGTTCGAGTTCAGACCGTAGAACATACCGTAGCTGCCGCGAAGAACGGTACCCGGCTGCACATTCCACGCGAATCCGACGCGCGGCTGGTACATCTTGTAGTTAATGTGGATGGTATTGGTGTAGTAGTTGCCAAGAGGACTGGCCGCACCGTTGGCGCTGTTGACATAAGGATGCGGGGGAGCCGGAACTAGCTGAACGTCGTAGCGCAGGCCAACGTTCACCAGGAACTTCGGAGTCACTTTCCATGAGTCTTCGGCAAAACCGGCGAGGTTGTTGTTCCAGAAATCGTCCGCACCCGCGCTGGCGAGCGGATTGATGTTGTCGTGGACCTGGGTGAAGCTGAAGTAATGCTTAGCCGCCGGCAGCGGAGTGCTCGCTGTCGCTCCGCAGATGTTCCCGGTGGTTGCGGCTGCATAGACGTCCGCTACCCAATAGCAAAAGTTGGTAGCCGCATTGGACCCGGTGCTGTAGGAGTAGCTGCCATCGCCCTGAAAGAGGTTGACCAGCTGCTCGTGGATGAAGTTGAGGTCGGCGCCGCCCTTCACGGTGTGTTTGCCATGCGTAAAGGTATAGACATCGAAACCCTCAATGCGGTGCTCGTCCGGGAACTTCGGACGCGGCAGGGCGCTGGTCTCGCCATAGGCAAACAGGCCGGAGATGCTAAAGGCCGGTCCTGCCGAGTTGGTGGTGTCGGTCTCAAGATCGCGCGACCACTGTCCGCGAAACGAGTTGGCGGCGTTGGCCCCGACCACGGTCTCCCAGTTGGCAATAATGATGCGCTCGTGGAAGTTGGCCGTACCGTTCTGGGTCACCGAACCGGCGCTGACGGTCGGCGCGGAGTTGTACCCGTTGGGCTGATGGAAGTCGTCCCAGAGGAACTGCGCGCTGATATGGTTCTTCTCGTTGAGCTGATAGTCGAGCTTGGGGAAGAAGATGTCCTGCTTCAGGTTGCGCGGATAGGCTCCAAGTTCGCTGAGAATATACTGCGCCGCCGTGCTGCATTGCGAGGCGGTCAGCGGCAACGGGCAGGTCGAGGTGCTGTTGGCATAGCCGAGAAGTGTCGAGGAGTTGACCGGCGTCGTGTAGAGAATCGGATTGACCTTGCGATAGCCGTCGTAGGTAAAGAAGTAGAAGAGCTTGTCCTTGATGATGGGGCCGCCAACCGAACCGCCGAACTGCTGTTGCTGATGGACAGTCTGCGTGAGCAGCGTGGGATTGCCGCCGTTGTGCAGCGCGTTCCACTTGTTGTACGGATCAAGGGCGTTCAACGCAGGGTAGCGCAGGTAGTAAAAGAGATCGCCGTGAATCTGGTTGTATCCGGACTTGGTGACGGCGTTGATGATACCGCCCGCGGCCTGGCCGAACTCGGCCGAGTAGCCGGAGGCAGACGCCGCAAACTCCTTGATGGAGTCCTCGGAGTAAACATAAGGTGCGCCGGTAGCGCGGCCTCGCGCCTCGGAGAAGAAGGCCTGGTTGTTGCTCGTGCCGTCGACCAGGTTCTCATTGAAGAGGCCGGAGATGCCGCGGAAAGAGAGGATGCCGCTGGAGCCGTCCGGCACAACATTGGGCGTCAGCAGCGCAAAGTTGTCGAAGCGGCGGCCATTGACCGGAAGGTTCGAGATGACGGCCTGATCGAGGGTCTGCGATACCGAGGTCTTGGCGGTGTCGAGCACGGGTTCATCGTTCGCATCGACGA
>Ga0302310_10002870_pt1 | contig 13620 bp, 6 predicted proteins | sample III_Palsa_N1_2_FD_200451 | JGI IMG/M metagenome (GOLD analysis project Ga0302310, IMG submission 200451) | Peat permafrost microbial communities from Stordalen Mire near Abisko, Sweden - III_Palsa_N1_2 | ecosystem: Environmental > Terrestrial > Soil > Palsa > Peat permafrost | place: Sweden... | reverse complement strand
GGCCATAACTGCCAAATGCACGGTGATGCTGCTGGAGAGAAGACAAATCGTAGTGACTATCGGGAGTTCAAGAACGTCGTGAGGAGTTGGACCGCTGAGGCTCTTGCCTTCATAAAACACATAGGCAACAACAAAAATGATGAAAATCGTCGCTTCTGCCACAATGAGGCAGGCCATTCCGACGATGCCCCGTGAAGGGAGCTTCCAGTCTCCGATCGAATTGTGAGGAATGACTGCTAAATCGCTCAACGAACACACTCCTTACAGTTCATAGTTGGTGTCTGGGTCTTCCGGGTGCTTCAAGTCCCACAACGGACGACGGCTTTCAACGGTCGGAATCACGGCGAAGTTGTAGACCGGCGGCGGAGATTGCGTAGACCACTCAAGCGTCCAGGCGTCCCATGGATCCGGTCCCGCAATGCGCCCCTTGAAGTACGACGCGATCATATTGAACACAAACACCAATGTGGCAACCGCCTGAAATATTGCGCCGCTAGAAACAATCATGTTCAGAATCATCCAACCGCGATCGGCCTCGTAGGTGTAGATGCGGCGAGGCATACCCAGAATTCCTGGAATATGCATGAAGTCAAAGGTGAGATGAAAGCCGATGAAAAATAGCCAGAAGTGCCACTTACCGAGCCTTTCGCTCAACATACGGCCCGTGATCTTTGGGTACCAATAATAGAACGCAGCAAAAATCATGATGAGGATCGCGCCCACGAGTACGTAGTGAAAATGCGCGACTATAAAATAAGAACTGCCGAGTTGCCAGTCAAAAGGCGCAACCGCCAGCATGATCCCCGTCAGGCCCGCGACCAGGAATTGAAACAGAAAAGCCACGGCAAACATCATCGGGACAGTGAAGTGAATCTTGCCACCCCAGATCGTTGCGAGCCAATTGAATATCTTTATCCCCGTGGGCACGGAAATGGTCATGGTTGAAAAAACGAAGAAGGTATTACCCCAGGCGCCGAGTCCGACGGTGAACATGTGATGCGCCCAAACGCTGAGACTGATGAAACCGATAGCGACTGTCGCAGCGACCATCGCAGGGTAGCCAAAGATGGCTTTGCGAGAGAATACGGGGATGATCTCGCTCGCGAATCCGAATGCGGGAAGGACGAGAATATAGACCTCAGGGTGTCCAAATATCCAGAAAAAGTGCATCCACAGCACAGCGGAGCCCCCAGCCTGTGTGTCGAAGAAATGAGAACCGATGTAGCGATCCAGCATCAGCATGATTTGCGCCGCCGTCAGCGGGCTAATCGTTACAAATACCATCATGGACATGACCAGATAGAGCCAGACGAGCAGCGGCATCCGGTTCAGCTTCATCCCTGGGCAGCGCATGCAAATCGTGGTCGCGACTATATTCAGTGCAGTACCGATGGAGCCAACTCCACTTAGCAGGAGCGCCAGCGTCCAGTAGTCGGTGCTATGGCCGGGCGAGAACACCCTGGCAGTGAGCGGGGCATAGGCAAACCATCCAACGTCGGGAGCGCTGCCCGCGCCATACAAACCATCTCCACCAAGATAGCTGAAGTACAGCAGCAGTCCGCCAAAGGCTGAAATCCAGAAACTGAAGGCGTTCAATCGAGGAAACGCCATGTCCCGCGCGCCGATCATCAAGGGGATAAGGTAATTGCCAAAACCAAACAGAATCGGCATGCCCACGAAGAACACCATGGTCGTGCCGTGCATGGTAAAGAGGCGATTGAAGACCTGAGGCGACACAAAGGTATTGTTCGGAATCGCGAGTTGAATGCGCATCAATAGCGCTTCGAACCCGGCAACGATCAGAAAAAACAGCGCGTAGCCTATGTACATCAACCCGATCTTCTTGTGATCGACCGTGGTAATCCAATCGTGCAGGATTTCGAAAGCCTGTCGACCTGGCCCTCGCTTCGCGGTTTGATCAAGCACTACTGCGGCTGAAGTCTGTGTCGCCATCGGTATATTCCTAGCTGGTTTCACTTAAGAGTTGTGAGATAGGCTGTTACCAAATCGAGATCATGCTCGTTCAGGTGCATCGGAGGCATGAGCACCCCAGGCTTGAAATGCGCGGGGTTATCGACAAAGGCGCGAATGTTTGCCGGCGTATTCGGCACTGAGCCCGACGCTATGGTGTCGCGGCTTGCCACATGCGTGAGGTCAGGCCCAAATCGGCCGGTAGCCACGGTGCCCGCGATGGTGTGGCAACTGATGCATGCGTTATGCTGGAATACCGCTTGCCCAGCGGCAGCGTTCGGATCTTGCACAGCGGCCTTCTTCTGGGCGGCAATCCAAGCCGCGAATTGTGTCGGCGTGTCCGCATAGACACGAAGAAGCATCTTTGCGTGCTGTGTTCCGCAATACTGAGCGCATTGCCCGAGATACAAGCCAGGGGTAGATGGATCCATCCACATGACATTGATTTTGTTGGGAATCACATCCATCTTGCCGGCGAGGCGAGGAACCCAAAAGCTGTGATCCGTATCAGCCGAAGACATGGTCAGGTAGGCGGGGGTCGGATGACTCGGATCGCTCACCGGTATGTGCAATTCATTGGCGGTCACGACGCCGAATTTGGGATAACGATACTCCCACCAGAACTGATGGCCAATCACGATGACGTCGATGGATTCCGCCGGTTTAGGCGCGCGCTGCGTGGAAAAGACGACCCTCGTGGTTGCTAGAAAAAGAATCACAACTATCAGAATCGGAATAACTGTCCACGAGAGTTCAATTTGATTGCTTCCGTAGATTTGCGCTGGTTCCTGTCCCGACTCTGAATTGGAGGGGCGATGGCGATATCGAAGCAGGGCGAAAAGGAGTAATCCCGCAACCACGCAGAAAATGGCAAGGGTAATTGCCAGCACCAGCATTGAAACCCCGTAGGCGGACTGCGCGGGAGTCGCGGCCGGCGCAAAGATGCTGGTCGAATTGTGAGTGACGGACTGGATATAACTGGCCGTGCAAAGCCAGTCGTCTCGAAGCGACATATGTCCCCGCTAAAGTTTGAGACCTTGATCGAGTGACCTGTGTCTTTTCCTGGAGTCCCCTCAGCGTTGAACTGAGGGCTCCCGTCCCGTGCCGCAGCAATCTGCGCAAATTGTACAACGTCTTTTCGAGGAAGCCTCGCTTCTTTTCGAAGCTCGATTTCCTTGGAGAGCATGACAAACGGTTTGATCCCGGCGCGCGCAAAAAGTATTCACATAAATACGTTTTTTTAGCCAGCCCTCAATCCGGCCGGTCGCGCCCTCCAAAACTGCCGGGGTCGCTTTCGGTTTCAAGCTACGCGTTATAATGGCTGAATCCCTCGCGCTTGCAATGCTCGGCTTGTTCGCACAATCTTAACCTGCAGGCCATCATGATTCGCCTCACTGCCTCGGTAAAACAACTTCCGGATTTGGAGTCGTACTTTGTCCTCCATCAACGAATCTTCGGAGCAGCTCAAGCGCGCAGAGGCGATTTTTCACGAAGCCCTTGACGCGCCGGAAGAAGATCGTCTCTCGTTGATCGAAGCAAGATGCGAGGGTGACGTCAACCTGGTGAACGAACTGCTCGCTCTCATTGAGGGTAGCAACGCCCACGAACTCCGCTCAAAAGACGCGCCGACGGAAGTGCCTCCTGGATCGACCTCAGTGAGTGGAGAGAGATGGATCGGACCATATGAATTAGATCGGCTGCTTGGGCGAGGAGGCATGGGCGCCGTCTATCTTGCACATCGCGCTGATGGCGAATTCCGTCAGCAGGTAGCAATCAAGCTGATCGACCTTCCCTTCTCTCCCACTCTTTTCCGCGAGCAGTTTCGCAGAGAACGCCAGATATTAGCAAGCCTTGCGCACCCTTTCATTGCACGCTTGTTGGATGGTGGAGTGAGCGAAGATGGTGAACCGTATCTGGTGATGGAATACATCGACGGCATCTCCATCCTGAGTTACTGCAAAGAAAATTGCCTCAAATTGAGAGACCGTCTCCTATTGTTTAAGAACGTATGTGGCGCGGTGCAATACGCCCACCAGAACTTGGTCATTCATCGCGATCTGAAAGCCGACAACATCCTCGTCGTGGCCGACGGTACGCCGAGATTGTTGGACTTTGGCACGGCCAAGTTGCTGGCCTCTGAAGCATCCCCCATCAGCGAATTTACCCGGCAAGGCCTGCAATCGTTTACGCCGCAATACGCCAGCCCTGAACAGGTTCTGGGTCAGCCAATTACAACTGCTTCCGATACCTATTCCTTGGGCGTCCTTCTTTACCGAATGCTGACGGATGTACGTCCCTACGACTTGCAGGAATTCACCACGGAAGAGATGTTGCGTGTGATTTGTACTGAACAACCGCCGCGTCCAAGTGTGGTCTCGATCTCTCCTGAACCGCTCGATGCCGATCTCGACGCAATCGCGCTCAAGGCTCTGCGCAAGGAGCCCCAGGAACGTTATGTCACGGTCGATCAGTTTGCCTCGGACATTCAGCTATACCTGGACGGCATGCCGGTTATGGCACGGCGCGGTACGCTTCGCTATCGAGCCGGAAAGTTTGCTCGACGCAATAAGATCGGAATCACTGCCGCGGGCCTTCTGCTTGCAACCGCATTGACAGGGGTAGCAGGCATTCTTTGGCAATCGCACGCGAGAGATCTGGAGCGACGAAGAGCAGAATCTCGATCAGAGGACTTGCGGCAACTTAGCAACAGCCTCCTTTCTGAGATTGACGAAGCGGTCAAAGAGTTGCCCGGCTCTACCCGTGTGCAGCAGTTGCTTGTACAGCGGGTGCTCGAGCATCTCGATCATATGTCAAAGGATGTTGCAGGCGACCGAGTGACCCAGCTTGATTTGGTAGACGCCTACACTCATCTCGGCAATCTTCAAGGGAATCCGTATGAGCAAAATATTGGCGACTCTGCCGGAGCGCTCAACAGCCTCGGCAAGGCGCTGGCCATTGCGCAGACCCTGAGGGCGACGTACCCCAAAGACCCGGCCATACTCGGCGCTTTCGCAAACGTGCAGAAGGCGCGAAGCAATGTGCTCTTTGGCATCAGCCGGACTCAGGAATCTATCATCGCCATGCGAGCTGCAATCGACGCCTATAATGCTGAATTCGCGAACACACCTCCCACGCCGGCGCAGCTTGCAGACGCCGCAGGGGCTTTCAATGGGCTAGGAGACCAGCTGGGGCTTCCCGGAGTTGCCAGCCTCGGCGACTCCAATGGCGCCCTTGGCGCATATCGAAACGCCGTCGCACTGTCGCGCCGCGCTCTTGCGATTGACCCGCGTTCGACTGTCTCCAGCCGCAGATTAGCCATGGGTCACACCAAGATCGCCGACATTGTGATGCAGACAGACCCCTCTGCGGCTGTCGACGAATATCGCCAATCGCTCGCTTTCTGGTCGGCACTGATTGCCGGCGGAGACAACTCCGCTGCGAGTAAGCGAGGCCTGGCCCGCGTTTATCTCAAGTTGGGCTCGGCACTGGCTGCGATACAAGACTACAAATCGTCGATCTCCGCATTCGATCAAGCAGAGTCAACTCTGCGACGTTACGCAGGAGCAGACCTCAAAGACACCAGGGCTCAAACGGATCTCTTTGCGCTCGACGACAATGAAGCCAGATGCTATCTGGATATGCTCGACAAGGCACTGAATCCGGCCAGCGTATCGAGAAAGGAAGATGCGCAGCGGGCTATCAGCCTGTTGCGAGATTCCATGACAATTCTTGAGAGACTTATCCAGCTGGACCCTCGGAATCGAATCTGGATCGCGAATCTCGCCTATGACAAAACGATGCTCGGAACGTTGGAGCAATCCAGCGGCGACGCTAACGACGGCGATCGGCTCGCCTCTGGCGGTATTTCGACTCTGTATAAGGCAGCTTCCTCGGATAATGCCTCTATCGATGAGCTCGAACTCGCAACATCGGCATCGCTCACCATACTGCCGTCGAAATTGCGCGATCCCACAAATACAATCAAATACGCTGAGCGCCTTGTCGCACTAGACCACCGCAGGAACCCCAATTTCCTGCTCTTGCTCGCACAAGCATATCGAGCTCACGGATTGATCCCAAACTCAGTCGATACTGCCGATGAGGGCCTCAAGCTGCTGCCACCCTTGTCACCCGGTGCACCTGTTACGCGCACGCGAAGGCTGCTCGAGATCGAAGCACAATATCAATCCTCTGAGCCATCTGAACACGTTACGCGTCCCTGACGCGAGTTGTGCCTTGTTCACGGAGCCATGACTTGCTTCAGTGATTTGAACTATCTCTACCTCTGGCAGCGATCACTCGATAGCGTCCCGAGCCTACGACCATCTGAATCGCATTGTCGCTTACCTGAGCCGAAAGAACACCGCGAGACCTGCCCGTCGAAACGCCATTCACGGTGACTGCTCCAGGCTTGGCCGTTGAGAGCTCAATCATAGCCTTCGTATTGACTGGCACGACGAAGTCATAAACTGTCCGGCTTGATTCACGCCGCCAGTTGCTCTGGATCAGCCCGGCCGCAGATTGATATTCGGTTCGCACCCAGGCAAGGTTTTTCATGACTGCAGGGTGAAAGATCAGCTGCTTATCGCCCTGGGCTGAATCATCGATATCGATCCCGCCCAGACCGCGATAGAACCACTCCTCCGCATGGCCCAGCATAAAGTGATCCTGCGAGTTTGCTGGATTTGCGTCCCATGCCTCGGTGAGGGCCGTAGCGCCCTGGGCGAGTTGATAACCATAGCTGGGCGTGTCAGTACGCTCAAGCATGTCGAGCAAAACATCGGAGCGGCCGGATCCGATCAGCGCATCGACCACATAGTGATAACCAATATCGCCCGCCGTCACATGGTTATTATGTGCTCGAATATCATCGACCAGGGCTTGGAGCACAGCCGTTGACTCGCCTTCCGGCACCAATCCGACTGACAGTGGCATAGCCTGTGCGGTTTGACTTCCCTTGTCATACCGGTGCTGAAGCGGATTGAAAAAGCGCCGGTTGAATGCTGTGCGTATTGCGTCGGCCTTGCTTCGGTAGCCACGGCTCTCTTCAGTCTTTCCGAGAAGTTCTGTCGCTTGTTCCAGAACTCGCAGGTCTTGATAATAGATGGCGGTCGCCGTCACTCCGGCTGTGGTGAGTTTTGAGAAGCCCGGCTCGCCGGGACCGATGTCGTACCAATCTCCGAGCCCGTAAGCAACGATTCCATCTTTCGCACGCGTGCCCAGATACGAGGTATAGCCGCGCATCACGTCAAGCTGCGCAGCCAGGAACTGCAAATCGCCGCTGCGCTGGAAAATGTACCAGGGCGCCAGCACGGCCGCGCTTCCCCATTCGGGCGAATCGTCGAAGACTCCGCCGTCTGACCCAAAAACAACATACTGTGGAGCAATCTCCGGGACCATTCCTAACTTGGGCCCGTCCTTTACCTGCGCGTCGGCAATGTTGCGTGCAGTCGCAGCAAACAAGCCAGAAAAATCGAAGTCGTAGAGCATCGAGTTTGCCATCAGGTGCACCTGTTCGAGCCAGCCCAGTTTTTCGCGATGCGGGCAGTCGGTAAACAGGCTCACGGCATTGTTCTCGATTGCACGAACGATGAGTTTATGAATCCGGTTCAATAGCTCCTCCGAAGAAACAAAGGAGCCAACTGCTGGTGAAGAAGTGTGTACGGCTTCTCCTCGCAGGCTAACGATGCGCACCTCGCCCGGAGCCCCCGCAGGCGCGGAGGTTTCTATTTGCACGAAGCGGAAGCCGTAGTAGCTGAAGCGCGGATGCCAATGCTGCAATTCACCGCCCCGCAAGGTTAAAGAGAACCATTGTGGAGCGCCCGAACTGCTCTGCGAAACAGTACCGTCCTTCGCCAGTAGCTCTCCCGGGGTCAGCTTGACTACCGCGCCGGCGGGTCCAACCGCAGTGATCGCGGGCCAACCAGCCAAATTTTGTCCCAGGTCGTAAACCGTCACCCCTGGCTTTGGCTGGCTGACCTTGATTGGTGCATAACTATGCATCATGCGCAGCGGCGGGGCCAGTTCTGGTTGCAACCTGCCGCCTGGTCCCTCCACTACAACAGCCGGTTGCCAACTAGCATCGGCGAATGCTGGAAGGTCCCAGCCAGGTTGTTCGCGACGCGAGTCGAAGTCCTCTCCACCGTATGTCGAAGAGAATGTGATCGGTCCAGGCGCCGTCTTCCAAGAGCCGTCGCTCTTGATGTCAGTCGACTCGCCATCGGCAAACTCTACATGCAACTGCACGATGCACTTTGGAATCCCAAAGCTTGCATCGAACTTGATGTAGCGATCCGGCGTCTTGAGAACGCGATACATGCCGTTTCCCAGTAATATGCCGATTGCATTCTTGCCGTCATGCAGCAGACGTGTGACGTTGTAACTGTCGTAGTAGACCGTCTTGCGGTAGTCGCTCCATCCCGGCGTAAGAAGATCGCCGCCAACCTTGTTGCCGTTGATCCGCAGCTCATCCTGTCCCAGGCCGGAAGCGTACAGCGTCGCACGGGTGATCTTCTTGTCAAGCACAAAACTCTTGCGAAATACGGGCATCGGCTCGCCGTTTTCTTGTGCCTCTGCCGAGTGCGCTGCAATCCATGAAGCAGTCCACATTGGAGCCTGGGTCCAGTGGGCGACCTCGCTCCATGCGCTGGGTTTGCCGGCCTCATCCCACACCCGCACCTTCCATTGATAACGATGCCCTTCCTTCGGGGCTGGACCTGCGTAGAGGATTCCTGCGAGTGTTGAGCGATGGACGACACCACTATCCCACAATGGCTGAGGGTTCGCGACAGCTCCGTCGACGGAATAAACCGTCACCTGATACGCCGACTGGCTCACACTGTGCAGTGTTTCCGATGCAGCTTTCAATCTCCACGAGAATTCAGGCTGTGCCGCATCGACTGCCATCGGCTCGTTGTCATTTGCGCAACGCAGGTCAGCAGGCGCGAGCAAGTGCGCAACGGCGGCATCAGACGGCAACGCAATTTGGATAGCGGCGACCGCGAATAGACGCAATGCAAGGCTGGCAATCGCACGCGTGGCCTTCGATTGCAAATGAGCAGGATTGGGTTGAGTGAACATTCACTCTCGGTAATACATCAGCGAGCCATCTTGTTGCAACGCGTAAACAGAATAGTCTCTGACAATCTTTGACTGGTTCAAGTTTAACGGGGTCGATCGCTGAGCGCGGCGAAGGCAAGTGCAGGTACTTTGAGACTGGAGCCGCTGAGTCGAACGGCTGCATCGGAGACAATCTGAAGACGGCAATTCGGAGGGACTTCCAATGAAACCAGGCTTTCGCTGAAGTTGTAGAACAGTTGAAGCGAGCCTCGTTGCATGGAAAGCCAACTTTGTGCCTCGTCGAACTCGATTTTGATCTGCGCTCGATCTCCGTTCATGAGGGATGGTTGAGATTTTCGCAGCTGGATGAGCCTGCGATACCAATCCAGCATCTCAGTATGTTCCGCATCTTTGAGTTCGTTCCAGTTCAATTTTGATTGGTCGAAGCTTTCCTGCGATTCTGGATCGGGGATAGAATCCCATGCGCCATCGTGCGCGTGTTCCCTTTTTCTGCCTTCTGAGACAGCTCGTGCGAGTTCGGGGTGGTCGTGATCTGCGAAGTACAAGAAGGGCGTGGATGCAGCAAATTCTTCGCCTTGAAAGAGCATGGGAACGAAGGGCGCGGTCATCACAAGGGCCGCCGCGAGCTTTGCTTTTTGCATGCCGGCCGCCTGGTGGAGCCTGTCTCCGTAGGCGCGGTTGCCGACCTGATCGTGGTTCTGGATGTATCCCAGAAAGCGGTGGGCGCTCAGGTCCTCGACGGGTCGGCCGTGGGGGCCATTTCGATATTCGGAATAGATGCCGTCGTAGACGTATACCGACTTGAGGGACTTTGCAAGTTGGGCTAGTGAGCCGAAGTCCTTGTAGTAGCTGCGTCGTTCGCCGGTGAGCAAAGCAAAGAGTGCGTGATGGAAGTCGTCGCTCCACTGGGCGTCTATGCCGTAGCCTCCGTCGTCGACCGTCAAGTTTGACCCATCACTTCTTCTTGGTGTGACGACGCGTGGATCGTTCAGGTCGCTCTCGGCGATCAGGACGAAGGTCTTACCTAACCTTTGTGATAGAGCCTCCACTTCTTCGGCAAGCTGCACGAGAAAGTGCCTTGCAGAGCGATCGATGAAAGCATGAATCGCATCGAGGCGCAGGCCGTCGAAGTGATAGTCGCGCAACCACATCAGGGCGTTATCGCAGAAGAAGCGGCGAACTTCATCGCTGTCGGCTTCTCCAAAATTGATTGCTCCACCCCAGGGCGTGTGATGATTTTCGGTGATGTAAGGTCCGAAACGGCCCGTGTAATTTCCATCGGGGCCGAAGTGGTTGTAGACCACGTCGAGCAAGACTGCGAGTCCTGTTGCGTGGCAGGCGTCGACAAATGCTTTCAATGCCTCTGGACCGCCGTACTGTTGCTGCGGAGCGAAGAGGGCGACTCCGTCATACCCCCATCCCCATCGTCCGGGGAAAGAATTGACTGGCATCAATTCAACGTGGGTTACGCCCAGTTCCTGCAGATATTGCAGTTTCTCAGTGGCCGACTGGAAGGTTCCTTCCGGCGTGAACGTGCCTACGTGCAATTCATAGATGACTGCCTCGGATAACGGAAGCGGGGACCATCCTTGGTCGCGCCACTGGAATTTGGATTGATCCAGAATGCGTGAATGACCGTGGACCCCATCCGGTTGCCATGATGACCGTGGGTCCGGGTAGGGTCTTGGGTCATCGTCGAGCAGGAAGGAATAATCGGAGCCGTGGCTCGCTGCTTGTACATCAGCAAGCCACCAGCCATGCTCCGCCGGGGACAAGGGATAGCGCACGCCGTCCACCTCTACAAGGCACGAGTTTACGCGCGGCGCCCATACCGCAATAGGATGCATCAACGACACTCCTCGATTGATTGTAAGGGTGGGGCCACGAGGGCGGTTGGTGCGCTTAGCCGTACCTGGAACTTGGAGGAAGCGGTCTACGCTTTCAAAGCTTCTCCACTGCATCCCGGGTGGTTGCACTGGCATGCGAGTTCCGTTACGTCCTTTGCTGCTTCACAGGTTTCGCTGCAGTATTTCTTTCCGTCGGCGGCGATGCAGCTGCAGGCTTCGTGTGCGCATTTCTTCGGGGTTGACATGAAAATCTCCTTGGGGAGGGATAGCCCCTCACGCAAGAGATTTTCGCACCCGTCGACTGAGGCTCGCTGCCTCTTCTTGCTCACGTTGCGGCTCTAATATCATGGGCCGCTTCAAATGCCAATGCGAGGCTTCTTCTTGCGGACAAAGTCGGTATCCTGATTGGGCTCCGCGTCGCACTCGATGGCGATTGTCGTCAGAGGTGTGTCAGGCGGTTCTATAGCAACGCCGGTAAGCCGAACGCGGAACCCGTGCTGAGCGAAAGTGATTGGCTCGCCGGTTTCACTTTGACCACGAGTCCAGGGATGGGTACTCAGCCATCTGGCTAGTCAAAGATGTTCAGGGTAGAAGATGCTTGCTGCGGCTCCGAGAAGCGTCGCGTGCTCCCCGGTGGTGGCGCGAACCAGCGAGGCGCGCGAAAGCGGGAAACGCCCGGCATGCTGGTCGAACGAGTTCTGAGCCGCTGCCATGAAGTCATTTCCCGCGTGCGAGAGACCACCGGCGACGGCGATGCGATCCGGCAAGAAAATACTAGCGAGAGAGGCCGCCGCGATACCGAGCCATCGGCCTGCTTCCTCCAGCAGTTCGCACGCCTCGGGCACCCCTGTTTGGGCGTCCGCCACCAGGTTTCGGAAATCGATGGCGCTGCGGTTGATCATGCCCGCGTATCGCCTGGCAAGCGTCTCTGTGGATAGAAGAGCTTCTGCGCATCCGTGTCCACCGCAAGAGCATTCAGGGCCATTTGGAGAGACGATTACATGACCTGCATCGCCCATGCAGCCATGCGCCACGCGAAGGAGTTTTCCGCCTACCATCATGCCTACACCAAGCCCCGTACCGCCGGTGAGGCAAAGAAATCGGCCGGCGCCCTGGCCTTGACCAAAGATGTATTCAGCGAGACATGCGGCATTGGAATCACAATCTGCCTTAACGGGCAGACCCAACCCTGCAGAGAGCTGGCGGGTAATTGGCGCGCCCTCAAGCCAAGGCAAGTTTGCATTGAAGTCGAGCGCTCCGTCGGCGCTGACAAAGCCGGCTATCGCGACTGCAGCGCCGGTAATTGGGTTCGCGGCATCCGCCAGAAGCAATCGACTTGCTACTAGGATTTTGTCTACGAACGCTGGGCCGTTTGCTGCGCTGGTTGGAAACGACTGCCAATTCTTAATCTTTCCCAGACGATTGACCAGCGCCAGCTTGGTGCTGCTTCCACCGATGTCAATCGCCAGTACGTCTGTATCGTCGTTCATCTTGATGGCAATCACCATATACGGGCTGTCTTTCCCTCGCACTGGTTGAGTAATGTATAACCCGAGAGCAGGCTTCTCTGTCTATGCGAGCAGTTTCCACACGACCGCGGCAAAGGTATGCATCCTTTCATCAAATATTGCTGTGCCTCGTCCCTCCTGGTAAGTTTCCACTGTCACGACGCCGCTGGTTGCGCTTGCCCAGAAAGAGCGAATACTATCGATGCGGGCATTGGCGCAGACGATTGCGATTCTGCCGCGCAGACCTGTGGCAAGCTGTTCTTCGCGGCTTGAACGCAGCGGATTTAGACGCCGAAGAAGCGCTGAGGAAACCATGCCATTTTGTGCCGTCAGCGCAGAGATATGGCCATTCTGGCTATCCCAGGGATCGAGAAGGAATAAGGTCACTTCGGAACCGCGTGATTCCATTTGCTGAGCGAGTGAGTATGCATGCAATGCTTCATTGAGGGTTCCGCAGATGAAGTGCGGCCCCCGAGGCTGAAACTTCAAGAGATCATCTGCGAGCGCGGGTATCAGCCTCCCTGCAGCGATTGACGATCCTTCCTCCGGGATTCGAACTGCATAGAGAGGCTGCGCTGGGCCAAGAACGCGACCTAACTTCTTGAAGTTCGCCGTGCTTGCCGATGCTGATTCAATGACGTAGAGCGGGCTGCTGAGGCCTCCCGCAGAGATGGGCACTATCGTAGATGGCATCGGCTGCCAACCGCCTCGCTCGATCTGCTTTGCCAGCAATTCAATCGTTGGAGATTGGAATATGACTGCGAGCATCAGGCGTTTACCCATACGTTGTTCGATCTCTGAAAAAAGAAGAGATGCGAGAAAAGAATGGCCGCCAATCTCAAAGAAATTGTCGCCAATGCCGATGTGATCGCGCTGAAAACAATATTCCCATATATGCAGGAGTTGCCTTTCAACACGGGTGCGCGGGGCGCGGAATGTCTGATGTTGCGACTCGAGAGTAGTCGCTGCAGCTAATGCATGCCGATCGACTTTTCCATTCGGAGTGAGCGGGAATTTATCAACTTCTACGATTTTGCTGGGAATCATATAGAGCGGAAGTTCGGCGCGAAGCGACTCTTGTAGCGTCGCGGTTTGAGCTCCGCCGTCGGATACAACAAAGGCGACGAGTACGTCATCCAGAGGCGCCGGCTGCGACTTTACAAGTGCAATCGCGTCCACAACTCCGTGCTTGGCGCGAAGCGCGCTCTCGATTT
>Ga0302310_10002868_pt1 | contig 13620 bp, 18 predicted proteins | sample III_Palsa_N1_2_FD_200451 | JGI IMG/M metagenome (GOLD analysis project Ga0302310, IMG submission 200451) | Peat permafrost microbial communities from Stordalen Mire near Abisko, Sweden - III_Palsa_N1_2 | ecosystem: Environmental > Terrestrial > Soil > Palsa > Peat permafrost | place: Sweden... | reverse complement strand
CACTGAACTTGCCGAACGAGAACTCCGGCAACTTGTAATTCAACGAGAAGTCGACACCGCCCGTGCTGGTCGTGCCGAGGTTGCCGGTGGGCTGAAGCGTCTGAGACGTGAGCTGACCCTGGTTGACGCCACTGGGGTAGCGATGGATGAATTGGCAATAGGCGAGGTCGCCAGTCGAGCAGAGGCCCAGCTCGCTTTGAACGCCCACGGTGGTGATGACGTCATTCAAGTACAGATGATAGAAATCCACCGTGGAGGACAGGCCCGGTGCCCATGAGGGGCTGTAGACCACGCCAAAATCAAACGTTTTTCCCTGTTCCGGCTTGATCGGGAAGTTGGCATAGGCGGAGCCGGACACGAGGCCCGTGCCCTGCAGGTTCTGAACCACCAGCTGGTCGACGAAGCTGCCGTCGGTCTTCACGTTGACGCAAGCCGGGTTGACCGGCGTGCCGGTGTATCCGGTGCAGGGATCGTTGGAGATGCGGTACGCAGAAGAAGACGGTGCACCGAACACTTCGAGGAGATTCGGGGCGCGGAACACCTCGGCCATCGTGCCACGCAGCAATAGATCATCGATCGGCTTGTATTCGATCGCGAACTTCAGGTTGTTGGTGGTGCCGAACATGTTGAACTTGGAGTAGCGGTCGCCAATATCGAGATTCAACGACTTGACGAACGGCAGATCGTTCAGGAGCGGGAAGAACACTTCGGCATAGGCTTCCTTCACGTTGTAGCCACCCTGCAAGGCGGCGCCGCAACCGCTGCCCAGGGTGCAGGTGCCGGTGGCCGGATTGATCGTCAGCAAGCCGTCGACCTGGTCGTGCTGATACTCCGAACGATATTCCGCACCGACGGCGAGATTGACGGTACCCGCGGGCAGGTCGAACAGGCCACCATTCAAGTCGACGTGCCAGATCCTCTCGATCGTGTTACTTGTTGCGAGGCCTGGCGAGGAGGCCGCCTCCAGCGAAGCGATCGATTGCGGGGTGTGGATGTCAAACGGGTTGAACGGAATACAGCCGGTAATCGGGGCAGCTGCAGTGCCGCAAGTGATCACCCCACCGTTATTGAAGGATGGGCCGGCTGCCTGATTCAGGACATTCAGATTGATCAGGCCCGTGTTCGTTTCGGTCATGCTGGCGTGGCCGTAATCAAGGCCCACATCCCACTGCCAGGTCTGGTCGCCGATCGGGAAGTCACCCTTGAACCCGGTATGGATCTGCGCCAGGGTCATGCCGTTGAAAATCTCGCGCAGGCCCAGTGAGGTGAGACGTACACCGAAATTGCTCTGGCCACTCTGGTAATTGACGCCGAACGGGTTGAAGTAGTTGGCCGACGAGATTTGAAAACCACCATCGGTCGTCAGGGGATACGGTGCCAGGGCCGAGTTGGACGAGGTCTTGTCGACATACGCGTCCAGGTAAGCGCTGACATGATCGGTCAGGTTGTAGTTGCCCATGAGAAACGCATTGGTGCGCTCCTGTGGTGTGTCGATCAGGTTGACCGTTGCGTAGTTGTACTTGTCACTGGCCGGACCATTGTTCTGGAAGCAATGGTAGTCGGAGGGGGCATCCGTACCGGAGCCCGGATTGTGTGCAACGAAGCCGCTCGAGCAACCCGGGAAGGCACCCGCAAAGTTGCTGCCCACCAGCTGGATATGCCCGTTCGGTGCGGAGCTGGAACCACCAACGTATGCCTGCGGCGGACCGGCGCCGTTCGGACCCGTTCCGTTGGTACCGTATAGCGTCAAGGCGTTCCTTGAGAAAGCGCGACTGCCGGCCTCAATGCCATCCGTCTTGTTGTAGTCCACGCCGCCCATGATGCTGCCCTTGTCGGTCGTCTGGCCAAACGTGAAGGTGTAGCCCTGCTGCTCGCCGTCGTCATGGTCGGACTGACCAAAGTTCGTGGAGAACTCGGCACCCTGATAATCCTTGCGCAAAATGAAGTTGACCACGCCACCGACGGCGTCGGAACCATAGATCGAGGACGCGCCGGTGGTCAGCACGTCGATGTGATCGATCATCGCGGCCGGAATCGAGTTGGCGTCCGGGGCATCACCATTGACTGGAGTAGTGATCACACCACCGAGTGAAATACCCATCACACGATGACCGTCAACCAGGATCAGGGTGCGGTTCGGGCCCAGGCCGCGCAGACCAATGCTGGTAGCGCCGGTGCCACCGCCGTTGTTGACCTGCGGGTTGGTGTTGCCACCGGTAACGGCAGGCAGATCCTGCACCAGATCACCGAGGGTCAGCTTACCGCTGGCCTTGATCGCTGCGCGGTCGATGGTGACGACCGGGCTGGCCGTTTCCAGGTCCACGCGACGAATGTGCGAACCGGTGACCACCACCGTCTGCAGGGTGGACGCTTTTTGCGGGGCGGACGGAGTGGTCGTGCTCTGTGTCGTTGTGGACTGATCCTGTGCGAATGCCGTGCCCGAGGCGCTCACCGCCATGACAGCACCCAGCGAAAGCGCGAGACGGACTGCTGAAGAAAGCCTTGTGACCCCAAGTTTCATGAAAGCACCCTCCGATTAATTATTACCATGGGTCAGAAATATTCCGCCCAAAGCCGTAATTCGAATGACCATTAAGGTCGATCCATCACCAACGAGGTAGAGCTGTCAATTTAAATAAATTACAATAACTTGTAAGCTTTAGGCGCAAGCCTCATATGTCTCGTAATGGCGTGGTATGAGATTTATCCCGCTTTATCCAGCAGGCGACTCGCAAGCTTGATCAAAACATCACGCTCCATAGCCACTTCATGGAGCCTTTCCTTCAATCGATCTGCTTCATACAACTGCGACCTGTTGTAGCGAAATCGCCGTACCCACGTCAGTACGTTCTCGCTTCGAACGTTGAGCCGTGCCGCTGCCTCGGCGGCAGAAAAACGTTGCTGAACCACCAGTCGAATAGCTTCAGCCTTAAATTCATCCGAATAGAATTTCGCACGCATCGATGCACCAATGGCTTCAGTTCAAGTTGAAATCAACTAGAGCAACTTATGAAAGTTGGCATTGAGCAAATGTCGGGATTGCTATATGGATAATTGCGTCTCGTGTATTCATCTTGCTCGATGGCATCGAGCGACTCTGTTAGTTGGATAGCTCAAGGCTATCTGGGTTAACAATTGGACGATCGCTATCGCAACTTCGGCTTCACGGTAAATGAACTAAAAAAAAAGTACATAACCACTGATAATTCATTTGCATAGCCAATCAGCCGTATAGCCAATTAATCAAGAGTTTCATTACCAATTCTCACGCCCGGCGTGAATGTTGAGACCATAGGGAGGTCCAGCGTCATCCTGGGTGTGTGGCACGGGCGTATGGGTTCGATCCCATGGCGGAGGAAGCCGTGGCGCATGGAGGCTTCTTGAAAGTGTCATTTGTTCGAGTGCTCGAAGACATTTCTGTTACTGGTTTGGCGTCTCAGCCCCTGTTGCAGCCGGCTATCTGGCGCAGGCCAGGCACGGATCCCGCATGGTCGGGAAGGATGGCGAAGGCGGCTGCGGCGATCGGGGCCGATGCGGGAAAGGGCCCCAGGAATGGCTTGGGATGGGCCATCTGGAGGGGTAGGGTGGCCCGGGAATGGGCGCTCCGGTCCGCCTTTATGCGCGCGTTCCCGGGCGGTTGTCGATTTCCCTCTAGCTCGTTCGTCGTTGAAGGAGCCCACTCACCGGCGCGTTCGGCTTGGGCACCAGCTGGTTCGATCCAGAACGAGTCGGATCTTCACTGCGCCTTCGCAATCAGTCCGGGAGAAATGAGATGAAGCCAGATGCTCGCCGTTCAAAGACTTGCGTGACGCTAAGCATCCTCTTGGCGGTAGCTGTCGCCGAAAGTTCGCCAGCTAAAGATCTACAACATGCCTACGCGGGTATGGCGCCCGTCTCCGAATACCTGATGGGAGACCGCGACGCCGAAATCGCGCTGGCGCGAAGCGCGGCACCCAACGCCATTTCCGGGGAAGCCACGATCCTGGTCCTCGGCTCCCATGGCTACGTCACTGCGGTCGAAGGCAAGAACGGCTTTGTATGCATGGTCGACCGATCATGGTCAGCGCAGTTCGATTTCCCGGAATTTTGGAATCCAAAATTGCGTGGACCCACGTGCTTCAATCCGCAAGCGGCACGATCGATCTTGCCCATAACCCGCAAAAGGACCGAGCTGGCTCTCGCCGGTCAATCCAGGGATCAAATCATGGAAGGCATGAAGACCGCACTCGCCAGGAAACAGTTGCCGCCTCTGGAACCTGGCGCGATGTGCTACATGATGTCGAAACAAGCCTATCTGAATGACTCCGCGGGGCACTGGATGCCTCACCTGATGTTCTATACGCCACTTGCGGCAAATTTGGGCGCCGACCTGCCAGGCTCTCCGGTAACGCTGAACCCGCAGTTTCAGGCGCCTGAGAAGATTAATGTGTTCATGATCCCGACCGGTAAGTGGTCTGACGGAACGCCTGCACCGGTTATGTAAGACCACCAACTTTCTGCAATTCCCTGGTGCCCCTGGGAGGTCTTGATTCCTATGTTTCTCGAGCTTGACGGACACGGACCGCAATATGCACAGCTGACTCGTGCCATCAAAGCCGGCATTCTCAATGGCCGTCTAACTTCGGGCATGCGGCTGCCACCCACTCGCACACTGGCGTTGGAGCTCGGCCTATCGCGCATCACCATTCTTACTGCCTACGAGCAGTTGCGTGCAGACGGTTTCATCAAGGGTTGTGCTGGCTCGGGGAGCTACGTCTCCACACTACAGATCATGCCAGCGTTGCGTTCCACCGAATCCACCATCGCGCCACCATCGCGCTACGCGCAACGGGCCCGGCAAATCTATAACCGAACAATTTACCGGTCGCATACGGACCTGCCTTACGATCTGCAATACGGAAACCCGTTGACCAATATCGAGCTGAGTTCGGCGTGGGGCCACGAACTCGCGCGCGCCGCCGCGCACACACCGTTTAGAGGTGTCTGTACTCAGGGGTTGCATGCATTGCGCCAACAGTTATGTGACTACCTGGCACTGCGCCGTGGCATAACGACCTCGCCGGAGAATGTGCTGATAGTCAATGGGACACAGCAGGCCTACACCCTGAGCGCACGCGTGCTCATCGACGAAAACGATGTTGCCGTGTTGGAGGAACCCCATTATTTCGCTGCCTATCAGGCATTGGTCGCCCATGGCGTGAACATCCATGCCGTTCGCACAGACAGCGAGGGCATCGTCTGCGATGAACTACCGGACGCGGCACCTAGATTGATCTGCGTGACGCCTTCCCATCAGTTCCCCAGTGGTGCCGTCATGTCCCCGTCGCGCCGATTGGAATTGTTGCGCTATGCGGCGGCGAAGAAGTGCTGGATCTTTGAGGACGACTACGACGGCGAGTTCCGCTACGACGGCCACCCACTGGCTGCGCTACGCTCCCTCGACGAGGGGGATCGTGTTATCTACTCGGGCACGTTTACCAAGGCCATGTTCGGCTCGCTCCGACTTGGTTACATGGTGGTTCCCGCTGTACTGCGCGACGATTTCGTCATGGCGAAATACTTCAACGACATTTCCTCATCGGGAATCGAGCAAACGGCACTTGCACATTTCATGGAAGATGGCGGCTTCGAACGACATCTGCGATTCGCCCGGCAAGAGCTACAGGCGCGTCGCGAGGTTCTGGTTGACGGTTTGCGCCAATACGCCGGCGATCGTGTTGAAATCGTTGATACGCCTGCTGGCATGCACGTCGTCGTGTGGCTGAGAAACTATGACTATGCATCAGTAAACGCACTGATTGCGCTGGCCCATGATCGCGGTCTCGGCCTTCATCCGGTCGAAGTGCATTACCTGAAGCCACCGCCAGATCCGGGCTTGATCCTCGGCTACTGCGGGTTGTCACAGAACGCATTGCGCGAGGCGATGCAACTATTCGGCAAATGTCTGGATGATATCGACGCGCGCGAGTCGGCTCCCCGCAAATCAGTGCGACGCTAAATCAGAGTTCGTCGGGTCGTTTTGCATACGAAACATCGGCGGATGTCAGCCCGCCATGACCTGTCGGATTGGGTGCCACTGCCAAACCTATCAACCACCCCAGGTAGAACCGACAATCGATGGTGTATTCGCTCCAGGCATAGACACTCATCGACTTCACTGCGAAAAGCGAAAGAATGGCCTGTAAAAATCCCATTGAAGCAAGCCAGATGATGGCTATGGCCGCCGTCATCGTCGTGCAGCGCCAAAGTGCTCTTTGATCGCTGTGCTTTCGCATCAGGTAAAAACCGCCGAATAGTATGCATACGCACGGTACGGTGGTCGTGAAAATGTCGGCACCGTTCCAGTCAAAGACAAATCCGATGGATAGGATGGCAATGAGAGCCAGCAGCAGAATGGGTATGGCTACCCACCGTGTGAGGTGCGCACACAGCCACGCGGTGGTTACGACGAAAGGAATCCAGACCCACTGAGAAACTTCCGTGATTGCATAAACGAGTTTGTCTTTCGCGTGGGCCCCTTCATCGGTCGTCGCCACGTAGGTCGAAATAGCATCATGGATCAAGACAGCGAGCACCGCAAAACCAAATGCCGCAAACGTGGCGTGCGTGGTTGTCTTGTGCTTATGCGTGAGTTTGATGCGGCGCGCCCGTAGCCGTTCTGTCAGTGGCTCGACAAAAAACGCGACGACTGCACCGACCAGTAATGCTGATCCAACGGTAGTTTGGTCGAAATGGTGGAGGACTGTCAGGAAGCCTTGCCAGATCAGCTCCGGCGATGCAGAACATACCGCCACCCAACTTGCAAAGAAAAATGCATGCACGAAGTACGCGAGTGACGACCTTGCGTCCACGACTCGTGTCGCATCTTCCAGACGGCCTGGGGTGAGTTTTGGCTGCCGGGTAGGGACATCGGCGCCTCCGCCAAACGGCTGTTTCATTGCTTCCTCCCCATGTACCTGAACAAGATACGCTCGTTATGACGCCAGCTCGCGGCTGCGGAGTTCCCGGCGCCTGTGCCTGGCGTGGTGTCTGTTCCGTAGTTTTACGCAGTGTGGCCGAGTAATTATGCGATCGAAAACCACTCCCACGCATGTTGAGATTGACGCGATCTTCGTCGGATTGGCATCCTGCGGCGGTCCCGAACTGACCTTGTTCACTACCCCATTGGCACGAACCGGGAGAGGAAATATGTCTGTATCAGCGACTCTCAGCTTTGCTCAGGACATCCGTCCAATGTTCACCAACATGGACGTCGATCACATGAAAAAGGCCATGGACCTCAGCGACCGCGCCAGCGTATTTCAGCATGCGCAAGCGATATATGAATCTGTGTCCAGCGGTCACATGCCGCCAACGTCATGCGGTGAACCGCGTTGGACGCCGGACATGTGTGCGAAGTTCAAGAAATGGCAGGAGCAGGGCGGACAGCCCTGAAGTGCCATGGGTACGTATCGAGCAGAGCTATGCCGTCGGAATTCAACCGGTGCATGCGTCACCAAGCACGGCACCAGCTCTTTATCCAGCGGCCTATTTCCGATCGATTGAGTATTTGCCTGGTCCCGTGACACACAACAGCAGCAGGCCGCCCATGATCGATACGTTCTTGTAGAAATCGATCATGCTCGTTATCCGGTTGCCGCCGAGCATGGTCCAGTAATGGTGGCCGATCACGGCGGCAGCTAGCGAATATATGGCGAGCAAAAGCGCGAGCGGTCGCGTGTAGAAGCCAAGCACGATCGCGATGCCGACGAAGAATTCCATGGCGACGGCGATGATGGCCGCAACGGTGGGTAAAGGCGCACCCTCCGCGACCATGAGGGCGACCGCGCCCGGAAAGCCGGTCAGCTTGCTCCAACCAAACAGCACGAACAGGATCATCAGCAATATTCGCGCTATGAGAATCGCTTCGTCTTTGCGGCGGTCGAAGAGTGTGTATCGCACGATAGTTTCTCCTCTGTCTGCACAAGTTACGAATGTGGCGATGTCGCTTTCCGCCTGGCTGTCGCCACGTTCGGGGCACGAAATCGAATATAGACTCGCAACCTCAGGCGGAACAAGCGAAATCGTTGGGTTGGAGAGCAACGCTTGAATGGACGCTTGAATGCATTCAAGGTGCCACAACGCAGATGTTTGCCTGTAAGTCAGGACTACAAGAAGCACGTGCGAGCGTTCGGCGCCGACATCAGCGTCCGCCGATACGTCGAGCTCTTCCGGGAAAAATCGTGGCCGTTGGCCCGATCGCTGCACCGCCCAAATCAAGCCTTAGAACATCGATGACTGGCTGAGCCCCGATCACAACAATCTGGCCGCGCGATAGGCGATACTAAAAAGCCGCCCGCGGCCGATTACCAGCACCGAATGGCAGCCTGAACAGTCCTGCATAGTGATGCGCCTTCAGTAGACGAGTACGTATGCACCCGACATGGTCCTTGCTGATATTGATCCTTGCATCGTTCGCTGCCGGAGTGCAGAACGCATTGGCTGGAGGGGGATCGTTTCTTACCTTTCCGGCGCTGTTGTTCGCTGGCCTTGATCCTCGGGCGGCAAATATCGCCTCAACCATCGCGCTGTTTCCAGGCCAGGTGACTACTGGGCTGGCGGGGCGCGCGAACATTTCGGGTGCCGAAGGCTTATCGTTCCGCATGCTGCTTGGGATCAGCCTGGTCGGTGGCGCGTTTGGGGCAGTGTTATTGCTGGTGACGCCGGTTAACGTGTTTACGCGGCTCGTGCCGTATCTCGTGTTATTCGCCACCGTCGTATTCGCCTGGGGCAGCTTTTTCAGAAAGCCACCGGGCAAGGGCGACAAACCGGCTCTGGACCGATACTCTGCCATGGTCGTGCAGTTCTGCATCGCCATTTACGGCGGCTATTTCGGTGGCGGCATCGGTATTCTGATGTTGGCCGCACTCACCGCGGCGGGCTTGACCGTGCGCATCGCTGGCGCAACCAAGAACGTATTGGCAGCGGTGATGAATGCCTCAGCAGTGGCGATCTTCCTGGTGCAGGCTCGCGTCCTTCCGTGGCCGCTGATCGCCTGCGTAGCCGCCCCTGCGATCGTCGGCGGCCAGATCGGCGCTCACTTATTGCACCGGGTCAACGAGAAGGTACTGCGCATCGCCATCGTGTGCATCGGTGCCGCGCTGACAGTGGGTTTGTTCCTGACGAAATAGGCGCGCCTGGAAGCTTGCTAAACGGACTGGCGGAGATGGCGAGTCGCTTGCGGATTCACTCCCGAGTGACGGTGGGGCTGCCATATAGGTCACGACCAACCGTCGGAGAGTCCCATGGGCAATTCATACGATCGAGACCTCGCGGAGCGAGGTATAGAAAACAGCAAGAAGAAGGAAGAGATCGAGCGTTTGCGGCGAGGCGAAAAGGCAACGGACGGAAAGCCGATCCCCGTTCCGCCCGGTCTCGTTGAGACGCTGCCGCAAAAGCCACGTCCTAAATGACTTGGTAAGGGTCCGCCGCAAGTCGGATGCTACACAATGCCTTTGCCTTGGTGATCAAACAATCGCCAATGGCCGTCGATCCCCTCGATAGAGACAAAGGCGGTGCGACCTTCCTGCTGCGAAGTCCGGGCTGCCCTCACTGCGAATCGCACGGCATCCTGGCGACTCTCGAACTCGCAGTGATCATCGTCGCTCGCATCCACCGACCATACGCCAGGGTGTACCGGTGCATAGGGAACGTCGAAGATGATCATGGATATCGGTCGCCGCACAGACTCCTTGAAATGATCTTGAGCGCGGCTCAGTGAGCATGCCGTAAACCATGCTCCTTTCACGATCTTAGACGCGAGGTTATCTGCGCGTGCGGGGATTTCGAACAAATTCGGCGAGCGGTACGCCGGCGTCGCTTGGGTCCGGCGGGAAGCTTCTACGCCTACCCAGCTGTGCACTCGACGACCGCTTTCCGCAGCTGCTCCAAGCTGTATGGCTTGCAGATAAACGGCGCCGAGGAATAGATGACGGGGATGTCAGCGCGGCGGGTATGGGTAGCCAAGATATAGGGGATGCCGCGTGCTATCAGCTTGTCCAGAATTGGAAAGGCGGTTTCGCCGTTGAGGTGCAAGTCAACAACCGCCAGCTCATAAGTGGCCGTCTCGGCAGCTGCCATAGCGCCTCTAAACGAGCCCTCACAGTCGACAGGCGTATAGCCAAGCTCAGCGAGTACGTCCACGAGTGTCGAAGCGAGCAGGTAGTTGTCCTCAACAATGAGCACGCATGATTGCTCACTCGAACGCGAAGCATCGGTGGGGCCTACGTCTTTGGTTGACTCTGATATCGTCAATTGATTCATTTGACCAGCATACGCTCCCTGAAGTTAGCTACAAGAGACACGGGTTCAGCTGACTGGGCCCAGCCTCGCTAAACCACCTTGGCTATGTGCCGGGCCACGTTACTCGCGAGTCGTCGGTTGTCGTCAAAGTCTTTCCCAGTCCAGTGTTGTTCCCTGGGAAGGGGGCAAGTGGGAAGTACGGGGCACCGTTTGGGTTGTAAATCGCCGCAGCCGGGCATGGTGGACAGAAGCGGAAGCGGACGTTGTGCAGCAAAAGTTCCGGAGAGCCTGTTTGCCATACTTGAAGACAGTCCGGAACCTCCCGGCCCGGAAACCTAACACTCCGGTCACCGGCATCTCACACTCGGTCACCCACGATGAGTTCGGCCCTCAGTCACTGATCCGCCAGGAACGCATCTCCCAACTTCCGGTTGCGCGCACGCCCCTGAACTTGCCGCCCCCAGACCTGCCAGTGCCCAGTGATAGTTATTTCACTGGTGAATTCCTCAAAAGGAGATAGCGTGCTTCAACGATTACCTAACCGATTCGGCGAGTCACATGACCCGGCAAATTTCATCTATCACTATCCCGGCTGCGCGCCTGTAGAGGTGGGCTCTCGTGACCCCACCGACGAAGTGTTTGTTATCCAGTTGGCGGATCGCGTCTGGGACGTCAAGTTCAAGGTTGACTCCCTCACCTTCAAGCCTGTGATTGCGGTCATGGTGGCGCACCAAGATGACCGGGGCGACCATGACCAGGAAGCGGCCCGGATGATTCAGGAACATGGCGCCACCATCGTCCGGGCCTGTAGTGAGTTCTGCGAGCTCAATCTCCTCATCTCACTGCAACTCACTACTACCCATTGATCCAGCGCTTGCCAACCGGCTCGTCCAGTGTTTGATCGACCAAAGCCCCTGGGACCTTCGTAGGTTCACCCTGGGCCGGACATCATCCGACCTTGAGTCAGTGATGGCGCGTGTAGTGGACATGCGGTGGGATTTTTCTCTTGGTAACACCCCCAGGCCAAGCACCAGCCATCCCGGTATCGCGCTCGTAATGACGTATATCGCGTCGCTCGCCGCAATGGTGCGCGTAACGCCCCGCTATCCAAGCCTTCAGCAGGCACTGGGGATAGTCGGTCACGCAGGCATTCGGCGCCCTGGCGACGGAACGGGATGTAAATGTTTTGCTTCGCGGGAATGTTGCGCTGTAGCGATCGGGCTGATTGAGGTTGCACATGCAACCCAAAGCGCTCAGGCCCGCGTGAACCTGTAATTTCTTCCAGTTCTTTGGCATGTCATTTGGTGACAAATTGGTTACTGACGCGTGCCGAGAGCCGGGAGAGGGCTAAGCGGCAGGCAAGTCACGTTGCGCGGGGTATATGGAATGTCTTGCGTCGTGGCCATCACGCTTGGCCCAGCGCGGAAACTCGCGATGGAATGTTTCTGACGGGATCAGAGGCAATCGGACCCGCGGATCCTCATATTGGTTAGTCAGCTTGGGGGCAGGCATGATCTCGCGTGAGTTCCGCATAGCGATAGAGAAGTGGGTCAAGGTCGAAACTTGGCACACCGATCATCCACTCGACGACGAACGGTTTTATAAGCTTCTTGCTGTTGCAGAGTCCGAAGGCGCGCATAGCTTTGATGTCGAAGGGTTCGTTGACGTAGCTTCCGAACTCGCAAAGCGGCACCACCCCGAGATGCAACACGAATTTCTCTCGAATAGCGTCCTTGAAAAAGGTCTGCAAGCAGAAGCAATCATGGGTTACATCGCCTACTGCAGCCGTAAGCAAGTCTAACCATTCGCCCAGGCGGACGGCTTCGCCACCGCTGAAATCCAGAGCTAGATATCGCAGGAGAGACATCATGGCGTTTTACAAGCACGCAAAATTCTTGTCGCGGAACCCACATGAAAACTTCGATTTGCTTCAAGAGCCTGGTGTGGATGCTGCAGATGCTGGCATCTATCGATGCGAGGTTTGCGGCCATGAGATCGGTATTGCCCAGACCCACAAACTGCCGCCTCAAAGTCATCACACTCATGCGGCAGGTAGTGGTCCCATCCGCTGGCAGCTAATCGTTGCAACCCAAAACTGAGTCGATCGCTACTCTTCGTCAAGTGCTCTGCTGCGTTGCCGGTTCACTTGAGCGCTAATGGTGCCGGCGAGCAGCATCGCTCACATCCATAGCGCAATCCGGGCATTTGATCAGTGCCATGGTGATTCCCTGAATCTTGATGATGTGCTGCACTCCAGCTGCAATGCTCGCGCCGGGAGGAACTTTCAGACGAACCTGTAAGTTCTTCCCGCGTCGGGGGACGTTGCCAGCAACAACGGGCTGAGTCATCCGCACGCGCCGCTCACACCAGAAAGCTCTCTTGTTAACGCATAGAAGCGCAGTGTTGCCGCGAGCGACACTAATTGCGGACGAAACCAGTCCGATGAAGCCCGGCAACGTTCCGAGCGGCTCTGAACGTGCGTGGCCTCTCTATCGATCCATATCCCCTACGCTGCAGTCGGCGAACCATGGACATTACATCGCGAGGGGATCCCGCTTAGCCAGCGCGAGACAGTCGATCTGGCCGAGGCAGCAGCTCACAAGCGAGAACCTTGGCCGGAGCTGGCTGGGTTGATGGACAACATTCAAGTTTGCGCCAAGCCTGCCGATCGAGAGTGGGTGAGTGAGCGGATCGACGCGCTACTCCTGATGAATGGCATCTCATCTCGCGCTGAAAGTGGAGACATCCTCGAAGGCCCCACGGCAATGCCCGAGCCTTCTGATGCTATGCGCGTCGAGGTGGCGAGACTTAACAGATTTCCTAATGAACGCGATCCAGCGCGTTGACACCCGTTTCGTCGCCAAGGCGCTGAATACCATCATGAGCGAGCATCTCCAATACGAACTTAAGGCTTGGATAGAGGGCTGTTACGCGCGCCATTGCGGCCAGGGAAGTGACAAATGTCGTTATAGGCCCGGCAGCGCAATGGCTCTCGCCTGGCTTAAGGGTTGGCGTCACCAAGAGCAGCCGCCTTCGCGGTCAGAGGGCGAGGGTAGACCCGACGCCTCCCACGATTTGCGTAGCGCGAAGCGTTCGGCCGGCTAACCGCCAACTTCCTCGACATCGATGCACCTGGTGCCTTTCTCTATCCGAAGCCCCTTGGCATTTCAGCCGCGAACCTAGGGGCGAGCTCTTTGCAGGGCGGATGCTCGAACTGACCTTGCCCTCGAACTTCGTATCCCATAACCGTGGTCATGGGCTAGCTTGTTTGGTCAGAGCCGCAAGCCAGTGTTTCTCGAACTGCATCGGACTGACGTAGTTCAAGGTGGAGTGTAGTCG
>Ga0302310_10002863_pt1 | contig 13634 bp, 15 predicted proteins | sample III_Palsa_N1_2_FD_200451 | JGI IMG/M metagenome (GOLD analysis project Ga0302310, IMG submission 200451) | Peat permafrost microbial communities from Stordalen Mire near Abisko, Sweden - III_Palsa_N1_2 | ecosystem: Environmental > Terrestrial > Soil > Palsa > Peat permafrost | place: Sweden... | reverse complement strand
CGCAACAAATTTGGACCCAACGATCCCGGAGGGGAGAGCACAAATGAAGAAGACATTGTTAGGCGCGACGATGATTTTGGCCCTCGCGTTCCCCGCATTTGCACAAGATAAGGAAGAGGACCGCGTGGAAAACGCCGGCGTGGTGATGACCGAGATTCTCAACATCCCGGACGACATTCCCCAGAGCGTCCTCGACAAGGCCGACTGCGTCGTGGTCCTGCCCTCCGTCCTCAAATTTGCCATCGGCATCGGCGGCAGCTATGGCCGCGGCGTGATGACCTGCCGCCGCCGCAGGGATTTTCGCGGACCCTGGGGCGCTCCCACCATGATGGCGCTCGAAGGCGGCAGCTTCGGCTTGCAGCTCGGCGGCCAGGCCACCGATTTCGTTTTGCTTTTGATGAACGAAGGCGCCGCTCGCGCGATTCTCGCCAGCAAAGTGAAACTCGGCGGCGACGCTTCCGCCGCAGCCGGCCCCGTCGGACGCACGGCCTCCGCCGAAACCGACGTGACCCTGCGCGCGCAAGTGCTCTCCTATTCGCGCGCCCGCGGCCTCTTCGCCGGCATCTCGCTCACCGGCTCCACTCTGCGCGTGGATAACAACGCCAACCAGAAACTTTATGGCCAGGACATCAGCGGAACCGCCATCGCGCTGCAGGGCAAAGTGCCGCCTCCGCCGTCCGCTAGGAAATTGCTGAGCGCGCTGACCAAGGCGTCGCCGAAGCACGCGGCCGACTAACGCTTGCTGCGAGCTTTTTAAGAATCGCACCACGCGCCAATAACGGGTAATTCGACATGGACATCTTCGAAGAAATCGTGCGGTTGCGGCGAGCGGGCCAGCACGCCGCGCTCGCCACCATCGTGCACATCAACGGCTCAATTCCGAGCTACGAGAGTTCGCGCATGCTCGTGCGCGACGATGGCTCGATCGTCGGCACCGTCGGCGGCGGTTGCGTCGAAGCCGACGTCTGGGCCGCGGCCAAAGAAGTGATCCAGAGCGAGCTCCCGCGCAAGATGACCTTCAACCTAAACAACGAAGCGAGCTTCGACTCCGGCTTGATCTGCGGCGGCACACTCGAAATTTTCGTCGAACCCATCCTCCCGCAACCCATGCTTTACATTTTCGGCGGCGGCCACGTTTCCGCAGCCGTCGCCGGGGTGGCGCATCAGGCTGGATTCGGCGTCACCGTCGCGGACGATCGCGAGGCCTTCGCCAACCGCGAACGATTCCCCATGGCCGCGAAAATTTTCAACACCTACGAAGACGCCTTTGAAAATATCCAGCCCACATCGTCCTCCTATCTGCTGATCGTCACGCGCGGCCACAAGGACGATATGCGCGTGCTGGCCTGGGCCGTGGGCACCGAGCCGCGCTACATCGGAATGATCGGCAGCAGGCGCAAAGTGCTCTCGGTGTACCAAGCGCTCGAAAAGCAAGGCGTGGCGCTCGAGCGATTCGAACGCGTGCACGCTCCCGTGGGCCTTGATATCGGCGCGCTCTCGCCCGAAGAAATCGCCGTCAGCATTACCGCCGAACTCATCGCCGTTCGCCGCAAGGCCGAAAATCTTCCGCGCAAATCCCTGAGGGTTTCCGAAATCGCAAGCCTCCGGCGGGAATGAGCGGCCATGCTCGCCGTCGCGATCCTCGCCGCCGGTGAATCCCAGAGAATGGGCCATCCGAAGGCGCTGCTTCCCTATCGCGGCACGACCTTCGTAGATCATTTGATTTCAGTGACGCGCCACTCGCGCGTCGGAGTCACGCGAATTGTTCTCGGCGCGGGCGCGGAAGAAATCCGCCGTCGCCTTTCGGTCGATCCCGCGTGGATCGTCGTGAATCCGGACTGGCCCAAGGGCCAGCTCTCGTCCTTGCAAGCGGCGGTGCGCAGTATCGCTTCAGTGCCGACCGAAGGATTGATTCTCTGCCCCGTAGACCATCCGCTCGTTTCCGCGCATCTGGTCGCGCTGCTCATCGAGAAGTTCGATTCCACTGGCAAGCAAATTGTCCTGCCGGTGCACAATGGACGCCGCGGCCATCCGCTCATCTTCCGCGCGAGCCTCTACGAAGAACTCTTGGCCGCCTCGGATGAAGTGGGCGCGCGCCAGGTAGTCTGGGCGCACGCAGATAGCATCGCCGAAGTGCCGACGGAGGAAGAAGGCGTCCTCCTGAACCTGAATGACCCCGAAGCGCTCAAGAAAGCCATCGGAGATTAGGCGCGGCGCAACTTATGCAATTTTCGCAAGCAGAGCTGCGACAGCATCGGCGCAAAGTTGCGCGGCGTGGAATGTGGCGGGCGGGAGACCGCCAAGAGCCTCCGAAATCTGTTGCGCTGTAATAGTCCGCGCTTCGGCCGCAGATTTTTCGCTAAGCAGGTCCGTCAGGACCGAACCGGACGCGATAGCGGCGACGCAGCCCTGCGCCTTGAACCGCGCCTCTTCGATGCGCCCACCCTCGAAGCGCACGCCCAGCCACAAAATGTCACCGCAAACAGGATTCAGCACTTCCACGGAGGCAGTCGCGCCGGCGAGCGCACCCGCGTTGTGCGGATTTCTGAAATGGTCGAGAACCGTCTCATTGAACATAAACAATGTGTTCGGACTCGATGATAATGCATCCCAAGTCTGTAGCACGCAGTTACTACTTATTTCAGGTATCGGGAAGGAGTGCTGTTGGCGCAACTTTCGCTTTTTCTTTCAAATCCATTGACAGGATAGGGGTTAGGAAGATACCTTCATTGCGTCCTAGCCAGGGCTTTTCCGAACGGGCGCGGGGAAGCATTTAATAGAATTCGCCTATATGAAGGGTCAGGAGATTAACGAGATGCGAAGAATTGGATATGTCTTCACCCTAGCGGTGGCTCTCGCGCTTTGCGCGACCGCCTCTTTCGCGCAAGAGGGGAAGCTGAAGATTAAGGTTACGCCGCCTCAGGCGTATGTCTTTGTCGATGGCAACGCCATTCGCGAAGGCAGCTACCCGGTCAAGCTTGCCGCCGGAAAGCACACCGTGGTGGTGGTGAACTACGGTTACAAAATTTCCACGCAGGACGTCAACATCGAAGCGGGCAAGACCACCGACCTCAATGTGGCCCTGGAAGCCTACGGCGACAAGGTTGCAGGACCTTGGGGCCGCGTGTACATCTCGGGAACCGACGTGCGCGCAGCAGTGCTCTCGGATGGCAAGACCCCGGGCTATTTTGTCGGACATGTGGACGAATTCAACAACGACTTCTGGCTTTGGAAGCAGGAATTGCTGCTGCCTCCCGGCACGCACCACCTCACCATCACGCGCGGCGGAAAGGAACTGTGGTCCGGCGACGTGAACGTCGAGGCAGGCAAGAAAGTCTCGATCAACGTGGGCAAGAACACGCAAGTCTCCACGGACTGGAGCAAGCGCCAGGCAGATCTGCAAAAGAAGGCGCCGCTTCCCCGTTTCTTTGCCGGGATGGCGAGCGCAACAGTGGTGATCGCGCCGGTGAAGGCTTCCATGACCAACGCCAGCGCCAACATTAACTGCAGTCAGAACACGAACGTGGCCTGGAACACAACCGACGCTGTGGACGTGGGCATCGACAACGGAATCGGAGCGGTGGATGCGAGCGGCACCAAATCCGTTTCGCCGCGCGCGACCACAACCTACACGCTGACGGCCACAGGTCCCGGCGGCAAAGTAACCGGCACCGAAACAGTGAACGTCAACACCACGGTTGTGGCCAACGTTTCGTCCAGCCCGACCGAGCTGCACTATCGCAAGATTGGCGACAAGGTCATCACCGATGACAATGGCACGCTGACCTGGACCACCTCGAATGCGGATTCCGTGAATATCGATCCCATCGGTAAAGTGGACCTAAACGGCAGCAAGACCATCACCGCTGATCCCGCGGACACCAGCACCGTAGCCGAAGGGCAGCCCGCGCGCACCGTGAACGACAATCGCACCTACACACTCACTGCGACCAATGTTTGCGGCGGCACTTCCACGCAGACTGCGGCGGTGCACGTGACCGGCTCGGTCGAGCCGATTCCCGCTGTCGTTCTCCAGAGCATCTTCTACCCCACGGATTATCCGGACAAGAAACACCCACAAGTGGGGCTGGTGAAGAGCCAGCAACTCGAGCTCGCCACGCTGGCCGATGGATTCAAGAAGTATCTCGAGTACGACGGCGATGCCAAACTATCCGTCGAATCGCACGCGGACATTCGCGGCTCCAAGCCCTATAACCAGGACTTGAGCGAGCGCCGCGTGGAGCGCATCAAGCAGTACCTCGTGGACCAGGGCATCTCCGCCGACAAAATTCAGACGGCGGCCTACGGAAAAGAACGTCCCCTGGACCGCAAGGAAGTCTCCGAACTCGAAGATACCAACCCCAACAAGGCGCCCAAGGCCCGCGCGAAGAACAAGCAGGGCGACTGGCTCGCATACAACCGGCGTGCGGATATCGTGCTGTTGCCTTCCGGAAAGAAGTCGCTGCAGTTCTTCCCGCATGGCGCGGACGACTCCGGAATCATCTGGCAGGTTCCCAAGGCCACGCTCAAGAAGGTGGAAGCAGCGCAGTAGCAGAACTTAGGATTTGAATCTGCGAATCGCGCCGGAGGGCCATGCTCCCCGGCGCGATTTTCTTTTTGCCGAATTCGCAAGCCGCAGAAGTAAAATCGTGCCGCACATGGAATTCCGAAAAACCCGCACGGCCGAGCGGATTGTTTCGCTCGCGCCGAACGTCACTTCGATTCTGCTCGCTCTCGGAGCGGGCCGCGAACTTGTGGGCGTGAGCAAATGGTGCAAGGATGTCGCTGACGTAGGAGATCGACCGCAAGTGGGCGATTGCTGGAAAATGGATATCGCCGAAGTGATGCGGCTCGAGCCCACGATGTTGATCGGGTCCGTGCCCTTTGCACAAGATACTGTGGCGGCGATTCTCGCGCAGCCCGTGGCTTTTCTCGCCGTCAACCCGCGCTCGCTCGCTGACATCGCACGCGACATCCGCACGCTCGGGCGCATTGTGAATCGGTCGTCGAACGCCGAAAGACTGATTCGGAGTATGCATGCGAGCTTTCGCGACCTGGCGCGGCTGGCCGCACGAAAACGGACGCGCCGGAAACTGCGGGTTTACTGCGAGGCCTGGCCCAATCCGCGCATCAGTTCCCCGCCGTGGGTCGCGGAACTGGTGCGAATCGCGGGAGGCAAAATGGTCCTCGCGGCGGGCGCGCGCGTCACCGATGAAGATGTGGCGCAAGCGAAACCTGACGTCATTGTGCTGGCCTGGACTGCGGTGGGAGATCGCGCGACGCCGGCCGTCGCTCTGCGCAATCCGAAATGGAGGAATGTTCCGGCGGTGAAGAACGGCCGTGTGATTGTGATCCGCGACGAACTCCTGAACACGCCCGGGCCGCCGCTCGTGGAGGGCGCTCTGGCGCTTTTCCACGCGCTTCATCCTGCAGTCGCCAAGTCGAACCACAGATGAACACGGATAAAATGGGATAAACACAGATAAAAACAGAAACGAGAGATACTGTCGCGTGACGGCTGGAATTCAGGCGCGTTGGATACACAAAAAGAGCGAGAGATGCTGACCGTGGTTGCAGCGCTGATCGAACGAGATGGAAAACTCCTGGTGTGCCAGCGAAGGCGCGGCGACACCTTCGGATTGCTGTGGGAATTTCCCGGCGGCAAGGTGAAGCCGGGTGAAACGCATGCAGCGGCTCTTGCGCGAGAGCTGCGTGAGGAAATCGGAGTCGAGGCGCACATCGGCGCCGAACTGTTCCGCACGCGCCATCAGTACGTCGAGCTTGCCGAACCCATCGAGCTGATTTTTCTTGCAGCGACCGTGAACACACAGGAAGTCCGCAATCTCGCGTTCGAGACCATGGAATGGCGCGCACCCGAGTCGTTGCCGGAATTGAATTTCCTCCCCGCCGACCGCGAGCTGATCGAGCGGTTGCGCCTGAAAGCACTCAAGCCGACATTCTCTTCCTGAAGCCCGGCGAATAGACAGTGCGATGGTTCGAGCTACGAAATGATGACAGGCAGGGGTTACGCGCATGAATCGCACGACGAGTGACGAAGCGTCCAGAAATCCCACGCAACAGAACATCAAAGCGATAGCCAAGCTGGAAGAAGAAGCTCTGGATCGCCGAACAGCCGCCGAGCGTGCCAGCGACTCAATCGTAAAGGCGATCGGCAGTACGCCATATCTTTTGTTGCACATTCTTCTGGTCGCGATTTGGAGCACCATAAATCTCAACCTGATCCCCGGAGTCAAAGCGTTCGATCCCTTTCCCTTCGGGATTCTGGCGCTTTTGCTTGCTGCGGAAGGCGTGTTCCTCACCATCTTCGTGTTGATCAGCCAGAACCGCATGGCTCGCGAAGCGGATCGGCGCTCGCATCTCGACTTGCAAGTCGGCATGCTTGCCGAGCAGGAACTCACCGTGATGCTTCAAATGTTGCAGAAGCTTTGCCGGCACGCGGGCGTTGACGTGAATTCGTCCAACCAGCAAGTAAAGGAATTCAGCGAGGCGACCGACGTCCAGAAACTGGCGAGCGAGCTCGAAGAGAAGCTACCCGAGCCCTAACAAGAGTTGCGCATGGAATTACGGGCACATCCGTGAGTATGTGCGGCGAACGGGATTGGGTGTATTCTAGAAGCGCAATAGAAAATCGAGGGCGTTTCCGTACCTCAAAATAAATTCGAGCGGCAGGATGCCAGGCGACACGATGGACAATGAAATTAGCATTCCGATGCAGGGCACGGATGCCTCCGAGATTCAGGAGTGGCTTGAATCGCTGGACTCCGTGTTGCAATCGAGCGGCCCGGACGTGGCTTCCTACATCCTGGAGCGGCTGCGCGCGCACGCGAAAGTTGTCGGCGTAGAGATTCCGTTCACCGCCAACACGCCCTTCGTCAACACCATTCCCCACCGGATGCAGCCCGATTTCCCGGGCGATCAGCAGCTCGAACGCCGCATCAAGAGCCTGGTTCGCTGGAACGCGCTGGCCATGGTGGTGCGCGCGAACCGCGAAGAGCACAACATCGGCGGGCACATCTCCACCTACGCTTCCGCGGCCACGCTCTACGAAATCGGCTTCAACCATTTTTTCCGCGCGCATACGCCTGAATTCGAAGGCGACATCATTTACTTTCAGGGCCACGCCGCGCCCGGAATCTACGCGCGCGCGTTTCTCGAAGGCCGGCTTTCGCGCGAGAAGCTTGAAAATTTCCGGCGGGAACTCAAACCCGGCGGCGGGCTTTCCTCTTATCCGCATCCGTGGCTGATGCCGGACTTTTGGGAATTCCCCACCGTCTCCATGGGCCTGAGCCCGCTCATGGCTATTTATCAGGCGCGCTTCACTCGTTACCTCGAAGACCGCGGCCTCAAGCCCGTCACGGATTCGAAAGTGTGGGCTTTCCTCGGCGACGGCGAGACGGACGAGCCCGAATCGCTCGGCGCCATCGGCTTGGCCGCGCGAGAAAAGCTCGACAATTTAATTTTCGTCGTGAATTGCAACTTGCAGCGCCTGGACGGCCCGGTACGCGGCAACGGGCAAATCATTCAGGAACTCGAATCCGAATTTCGCGGCGCGGGCTGGAACGTGATCAAAGTTCTGTGGGGCTCGGAGTGGGATCCCATTCTCGAGCGCGACACGGAAGGCTTGCTGGTCAAGCGCATGGGCGAAATGGTTGACGGCGAATACCAGAAGCTCGTGGTTTCCTCCGGCGCCTACGTGCGCGAACATTTTTTCGGAACGAGCCCGGAGCTCTTGAAGCTCGTCGAGCCGCTCCCGGACGAGCATTTGCGCCGGCTGCGTCTCGGCGGGCACGACCCGATTAAAGTTTACGCTGCGTATAAAGCCGCGGTCGAACATCGTGGTTCGCCCACCGTGATTTTGGCGCGCACGATCAAGGGCTACGGCCTGGGCGAGGCCGGCGAAGGCAAGAACGTCACGCACCAGCAGAAGAAGCTAAATGAAGAGGAACTGCGCGAGTTCCGCACGCGCTTCGATATTCCGGTCACCGACCAGCAGTGCGCCGAAGTTCCCTTCTACCGGCCCGCCGAGGACAGCGAGGAAATTCGTTACCTGCGCGCGCGCCGGCAAAGCCTGGGCGGCTACGTACCACAGCGACGAGTGCGCGCCGCGGCGATCGCCCCGGTTCACGAGGAGTTGTTCAAGGAGTTTTTCGGCGGCAGCGATGGCCGCGAAATCTCAACCACCATGGCCTTCGTCGCCATTCTGCGCAAACTGCTGAAAGATCCCGCGCTCGGCAAACTCGTTGTTCCGATTGTGCCAGACGAAGCGCGCACCTTCGGCATGGAATCGCTCTTTCGCACGGTGGGAATTTATTCGAGCGTGGGCCAGCGCTACGAGCCGGTGGACGTGAACACGCTGCTTTACTACAAGGAAGCCAAGGACGGCCAAATTCTGGAAGAAGGAATCACGGAGGCCGGCTCGATGGGCTCGTTTATCGCCGCCGGAACCGCCTACGCCACCCACGGAATCAACACCATTCCGTTCTTTATTTTTTATTCCATGTTTGGCTTCCAACGCATCGCCGATTTCATCTGGGCCGCGGCGGATATGCGCGTGCGCGGGTTCATGCTCGGCGGCACTTCCGGACGCACCACGCTTTCCGGCGAAGGCTTGCAGCACCAGGACGGCAACAGCCACGTCCTCGCGCTCACCGTCCCGAACTTGCGCGCGTACGATCCCGCATTCGCGTTCGAACTCGCCGTGATTATCGAAGACGGCATCCGCCGCATGTACCTGGACGGCGAAAGCATCTTTTATTACATCACGGTGATGAACGAGCCCTACGCCATGCCGGAAATGCCCGCGGGCGCGGCTGAAGGCATCCTCAAGGGCATGTACCTGTTCCGTGCCTCCGCCAACAAGAAATCGAAATTGCGCGCGCAGCTATTTGGCAGCGGCGCGATCCTGAACGAAGCTCTTCGCGCGCAGGAAATTCTGGAGCAGAAATACGGGGTGGCTGCCGACGTCTGGAGCGTCACCAGCTATAAAGCGCTGTACACCGACGGGATCGAGACGGACCGCTGGAATCGCCTGCATCCCAGCGCCAACCCGCGCGTTCCTTACGTCACCGAAATGCTGAAGGACGCGCCGGGCGTGCTCGTCGCTGCCACCGACTATCTGAAAACTTTGCCCAACATGATTCGCCCCTGGGCTCCGCGGCGCATCGCCTCGCTCGGCACCGACGGCTTCGGCCGCAGCGAAGGGCGCACCTCGCTCCGCGATTTCTTCGAAGTGGATTCGCGCTTCATCACGCTGGCTGCGCTCGACGAGCTTTACCACGAAGGCAAAATCGAAAAGTGCGTCGTGGAAAAGGCCATCGCGGACCTCGGCATCCAGCGCGACAAGCCTAATCCGGTAACGTCGTAGCTCTACCGGCGACGAATCGCCTTGCGGGTCGGCTACTTCCCGCCGCCAAGTGCCTGCGAAGTTTCCTTCGACGCAACGACCGGCACCACTTCAAATTCCACCAGGTCGCGCCACTTTAATATCCACTCCTGAAATAACTTCGGGTCCTCGCATTCCATCAGCTGGAAGCAGCGGTCGAAGTTTGCTTCGATCCAGCTCCCGACGTACTTCAGCCCTTCGGGCTGCATGCGTCCGTGTTCGCGGAATCGCCGGTAAATCGGCTCCGGGTCGCGATCCTTGAATCGTTCAATGACCATGAACAGCATTCCGCCTCCTCTACACCAAAGAGCGCCCGCCATCGACGACCAGCACTTGCCCGGTCACGAAATCCGCGCTTGCGAGATAGGCGACCGCTTCCGCGATGTCGTCGCCGGTGCCCGTGCGATGCAGCGGGACGCGCCGGATGTACTCCTCGTCCGGCGGCTCCCCGGGAAACTGAATCGTCCCTGGCGCCACGCTATTCACCAGAATTTCCGGGCCGAGCGCGCGCGCCAGGCAGCGCGTCAACATTATGCAGCCTGCCTTGGAGACGCAATAGTGCGTGTAAGCGGGCCACGCCAGCAGCCCGCCGAGCGACGAGAGGTTGATGATCCGGCCGCGTCCTGCGCGTTTCATAATCGGCCCGGCGGCCTGCGCGCACAGGAACTGCGATTTCAGATTCGCGTTCATGATGCGGTCCCATTGCTCGTCGGTGAGCTCTTCGAATTGCGCGGCGAAAAACGTGCCGGCGTTGTTCACCAGTATGTCCAGCCGCCCGAATTCTTTTTCCGTGGCGGCAAATAATTTCTGGACCTCCGCGCGACGGGAGACGTCCGCCTGCACCGCAATCGCCCGCCGCCCCGACCTGCGAATTTCCTGCGCCAGTTGCTCCGCCTCCGCCTTCGACCCGTGGTAATTCACGACAATGTCCGCGCCCTCGGACGCGAGGCGTAGCGCAATGCTGCGTCCAATCCGTTTTGCCGCGCCGGTGATGAGCGCCACTTGCCCTTCGAGCGGTCGTCGCGGCGTTTCCGTCTTCCCCGCCGTCGCGCCTGCCTCGACTCTCGGCGCCTTCGTTGCGTCTCGAAACTTTCGCGGCCGTCGTACCATCCTCGCTGCCTCCTGGTTTCTGCGTCGCCGAACGACGCATTACACGTTAACATTTTGCACCCCTCCACGGAACGTTTGACATGCTAAGCGTAGAGGTATGGAAGTCACACTCCGTATTCCCGACGATATCGCCAAGCGGCTCGCTGCTGGTGGTGACGTTTCCCGCCGCGCACTCGAAGCGCTCGCGCTGGAAGGCTACCGCGACCAAACTCTCACTCTGCTTCAGATTTCGGAGATGCTGGGGTTGTCCCGGGTTGAATCCGAAGATTTTTTGGGGCAGCACCGCGTCCCCTTGGCTGTAATCGGAGAATCGGACCTTGACCGCGAGGCAGCAGTATTCGAAGCCGCATCCCGCCGGAGTCCTCGTTAGCAGTTGGGCGGCATGATCGCCGCATCCAACACCACGCCGCTCCGTTATCTGATTGCCATCGGCCAAGACAATCTCCTGGGCAAATTATTTACGAAAGTCGTTGTGCCCACCGCGGTGCATGAGGAATTAACAGAAGCGAAAACGCCAGAGAACGTGCGTAGGCGCGTCTTATCGCTTCCTTCTTGGTTTGAGGTTCATACGGTGCGAGAAACGGACACCCCCGTGTTTCCAGTCAAGCTACATCGAGGCGAACGAGAGGCCATTTTGCTCGCAGAAACTCTACGGGCGGACGTTCTTTTGATCGACGAACAAATTGGACGAACTATTGCTCTCAGCCGGAATTTGCCCGGTTCGGGAACGCTTGGTGTTCTGGAACGGGCCGATACCGTGGGACTTATCGTGAACTTTCCGGATGTTCTCACACAACTGAAAGCGAGTGGTTTCTTCATCACCTCAACATTGGAGCAACAACTCCTACAACGTCATCGTTTGCGCGAACGGTCCAAATGAAGGCGAAGCCAGATCGACATCGCCGGTAGTGCGCTCTCGATTTCGTTTGCGTGTATCTATCGGCGCTGATAGCGCGTAGCATCGAAGCGTCTCACTAGCACACGGCCGCAGGCCCCTCCTGCACGACACGGCTCTCTGCGAAATCAGACAACGTCAACCGGAACGCGAGGAGCTACAACTACATGGCTGAACATCCTTGGCGGGCTTTGTACCAGGCTGCCATTCTCGAACTCGACCCGGAAAAAATCGCGGCGCGTGCCACGGCTGCGGAAATCTCGATCAACGCGCACGTCTTCGCGGATTACCAGCATATTGACGCTGTCGAACGGGCCGACATGGAGCACGCGCTATCGGCTCTGGACGCGCTGCGCTTTGACGGTGCACCGACCCACGCCAAACCTACGCGCGCGGCGTAGGGCGGCACCTTAATTTGTCGCTACCCCGCCTTGCGACTAGCCTCTGATCGACGATTCGATGCGCTGGCTCGTGTGTTCCGATATCGTGTTGGCGCTAAGCGGCATATGGTCGTAGAATCTACGCGGGACGGAATGCTCCGTTGTGGCACACTGCGCGCACTCAGAGGGGCTTGGACCGCCGGCCATTACGCGCAAATTCGAGATTAAATTCCAAGGAGACGCTTATGAATCGGAAACAAAAAGGTTTCTCGCTTATCGAATTGCTGATCGTGGTGGCGATTATTTTGATCATCGCGGCCATCGCCATTCCGAACTTGCTGCGCGCCCGCATCGCGGCCAATGAGGCCTCCGCTGTGGGTTCTACTCGCTCCATCGTTACCGCCGAGGTGACCTACTCCTCGACCTGGGGCATTGGCTATTCCACGAACCTGGCCAAAATGGGTGGCGCGATTCCTTGCGTGGCATCGGCTGCCACGGCTTGCTTGATTGACCCGGTTCTCGCCGGCGGCACCAAGAGCGGCTACACCATCAACGCGATCGGTGGCGCGGCTGTTGGGGGCGTGGTTCCGACCTTCGTCACCTATGCCGTGCCGGTCACCGTGGGACAGACTGGCCAGCGCGGTTTCTGTTCCGACGAATCCGGTGTGGTCCGCTTTGATGGCACGGGTTTGCTGACGCCTGCAACAGACGTTGCTTGCCAGGCGGAAACAGCGCTGCAGTAGTTTGCACTTGAGCGGACTGAATCCAGCGGGAAGGACGAACAACTCCTTCCCGCTTTTTTTATTCCGTCGAAGCTAGCTCCTCGAACCGGCGCCACTACTTCCTAGCCCGCCAAGGCAACCATACAACTCCAGAATAAATCGCGCTATTATTGGCGCCGCGCCGCCGCCGTTTGTGCGGAATCATTGCGATGCCAGGGAGGAGTGCGATGAAAACGCGAAGTGCATTGCGGCTCTTGCTGGTTGCGGGCCTGCTGCTTTTGCCCGGAGCTTCGATCGCCGGGGGCAAATACGACGGCGATTGGATCACGCACCTCGCCTGCGAAGCGCACGGAGAAACCCCGGCGTACAAATTCGTGTTTCCCAGCACCATCAAGGACGGCGTGTTTCACGGGCAGCACGGCGAAGAAGACGGGCCGGGCTACTTGGTGATCGACGGCAAGATTGCCGACGACGGCAGCGCCAAGCTTACCGCCAAAGGCAAAGTTACGCAGAACCACGCGCACGGAGTCTTCGCCATGAAGGGCAACAATTACAGCTACAACATCAAGGCCCAGTTCGAAGAGACCAAGGGCACCGGCTCGCGCGATGAGGGCGCCGGCATCCTGGGCCGCTCGTGCACTTTCGAATTCGTGAAGCAGGAGCCCATCCCCCCAAATAGCGCGACCCCGGGGGCCAAACCCGCCGAGCCTGCAACACCGCCGGCTAAACCCGATGACAAAAACTAGCGCGCGCGCATATTCGCTGCGGAACTCTGCTTGTCGCAAGCATCAGGGGGGAACATGAAACTCGATTTGCTGGCGATTGCGGCGCACCCGGACGACGTGGAACTCACCTGCGGCGGGACGGTGCTGAAAATGTCGGAGGCGGGCTACCGCACGGGAATCCTCGATTTGACCAAGGGAGAAATGGGAACGCGAGGGACTCCGGAGACGCGACTGCGCGAAGCGGCGCGGGCAGCCAAGATTCTGAAGGTGCGCGTGCGGCGAAACCTCGGGCTGCCCGACGCGCGGCTCGAGATGCGCGAGGAATACAAAATGGCCATTGCCGAGGTGATCCGCGAGTTGAAGCCGCAAACCGTAATTCTTCCCTACTGGGAGGGCCGG
>Ga0302310_10002862_pt1 | contig 13645 bp, 9 predicted proteins | sample III_Palsa_N1_2_FD_200451 | JGI IMG/M metagenome (GOLD analysis project Ga0302310, IMG submission 200451) | Peat permafrost microbial communities from Stordalen Mire near Abisko, Sweden - III_Palsa_N1_2 | ecosystem: Environmental > Terrestrial > Soil > Palsa > Peat permafrost | place: Sweden... | reverse complement strand
TCAATCCATCTTATGGATGGACACTCATCAAATCCTGGTCGCAGTCAGGCCTGTTGGAACTCAGCGGCATCCGCGATGACGCCGGCGTGCTCCAGGGTGTTGTAGGCCTGCTCCGTTTTGGCAATCTTTTGACGTCGCCCATTGTTGGTTACAACACGTCACTACCGCCAAAGTTTGGACTGTATCGCATGCTCATGGCACTCGTAATGCGCCAAGCCGTTTCGGACAGATGCCAAGTCAACCTCAGTGCAGGTGCTGCGCATTTCAAACGACTGCGCGGCGGCGAACCGGCCATTGAGTACAGTGCGGTATTCGCGAAGCACCTACCCCGACGAATGCAGCTTCCGCTCAAAATTCTAGGCAAAGCGACGCGTCAACTAGGTGTTCCCATCATGAAGCGGTACAAGCTATGACATCGTGGCCTGCGGCGTTGTACCAGCAATGGTTTGTGGTGGCACGTGCGGATGGCGTCGGTAAAAAACCGGTCGCGGCGATGCTGCTCAATCGACCCATCGTCCTTGCGAGGGTCGACGGGAAAAACATTGTCGGCTACGAAGACCGTTGTCCGCATCGGCAGGTTCCACTTTCAGCCGGACGCGTTGTGGACGGCACGCTGCAGTGTGCCTATCACGGCTGGCGTTTTGATCCAGAAGGTACGCTCGTTGAACTACCGGGCATGCCCACGGGAAGTTGTCTGCCCAATGTTCGTGCCCGTACGATTGACGTGGTGGAAAACGGAAGCCTCGCCTGGGCACGGCTAAGGCAAGACCCTAACACGCGCATTCCGCCACCCATCCAGAGCCTCGCCGAGCAGCGCCGCCGGTTCATGTGGCAATCGACCTGGTCGGCAGGAGCAGCGGACATTCTGGAGAACGTACTCGATCCCCTTCATACGCATTTCGTCCATCGCGGCTTGATCCGCTTTAACACCGCACGGCGCGATACGGTGGCATCGTGCTGGTCAACCGACGACGGGTTTACCGTCGACTATAAGGGTAACGCGCAGCAGTCCGGATTGATCTACAGGCTTTTCGAATCGCCGCGCGAATTCGAGCGCGCACACTTCTACGAGCCTGGCACCATTCAACTGGACTACGGGTACAGCAATGGCAGCCGTGTCCGCATATCCATCCATGTTTCGCCGAAGTCGAGCACACAAACCGAAGTATTCGGTACGCTTCATATCGATGGACGTTGGGCGCCAGCCTGGGCCGTTCGATTATTCGTATGGCCACTAATTCGTAAAGTTGCTAATCAGGACAGGGATATTCTTGCGTTACAGGCAGCCAACACACGACGGTTTCCGGAACGAAAGGACGTGATCACGCCCTTTGATCTCGTTCGAAAAAGGATACTGTCGCGTTGGGACGCCAATTTCATCAACGCTGAAAAGGATTCCGATGATTGCGATACGTTGATGAGGCTTTGACAGGTCAGAAAAATGGCGTCCTTTGTGGCGACCAGCGCCGCCACGCTTTCTCGGTGCGTCGAACCTGCTTCTCAACAATCAAGCCAAGTTCCCATGCGGCGCATTCCTCAGCGTCAGGAGGTGGTACCGCCAACGGACATGTCGTCGATCTTCAACGGTGGCTGCCCCACACCGACCGGCACGCGCTTGCCGCAGACGCCGACGCCTTCGTCGAGCGTCATATCGTTGTCGATCATCGAGACGCGGTTGAGCACTTCCGGACCGGAGCCGATCAACGTGGCGCCCTTGACCGGACGCGTGATCTTGCCGTCTTGATGAGGTAGGCCTCGCTAGCGCTGAAGGTGAACTTGCCGCTGGTGATGTCGACGCTGACCGTCCCGGGAAGCTGATAAGGGCACACGGCGACACCTCGGAGTGCCCGAGAAATCGCTGGCCTGAGTCAAGCGCAGGCCTTTCCACAGGCGCGCTCCAGCCGACGCCAAAGACCGATCATGACTTTGGCAACGATCCCGCAACGGCACTTTCCGGCTTGCCGAGGTCTATCCGCTGACACGACTTTCGCTGGGCCTTCCCAAGGTTCGATCATCCTTTCGACGCGGTTGATAGGGCGTGGCTTTGTGCGCGGCTCCGTCTGCGTCACGAATTGCCGCGGACCGGCGCGTCGCTGTGTTGTGTCGGCGAGTGCGACTTTCCGCGCCGGACTTGAAGCCGCCTGCCGCGACGTCTGGTTGCAGATAAAATATTGATAAATATGCAAAACATGCCAAACGCAGGGCTAACCGCATGGATGGCGAGTTTTTCGCGTGCCGCGAGGATGCGTAAGGGCCGCCTCCCGGAAGCTAGCCCTAGACAACCGCCATGCCGCCATTATCGGTCTGTCTGCGGACGCACATGACTCTTTGCTGGAGGGAAACCCTTTGTTTTGTACGTCAGCTATCAACAGTTCACCACCTCTGCGAGGTAGATCTTTGTGAGGATGCCTGCGAGCAATCCAGACCGAAGATCGCATCCTGGACCGCACTGGAATCCATCCATAGCGCCAATTGACGGACATACCGCCGCTGGCATAGGCTGCTATTTCTTCCACAATTTTTTGCGAGTTGCCGGCATGAGTATGGATATCTGCATCACCCTGAGCGACTCGGACCTCAAGCTTTTTGTGGAGGGCATGAAAAATGCCCAGGGCAAGGCGGAAAAGCTGGAGCCAGTCAGCATCATTGGCGCCGCGCGACAGCTGGTCGAAGAAAGCACCAGCAAGGATCTACCAGATTTCGTCACCACCCGTCTCAAGCATCTCGACACCATGATTGCGATGGTCGAGGACGCCGGCTTCGGCCTGCCCGAGGCCGACCGCGACAACGTGCTGGCCGCACTTGCCTACTTCGCCAGTCCGGACGACATCATTCCCGACAACGTGCCGGTGCTGGGTTTTCTCGATGACGCGATTATGATCGAGCTGTGTTTTCAGGAACTGAAGCACGAAATCGAGGCTTATAACGATTTCCGCCACTGGCGCGACAACGAAGCCACACGCCGCAACGAAAGCAAGGCCGGCCTCATGCTGACCCGCGTCGAGTGGGCCGAGGCTCGCCGCCTGCAGACGCTCGAACAAATGCATCGCCGCCGTCAGGAATCCTACAGCAGCGGCAGCTGGTCGCCGGTGCTTTTCAAAGTCAGCTGAATTCGGCAAACCGCTGATGATTAAAAAGGGGCGCTACAGCGCCCTTGTTTATCGGGCGCTGCGGCTGAGCCGGGCGGAGAGAAGCAGCGCCCAACTTGATGTGGCGGTCGGTGTTAGGTTTCGCTGCGCTCAGTCCAACCTGCGGTCGCCGACGGGATATTGGCTGCCGCCGATATCTCTTGTATCGACGTCCAAACGCTTAAGACGCTGTGCCACCGACGGTCATGCCGTCAATCTTCAACGTCGGCTGACCGACGCCGACCGGCACGCTCTGGCCGTCCTTGCCGCAAACGCCGATACCTTCGTCGAGCGCGAGGTCGTTGCCGATCATCGAGACACGATGGAGTACTTCCGGCCCTGAGCCGATCAAGGTGGCGCCTTTCACCGGGCGGGTGATCTTGCCGTCTTCAATCAGATAAGCCTCGCTGGCGCTGAAAGTAAACTTGCCGCTGGTGATGTCAACTTGGCCGCCGCCGAAATTCGGTGCGTACAGGCCTTTTTTGACCGAACGGATGATTTCCGCTGGATCGTGCTGGCCGGCGAGCATGTAGGTATTCGTCATGCGCGGCATCGGCAGCGAGGTAAACGATTCGCGGCGGCCGTTACCTGTCGGTGCCATGCCCATGAGGCGTGCATTGAGCTTGTCCTGCATGTAGCCCTTGAGGATGCCGTCCTCGATCAGCGTGGTGCATTCGGTGGGCGTGCCCTCATCGTCAATGCTGAGCGAACCGCGGCGCCCTTTCAGGGTGCCATCGTCGACGATGGTCACGCCCTTGGCCGCGACCCGCTGACCGATGCGCCCGGAGAACGCCGAGCTGCCCTTGCGGTTGAAGTCACCTTCCAGGCCGTGACCGATCGCCTCGTGCAGCAGCACACCAGGCCAGCCCGGGCCGAGCACCACAGTCATGTTACCGGCCGGCGCATCGACCGAGTCCAGATTCACCAGCGCCTGGCGTACGGCTTCGTCAGCAAAGGCGAGCGCACGGCCGTTTGCGATCAGTTCGCCATAGCCGTAGCGGCCACCGCCGCCCGCGTGGCCCTGCTCGCGACGTCCATTCTGTTCGGCAATCACCTGCACGTTCAGACGCACCAGCGGGCGTACATCGGCAGCCAGCGTGCCGTCTGAAGCCGCGATAAGAATCGTGTCGATAGTGGCGGCAATGCTGACGATCACCTGCTTGATGCGCGGATCGCGCGAGCGTGCGTAAGCGTCGACCTCCCGCAGCAGCGCTATCTTTTCCGGGTTGGGAAGACTGTCGACCGGATCGATGGCCGGATAAAGCTGGCGCGCGCCGTTCAGTGCCAGCGGCTTGCCCGAGCCGTTGCCGTCGTGGGCAATGGCGCGAGCGGCGCGCGAAGCGTCCAGCAGCTGCGGCATCACAATTTCATCGGAATAGGCGAAACCGGTTTTCTCACCGCTGATGGCGCGTACGCCCACGCCCTGCTCGATCGAATGGCTGCCGTCCTTGACGATGCCTTCTTCCAGCAGCCACGACTCGCTTCGCGAATGCTGAAAATACAGATCGGCCGCGTCGATCGATGGGCCCATCAGCTGGTTGAACACGCGGTCGAGATCACCAGCGGCGATGCCGCCCGGCGCGAGCAGCCGGCGTTCGGCTTGGGCGATCAATGATTCCATGAATTTTTGCCGTTTATTGTTCGGTGGGACTAACGAAATATGGCCAAATCCTGCGACTTAAAGCCCGCACCCGCAAGCCTGGCAGCGCGAGCCCGCCACGGCTGGCACCGACATGTGCGCCGACTTCATCGGCCAGCCGGTGTTTCTGTTTCACGGCAGCACCAGGCCGGCCGCCCGATTCGGCGGAACGTCGTCAGTGACCGGTTGACTGCGCCGAAGCCGGCGCAACGTTCTTCGATGCGTTGACCGGCATAGGCGTCACGGCGGCGGGCGGCAAAACCGGTGCCGAACGTTTTTCCATCAGGGTCATGACCGGTTTGTCCCACTTGCCTGTGATCTTGTAACGCGCCCCGACAGCACGGTTCAGGCCGCGCCCGAGCAGGCCCTGCACGGCGAAACCAGCGGCCGCACCGATCGGGCCACCAACTACGGCGCCGACGATCGGAAGGCTGTTGCCGGCGTGCGGTACCACGACAATCTGCTGATCGAACTTTCTGGCCCGCAAATCGGTACGTCCAGTAATGGTGATTTCCGCGGCGGAGCTGTGAATTTTGAAGTTGTCGGTGGTTGCCACGCCGTTGGCCAGGCTGAAGTCGCCGGCCATCGAGTCGAATGCCAGCCCCTTGCCGAACACGTCGCCGAAATCCAGCGTCATGCGGCGCGGAAGTTCGGCGAGCGACGCCAGGCCCAGCAGCCTGCCGGCGCCGGGCGATGACACTTCGGGAATACGGCCATTGCTGACGTGGACGCTAAGCGTGCCATCCATGCTCGCCAGCGAAAGCGCACTGGGCGCACCGGGCCAGCTCGCGTCGAGCTCGTCCGTGGTCTTGCCACCGTTGACCAGGCCCTCGAAACCGAAGGCTCCGAGCATGCCGCCCAGGTCCTCGGCGGCGAAGCCGATTTTCATCTGTGTGTGGCTGTTAGTGGCGCTGCCGCTCCAGTCGCCGCTGGCGTTGATCTGCACGCGACTGGACAGCGCGCGCAGCTGCTCGATGTGCAGACCGCTCGCCGTCGGCCAGGTTTCCAATCGCGCCTCACCCAACTTGGCGTCGCCCAGACGAAGATCCCCCAGCCACAGGTGAAACGGTGGCAACGCAGCAGGATTGATGCCGGTATTGGCCGGATTCGCCGGCGGCGCGTTGGCGGAGGATGCATCCGGCGCGGCGACCGAGGCTGCATCGGCAGGGACAGCGGCGGCAGCGGACGAAGTCGTGGCGTTTGGACGTCCATTTACGCCGGCAACGACCGTCGTATCCTTCGGCCAGTAGAGCTTCTGAAGTCGAGCGGTAATGCCGCGTTTGGCCATCTCGCGCGTGGGCACGTTAAAATTGCCGCTTAGCGTGGCGGCCGCCACATCCACGCTGATCGCATCAGCCTGCGGCCTGGCTTTGATCTGCATCGCCCCGAACGGATAACCGAACAGCGCCGCCTGCGTCGTACTGATGTCGATGCTTTCCAGCGACGGACCGTCCCCGCTGCCGCCGGCGGCGACGTGCTGCACCCAGCCGGTAACGTCGAGCTGATCGGCATGCCCGCGAATGCGCAGCCCCTGCGCCGGTAGATCGCTCGGCATATCGCTGCCCAGCGCTATGGTCCCGGCCAGCGGCTTCTGCGCGCCGTCGGACAGGCGGAAATGCCCGCGCGCGACCTGACCCAGTGCCAGCTGCATATCGCTGCCGCCTACCGGCAGGACCATCGTCAGCTGCAACGGCAGCGTTTCCGACGCCGACTTCTGCAAGGGCACAGGAAGGTTCAGCGCGATGCCGGTCAGCGGAGATTCGACGCTGAGCGTCTGCGTCAGCGCTTTACTGCCTGCCGGATGCGCAATGGTGAAGCCGATGGTGAAATCGCTGCGGCCATCGGCCAGCGGCACCAGCCATTTGAGCGAGGGGTAATCTTGCAGCAGCTCCGCCAGCTGATAACTGCCGGTCAACTGTGCCGAGAATGTCGTGCCGGGGTCTGCATTACCGCCGGCTATGGCCAGCTGTAGTTTGGATGGCTGTCCGCGAAAGCCGACGTCCAGCGGGCCGCCCTGCAGACCATGCCCGTCAAAGCGCAAAGGTCCATTGATCTTGTCGAGCTTGAGGTTCCACTCCGGCGCGGTGAGGTCGGCATCCTTCAACTGCGCCGTACCATTCACCTTCCCCTCGTTCGGCCTTGCCAACGGCAGCAACAGATGAAAATCGACCGCGCCGCTGCCACCTAAATTCAGCTTGGCCAGCGTATCGGCCTGCGCACTGCCGATCGGGCTCTTGCGCACAAACTCCATCAGGCTGGCACCGCTGCCGCTGCCCTGGACGGAGAGATCCAGCAGCGGATCGGCAAAGTCCGGAATCCGCGCTGCCGCATGATCGACCTTTACGCCCAACACTTGCCCCGCGCTGGCTTCAGCGGATAAGCCATTGTTGACGAAGCTGGCAACCAGATCGAGCCCTTCGCCGCGTGGCCAGCCCCTGCCGTAGTCGAATACAAGACCCCTGACCGGCGCACGTGCTTCGAAGCGGCCCTCGTTGTGACGGAACGGCCAGTCGGCGAGGCTGCCGCGCACCAGCACCTGTGCCTGATCGATACTGCCTTCGATCAGGGCGTTATCGAGCCAGGTGACCGTAGCGGGTGGCAGCGTGTTGATTGGCAGGTAGGCCTTTGCCGCCTGCAAATCGGCATGGTCCAGGTCAGCATAAAGATCCAGAAAGGGAGCGCCACCCTGCGCCGGCAGAGTCATTTCGCCGCGCGCTTCGCCCGCGTAACCGGCACCTGCAAAATTCAGCGCGTCCGCGCCAATATGCCAGTCGCCGTTTTCCGACCAGAACGCCAGCGTGCCGCCCAAGCTCGTCAATGAAAAAGGCTGACGAAATATCTGCGAAAACTGCAGCGTGGTGGACTGAGCCGGCAGCTCCAGCGAAAACGCTTCGCTATCGCCTCGCAGCTCGCCATACAGGCCGCTCACGCCGGGCAGCTTGCCGACCGCATCGATCGCCAGACCGGTGAAAGCCAGATCGACGGCCTGCAAGCCATCGGTCTGATTCCACTGCAGGGAAACCCGATTGAGATCGCCGCGCGGGTGTCCGCTGCCAAGCCACTGCGCCAACGAGCGGCCGAGATCGGGCTTCAGCGCAAGCCAGGGCAGCAGAGGCGCCAATTGCAAGTCGCGGGCGGCGACTCCGACACGGGCCGGCCGACCCGCAGGCTGATGCAGGCTCAATGCAAGCCGGCTGCCATCATCGCCAGCCCAGCGCACATCGTAGCCATCGACCGTGCGGCGCAGACCGGCAATGCCGTGGAGGTCCGATACGCTGGCGCGCGCTCCATCGGCGTGCGATATCGAGAGTTGATCCAGATCGAATCGGATCGTGCCGCCAACCACTTTACCGCGATACCAGTCGAGCCACGACGCCAACTTGCCGTGACCTTTTTCAGCCGTATAGCCGTCCATATCGATACCGGACAGCAGCTGCTTGAGATCGATGTCGTCCGCACCGAACCACAGATGGCCCGAACTGCCGTCCTCGCGGAAACGCCCTGCCGTTCGCAGGATCGCGGATGCGCCGTCACGCTGCAGCAACCCACCGAAACGTATGTGGTCACCCTGCCTGCTCAGGCGCAGCTGTCGCGCCAGCAGGGTGTAGCTTTTGCTGAGCTGCGCGTCGGTGATCACCACGCGCAGATTTTCCAGCCAGATGTCCATCGACAGCGGACCCAGCGACAGTGGCTGCTTGCTTTTACCGCCAGCTACGCCAATGCCGTTGACATGCCAGCCGCCGTCATCGCCGTGCACCAAATCCAGCTCCAGTCCACGCACGTGCAGGTTGACCAGATGCCGCGACGGCGCCAGCCAACCGCCGAAGTCCAGCTTCAGTTCGGACTCGGGAATCTGCAGCGGCGCGCCAGCCTGACCGTCCTGCACTCCGACGGTGACGCCGTGCATCACGAACAATGGACCGGAGGGTGTCCAGCGGCCTTCCATCGAGGCAAAACTGACCGGCCGCTGCAGCCGTTCGCTGAGCTGAGCCGCGACCCATTCGGGATGCTGCGCCAGCAACGGCAGCAGCAGCTGGGTCAGCGCCATCACCACGGCCAGCAGAATCACCGCGCTGCCGCCAATCCAGCCCACCGCACGCGCACAGCCGTGCAGCCGCCGCTGCCACAGCGCCCTCACGCGCGGCTGTCCAGGCCGGACGTGGCAAGCGAACTCAGGCCGGGCCTACAGCAAAACCACATCAAACTGTTCCTGCGAATAGTGCTCTTCTGCCTGAAATCGTATGCTTTTGGAGATGAACTCTTCCAATTCAGCGACCGCGCTGGACTCTTCTTCGAGGATGCGGTTCACCACCGACGGGCTGGCCATGACCAGCAATTTCTCGGCGTTGAACTGACGCACGGCACGAGTAATTTCGCGAAAAATTTCGTAGGTGACGGTTTCGGCCGTCTTCAGCTGGCCACGCCCGTTGCAGGTGGCGCACGGCTCGCACAGCTGACGCGCAAGACTTTCCGTCGTGCGCTTGCGCGTCATCTCCACCAAACCCAGCGCAGACATCGGATACACCGTGGTCTTGGCATGGTCCCTGGCCAGCCCCTTGCTCAACATGCGCAGCACCTGGCGCTTGTGCTCTTCGTCGATCATGTCGATGAAGTCGATGATGATGATGCCGCCGAGGTTGCGCAGACGCAGCTGGCGCGACGCGGCCTGCGCCGCTTCCAGATTGGTCCGGTAGACCGTTTCTTCCAGGTTGCGCGTACCCAGGTAGGCGCCGGTGTTGACGTCGATCGTGGTCATCGCCTCGGTTTGGTCGACGATCAGATAACCACCGGATTTCAGCGGCACCTCTTTTTTCAGTGCACGCTGCATTTCGTCCTCGACGCCATACAGGTCGAAGATCGGCCGCTCACCGTCATAATGCTCAATGCGGTCGTCCAGATGCGGCATGAACTTGTGCACGAACTTCACCACCTTTTCGAAGGTGGCGTGCGAATCGATGCGCACTTTTTCGATGTCGTCGTTGAGCATGTCGCGCAGGCTACGCAGCGGCAGCGACAGCTCTTCGTAAACGCGTTCGCCGACTTTGGCCTTGGCGATATTTTCCTGCACCACGCGCCAGACCTTGCTGAGATAAGTCACATCGAACGCCAGCGACTCGGCACTCTGCCCTTCCGCGTTGGTGCGCACGATATAGCCCAGCGGGTTCTCGCCGATCAGCGGGGTCAGCACCTCTTTCAGGCGCTGTCGCTCGGGCTCGTCTTCGATGCGGGTAGAAATGCCCAGCGTGCGCGCATACGGCAGCAGCACCAGATAGCGCGACGGAATCGACAGGTGCGCCGAGAGCCGCGCGCCCTTGGTGCTGATCGGGTCCTTGACCACCTGCACCACGATCTCCTGACCCTCATGCACCAGCTCGCTGATCGACGGCGTGTGGCCATTGCCGTTGCCGCTGGGCTCGGTGCCATCGGCCGACGGCGGCGGCGCCGGCCGCACGATATCGGAGGCGTGCAGAAACGCGGCACGATCCAGTCCGATCTCGACGAACACCGCCTGCATGCCGGGCATCACGCGCTGCACGCGGCCCTTGTAAATATTGCCGACATAGCCGCGCTTGGAGGCGCGTTCCACGTGCACCTCCTGCAGCATGCCGTTCTCGACAACGCCGACCCGCGTCTCGCGCGGCGTCACGTTGATCAGAATTTCTTCGCTCACCGGACACTCCCCCAATTGATCTTCTTTATAGCCGTTGACGAACCTGCCTGTCGATGAAACCTTTCGCCGGGTAGTCTGCAACATCAGTGATTTACGACACCCTTCTGACGGATTGCTTGATTCAGTTCGGCGCGGGATCCACGGCGGGGTCAGCCAAGGATCGCGACAGCGGCGGTTGCCCCAGCTCGGCGCGCAGGCGCGGCAGGCTCTGAGGGTAGTTGGCCTGCACGAAGGCGATCAGGCCCTCGCGCACGCGGCAGCGCAGATCCCAGCTCAATGGCGAATCAGCTGAACTGACCAGAGCGCGCAGCTGCATGGCTTTCTCGTTGGCATCGGTGACCTGCAGCAGACAGACCCAGCCATCCCATTCGGGCGCACCCGCGCAGATGCGCTTGAGCTCCTCGCGCAGCGGCTCCAAGGGCAGGCCGTAGTCGACCCATAAAAACACCGTGCCGATCAGCTTGGAGCTGGTGCGCGTCCAGTTTTGGAACGGGTTTTCCATAAACCAGTTCAGCGGCACGACCAGGCGGCGCTCGTCCCAGATTTTCACCACCACGTAAGTGCCGGTAATTTCCTCGATGCGACCCCATTCGTTCTCGATGATCACCACGTCGTCCAGCCGGATCGGTTGGGTCAGCGCAATCTGCAGACCGGCGATGAGATTGCCAAGCACCGGCTTGGCCGCAAAGCCGAGCGCCAGACCGGCCACGCCAGCCGACGCCAGCAGGCTGGTACCGAGCTGGCGCACGTTGGGAAACGTCAGAAGGATCATCGACAGTGCCAGCAGCACGATCAGCACATTGAAGGTGCGGCCGAGTACGCGGACCTGAGTGAGCACGCGGCGCGCGCGCAGGTTGTCGGACTTGTTTATCGGGTATTGATGAATCGCCAGTCCTTCCAGCGCGCTCACACAGCGCACCAGCAACCAAGCGGCCGTCGCGATCAGCGCGACCAGTAACAAATGCTGCAATAGGTCGAGCGCTAGCAGCCGATTTGCTTCGGGCGCGAGGCGCAGCGCAAGGCTCAGCATAAGCAGTGGTACCAGCCACTCCATCGGAGCGCTTGCTCGGCGCAGCATGTCGGCCGCCAGCGGACGGCCGCGAGCCAGCCGCCGCATCACCGCCCAGCCGGCGCGACGTATAGCCACGGCGAACAGCAGCGCCACGCAGACCGCGCCGCCCAGCCGCACCCACGGCTCTTGGTTCCATAGTTCGGTCAATGACATGGCAACAGTGTGGCGGTTGCTGCGTCCACGGCGTGTCGCCGAGGAATACAGAACTCGTTCAAATCCACGTCATCCATCGCGTAAAGTAGCCCCATGACGGCGACCCCGACACTACTGGCATGGAGCGGCGGCAAGGACTGCCTGCTCGCGCTGCAGCGGCTGCTGAACGATCCGCAGTGGCAGGTGGTCGGCCTGCTGACCACGGTCAACCGGCACTATTCGCGCGTCGCCATGCACGGCATCCAGCGCAATATTTTGCTGGCGCAAACCGAAGCACTGGGGCTGCCGCTGATCGAAGTGCTGCTCGACTGGCCGGGCAGCAACGAAGCCTACGAGGAGGCGCACGCGAAAGGACTGGTCGAAGCCCGCATGCGCTGGCCGGGCATCCGCCACTGCGCGTTCGGCGACCTGTTTTTGCAGGATGTGCGCGACTATCGAGTTCGTCAGCTCGGTCGCGACAACTGGCGCGCGGTGTTTCCGCTGTGGGGCGAAGATACCGCCGTGCTGTCGCGACGCTTTGTCGGCGAAGGCCATCGCGCCATGCTTTGCTGCGTCGATACCCAGCAGCTTGACGCCGAATTCTGCGGCCGCGAGTTCAACAGCGCCCTGCTCGACCAGCTGCCGCCCGGCGTCGATCCCTGCGGCGAGCGCGGCGAATTCCATACGCTGGCTTTCGACGGACCGCTGTTTCGCCAGCCTTTGAAACTGCGCCGCGGTGAGTCCGTGCTGCGCGACGGCCGTTTTCAGTTCACCGATTTTCTACTCGACGACGCGCCACCGCCGCATGCCCGGCTCGATGATCGATGACGCGAAAATCCATGCAGGGCGATAGCGGCCACATCCTGCCCGACGTGCTGAAAATCGGCCTCACGCTGGTGTTCTGCGGCACCGCCGCCGGCAAACGCTCGGCCGCCGAAGGCGCGTATTACGCGCATCCGGGCAATCTGTTTTGGCGGGCCTTGCATCAGGCGGCGCTGACGCCGCGCCTGCTGGCGCCGGCCGAATTTCCGCAGCTGCCGAACTACGGCATCGGTCTGACCGATCTGGCCAAACATCACGTCGGTAACGACAATGAGCTGCCGCGCGATGCCTTCGATGCCGCCGCACTCCTAGTCAAGATCGAACACTACGCGCCGCGCGTGCTCGCCTTCACCAGCAAGAACGGCGCGCGCGCTGTACTGAGCCGTTCGGTCGACTACGGCCTGCAAACCGCCACGATCGGCGACACGCAGATCTTCGTGCTGCCCTCCCCATCGGGACAGGCGCGCGGCCACTGGACGATCGCCCCGTGGCTGGCCCTGGCCGAACTCACCCGCACGATGCGCGCCCAGCAAAGCCACTGACAAGCTCAGTCGACCGGCGTCGTGCGGTATTTGCTGACGTCGCGCTCCTGTACGACCGGTGCGTGATTCGACCAGGCCTGTCGAATATAACTCACCACGGCGGAGACCTCGGTGTCGCTGAGCTGCTGCGCAAAAGGCGGCATCGAATACGGCCGCGGGTTGGCCGCGGTGCCCGGCGAAAAGCCGCCCAGCAGCACCACTCGAGTGGCATTCACACCGACGGGCTCGGTGACCGACGCGTTGCGGTCGAGCGGCGGATAGATGCCGGCGACACCGCTGCCGTCCTGGCGGTGACAGCTCGCGCACTGCTGCGCGTAGATCTTCTCACCCTGATCGAGCAAGGCCTTGTCGTGGAACGCTTCGTCCGGCGCTGCAGCCACGGCCCGCGCGGGCAGCGACTGCAAAAACACCGCGATCGCCTGCAGATCTTCGTCGGTCAGGTGCTGCGTGCTCTCGGTGATGATCTCGGCCATCGGGCCGAAGGCCGCGCCGTGGCGTGATTGGCCGGTCTTCAGAAGATCGACGATATCTGTACGACTCCAGCCCTGCAGACCGCCGTTCTGTTGCGGACTGAGGTCTGGCGCGTACCAGTTCTGCGCCGGCATCTCACCGCCCGACAAGGGCGGCTGGCCGGACACG
>Ga0302310_10002857_pt1 | contig 13664 bp, 5 predicted proteins | sample III_Palsa_N1_2_FD_200451 | JGI IMG/M metagenome (GOLD analysis project Ga0302310, IMG submission 200451) | Peat permafrost microbial communities from Stordalen Mire near Abisko, Sweden - III_Palsa_N1_2 | ecosystem: Environmental > Terrestrial > Soil > Palsa > Peat permafrost | place: Sweden... | reverse complement strand
CCACGCCGGCATTGGCGTTGATGGCACCGCTGCCGCCATTGGCGGTCAGGTATACATCCTGCGCCACCAGGCTTTGGCCGGCGGAGAGCAGCAAGTTGCCGGCACCGCTGGTGATGGAGATGCCGCCTGTGGTGCCCGCGCTGCGCGTTAATTGCGCCAGTCGATCCAGATCCAGCGCGCCGCCGCTACTCACGCTGAAATCGCCGCCCCGATAGCCGCTGGCAGCGCCACCTTCAAAGCTGCCATTCAGCGTCGCGAGGTTATCCGCGGCAATGCTGAGACTACCGGCCGTGCCACCCAGCGGTGCGCCAGCGAAATTCAACACCGCACCGGAATCCACGATCACAGAACCCTGGTTCGAGGTGAGCGCAAGGCTGCCACCCGCCGCATAGCTCGTGACGTCGTAAAAGGTTTTATTGACGCCAGCAGCGTCGACGTTGGCGCCGCCGCCAAGCGTGAGGTCGCCGCTGGTGGCAGTAAGGCCGACTCTACCCGCCAGCGCATCCACGCGCGTGCCCAAGGTAAGCGTGCCGCCACTGAGCGCCAGCGCCCCGCCCAGATTATTGTCGGTCAGCGCAGTACCGCTACCGTTGGCGCTGTTGACGGCGAAGCTTCCCGTCGTGGTCAGCGCGGTATCGGCGCCACTTTCGGCCAGCAGGATCGGTGTGTTGAAGCTGACATTGGCAGCGCCGAAATCCATGCCACCGTTGCCTTGGCCGGTGATGCCCTGGCCGGCATTGGCGGTTACGCTGGCAAAGCCCTGTATGACACTGTTGCCAGCCGTGAAATCCAGCTCGTTCGCGCTGAGCGTCAACTGGCCCGAGCCCGCTGCAGACACAACGGTTCCCGTGCCGACGGCATTGCCTAAACCCAGGGTGCCCGCCTTGATGCTGACCGTGCCGCCGTCGCTGACATAGGCATCGGCGTTGAGGTCGAGGGTCTGCGGCAGATCGATGCTGACATTGCCCAGAAAGTCGATGGCGCCGCGACTGTTCAGGGTGACCTGGCTGGCATCGTTGAACAGGCTCAAGGTGTCTGGGCCGATCACCAGGCCGCCAGTGGCGGCCGTCGCGCCGCTGCCGATAAAGCTGATCTGGTTGGCGGTGGCCTGGATATTCTGTGCGGTGAATATCGCGTTCGGATCGACACTCGTCGCGCCGGTGGTATCCATGGTCAGCGAACCGCCGCCCTGCACGGTGGCGCCCGCCTCAATGGTGAGATTGCCCAGGGTGGTTCCGGAAACATCATCGCGGGTGATGGGGGCTACGCCGTTCTGCGAGACACGCAGCAGCGCACCGTTGCCGCTGACGGCGGCAATACTGGCGCCGCTGCTGTTCGTGCCCGCATCGCTGCCGAATAACAGAGGCGTGGTATTGGGTATGCCGGCCCCTGTCGCAGCGAGGTAACTGCCCGGCTGCAGCACGATGCCTTGCGCTCCCGGATCGCCATTGCCGTTGACGACCAGCAGGATCTCCTGCCCTTGCAACGGATCGGCGCTGTCGTTGGACAACACCACACTGTCGGCGATACTGGTGAGCTGGTAACCGTCGCTGGTGAGCTGACGGGTGCCGCCCAGTATCAGGCTGCCCGCGCCCAGCGCAGTCAACTGATCGGCGGAGATCTGCAGATAGTTGCTGCCCAGTGATGTGGAATCGGCCCCTGTCACCTGGATCGCCTGCGCCGCGATGTCCACCATGCCAGGGCGCCCACCGTTGGCGGGCGCATTATCCAGGGTGGCGTTCAACTGTAATTGCTGAGTCGCGCTCAGCACCAGATGCCCGCCATCGGCAGGCAGCGATGGCGTGACCGTACCGTTGCCGGCGGCCTGCTTGGTGAAGTAGCTGTCCGCGCTGGTAAAGGTGTACTGCGAGTACTGCTGCCAAACCGGCGCCGACTGCACCAGGAAGGTGGTATTGGTGGATTGATGCGCACCGTCCAGGGCATCCGCGAAATAACCCGTGATGCTTAGCGTGCCATCGGGCAGCACAGCATTCTGGCCCAGCACGCTGTTCTGCGAACTGGTGTTCTGCACCACGCGGTAGGCGCCCGGCAAGGTCGCATAGCCGGCCGGCAGCAGGGTGTAATAGCCGGCAGCCAGGCCGGCGATGCCGGACAGGTAAACCGATTCGCCTACGGCCGGGCCGGCGCCTGTATCCGGGGCGTTGGTCGTGGCCGCATCCTGCGCGCTGACCGGTGCGTTATAGCCAGGCACGATCGCATAGATCGCCCGCCCGTCGGCGTATTGCGGCACCTGCACGCCGGCGGTGCTGTTGGCATAGCTGGTTTCGTATTGGGTCAGTACGTTGACGCTGCCACCCGTGCCCGGCACCCATTCCGATGCCTGCAAGGTGCCACCACCACTGATATCGATGGTAGCGCCGTTGTTCAGCGACACGTTGTTACCGGCAATGGTGATGGACTTGGGCGGCGGCGCGGTCAGTGGCGAAACCGCAAAGCCGGGAGCGCCGGCATAGTTCCAGTCCAGGCCATCGGTGGTGCTGCCATAGGGTACCGTTTCGCCATCGAGCGACACCGACGTGAGGCTGCCGGCGCCGAGCGTGACACTTTGCGTGGCGACCAGCGTCCGACCGTCAATAACAAGGCCGAAGGCGGCCTGCGCGGCACTGGGATTTTGTACCCCAATGATGAGGTCGCCGGAAGGCACCCAGACCGTACCGTTCTGGACGATGTTGTTCGCATCCAGCAACAGGCTGCCGCCCGCCGACAGCGGTGCGCTGGCGGTGCCGTTGCCGAGGATGGTAAGCGTGGTGCTGAGCGCCTGGCCCTGGGCGTTGGTCAGGCCCGAAGGGTTGGCGTCGATTGCGAAGGCGTAATTGGTGACCGGGTAAAGCTCGGCCGCCTGCAAGGTGATGTTGCCGGTGCTGAAGAGGGAACCGGGAAACACGCTGGCGTTGGCGTATTCAAGGTCGATGGGTTCGTAGAAGCGGATGGCGTTGCTGGCGGTGAGGTTGCTGTTGGCCCAGCCCTGCAAATTGATCTGACCGCCAAGATCCATGAAATCGGCGTGGATGTCCAAGGTGCCGTCACCCGCCACCGGGCTGTGTTCGGCCACCGTTACGCCTATAAGGCCGGTAACTTCTACATAGGGCGCGCTGATCTGTACCGTGCCATCGCCCGAGTTGTAGGCACTGGTGCTGACGTTGGACAGGTTCTTGCTGCCCGCTGGTAACGCGGTAAATGTCGACGCATACGCTTCAAAGCCTTTACCCAGCGAGAGAGCGATATTGCCGGCAAAGCCGATTGGTACAACGGAATAGAAATTGCCATTGTTGATGGCTGCTCCCGCCAAAACATTGGGACCAAGGCTGAGGCTGGTAATGCCCGAACCATCCAGGTGATGCAGCGCGAAATACAGCACGCCGGCATTGGCAGTCCCCGCTATCTCGCCACTCGGCTGCAGGCCGGAGCCGGGCAGTAGCAGACCAGATTGCTGCAACACGATGGCCGTGGCGGCAATCGGTTGATAGTCGGTCGGCGCCCCCCCCATACCAACGATTTGCAAACTTCCGCCTTCGGCCCTGGAACTACCCGCCTGCGCCAAGAGGCTGCCATCCGCGTACAAACCTGTTCCAGCGCCCAGCACGATCGAACCGGCATCGCTCCATACCGGCGTGGGTACATAGCTGGTTTCGGCGTTGAACGCGCCATTGGCGACAGGCAGGTCATAGACATCGGCGCCGCCCGACACATCGATCAGACTGCCCTGCTGGGTAACCACATAGCCCTGGGCAGAGGTCAGGCTGACACTGCCGCCGTCCAGCACCAGACCGGTGCGAGGGATATAACGCGTCGCCAGTCCGAGGCCCTGATTGTCGCCGGGCACGACCGCCGCCAGGGGATCGATCAGGGATATCCCGGCAGTATTCAGGACCGCATTCGATCCCAGCCACACCTGCGGCACGTTGGGATCCTCGGACACTGGCGTAGTAGTGATATTGATGGTGCCGCCAGGCGCATCAATCGTGCCGTCCACTGTGGTGGACGCAGCCCCCGCCAGCATGATGTTGGCTGCCGCATCGGCGGAAATCACCGCCCCATTGCCCATCGTCAGCGCGCCGGTGACACCGGAATACATCGCGGGGACCCTCACACCACCGCTTGTTTCGTAATTCAGATACAGGCCCGCGTTCAATGAGAAGCCAGAGCCGTTGGCGTCGCGGGAGAGATAACGCAGATAGGGCGCCAACTGTCCTACGCTGACATAGGCGCTATCGGTCGACACACTCTCGCCATAGATGTCTGTGCCGGTGGGCGCGGCCAGCAGCGCACTGACATTGGGCAGCAGATTGTCACGGCTGATCTGCACCATCGCGCCGGGCGCGATATTGGCGTCGGTCAATGACGTAATCGCGTAGTTGTCGAAACCCTGGCCCGCAAAGAAAGAGGGCGACAGATACAGGCCATTGCTCAGCGCCAGATCGTTGGCATTGCCACCGATCTGGACATCGATGGCCTGCAAGCTGAGCGTGCCACCGCCGCTGAAACCGTAGGCGCGCAAGCTGCCGTCCAGCACAAGCTTGCTGCTCCGCCCGAGGGATGCAGGCAGGAACGAATCTCCGGCGTTGAAGCTACGCCCCCCCTGATCGGCGTAGTCGATGAGACTGATACTGCCGCCACTGCCATCGGGTACACCATTGGTCAACTGCAACTGACCGGTGCTATTGACATAACCGCCGCTCGATGCGTCGAGCAGGCTGCCGGACTGCAGCACGATCGAACCGGTTTCATCGGTTTGAACTGCAGGACTGCTAGGTTGGTCCCGAAACGCGATATCAGATTGGTCCTGAATGAGACTGATGCTGCCGCCGTTGATGTAGCTATCGCCGATGTAATTGCCGGCCGAAGCGTGCGCATCGTTGATCCATAGCCCGTCGGTACTCAGCACCGCGCCGCTGGCAATGGTGATGTCGCCGGGCACGAGCGTGCCAGCAAGGCTGGTCGGATCGACAAAGTAACCTTGACCCGATCCCGTCAAGGTGATCGCGCCCGAGGGTGCGCTGATTTCACCCAGGATGGTGATGGCGTTTGCCGCAAGCTGAACCGCCCCCCCCGGCCGCACGCTGAGCACGGTGCCAGCCTGCTCCAGAATCTCGCCACCGATGCCCACTGAGGGGCCGCTAGTGTTAGTAGCGTTCGAAGTGGAACTTAGGTCTAGCGTGCTGAAGCCCCCCTGCTGCACCAGATTGGCCGAGACCGGCACCCAGCGCGACAGGTCATATGGGTTGGTGCCGGCGAGATCGTCGTTGCCAAGCACGACCGACCACGGCGTATCGACCTGGAAGCCTGGGTCGATCTGCTCAATCGGCGCTACCGATTGCTGCAGCAGGATGTTGAGCCCAAGTGCCTGACCAGCCGTGTTCGTCCCATTGACCACGCTGATATCCAGCGTGCCGCCGTTGGGCTGCGCGCCCTGTACTACCTGATTGCGGCCAGCAAACGCCTGCGCGCTGATCTGTCCATCCAGCGTCAGGGCATAGCCCGTCGTGATATTGAGCGTGCCGGCGTTGCCGCCTTGGGCAAAGCCGTTGTCCCAGCGCGTGGCGCCCGTCAACAAAGGATTGCTGAAGTTGGTGCTGACGCCCCAGCGGTTGTCGATAACATCGTATTCGCCGGCGAAACCCACATAGTCCAGATTGGGATCGGCGTCGGCGATATTGTAGACGCGACCATCGGAGGCCAGCAGATTGGGCGTGGTGATCCAGCCGGGCTGATAGGCAACGTAACCGCCATCCAGGTTCAGTTCGGCGCCGCTGCGCACGATGACCTGGGTACCGTTGAAGTTGATGGTGCCGCCATTGGTCATCAGCTGGTTGACGGTGCGCGGTACATCGTCGACATAGCCGGAAAGATTGAGGACAGGGCTGCCTATCCAGGCGAGGCCGTTGACCGTGGTACCGCTTTGGGTGCTGTCTACCGTGAGGTTTTCGGTATGGTAGAGGAAGCTATCGCGCAGCAGGGGCGAGTTGGCCAGCTCGTTCTGGCCCACCAGTGGAATGGTGACCAGTAGCGCCGAGATCGGCAATTCGACATTGGCCAGCCCCGAGACATCGATGACCGCGCCATTGTCGACATAGACGCGGCCACCCAGCGGATCGGTGTAGCCATTAGTGAGATCGTCCTTGGCATTGATGGTGAGAATGGCATCAGGCGCTTCCAGCAGCGAGCCAGACTGGAAGTCAATGATATTGCCGCTGAGGGTGAGGCTGCTGCGGGTGAAGGCGGCGGTAGCCGCGGCGGTGGACGTGGTGGTCGCGCCATCTTCTTCCGGCAATACCGCAGTGATGGAGTTGGGGCCGAGTAACAGCGTGCCGCTACGAGGATATTCTTGGCCATAGTAATCATCCTGGGCGTTCAGAACGATGCTGCCCGGGTAGTTGAGGCTGGTGGAGGCCAGTGCAACGCCATCCTGGGTCACGTTATAGCCGTCCATTTCCACTTCGCCGCGGCGTGATTGCAGCAGGCCGGTATTCGTGGCGGTGCCTTCCGGGTAGCTCGAGATCGTTGCCAGGCTCCCAGGCCCCGAGGGCACCACGGACAACGGCAGCGTGGTCTTGGTCGCATTCAAGTTTACGAATTCTGCGCCCGCCGCCAGGATCACCTGCCCCTGGTCGTCGACGATGCTGCCGGCATTGGAGACGTTGGGCGCGGCCAGCAGCACAAAACCTTGCGTGCCGCCGGTGATGGAGGCGCCATTCTGCACCACCACATCGTGGTTCTTGCCGTCGGTGAAAACGCCGTTGACCAGGAAAGGTGTAGCGTTCGAAATGGCGTTGATGCCTCCACTGAGAAATTCGCTGTTGCTGGTGGCAAGGTCGCTGCTGAAAAGATCCAGCGAACTGGCGATCAGCGACTGCGTATTCACCTGGCTGCCGGCACCGAACAGGATGCCGTTGCGATTGAGCAGATAGACCGTGCCTTCGGCCTTGATCTGACCGAAGATCTGACTGGGCACGCCGCTGGGATCGACGATGCGGTTCAGCACGATCCAATTGTTGTTGGAGCCGTTGGTCTGGTTGCCGCCGCTTTGATTGAAATAGAGCGTGGTATTGCGACCGACGTTGAAGCTGTCCCAGGTCAGGATCGCTTTCTGCGCGGTCTGCTTGACCTGTACGGTCACCTGCCCATTGGCCGTGGATTGCGTCGGCGCGTTGGCGTTCTGCCATAGCGTTGGATCCGTGGCCGCGGCGGCGGCCACCTGCAGGCCACCCTTGACCAATCCATTAGGCACCGGCGAACTCAGTTTCTGCGCAGCCTGTTGTGCTGCTTGCTGGATCGCTATCTGAGCGGCGACGGCCTGGGCGGCATTATTGAGGTTAGCCAGCGACTGTTGCACCGCCTTTTGCTGCAGCAGTTGCGCTGGTGTCTGCGCCGCTAGCCCCTGAATGGTCGACCCGGGTACGGTATTGACCGCTGTTTGCGCCGTTGTTTGCCCTTGCTGCTGCGCTAACCATGCTTGACTGAGTACCGGCGGTCCGCTGGCATGTGCCTGCATGGCTGCCAGCGAGAGGACCGATGCGATCGCGGACGCCAAGGGATGTCTGGCGCTCATCGTGCGCGACGATGGACGTAGACGTTTGCCTGAACCGATCGGTTGAATCACGAGAACATATCCCCTGGTGTATGTCGCACAACACAAAGCCAAGCCTTCGGCGGTTAGACCGATGTCTGCGACACCGACTGAACCATGTCATCAAAATTTAATGTGCACTGTCGTTTTCGTTTCACACCGGTTTCGCATGACGTCGCGCCATGAGCGAATTTGTGGCAATAGGAAGTCAGCATTCACATCTAGTGAACGCCAATCGGAAAACCAAACAACGTTGTTGGCGGCGGCGCTGGTGGTGGTCGCTGTGGTGTCACTGAATGGCCGAGATGATTTCCCATCCGGTTGCTGAGCGCAGAAAAATTAAACTGCCCAACCTGGCGATTGCTCGGTTCGCGCGTCACCGCGTCCATGTCGCTCGATTGACTGCTCGGCGATCTGTTTTCCGCTGGCATCAGCCGACGATTGAGGCAATCGTATGACAGCGCTTGGTGACCATTGACGCTCACGTCTACGCACGACGCAGCGACGCCTGGCGGCACATCGACACTGGGCTCGACCTGCCCGACTGCCGGTGCCGCTGCCGCACAAAGTAGGTACAGTATGTGGACGTGAATCCGCATCGCCGATACCGCCTCGGTTCGAATCAGGGTGACGAACGCGTGTTATTGCCTGCCGGCGGTGCTTCCAGGTCGAACGAGATCGTCGTGACTTTCGCATCCACACCCTGCACGACCACTGCCGTCAAATCGTTCGACATGTTGCCGCCCAGCACAACATTACGATCGAGCAACAAGCCGCAACCTTTGCTTTGATAAACGCTATTGATAACCGGCTGCGCGTCCTGCGCGATGCGAGCAAGTACTTTCACGCGCGTCGCTTCCACTTGCTTGGTGACTGTGGCGGCATGGGCCTGCATCGTCTGTACACGTTGCGACAAGGCCTGCTCGCGCGCCTGACGCTGATCGGGGCTTAGCGACGCAGCTTGCGAACGGAAAGCCTGTACGTCGGCATCAATCGGCTTTCGTTCTCCATCGAGCTCGGCCTGCGCCTGATCGGAAAGTTGCTTCAATCGCGCGGAAGCTGCCTTGCCGATCTTGGCATTGGCGAATATCGCCTCGCGAGACAGCAAACAGACCCCTGCGACGGCCGGACCGCTTGATGATTGGCTCGCGCTGTTCTGGGCATGCGCAGGCGATACCGACGTACTGCCAAAAATTACGCTGGCAACCATCAACAAAGTGATATCGAAACGCATGGCATACCCTCGTGGAAACACTGGTTTGAATAGTGAACAAAAATGCGCTTTGAGTCGTTGCATTACAACGGCGTCATCACGGCTTCTTCGTACTCACCGCATTGGGGTCGTAGCGTTGTTCGTACAGCTGATCGCCATACCCTTGCGCCGCGTTTTCCAGCTTGACTCGCGACGATTGAGCGAACGGCTCGCGGCTGGATAAAACCGTGCGCACATTTATATGACTGTACGCATCGAGAATTTCGCTACCCACCTTGTATAGCTGGACGTTTTTCGCAGTACATGTGGTTACCTGGCCTTGCGCCACTTTCAATTGGCTGGTCAGATCGGCTTCACTTGCATCCTGCGCTTGCATCTGCACTTTCAACTGAGCAAGTGTCTGGTGTTGTTGTTGCAACGTTGCGTCGTCTGCCGCTCGCGCGGCGTGTTCACGAGTCAGTTCCGATGCGTCGCGCCCGGCGAGTGATTGCTTGCTTGCCAGCTCATTTTTCGCTGCCGCCAACGCCTTGCGTGCCTCATCGCGCTCCTGCTCCAATGTAGCCTTCTGCGCCTGCCATTGCGCTTGTTGGTCCTGAAGATTCTGTAGCTGGCTGCGTGTGTCGCTGAGTTGGCCGCGCAACTGCTCCTCCAGGGTTTGGGCCGTGGCGGGATGTGTAAGCATCAGCAAGCATAGGATGCTTAATGAAATCACGAAGCGCTTCATCATTCGATCCTCAGAATTTCGTGCTGAGCTCAATCTGCAACACATCGATGGCCAAGGGTGGGCCGTACACCTGCTTGGCATCGTAATAGCGAGCCGATAACCAGGTACGCGGTGCAATGCCGTAGTCGGCGGTGAAAATGAAGCCTTTGTTGTTGGTGCCGCCAAGGTCGAAGTTCGCGTCTGTCAGACCATCGAGCATCGAATCGGGCTGTACGTACTTGTAGCCGAGCGCGATGTTCCATTCGTTGGCTGCCATGGGATGCGGCGTGCCGACAATGCCGCGCACCAACCACGCAACCGGTCCGCTTTTGTAGGGACCCTGAGTGGTTGCCGTTGCACCGCTTTGATAGTTGTTGATGGGTTGGCCCAAGCCACCGGGATACCGATTCAAAGCGTCGCTTTCGTGATAGGCCATATTGCGTGCATAGTCTGCCTGGAGACGGACCGACGTCTCACCTAACTTGAAGTCGAGCTGGTTGTAGAAATCGGCAACGTGATAGTTGTAAGAGAGGCCGACAAACTGCGGCTGTGCGTAATTGCTCGGCGATGAAGGGTCCGGGATGATGTCGCGAATCAAGAAGACCGTGTTGCCCTTTTGCATGTACTGCGGCGCGGTGTCATCCGTACTGCAATAGTTGATCCCGGTGTAAAGGGCGCACGGTGAAGAGAGCTCGCCGCGCATGTGGTCGAAGTAGTAGTAGGCCAGCGCCGACTTAAATTGGGTATCGTTATCGATCTTCCATGTCGCGCCTATTTGAGCGGCCGTCATCCACTTTTCATTGCTTACGTTCTTGTCGTAACCAAATGCCTCCGACGGTGAGTCAGAGGAGGTGTATTCAATAGGAAATGCGCCGACCGTTGCGAACGAGTTGAGACTATCCGTAAAGGGCAGATCGAAGTGGCCTGCAACGCCATCGAAATTCAGCTCAGTCGAATAAATAAGATCCGACACCACAAACGGCTGCGCCATACGGCCAGCCGTGAGCGAACCCCAATCGGTTGGCTGCCAGCGAATCCAGGCTTGATCCAACCAAAGGTCCTTCTTGGTCAAGCCGCCGCCCAACGTCTGTGTGGTGGACACCGGGTTGTCGTCGCTACCCGAGCCGATGCGAACACCTGCGGTTACCGTGTCGCCCAGTTTCACTGCAACGCCCAGGTGAGCCTGCAGACGCAGCATATTCAGGCGATCCTGCTGGGAATTGAGAATGGGCGGATTCGCGCCCTGCGTGATGCTGTTGATGTCGAACGGGCCATTGCGATTGAACGCACCGTAATCGATGAAGTACGGGGAGTTGTTTCGGCTGTAAAACCACGATTCGTCGCGCACATGCACGTCGCCATACCAACTGATACGGTCAAGCCATTCGGGTATCGCGTTAGGCGTGGCCCAATGTTCGGTCTTGGCTTGCGCAACCACTTCTTGCTTGACTTGATCGCGTATTTCGTTGCGCACACTTTCCGGCACGTATGCAACACGCACATCACCCGGCTGCGCGCCATCGGATGGGGGCGCTGCAGAAACAGCGCTGCGTGCCTGTGCAGCTTCTGTATTGGCCTGCGCAAGCAAGCCATCCGCATCGGCCTGGGTGATCAAGCCTCGCTTCACCATGAGTCGAATGAGATTGACCGTTGCATTTGGCGACGGCGCGGCGGCATCTTGGGCGAAGACCGAAACAGCTGCGCCACTCAGCAGGAGGCCGATGGATAGACACAGCAATCCCCGGCGTAGACGTCGGGGATCTCGGGCGGCAATTTTAGACTTCATCAGATTCTCCAATACGGTTGCGCGGCGATCGTGCTCAATGAGAAAAGTGGGGCAATGCTGTATTCATCCCGGTCGATGGCCGCGCATCGCAACGCGCACCGGCATGCTCAGGCTAGGCGGCGGTGGCGTGTCGATGTGCAGGCCACGCAGTACGTCGAGTAGCGCGTTATCGGTGGCCTGTATGCCGCTGGAATTGATCAGCTCGATACGCGTAACACTGCCATCGGTGGACAGCCATAGCCTCGCGTGCACGTCAAAGATCAGCCTTCGCGTGCGGTCATCGCGTTGAATCGCTTCTTGCAGCGCGTAGCCCAAATATTGCTCGTAGGACGAACCGCCCACGCCACTGCCGCCATTGCTGCCGACCATGCCGCCACCGTCGCCGGCAGCGATGTTGAACGAGTCGTTGCCTGCCTGTGCCGGTGCATCGATGCTCACTTGCTTGGCGACATCGGGTGCCTGTTTCGGCGCCTCGACCGGCTTGGCCGGTTCGTTTGGCTTGGGCAACTCCTGTTTGACTTCTTCGAGCTTCTTGGGTTCGGGCGGCTTTTCTTTGGGTGGCGGAGGCGGTGGTGGCAATGGCGTAATCGTTGCGATGCGCGGCGCTTCTTTGCGAACGCCGACTTGATGGCGGGCAAACGTCCAGATCAGCCACGCAGCAATAAACACCGCCGCAAGCGCGATGATGCGCCCACGCCACTGGCGCCAACGCGATTGCTCTGGATACCCGGACTCATGCATCACAGCGCTCCGGGGTCAGTTGGACTTTTTGCCAGTCACGAGCCCGACCTGCGAGAGATCGAGGCGACGTAACAGGTCAAGGATGTCCACCACTTTCTGGTATTGGACATTCGAGTCACCCTTGACGATGACGGGGAAATCCGGCGTGAGCGCCTTCTGCTGGCGCAGCCGCTGCTCCAGCTCATCGATCGTCACCGGAAAGGCGTCCAGAAAGATCTGTCCACTCTCCGACACCGTGATCGCTTTGGTCTGTGCCTTGGCCAGGCTGACGGACGCGCTAGCCTTGGGCAGATTGACTTTGACGCCTTGCACCGCCGCAGTAGTCATGATGATGAAGATCACCAACAGCACATAGGCCAGATCGAGCATCGGCGTGATGTTGATATCGTCGTAGGGCTTGTCTTCTTCCTGGGCTCGCATGTGCGTTTCTCCTAACCATCAACAGTGGATTGATCGATGGCGCGGTGAAGCTCCGCGAGGCGCGTAACAAACTCGTCCACGAATACCTGCATGTTCGCGGTCACTGACTTGTTGCGCGTCAACAGGTAGTTGTAGCCAAACAGCGCAGGGATCGCGACGAACAAGCCGGCTACCGTCGCGAGCAACGCGGCAGAGATACCTGGTGCGATCGCGTTGATGTTGACGTCACCGGCGGCGGCGATGGCGGCGAACGTGATCATGACGCCGACGACCGTGCCGAGCAGGCCGAGGAAGGGACCGCCGGAGATGGCAATCGTCAACATCACCATCGAACGCGACAATGCCTGGTTTTCGCGCACCAGCGTCGAATCCATCACCGCCCGAATGGCCTCGATGGACTCGCTTGCGATCACGAGTCGGCCATTGCTATCGCGGCGACGCCACACTTCTTTGGCGCCGGTTTCATACAGTCGGTAAAGGGAGGAACCCATGAGCCCCCGCTGCTCACTCGGGGTCACCTTTCCGTCAGCAAGTCCCAGCAGATCGCCACCGAGCTCTCTAAAACGGCGCAGGAAGCGATCGTTGGCGTTAGACACCAGCGACACATAACGCCCGCGCTGCCACATCACCACCCAGGAGATCAGGGCCATGATCATCAGTGCGCCAATGACCACCCACGCATCGACCGTGACTGACTTGACGATGATGCCGAAGTAACCAAAACCGAATCCAGATTTCTTCTCGTCTTCGCCATAAGCAACCAGCTTTGATTCAGCGCCCTGGGAAAGTGCATCGGCTGCGATGAGAACCGGCGAACGCGCGACACGCGAAAGTCTGACCTCGTCCATCTGCCCCACGAACGAGGCGTAAGGCACTGCAGTTGTACTGACGTTGGCAAGGTCACCGCCGATCGTCGCGCCGGCATTCAATGCGGGCAACGTCGCGGACAGATTGGCGTAGCGCTTACCGTCGACATACAGCACGACATCGTTGCCGTTCGCAGTGACGGCAAGGTGAGTCCACACCGCAGGCTTCAGTGGAGTGCCCGCGACACTGCGCTGCGGCTGGTCACCGTCCACTTCAACGAAAGGCGCGCCGGCGTTGATGCCGATAAGGAGTGCCTTACCATCCTGTCGATGGCCGTACAACAACGTCTGTGTGGTTGGTAACGCGTCAAGCTTGATCCAGGCACTGAACGTGAAGCTGCCACCTT
>Ga0302310_10002848_pt1 | contig 13682 bp, 11 predicted proteins | sample III_Palsa_N1_2_FD_200451 | JGI IMG/M metagenome (GOLD analysis project Ga0302310, IMG submission 200451) | Peat permafrost microbial communities from Stordalen Mire near Abisko, Sweden - III_Palsa_N1_2 | ecosystem: Environmental > Terrestrial > Soil > Palsa > Peat permafrost | place: Sweden... | reverse complement strand
TTGTACGCCGCCAGTGCCGGCGTGCGTTCGATCAACGCACTGAGCTTCTGCTTGAGTTGCTGCAAACGCTGCGCGTCGTCCTTCGCTGCGGCAGCAGCGGTCGCAGTCGCGGCCGCGCGTTCGGTCGTCTTCGGTAACGGCTTGGGCTGGCTCTTGGTTGCTTCTCCCGGACGCGAACTCGATAGATCGCGTCCGCCGCCTTCGATCACACTCGTGCGAGCGGCACCGCTGCCGTCCTTGCCGCCGAAGACCGTCGACAGCGGCGTGTTGAAATAATCTTCAATACCCTGCTTGTCGTACTTCGAGGTCGAGCCGAGCAGCCACATGAGCAGGAAGAACGCCATCATGGCCGTCACAAAATCCGCGTAGGCGATCTTCCATGCGCCGCCATGATGGCCAGCGTGCCCGGACTTTTTCTTGCGTCGCACTACAACGGTCGGCGCCAGCACCGACTGCATAGGATCGCGGGAGGGGGAGTCAGCCATGAGCGAACCTCTTGATGATCTGCGTGATACGGCTGAAGTGCGCGGGGCGGGACAGGCTCGTCACGCCGACTTCGGTTGCTTGGTGGCGCGGACGGCGTCGTCGAGTTCCTTGAAGGTTGGACGATCTGCGGTGAACAGCACCTTGCGCCCGAACTCGACGGCAATCGCCGGTGCATAGCCGTTCATCGACGCGAGCAGCACGGACTTCACGCACTGGAATGGCTTGGCTTCAGCCTGTCCTTTTGCAGCCAGCAGATCGGCGAGCGGCCCAAAGAAACCATACGCGAGCAAGATGCCGAGGAACGTGCCGACCAGCGCGCCCGCGATCATTTCGCCGAGTATCGCGGGCGCGGCGCCCACTGAGCCCATGGTATGCACGACACCCATCACGGCCGCGACAATGCCGAACGCGGGCAGGCCGTCTGCCATCTTCTGGATTGCGCCAGATGCCAACGATGTTTCCGCGTGATGCGTCTCGAGTTCTTCGTCCATCAGGTCCTGCATCTCGAGCGCGTTGATGTTGCCGCTCGACATCATGCGCAGGTAGTCGACGATGAATTCCAGCAGATGGTGATCGTTCAGCACGTGTTCGTACTTCTTGAACGTTGGGCTGTTTTGCGGCGCTTCCACGTCGACCTCGAGCGCCATCATGCCTTCCTTGCGCGCCTTCTGAAGCAGCTCGTACAGCAGCGCGATGAGCTGCACGTACTTTTCCTTCGAGTAGCCACCCGCCTTGAACGCGCTAGGAAGGACCTTGATCGTTTTCTTGAGCGTCGTAACCGGATTCGATACGACGAACGCACCCACTGCCCCGCCGAAGATGCATAGCAACTCGAAGGGCTGGAACAGTGCGAGCAGATGGCCGCCTACGCCCAGAAAACTGCCGATCACCGACCCGATGACCAAGACCCAGCCAATAACGACAAACATGCTCTCTCCGCTGATTTTCTTGTGCTTCGTTTGAATGAAGCTGTCCTAGACCTTAACGGCAAGCAGACCAGCAGATTTAGGGTACAGCGGAGGTATCTTTTCTCTTGAGGTTGGCGTGCCACGGCAAAAGTTACTTCCCAACTAATGCGTATCGATGCTGCGAGCGCTTGCCTGGTAAGGCCCGGGCACTCAAAGCGCGGCCATTGCGCGCCGTCACTAGCCGCACGCGATCGATGTGAAGTTTGCGAGGCTTTCCGTGTACCCGTGTACATCACGGAGCCATTGAGCGTGTTGGTTACATTGCCTGATTTCAGTTGCATGCCATGCATCCGCACGGTGTCCCGGGGAAGGCGCAGTCCGCGCCTCTGCCAACATTCCTCGATTGGATCAATCAGACCAGATCAGGGAGGCGATTGTTACAAGAGGCGCAGCGACCTGATTCATTGAACAAAGACCTGAGAAACGTCCAACTCGAGGATCTGGTTTTGAGCGCTCAAGCAAAGTTCGTTGACGAATCATCAGATGATTGGAGGTACCGGGAAAAAATCGGCTAGTGACGTTAGCTCATCGTTCCGGTCACTTTTGCGGACCGTCGAATTGAACGCGAAAACAGTCACTGTTCGCTTTATTGAATCGATTGGTGAAACCGTAAAGTCTCGCCACGGGAAAGGGCCCGGCACATTACGGAGAGGGTGCAATGAACACTGTCTTGAGGGCGGCAATGGCCGCAACGATCGCGACGCTGGCAACGGGCGTAGCTCACGCGCAAGAAGTTTATGTTCAAGGCGGTACGCTGGGCGCCGGTATAGGCGCGGCGTATTCGTTCAACTCGTGGTCGGGGGTGCATGCGGAAGTCGAAGGCTTCGGCCTGTCGCATTCATTCAACGTAAGCGACAACAAATACGATGGCCACCTTAGCCTGAAGCAAGGGGGGCTCTATCTCGACCTGTTCCCGTTTTCAAGCAGTGGTTTTCGCGTGACGGGCGGCGCGCTCTTCAACGGCGACGAACTGACCGCGCACGCGGTACCCAATGCCGACGGTAACTACAAGATTGGCGACGACTACGTGCCGGCCATCGGTCCGGCACCATCCGCTACCGTGCGCTTGCCGAGCGTGATGCCGTACCTCGGAGTGGGTTACGGTCACAAGCCGGTGTCGAAGGGATTCGGCTTTATGTGCGATCTCGGCGTAGCGTATGGGCGTCCCCACGTTTCTTATTCCGTGCCGGCCATCTACAGCCAGTTGACGACGCAGGCGAATATCGATCAGGAGCAGCAAAACATCACCGATCACGTGGAACGGTACCGTTGGTATCCGGTAGTCCAGGTGGGCGTGACTTATCGGTTCTAACGAGTACTTTTAAACGATCGGATCGCGACGTCGCTGATCCAAGGATTTCATGTCCTCGGATTCGATACCTCGAATACGTGATGGATGGTTGGTCGCTCAAACAAGAGCGACCAACCATATCACTTCTTATCTACAATCTTTACCGTTTCGTCGACTGTATATAGGATATCGCTGACGCCTCCCGGCTGAACCTTGCCTAGTGCGGCATCGAGATCTTCCTGCTTGACTTCAAGTAACGGGACCTGGATGTCCTTTGGCATCTTCTTGCCGGCGAGGGCTTGCTGCGCCACCCAGAATGCCGCAGTCACGGCGCCCGGTGGATTCGACACCGACGTCGTTTTGTAGCCGCTCGCAGCTTGTTCTTTCCACCACTTCAACTCGTCGTATCGATTTCCCAGCACGATGATCGGAGTTGGCCTGCCCGCGGCTTTGAACGCTTGCGCCGTGCCGAACCCGTCATCCCCCTGAGTTGCTACGCCGTCGATCTTGGGCAACGTCGGCAATACGCCTGCCACCGCTTTTTGCGCGACGGTCTGCGTCCAGTTGCCATTGACGCTCGCAACGATCTTCATGCCGGGATGCTTTTTAATGCCGTCGACCACGCCTTGATGGATTGCATCATCAACCGACACCCCGGCAAGTCCGCGCACCTCAAGAATGTTGCCCGTGCCGTTCAGACGCGACGCCAGATAGTCCGCCTGCTGCTCGCCCCACTTGTGGAAGTCGAACGATACCCGATACGCACACGGCTCAGTCACAATCCCATCGTAAGACACCACCACGATACCGGCCGCACACGCCTGCTTGATGACGCCGTTAAGAGCGGTCGGCGAAGCGGCATCAACGACGATCGCGTTGTAGCCTTGCAGGATCAGATTCTGGATTTGTTGTGCTTGTTCCGTAACCTGATTTTCCGCCGTAGTGAATGTCGGCGCCGCGGCGATGCGCTTATCCGCGACGGCCTGCGCGGTGACAGTCTGCCAGTCCTTGAGCATGGTCTGGCGCCAGGCGTTGCCTGCGTAATTATTCGACAGCGCGATCTTCTTGGTCGCCGTGTTCGTCTGTGACACTTGCGCATGCGCCGCCACGGCGCCTAGCGAAAGGCCCAACACGGCACCTAGCCACGCATATTTCCTGGTCATCCCGTTCATCGTCACGTCTCCGTAGATATTATTGAATCTGAGCCAAACAGTTGAAATTAACGCGCAGCGCCCCGCACACCCACGTGGAGCGAGTAAAGCGATGCACTGGCGGTAATGAAGAGGCGGTTGCGATTAAGTCCGCCGAAAGTCAGGTTGGCAGCGGTTTCCGGCAATAAAATCTTGCCGAGCAAGGTGCCGTCAGGCGCATAGCAATGCACGCCGTCTTCCGCGCTCGTCCACACATTGCCGTGTTCATCCACGCGCAAACCGTCGGGAATGCCACTCGCCATTTCCACGAATATCCGGCTTCTTGACAACCGGCCTTCGCGGCCAACATCGAACACGCGGATGTGCCTCGGACCGCGATCGACGTGCGTCGCTCCCGAGTCGGCCACATAAAGCCGCGACTCGTCGGGCGAAAAAGCCAGCCCATTTGGCTTGACGAAGTCGTCAGCCACCCGTCGAGGCTCGCGACTGTCCGGCGACATGGCATAAACGTGACATCCACCGATTTCACCAGGCGCTCGGAAACCCTCGTAGTCGCTCAAGATTCCGTAGTCGGGGTCGGTGAACCAGATGGCACCCTTCGAATCGACAACGAGATCGTTGGGGGAATTTAGGCGGCCGCCTTGATAGTGCGATGCAAGGACCACAATGCTGCCGTCATGCTCAGTGCGTGATATGCACCGGCGCCCGTGCTCGCACGTCACAAGCCGGCCTTGTGCATCGCGCGTGTTACCGTTGCTGTAGTTCGCGTTGGCACGAAATACGCCCACACCCATGCCGGGTGCCCAGCGCAGCATCCGGTTGTTCGGGATGTCACTCCATACAAGCATGTCGCTCGCTGGAAAATACGCCGGGCCTTCGGCCCACAAGCAATCTCCTGCGAGCTTTTGCAGTGGTGCATTGGGTTGGACCAGGAGTCTGAAGCGGGGGTCATGGACTTCGTGGTCGGTACTGTTCATGGTTTTATCAAAGAGAAAAAATGGACCGGCCAGTCAGCGCAATGCCTTGCTGCCCGCTGCCGCCGTGACCGCAATAATCAGGGCGCCGTAGACCAGCGAACGCACGCCCGCGTCTGCGCCTACGGCATTGAGAATGGCCGTCATGAGAAACAGGAACATGGACGCGCCCCACACGCCTGTGATCGTCGCCTTTCCGCCCGTTACGAGCGTTCCACCGATCACGACTACGGCGATTGATATCAGCATGTATTCGACGCCCATATCGAGCGACGCGCCACCCGAAACCGCGGCCAGCGAGATAGCGGTGAGTGCTGCGATGACCGCTGAAAGCACGTAGGCAATGCATCGAGTGCGGTGGACGTTTACGCCAGCAAGCCATGCCGCGCGCGTGTTCTGGCCGACGGCGGACAACCGCCTGCCATACACACTGCGATGCAGTAGTACCGCGAGCGCGAGCGACAGGACGAGCGCGGCCAGTGCGATGTAGGGAATGTGCAGCACGCGGCCGATGGCGAATGCTCCCAACGCGGCAGGTGGAGCGGGAAGGTTCCGGCCTTGGGTGATGGCGATGGACTGGATAATGAAACTCGACGACAGCGTCGCAATGATGGGAGGAATTCGCAGCAGACGGATGAGCGAATAATTGGCAAGCCCGACCGCCACGCCCACACCCAGCACGGCGGTGAAACCGGCTGCAATGCGCCCGTCGTCGCCATTCATCACGTGCATGCCGATCACGCCCGCTAAAGCGATGGTCGATGGCACGGACAAATCGATATTGCCGGTGCCCGATGTGATAACGAGCATTTGACCAAGTCCGACCAGCACCATAAAAACGCCATAAATCAGTGCGGTCTCCACCACGTTGCCCGCGATTGAAAAGCCGAATATCGCGACGGTTGCGATCCAGACCAGCGCTGCGCCAATGAATGACCAGGCCCACGGTGCCTGAATCGTTTTCAACCGGCTATACCTACTGTCTGCCGACGATGTCGAAGGCAACGCGTCATCCTTGGCGCTGGCATCCCCCGGAGTGTGACGACTCATTGCTTGTCTCCGTTGCGTTGTTGAAGCAAGACACGCAGCGACAGCACAACGATGAGGATTGCACCCTGCATGCCGACCTGCCAGTCCGACGAAATGTTGAGAAACGCAAGGAAGGATGCGGCGAGCGTCAGTGTGATCGCGCCCAGCACCGCGCCAACCACTGACACCCGTCCGCCAATGAATTCGCCGCCGCCAAGAATCACGGCTGCAATCGACAGCAAGGTATAGCGCAGTGCGAGGTTGGCATCGGCAGACGTTGTCAGGCCGAGCAACGACAACCCGGACAGCACGCCGAAGAGGCCCGCTACGCCGTAGAGCGTCGCCCGGTTGCGGACCAGCGACCAACCGAAGCGCCGCACGGCGCGCGGATTGCCCCCAGCAGCGCGACTGCGCACGCCGGCCGACGAGCGCATCAACAGGAAGTGACCGATCATGGCGATAAGCACAGACCAGATGATCGGTGCGGCGATCCAAGGTGTCTGGAAGCTCATGACCGCGCCGAGCCATTCGGGACTGGTGCCCCCCGGTGACGGTAGCAATATGATCGCCAAGCCGCTCCATACGAACGAGAGCCCGAGTGTGACGACGATCGACGGTATCTGCCGCAACTCGATCAACGCACCGACCGCTGCATAGGCCAGAACGCACCCCGCCAGCGCAAGCGTGCCAAGCCAGGGTTGCTTGACCAGGAGTGTCGCGCCGATGCAGGCAACCAGGCTAACAAATGGGCCAATCGACAGATCCAGGTCGTTGACCGTGATAATGGCCAGTTGCGCAAGTGTCGCGAACACTATCGGCACCGCGAGGTTGAGCAGCAGGTTGGAGCCAAAATAGCTGAACGTGGCTGGCTGCAGGATCAATATCGGCACCAACACGGCGAATAGCGAAATGGCGGGCAGCAGGGCGCGCATGCGTGCCTGCGTGAAAGCTGCAGTTGTCATGCGGCATGCTCCTCGAAACTGGCGGCCAGCAACGCCTCTTCAGTGCATTCATCGCTGTGCAGTACACGGGTCACGGATCCCGAGCGAAATACGAAGGTACGGTCGCAGTAGGTGAGCTCGTCGTTTTCGGTTGTGTACCAAATGAACGTTCGTCCTTTCGCCGCTTCGTCCCGAACGAGTTGATAGATATCGCGCTTTGTACCGACGTCGACGCCCCGGGTCGGGTCATCCATCAAAATCAAATCCGCGTTCGACGCGAGCGCGCGTGCAAACAAGACCTTCTGTTGATTCCCGCCCGAGAGCGACAAGATGCTGGCGTTCACCGATGCACCGCGAATGCCGATCTTTACGCGCCACGCTTCCACCAGTGCGCGTGCGGCGGCAAAATCAATCAGGAATCCCGCTCGCGAGCGGCGGGTTTCGCTGTTTCGGCTGCCGCTCATGCCGCCTTTGCCAAGCCAGCGCAAGTCGAGATTCTGTGCAATTGACCAGACCGGAAAGATGCCGTCGCGGCCACGATCGCCGGCGACGAACGCAACGCGGGTCCGTGCGTCCCGCTGTGCGGCGTCGTAGATGGCGAGCAATGCGTCGGTCTGGCCTTGCCCCGCGAGGCCGCCGAAGCCGACGACTTCACCAGGCACAGCGTCGACCTTCACGCTTTTGCGTGGTCCGAGTGCCCATTCGTAGCCGGCGCCTTTTTCGCGTGCCATCCGAGCGCGAACCTCGCGAGGCGCGTTCGAGACTTCTACATGCTGCCCCATCGCGAGAATGATTGAGTCACGGGTCAGGTTCTCACGCGGGAGGACTCGAACCAGACAGCCGTCGCGCATAACCATGACACGGTCGGAAACCCGTTCAATCTCGCCGAGCATGTGCGTGACCAGCAAGCAGGTTACGCCCCGCGCGGTAGCCTGGCGAACGTAGGCGAGCAGTTGTTCAGCGGTATGTGCGTCAAGACTGGAAGTGGGTTCGTCGAGGATCATGAGCCTCACTGGAACGTCGGTCTCGGTGAAGCCGCGCGCGATTTCGACCATCTGTCGTTGCGTCAGTGTGAGATCGGAGACTAGTTCGTTCCCGGTCAGGGTGTTGCCCGGGAAAATCTCGTCGAGCCGGGTCCGTATCAGAATGCGCGCGCGTTTGCGCCAGCCACGTCCGCTCAGCCTTGGGTGCACGACGCATAAATTCTCAGCAATGGTCAGATTCGGGCACAAAGAAAGTTCCTGGAATACGCAGCGAATCCCGGCGAGCCGGGCGGTGTTCGCATCGTAATGAGGGCACGCCTGACCATCGGTTTCGATCACCCCTTCGCTCGGGGGGAATACGCCTGCCAACACGGCCATCAGGGTCGACTTGCCCGCACCGTTATGGCCCGCGATGCCGATACATTCACCCGGCGAGAAGCTGAAGTCGACTGCGCTTAGCGCTTTCACGTTGCCGAAGGTCTTGCCAATACCGGAAAAGCGAATGAGCGGTGGGGACTGAATGAGCGGTGGGAACTTGTTGTCGCCGGTTTTGTTGTATTTATTCAATGTAGGACTCCGGATTGAATGCGTTCGCCTATGAATTTTCCCTGTCATTTCGTTCCAGTTCTGCCCGTAGGTGACGAAACGATGAGTGAGGTTCAGTGCCGGAATCCATAGGTGTTTGCCCCGTCAGCTGACACGGTATTTTGTGTCATTTCTTTCGACGCATGAGTTGCAGTGCAATTAGGTCGCCACGCAAACTCACGCGTCGCTCAAGAGGCATTGGGCGTCAAGTGATCGCGCTGATCTGCCAGGGGACGAATTCGTTTTGTCCGTAACCATGTTGCTCGCTTCGTGAGCGCCGGCCAGAGGCGGTATCGAGCATCATTTGAAACAGCAACGCACCCAGCACTTCGATCGTTTTAGTCCCCTCGAGAACTTCGCCGCAGTTCAGGTCCATGTCGTCGGATTGTCGCTGCCAGAGTGTTGTATTCGTCGCCAGCTTGACCGAAGGCGAGGGCGCGCAGCCATACGCCGAACCGCGACCCGTCGTGAAACAAATGAGGTTCGCACCGCCTGCGACCTGGCCGGTTGCCGAGATTGGATCGTAGCCGGGCGTATCCATGAAGACGAGACCGCGCGCCCGGACCGGCTGTGCGTATTCGTACACTTCAGTCAGGTTCGTCGAGCCGCCTTTCGCGATGCCGCCTAGCGATTTCTCCAATACGGTGGTGAGACCGCCGGCCTTGTTTCCCGCCGATGGGTTGTTGTTCATCTGTGCGTCATGCCGGTCGCAATACTTCTCCCACCACTTGATCCGGTCAACGAGTTTTCGACCGATCTCCGGCGTGCTCGCACGCCGCGTCAACAGGTGTTCCGCGCCGTAGATCTCGGGCGTTTCGGAGAGAATCGCCGTTCCGCCGTGCGCCACCAGCAGGTCGACGGCCGCGCCCAGAACCGGATTCGCGGTGATGCCCGAGTAGCCGTCTGATCCGCCGCACTGGAGGCCAACCTTAAGATGACTCGCCGGGACCGTTTCCCGTTTGACCGCATTCGCCTCGGGCAGCATTTCCTTGATGATGTCGATCCCTTTCGCGATCGTCGCGGTCGTGCCGCCAGTGTCCTGGATGGTGAACGTGCGCAAGCGCTCGTGTTCCTTGAGCCCTTGCGTTTCAAGCAACTTGGATATCTGATTGGTCTCGCAGCCTAGTCCGATTACCAGTACGCTCGCAAAATTCGGATGGCATGCATAGCCTCCCAGAGTCCGCTGAAGAATCGCCAGGCCTTCGCCATCAGCGTCGACTGCACATCCCGCGCCGTGGGTGAGCGCGACGACACCGTCCACGTTGGGAAATGCGCCGAGGACTTCTGGATGGATGTCGCGACGAAAATAATCGGCGATCGCTCGCGCAACGGTTGCGGAACAGTTCACAGAAATAAGGATGCCGATGTAATTTCTGGTCGCAACCTGTCCGTCGCGGCGAACGATTCCTTGAAACGTTGCCGGTTGTGCAGCCGGCAGCGTTTCACGGGCGCCCTTGCTGTATGCATAGTCCCGCGTGAAATCGCCCATCGCCAGGTTATGGGTGTGGACGTGCTGACCTGCGCGAATGGGTTGGCTTGCAAAGCCGATGATCTGGCCGTACCGATGCACGGCTTCGCCGGTCTCGATCGCGCGGGTGGCGACTTTGTGACCAGGCGGGATCAGACCCGACACCGTGACGCCTTCCTCGGCGAGCACTGTGCCCGACACAAGTTGATGGAGCGATATGACCACGTCGTCGGCCGGGTTGAGGCGGATCACGCGTGCGGCGTTGCTTTGCTGCGCGTCCTTGACAGACGACTTTTCTTCGACGGGGGAGAGCATGTGAGGTCCTTACAAAAGTTCGGCTGCCGGCAATGGAGAATCTTCAGGAGAGTCCGCGTTCGCGATAGTCTACGGCGCTCGCGCTGAGCATCAGGCATAGCGCTGCCACGACAAAGAACATGAGCGCTAGAAAATAGGTGCCTGTGAACTGCACGATCAGGCCAATCAGGATCGGCACGATCACGCCAACAATATTGCCGCAAAAATTCATCGCACCGGCGAGCAGTCCGGCGCGAGATTGGCCGCCAAGCGTCGCAGGGACGCCCCAGAACATGCCGCACCAGCGCAGGAAGAATAGGGCAATGCAAAGCAGGGCGACAACGCCTGCGGGTGAGTGTACAAACGCCACGGCAAGAATGGTCACTGCCGTCACGCCGCCGGCGCCGCTGAACATGACCTTCATGACGAGATTCGGCGATGTACCCGTTGCGCGCCACTTGTCGGCAATCCACCCGCCTGTCAGTTCGCCGATAAAACCGCACATGAAGATGATGAAGGTCGCGCCGCCCATCTGCTTGAGGTCAAAGCCGTGCGCCTTGTGCAGATAGCTCGGCATCCACGTCATGAGACCGTAGAAGACGCTGTTATAGCAAGCCCAACTCAGGAACATGAAGAGAACGGACCGGTCTTTCAGGAGTTCGAGGAACGGAACCGGTTTGATATCGACGTGTGCGGGGGCGGGCGCGGCATTGTTATCGGCGATGTGCGAGAGCTCGTCTGCATTGACGCCTGGATGCTCCGACGGATGATTGCGAACATAGCGCCACGCAAAGATACCGACGACGACCGTGCCAACGCCGGCGACCACGAATGCGAGGCGCCAGGAACCGAGAAGACCGATTAGTGCCGAGATGATGATCGCGCCGAATGCGGAGCCGAGCGGGGCGCCGCCATCCAGCAAGGTTGCGCCGCGGCCGCGCTCGAAAGGTGTCAGCCAGGTGCCGGCGAGTTTGGCTCCGGCGGGCATGATGGGTGATTCCGCGATGCCCAGGCCGAGGCGGGTAAGCAGAAGCGGGATCCAATGGAAGCAACCCGCGGCGAAAGCCTGACACACCCCCCACGCAATGGTGGCCATGCCGATGATGTTGCGTGATTTGTAGCGGTCGACCAGCAGGCCGCTAGGGATCTGCATGAACGCATAGGTCCAGAAAAACGAGCTGAGCAGCACGCCTTCCATAGCGGGAGTCAGCGAAAACTCGGACGAGATCAGCGGCAATGCGATTGAAAGCGACGCACGGTCGATGTAATTGATCGACGATAGCAGCAAAAGCAGCCAGAAAATTTTCCATCTTACGGTTGTGGCCGTCTTGCTAGCACCTGCAACGGTTGCCGTAGCGGGTGACTGCGCGACCTCGGCTGTACGCATTTCTCATCTCCAGAGGATTGACGCGATCGAGCCGCGCGCGGAGTTTTTTTGGCGAGTCGGGGATTGGCGAAGGAGCACTTACGGCCTCCTCCATCAACTTGAATACTAATATATTAGTTGCGCGGGCCAAAGAACCGTATCGGGGTTTGCCCTAAACCTTGAGTATGCCGTTCAGCTCGACGACAATACGGCCCTAAACGCACAGGTCATAAATGAAAGCAGATCGTAACGACGCGCAGCAGTTCATTGCGCGACTTCTCCCGCCCGGGTATGCGATCGACCGGTCCAAAGGCCTGTCGGTGCAGCTTTACGAGCTGTTGCGGCAGGCCATCGTGACCATGGTCCTGCAACCGAAGGAAGTCATCTACGATCGAGCGATATCAGACACGCTGGGTATTTCCCGCACCCCGGTGCGCGAGGCATTGTTGCAACTCGCGCGGGAAGAACTCGTGGTGATCGCCGCGCAATCGAGCACGTATGTGGCGCCGGTGCTGAGGGAGCAGTTCATCGAAAGCGCTTTTATCCGCAAGGTTCTCGAAACGGCCAGCATTCGTCGGGCAGCGGAAATCATCACGGAGAAGGAACTCGAACAATTGAAAGATATTCATGAAGCCCATCGCCGCGCGATAAAACGTGGCAACTCCGTTGCGGCCATTCGGCACGACAACGAGTTCCATGCGCTGGTCAGCCAGGCCGCGCGCTTACCGAAGGTTCAGCAACTTGTGGAAGTGGTTAGGGCGCCGATCGATCGCGTTCGCCATATCACCGTGCGCGATCCGAAGGTCGGTGAAGCTACGTTGCGTCAACATCAAAAGATCCTTGATACCTTAATCAAGCATGATCCCGCCGCCGCCGAAAAGGCATTGATCGATCATCTCGAAGATGCCTTTACTTGGCAGCAAAAGGCGTTCGATGCGAAAGCGCAGATGTTCGCGGGCCTGGAGAAAAACAGACATGGCGAGGGCATTGGCGCAGCCATTGATGATTGATCGCGCGGACCCGGTGAACGGCTATGCGCTCGGATCGAGGCGGGCGCCTCACGTCATGTATTGACACCGGTTATAGCGAGTCCAAATCATGATGAACGTTGAAGCCGGTAAGCGCGACGCAGCGGTCGCGGTTTTCCTGACGCTGTCCGGTGGGTTTCTTGACACGTTTGCCTACGTCGGGCACGGGCACGTCTTCGCCAATACGATGACAGGAAACGTCGCGTTGCTCGGTGTCAATCTTGCAGAAACGGATTGGCGGCAGGCACGGCGGCATGTACCGCCGCTTATCGCGTTCGTACTTGCCATTTTTGTCGTTCATCTTTTGGCGCTCGCGGCTTCGGCCGGGCATCGGTGGGCGCGTCAGCCGGCAATAGCATGCTTGCTTCTGGAAATCGCATTCCTGACGACTGCAGCGAGCGGGGTCGTCCCAATTGCCGATTCCTGGCTTATACCGTCCATCTCCTTTGTTGCTACTCTCCAGACCTTGTCGTTCACCCATCTGAGAAATTTGTCGTACACCTCGGTCATGACGACCGGGAACCTCAGGCGAGCCGCGCAGGCATTGTTTAGCGGGCTCCTCCCGAAACGGGATATCAACTCTTTGCACGAGGCTCGCCTGCTCGGCATGATCGGATTATCTTTCCTGGTTGGGGCGATCCTTGGAGGGGTGGCCACCCGGACATTGCACGACTCGACGTTGTGGCTGGCCGCGGCGCTGCTTGTCGCAGCACTTGTACAAATCCTGCGCGTGGCACGCCGGACTTCTGACATGACCGATAACGATCTATGACTCAACGCAATATCTCTGAGGCATTCTTGGCTGAATGCCACTTCGTTCTTGCGATGAGAAAACGTGAATAATGGGGTGAGAAGTGCCCGCGTGGTCCAAGCCTACAAAAATTTGAACTTGCGCCGCGCGAGATGTTTAATAGATAAAAGGGCAAACAAGGAGCGAGCAGGGTGCGGAACGTTTTATGCGTGCCCTGACTCGACCTTCCATTTACTACAGGCGAACCCTAGCGATGATTCAAACTTTCGAGCAAACCATCGACGGCAAGTCGGTGCAGTTCTGCGCAACCATCGCAGACGGCGGCAGTCCGCAACGCGTCATCATCAGCCGGGCGGATTCTGCGAAG
>Ga0302310_10002847_pt1 | contig 13684 bp, 10 predicted proteins | sample III_Palsa_N1_2_FD_200451 | JGI IMG/M metagenome (GOLD analysis project Ga0302310, IMG submission 200451) | Peat permafrost microbial communities from Stordalen Mire near Abisko, Sweden - III_Palsa_N1_2 | ecosystem: Environmental > Terrestrial > Soil > Palsa > Peat permafrost | place: Sweden... | reverse complement strand
CGGACCGGCGATCTGACGGCCGACTACGAGCATGACCCCTTCATGCCGGTCGCTCCGCGCGAGCCAGTAGTGGAGGATCTAGAGGTGGCCATTCTGGGTGGCGGTTGGACGGGCGTACTGGCCGGCTATCACCTGACTAAGCTTGGCATTGCCAACTTCCGCCATATCGACCATGCCGGGGATTTCGGGGGCGTCTGGTACTGGAACCGCTATCCCGGCTTGCAATGCGACAACGACGCATACTGCTACCTGCCACTGCTCGAAGAGGCAGGCTTCATGCATTCACAGCTTCAAGGGCAAGATGTTCCACACTGCCCGCTGGGACTACGATTACACGGGCGGCGGCTGGCGCAATACAGAGCTCACCAAGCTCCGCGACAAGCGCGTGGCTATCGTCGGTACGGGCGCGACGTCGGTCCAGGCGGTGCCCCACCTCGCCAAATACTGTAAGCACGGCACAAGCGAACTCCAACCCAGGGTCCGAGAGCAAAAATGAGCCGACCCCGCCGGCGCCCCCCTCAAGCATCCGCCGGCAATGCCACTCCCTGCCGGCGCAGGGCATCGATCAAGGGCCGTAAATGAGCACGATAGTGACGCCACCGTCCCGACGAGGTGCCGTAAATCGGCCGCCGGACCTGCGCAGCGCTGGCCGTGAGCGACGCGGCCGCGTTCTTTTGGATATCGATGGCCTCGTGCGACCAAATCAGCCCGCAGTACGCCGCTGCCGAAGCGCCCACTCGCGACGGCTCCCGCACGAGATCCTCGTAAATGATCTCGTGCACCCTGTCCCCAAGGACCTGGCGCCAATGGCCTATGAGGCGGTCGTAGGCAGCGTAGTACCGTGCGAGTTCCTCGAGGTCATAGGAAAAAGGATACGCCTCGCCGAACAGCGTGCGATACATGGCGAAGCAACTGTCCAACGGCGAGCGTCGCAGCACCAGCAGTTTGGCCTCGGGCAGCGCGCGCGCGATGGCGCCGAGATACAGATAGTTCATGGGCAACTTTTCAATGACTGCATCGCCGCCCCCCTGCACGTCCGCGGCACGCGCATAGTTCATCGCGACCACCCGCGGATCCGCCGCCGCAGCCTGCTCGAAAATATCCCCGCCGCCGGAGGCGTGCGCTCCCGCCGCATCCACGGCACCCACAGCACCCACCGCGCCTGCCGCACCCGATGCACCCGCCGCCGAGAACAGGCTCCGAGAAAAGTTCTCCGTCTCTCCGTTGGATCGCACCCCGGGAAGTCCGGTCAAAATGCGTTCAACCAGGGTCGTGCCGGAGCGCGGCAATCCCACGATAAAAATGCAACGCGACGAATCGACCGAGCCCTGCTCCACCGGAGTATCCCCCTCCACACGGCTCCCGGAGGCCGCACGGCGAAACGGCTCTGAATACACGTGGGCGATACGCTGCAACTTCTGCTCGTCGGCACCCACCTCGTATTGCAGGCGCCCTCTCCTAGCCTTCGCCGCTGCGCTAAATCGGGCAAATGCCTCATCGAAACCCTGCAAATCATCCAGCTCTTTGGCCAGCGCGTATCCGAGAAATACCTGCGCCCGATAATCGGCATCCGGCCGCTCGAGCCCACGTCGCAATTCCTCGACGTGATTGAACTGCGGCGTCTGCACCCGCAATTCCGAGCGCAATAAGAAACTAGGATATTGCGCGGGATCAATGGAAACGGCCCGATCGCAGGCAGCCTCTGCGTCGGCCAAGTTCCCGAGACTGCGTTCGCTGCAGGCCAGGTTGTACCAGAAGCGCGGCTCTTTCGGTGCCAGCGTCGTCGCGCGCCGGTAGAAGTCGTTCGCGCTTTCGTGCCAGCCCAAGGCTAGCGACACATAGGCGAGGCCATCGTAAGCATCGGCGATCCCGGTATCGAGTTCGGCCGCTCGCTTGATGATCGCCGCGGCATCGATTGCCCGGCCCAATTGCAATAAAATGGCCGCCAACAGCCCATGGCTGGGCAGGCAACGGCTCGCGCCGGCCACCGCGCGTTCGGCCAAGGGCAACGCCTCGGCGAACTTGCCGGCGCGCATAAACCGAAAAGCCTCGACGTCGGGAGATGAGGGTTTGCCGATCATGCTTCAGGGTACACTGGGAGCGGCAGCACGAGTAAAGCCAGTGAACCGCATAAATAGCGGAACTCCTAGGAATCCCGCGGGGCAAACGAAGACAACCGCCCGACGTCGCTGCTATGGTCCGATGCGTTCGGCCTTAACTTGGAGAGTTTGTTGTCCCTGAATCGGCGCATCCCACCCAAGCGCTTAGACCGTCGCGAATTCCTCACCGGCGCCGCCCTCTTGGGCACGCTGGCCGGCGGCTTGACGCTATCCGGCTGCGCGGTGTCCGACGATTCACCGCCCCTCTCCGGCAATACGTTAAAACTGGGTATGTCCGGAGGCGCGAGTTCCGACTCCTTGGATCCGCGCACCTACATGGACATGGTGCCTATTTGTATCGGCTATCAACTCATGAACGGCCTGGTGGAAATCGGCGATGGCGGCGAGCCCATGCCTGAGTTATTCGCAAGTTGGGAGCCCAACTCCGACGCACGTGAGTGGGTATTCGACATTCGCCGGGACGTGGTATTCCACAACGGCAAAACCTTGGACGCCGACGATGTTATTTATTCCCTCAACTTACATCGTGGCAACACCACCTCGGCAAGCAAAGTGGCCGTGGAAAATATCCGTGCGATCGAAAAGCTCGATGCGCACCGGGTTCGAATCTCGCTGGACGGCGGCGACGCCGACTTGCCGAGCACCCTCGCCGATTATCGGTTGCTGGTAGTCCCCAACGACTTCTCGGATTGGGCGAACCCCATCGGCACGGGCGGCTACAAGCTGCAGCATTTCGAAGCGGGCGTGCGTTGCATCACCGTGAAAGCCGGCGACTACTGGAAGCCCAATGCGGCCCACGTCGATGCCATCGAGCTTTTGGTGATCAACGACTCCATGGCCAGAATCAACGCGCTCATCTCTTCCCAGGTCGACATCATCAACCGCATCGACGGCCGCACCGCCGATCTCTTGAAGCGCAATAAGAAACTACAGGTGGTGCGTTCGCAAACCGGGCAGCACGCCATCCTGGCCATGAATTGTACCGCCGACCCTTATGCCAATAACGATATTCGGCTCGCCCTCAAGTACGCCGTCGACCGTGATCGCCTGATCAAGACGCTGCTCAACGGCTATGGTCTGGTCGGCAACGACCAACCCATCGGGCGCAGCAATCCCTACTACGACGCCGATATTCCGCAACATACCTACGACCCGGACAAGGCCCGCTATTACTTGAAGCGGGCGAACCGCGACTCTCTGGAGGTCGAACTCAAGGTATCCGAAGCCGCGTTCTCGGGCGCCGTCGATGCCGGAGTCCTGTTTCAGTCCTCCGCCGCGGGCTGCGGCATCAAGGTGAACGTCAAGCGCGAGCCCGTGGATGGCTACTGGAGCAATGTCTGGGTCAAGGCCCCGTTCTACGCCTCCTTTTCCGACGGACGCACCACGGTGGACGCCGCACTGTCCAAAGCCTACAAATCCACCTCTGCGACCAATGACACGACCTGGCATCGGCCGGACTTCGATCAACTCGCGAATGCCGCCCGGGGCACGCTCGACCCGATCCGGCGCAAGGAAATGTACGCCGAATGCCAGCGCCTCATCTGCGAAGAAGGCGGCGCCATCATCCCCATGTTCATCGATCACATCGAGGCGGGAACGACCCGCGTACAGGGATGGAAACCGTCCGCCATTTTCGAGTTGATGGGCCTGCGCATCGGCGAGAAAGTATGGCTATCTTCTTGAGCCGGCCATGACTCGACTATTTCTTCAACGCCTCTGGCTGGGACTGCTGGCATTGCTGGTCATCTCGGCGCTTTTATTCTTCGCCACCAATATGCTGCCCGGCGACGTAGCCGAGGCACTGCTCGGCCAGCAGGCGACTCCCGAGTCGTTGATGCGCCTGCGCGAGACCTTGGGACTGAACGAACCCGCGTGGCTACGCTACTGTCATTGGCTGATGCGGGTGTTGCACGGCGATTTCGGCAACTCGTTGGCCAGCGGCCGCACCGTCGTGAGCGAGGTGCTGCCGCGCCTCGGCAACACCTTGATCCTCGCCTCACTGGCCGCCCTGGTCGCTGTACCGCTGTCGGTCGGCTTAGGGCTGATCTGCGCCACGCGCGAAGGCGGCGTGGTTGACCGGCTGATATCCCTGCTCTGCGTCCTGACCATCTCCGTGCCGGAGTTCTTCTTGGGCTACTTGCTCATCGGGTTGTTCGCCATCCAATTGGGTTGGCTGCCCTCGCTGGCCGCCATCAATCCCGGCATGAGTTTGGGTGCCCGCCTGGCGGCAGTTGCTCTTCCCACCGCCACCTTGGTCCTCGTGGTTCTGGCGCACATGCTGCGCATGACCCGCGCCTCGCTGGTATCCGTCATGTCCGCCCCGTACATTGAAATGGCCTACCTCAAGGGATTGAAGCGTTCGACGGTCATTCTGCGTCACGCGCTCCCGAATGCCGCCGCACCCATAATCGCGGTGGTGACGTTGAATCTCGGCTACCTCGTCGTGGGCGTCGTCGTCGTCGAGGTGGTCTTCGTCTATCCCGGCGCCGGCCAACTTCTCGTGGATGCGGTGGCAAAACGAGACCTGCCACTGGTGCAAGCCTGCGGCCTGATATTCGCGGCGATTTACGTGACGCTGAACGTGCTCGCCGACGTACTCGCGCTCGTCGCCAACCCCCAATTGCGGCACTCGACGTAATGGCCCCTCGCCCAAAACCACCGGTGTCCTTTTACCTCGGGATCGCCCTGGTGACGGCTGTGGTGCTGGCAGCGTTGTTCGCACCCTGGCTCGCTCCTTATCAAGAGGCGCAATTCGTCGGCGGGGTGTGGGATCCACCCAGCGCGGCGACGTGGCTTGGGACGGACAACGATGGTCGCGACATGTTGACGCGCTTGATGTTCGGCACTCGCACCACCGTCTCCATCGCACTCGCCGCCACGCTCGTTGCAGTCGCCCTGGGCGGCACCCTGGGACTCGTCGCCGCGGCCGTCGGCGGCTGGGTGGATGCCCTGTTGTCGCGCTGCGTGGATATCGTGCTGGCCATTCCGGTCTTGATTTCCGCTCTCATGGTGCTATCGGTGTTGGGCACTTCCACGCCTGTGTTGATATGCACCATCGGCCTGCTCGAATCCACGCGCGTCTACTTCGTGGCCCGCGCCGTCGCGCGCTCGGTCAACGTCAACCCCTACGTGTCGGTGGCGCGCCTGCGCGGCGAAGGCCTGGTGTGGATCATGATGCGCGAGATACTGCCCAACGCCCTTCCGCCCCTCATCGCGGAGACCGGATTGCGCTTCTGCTTCATTTTTCTGTTCATCGCCTCGCTGAGTTTTTTGGGATTGGGAGTCCAACCGCCCACAGCGGATTTGGGCTCCATGGTTCGTGAGAACGCCCAAGCGATTAATTTCGGCCTCTACGCGCCGCTGTATCCCGCCGGTGCCATTGCGGTACTGACCGTTGGCATTAACCTCATCGTCGACTGGATGCTGGCGGCACATGCCCGCCCCGCAGGGACGGCCGACCTATGAGCACCGTCCGCGATGCGAGCGCCCTCGCCGACGAGATCCTGCGCATGGAAGCACTGCGGGTGGAAACCACCGCCGGCAAGATCCTGGTTCACGACGTCGATCTCTACTTACAGCGGGGTGAAGTCCTCGGCCTCATCGGTGAATCCGGTGCGGGAAAATCCACCATCGGTCTCGCGGCGCTGGTGTATGCCCGCGCCGGCTGCCGCATCACCGGCGGCCGCATCCTCCTCGCGGGCCGTGACTTGCGCAGCCTGGATGCCGCGGGACGCCGATCCATTCGCGGCACGCGAGTAGCCTACGTGGCGCAAAGCGCCGCCGCCGCCTTCGACCCCGCCATGACCATCGGCGACCAGGTATGCGAAGGGCCCATTCGCCACGGCCTGATGACCGCGCGCGAGGCTCGCGCACACGCCGTCGAACTATTTCGCGCGCTGGAACTACCCGACCCCGATTCCTTCGGCGCCCGCTACCCACACCAAGTGTCCGGCGGCCAGCTGCAGCGAGCCATGACGGCCATGGCGCTCGCCTGCCGCCCCGACGTGCTGGTGCTGGACGAGCCCACCACGGCCCTCGACGTCACCACGCAAATCGAAGTGCTGGTGCAACTCAAGAAGGTCATCAAGCGGTACGGCACCGCGGCTCTGTACGTCTCGCACGACATTGCCGTGGTCGCCCAGATCGCCGATCGCATCATGGTGTTGCAGCATGGAAAAACCGTCGAGACCGGCGCCACCGCGCAAATGCTCAGCGAGCCCCGCACCGAGTACGCGCGCGCCCTGATCGCCGAGCGCAAGGCCGCGACGCTAACCGCCGCCGCCCCCACGTGCGCTCAACCTACGCCCGTACTCGCGGTCGAGGAACTGAGCGTCGGCTACGGACCGCGCATCGTGGTCAAAGGCGCACGCTTCAATGTCGCCAAGGGAGAGACCGTGGCCGTCGTAGGCGAGTCCGGTTCGGGCAAAACCACACTGGCGCACGCGGTGTGCGGCCAGGTAGCGCCTCGGTCGGGCCGCATACTCTTCTCGGGCGTCCCGTTGGCGGCGCACTATTCGCGACGTAGCCGAGAAGAACTTCGGCGCATTCAGCTCGTACTCCAATCCCCCGACGTGGCATTGAACCCGAGGCACACCATCGAGCGCATCGTGGGCCGGCCGTTGGCCTTTTATTTCAACACCCCGCCCGCGGCGCGACGGCAGCGGGTCGCGGAACTCCTCGCCCTCGTGGGCCTCGATGCCGCCCTCGCCGAACGTAATCCCAGCCAACTCTCCGGCGGCCAGAAGCAGCGCGTGTGCATCGCGCGGGCGCTGGCCGCGCAGCCGGATCTCATTGTCTGCGACGAGGCGACGTCCGCGCTCGACCCGCTGGTCGCTGAAGAAGTGCTGGCACTGCTGCGCCGGCTGCAGGCAGAACTCGGCACCGCCTATCTATTCATTACCCACGATCTGGGCAGCGTGCGGCGTATTGCCGACAGAGTCGTGGTCATGCTGTACGGAGCGGTCGTAGCTGAGGGCCCCACCGCCCAGGTGCTCGCCAACCCCCATCCCTATCTGGCCAAACTGCTCGCCTCACAGCCCGAGATGCGTCCCGGCTGGCTCGATGAGGTGCTGCTGACTCGAGAGGTATTGCCGACTCGATAGCGACAGCTCGGCTGTTCGCTGACGCCGCGAGCCCCCCCTCCGTGACTGCCGGCCGGCCGCCGAAGAATGGCATACTGCCCCCTTCTCACTCAGGGTGTGTGCATGCGGGCCATACGAACAATTCTCGTGCTGGTAGCGGTCGTTGCGGTTGTCTTCATTGGCGGCTGGTATCTGCGTTCACGCAATGCCACGCCCATCAGCGGCACCGCATCCAGTCAAACCTGGACGCCGATCACCCAGCAGAGCTTGAATCACGGCCGGTTCAAGGACTTGGTGGTGTACATACCTCACGGCTCGCCTCGAGGCTTCGTGCTCTTGATATCGGGAGCCGATGGCTGGAATCAGCGCATGACCGACATGGCCATGCACCTCGCGGCAGATGGCGCCATGGTGGCCGGCATTGATGGCGCCAAACTCAACGCCAACCTTGATGCGGATCCCGCGGAGTGCGTCTTCCCCGATGGCGATCTCGAGAACTTGAGCCACTTCCTCCAGGCCTACTTTCACCTCCCGACCTACCTGAGCCCCATTCTGGCCGGCGACTCCACGGGCGGCACTCTTGCCTACGCCACCCTGGTCCAGGCGCCGGTGAGCACCTTCGCCGCAGCCGTCAGCATGGACTTCTGTCCCTCTTCGACGCTGACCAAGCACCTGTGCAAAGGCTCTGGCATTGAATATCACCCGCATACCGCCGACGGCGGCGTGGACTTTCTGCCATCGAAAGAAGTCGGCAATCCCTGGGTGGTTCTGCAAGGGCAGAGTTCCAAAGCCTGCGATGTCGCCACGGTGCACAGCTTCGTGACCGAAGTACCGAAGGCTCAGTTGACCACTGTACCGAACACCAGCGTCACCGCCGGCGATTGGCCAGCCGCCTATGCCGCCGCCTTTGACACGCTCATTGCGCAAAATGCGCCGGCGGCGCTCCAAGCCGTGCCCTCTGCCCTCAGCGATCTCCCCCTCATAGAAATTCCGGCCGTGGCGGGCGCTCCCGCTGCCGACACCTTCGCCATCATGCTCTCCGGCGATGGCGGATGGGCCGGCCTGGACAAAGACGTGGCTGCCGCCCTCACCAACCACGGCATTCCCGTGATCGGGCTCGATTCGCTCCGCTATTTCTGGAGCGCGCGCACACCGGAAGGCATGGGCAGCGATCTCAGCCGGATGATTGCCCTCTACAGCAAACAGCTCGGCAAATCGCGCGTCATGTTGGTGGGATATTCACAGGGCGCCGATGTCCTGCCCTTCGCGGTCAATCATCTGACCCCAGACGCCCGCCGCACCGTCGCTTCGGCAACCATCATGGGCATGTCCGAACACGCCCTGTTCGAATTCCACATGAGCAGCTGGGTCTCGGACGATAACTCTGGGCCGGCAACGCTGCCCGAAGTCGACCGCATCAGCGGCATCCCCGTGCTGTGTATTTACGGCGAGCAGGAAGACGACTCCCTCTGCCCCAAATTGGACGCCCACAAATACATCGTAGTAAAGCTCAAGGGCGGCCACCACTTCGACGGCGACTACGATGGCCTCGCGAAAACCATCCTGGCATCGGCCACCAATACCAGCAACTCACCGCATCCCGCTCAATAGCCGCCCACATTGAAATGCCGGCGCAGCAACCGGTTCATCGGCTCCGAGTAGTAGTGCTCCACCACCCCGCCCAACAACGCAGACACCAGGATGACCAGCGCGAACAGTAGCGTCACCGCCGCCCCGCCAATCGCCTTGAACGCGCCGAAGAAGCTCATAACCACGAACATGTGCGTGAGATACACCTCGTAGCTCCGCCGCCCTAACCATCGCAGCGGCGCACCCAACGCCAACCGCCGCGCCCCCGCCCGCTGATCGTTCACCGCGGCCCCCGCCAAAGACTGGCGACTAGCGGTAGCAGTCACCACAAAACACACGCACAACCCAAGCACACTCATGTCCAATCCCATTCGCTGCAAGGCTAGATCGGATAGCGACAGCACGTACGCCATGCCCGCAACCCCGATGAACAGTAGCCACCCCCGCACCGCGGCGCCGATGGCAACCCGCGAGACAATCAACGCCGTCAGACAACCCATGGCAATCGCATCCATCCCACCCAGATAGGAAACCTCACGCCACACCTCGTCCCCCTGCGTGAGCACCGTCCGCGCCAACGGCCCCATCACAACGAACCCGAGCAGAATGACTATTAATAGTTTGCCGCGCCCGACCAAACTCCCGGCCAAAACACAGACCATCGGAAAGCTCAGGTAAAACACCTCTTCCACCGATAGCGACCAAAGGATGTCCCAACTCCCCGGCAAATATCCCCGTTGCGCCTCCAGCAAGTTGATATGAAATGTCAGCGCCGCGATCAGCGCACGCCCCAAGCCCCCGGTCTCCTCACCCACCACGAACCCCGGGGTGCCGAAAAAATGCAGCGCGCTCAATACCGCCAACAGCGCCAACAACAACGGCGCAATGCGCGCAAACCGCAGCGCGTAGAACTCCCCCACCCGAATCGAGGACAAAGTTCCCCAGCGGCGCAGCGACGTCGAGGTAATCAAATACCCGGACAGCGCAAAGAATATCTGCACGCCATTTTGTCCATTCCAGACCAAGGCATCGTGGACGCTCTCCGGCAGCCCCTGCCAAAAGGAGAGCTTCGCCAGAAACAACCGCATGTTCACATGGTTGAGTAGTACCAGGGCGATGGCCAGTCCCCGCAAAACGTCAATGACGCCCGATCGCTGTTGCATGGTGCACATTCTGACGGAATTGGCGGAATTCCGAGGAATAACTCCATCCAAGCGAAGCCTTGCGGCGGGTCCCCGCGTTAAGCTTCGCCCATGCCCGTGACCGTCATAGAACATCTCTGGATTACCTTAAGCGATGGCTGCCGACTCGGCGCCAGAATGTGGCTACCCGAAGGTGCCGATGGCCCTCCGGTCCCCGCCATTTTGGAGTACATCCCCTATCGCAAACGCGATGGCACGCGCACCCGCGACGAGCCCATGCAGGGCTACTACGCCGAGCACGGCTACGCCGCCGTGCGGGTCGATATGCGCGGCTCCGGCGAGTCCGACGGACACCTGGCAGATGAGTATCTCAAACTGGAACAGGACGACGCCCTCGAGGTCATAGCCTGGATTGCCGCTCAGCCCTGGTGCAACGGTGCCGTGGGCATGCAAGGCAAATCCTGGAGCGGGTTCAACGCGCTGCAGGTTGCCGCCCGCCGACCGCCGGCGCTGAAGGCCATCATCACCACCTTCTCCACCGACAATCGGTACACCGACGACATTCACTTCATGGGCGGTTGCCTGCTCAATGACAACCTCTGGTGGGGCAGCATCATGCTCGCCTACCAGAGCCGCGCCCTGGATCCGGAAATCGTCGGGCCCTCCTGGCGCCAGCGGTGGATAGAGCGCATCGAGACGCTGCCGTTTTTTCCGACGCTGTGGCTCGAGCATCAACGCTACGACGACTACTGGAAGCACGGCTCCATTTGCGAGGATTTTTCCGCCATCGAATGCCCTGTGCTGGCGTACGGGGGCTGGTCGGACAGCTACACCAATGCCGTTCCACGCCTCCTCGACGGGCTTAAGGTCCCGCGCCTCGGCGTGATCGGACCCTGGGGACACATTTACCCGCATGATGGCGTGCCCGGCCCCGCCATCGGCTATCTGCAAGAAGCCGTACGCTGGTGGGACCAGTGGCTCAAGGGCAAGGACACCGGCATCATGCAACAGCCGATGCTGCGCGCCTATGTGCAGGACCCCTTCCCGCCGACCGGCACCCGCACCTTCACTCCGGGACACTGGGTGGGTGAAGCCACCTATCCCTCACCCAACATCGTGCCGCACCCGCTGTACCTCACCGCTGGCGGCAGCCTGTCGATAATACCCGGCGATGAAGGGCAGTTATCCATTTGCTCTCCCCAAAGCCATGGCAAAGCCGCAGGCGAATGGATGGGCGCCGGCTGCGTCGGTGAGAACCCCACGGATCAACGCTTGGACGACGGTGGAGCGCTGGTGTTCGACACCCCCGTGCTCGACACCGAAGTATCCGTGCTCGGCGCACCGACCCTGCATGTCGATATCGCCGCTGACGCGCCGGTCGCGAATCTTGCGGTACGCCTCTGCGATGTCGCACCAGATGGTCAGGTCACTCGGGTCAGCTACCAGGTATTGAACCTCACGCATCGCGACAGTCACGAGCACCCCACCGCGCTCGAGCCGGGTTTTTTTTACGGCGTGCGCCTGACCTTGAACGCCTGCGGTCACCGCTTTCTTCCCGGCCATCGCATCCGGCTATCCCTGGCCACGACCTACTGGCCCATCATCTGGCCGGCCCCGTATGCCGCGACGCTCACCCTGCGCACGGGCGCCAGCGTGCTGGAACTGCCGGTACGCCGGCGCGGCGATGAGCCTAAAGTAACCTTCGATCCGCCGGCCCACGGCCCCATGACCCCGCGAACCACGGTGAATCCCGGTCTGGTACGACGTTACACCACTCAAGACCACGTCACCGGCGAGACCACCTATGTCACCGAGGGTGTCGGCGGCGTATTCGGCGAAGGGGTCATTCGCTACGACGAAATCAACACTCAGGTCTCCCATAGCCTGAAACGCGAACTCACCATTCGCGATGCCGACCCCCTCTCCGCGCGCTACGTCCTCACGCAGTCCTACGACCTGGGCCGCGAGGGATGGCGCACGCGGGTCACCACTCGCGCACAAATGCACAGTGATCGGGACAATTTCTATACGTCCTGCGTACTGACGGCTTTCGAGGACGGGAAGGCAGTGGCCACTCGCGAGTGGAACGACACCATCCCGCGCGATCTCGTGTGAACCCGCGACGCCGCGCCTAACGCAACGATCGGGCGCCGTGTCGGCAACCCCGAGTAGGCTTATGCCGTCGCTGACGGCACCGCGCACATCTCCGACCGTATGATGAAGCGCTGATTGCGGGGTGCTTCCAACGAAAAGCTGCCGCCCCGTCCCGGCACCACGTCCACCGTCCACTTGGTATGTGCCCAGAGACGAAATTGCGCGCGGTCCATCCAGAACTCGCAGCCCACGATCTCCCCCACCTTTTCATCCACGCCGCCCAATTTGAATTCGCCTACTTGGAAGCACATGGGCGCGCTCCCATCGCAGCAACCGCCCGACAAGTGGAACATCACGGGACCATGGTCCTCGATCAATTCTTCGATGAGTTGCTTCGCGGCCGGCGTCACGCCGACACGGTCCGGATCCATCACGATATCGTTGCTCAAGCGCGCTCCACAGAATACTCAATCAAAACACTAAAACCGGAGCAGCGCACGCACCCCGTGAGGTTGGTGCGCCGCTCCGCCGACAATGAGTCTCCAACCGATCTCATTCCTAGAAAAACCCAAGCGCCTTCGTGCTGTAACTCACCAGCACGTTCTTCGTCTGCTGGTAGTGATCCAGCATCATCTTGTGTGTTTCTCGGCCAATGCCCGACTTCTTGTAGCCGCCGAAAGCGGCATGCGCCGGGTAAGCGTGATAACAATTGGTCCAAACGCGACCCGCCTTGATGCCGCGGCCGAAGCGATACGCCGTGTTGACATCGCGAGTCCACACCCCGGCACCCAGGCCGTACAGCGTGTCGTTGGCGATTTCCATCGCCTGTTCCGGCGTGTCGAACACGGTGACCGACACCACCGGCCCGAAGATTTCCTCCTGGAACACCCGCATTTTATTGTGGCCTTCGAATACAGTGGGCTTGATGTAATACCCGCCGGACAAATCACCCGGCAGCTTGTTGGCAACGCCTCCCGCCAGCACCTTGGCACCCTCTTTCTTGCCGATATCGAGGTAGGAGAGAATTTTTTCGTACTGATCGTTCGAGGCCTGCGCACCGATCTGGGTGCTCATATCGAACGGATCGCCTTGCTTGATGCTTTCCACACGCTTGATGGCGCGTTCCATGAAGCGGTCGTAAATCGACCGCTGGACCAGAGCACGAGACGGACAGGTGCACACCTCGCCCTGATTGAGCGCGAACATGGCGAAACCTTCCAGCGCCTTGTCGACGAAATCATCGTCCTCGCGCATCACATCGTCGAAGAAAATATTCGGCGACTTGCCGCCCAATTCCAAGGTCACCGGAATAATGTTCTCGGACGCATACTGCATGATCAAGCGGCCGGTCGTGGTCTCGCCGGTGAAGGCGATTTTATTGATGCGTGGATTGGACGCCAGCGGCTTGCCCGCCTCCAGGCCGAATCCATTGACAATGTTGAGCACACCCGGCGGCAGGAGATCCTGAATCAGTTCGGCGAATACCAATAGCGACATGGGCGTCTGTTCCGCCGGCTTGATAATGACCGAATTGCCCGCAGCCAATGCCGGCGCCAGTTTCCATGCCGCCATCAGGATCGGGAAATTCCACGGAATGATCTGACCCACCACGCCCAAGGGTTCGTGATAGTGATACGCCACGGTGTCATGATCGATC
>Ga0302310_10002845_pt1 | contig 13686 bp, 11 predicted proteins | sample III_Palsa_N1_2_FD_200451 | JGI IMG/M metagenome (GOLD analysis project Ga0302310, IMG submission 200451) | Peat permafrost microbial communities from Stordalen Mire near Abisko, Sweden - III_Palsa_N1_2 | ecosystem: Environmental > Terrestrial > Soil > Palsa > Peat permafrost | place: Sweden... | reverse complement strand
CACGGGGGACGTGCCTTCTTCCATCATCCGCAAGCCCATATCGCGTCTAGGAAAAAGCCTTCGGGCTACGACGAACGCGCGTCGGGCACGGCTTTTTACACCTATGTCGGAAATGATCCGACGGACAAAGTCGATCCAAGCGGCGACTGTCCGTGGTGCCTCTCTGCTGCGATTGGTGCGGTTGAAAACACGGCCGTAGAGGGTGGAATTATTTATGCTGAAGGTATGGAAGGGCAAAGCCATTCGGGCGGAGAGATAGCTTGGCGTCTGGGAAGTTCCTTCGTTATCGGCGGTGCTGCTGGTGCAACGGGATACGGCCTCATTGCGCTTGGTGCCAAAGCTGAGAAAACAATCGCTGTGATAAAGGCGGCAACTGCTGCTTCAAAGTTGGCGCGTGTCGGATACCGAGCTGGCGTGATGTCAGCTGCCGGTGCGACCACAAACGCGATGACTTCGGCAGGCCGACAAGCAGCAGACACCGGTCACGTGGACCCCGCAGCGGTCGCGAGTGACGCGAGAACTGGCGCGGAGGTCGGCGGAGCAACGGGGGCGGTTCTCGAAGGAGCGGCCGTCGGGCTACGGTCTGCTGGTATGCCGACTGCCTCGGCGCAACTTCACAACCCAAACACGACGCTCGGAAGGATGGCGGTCGGAGCCCAGACAGCGGTCTCTGGTGGTTCGGATGCTGCCGGTGCTGCGAACCAACAGCGAGGCTGTAGCGGAGGATCGCAGCAGTCATGTCATTGAGTGGCGGTTGGAGAGACTTGGAATTGTTCAACTAGGGTCGGTCGAATGGACAAGAGGCAGAGAACGCGCCTTCAGTTATTGCTTGTCAGTTTTGCGATCTCGGCCGTTGCCTCTGTCTTGGCAGGTTGGGTTGCTAACGACATCTTCCGCTTGCCCTTTGCGCCCGTTTTTGTGGTTGTTCTGCTACTGATCTGCATTCCTAGCGGTCGGGCGATGCTCAAAATACCGATCAATGATGCCGGTAAGATCGAGGCGAACAATGATGCCGACATCAACTCAAACGGTCTAGCGAGCACGGCTAGCAGGCAATCGGACGCGAAGAAGCTCGCGAGATTCCGTCGCATTCTGTTGCGCGGACTTCTGGTTGGGATGATGGGCCTTGTTACGGTGGTGATCGTCGCTGCCGTGCATATAACATCGAGGTTGGGCGTCACCGGATTGCACAGAATGTTAGACACGAGCGCACTGCCCAGCGACGCTGCCATTGTAGGTGGCAGCTTGGTCCTCGGCATTCTGGTCGCAGTTGTCTTGGAAGCAACCAATAGTTGGAAAGGTTAGATGCTCTCTGCTTCCCTCAACCTCCTGACGGTTCTTGCGACGTTCGACGGATGCCACCGTTTGCCTTCTCTCGACGGAATGCTGTGCGTGTTCAGATACGCCGCTATCGCGGTCAACGTCTTTGCACCCGATGCACGGGCCGCGCGGACGTGTTCTTCGATGGTGGCAGCCCATGCGACGGCTTCGGCATGGTTGGCGGCGGCGAGACGTGCACCGTTGATGCCGAGCCTGACGCCTCTGGCTTTTGCGGCGGCGATGGCTACGACACGGCCGGCCGCGTCACGTCCGTTTCCACCGCGATCCCCGGCATCACAGGCTCGCTGGTCACCGGCTACGTTCTCGACCCCGCCGGCAACCGCACCCAGCTCACCTGGCCCGACGGATATTACGTGACCTACGCCTATGACGCGCTCAACCGCATGCTCACCGCGAAAGAAAGCGGCAGCGTCACGCTCGCGACCTACGCGTATGACGCGCTGAGCCGGCGCACCAACCTCGCTTATCCGCACGGCGCCGCCGTCGCCTACAGCTACAGCGCTGCTGGGGACTTGGCCACATTGAATCACTCCATCACCGGCTCAGGCACCGTTCCGCAATACACACTGGGCTACAATCCCACGCACCAACTCGCGAGCGAAGCGTCGTCGCAATCGAGTTACGTCTGGCAGCCGGCTGCGGCCGGCACGGACAATTACGCGACCGTCAATACGCTCAACCAATATCCGTCCTGGACGCCGCAAGGCAGCTCGTCGCAGTCCTTCACTTACGACGGCAACGGCAATCTCACCGGCGGCACGATCGGCACAGCCGCCTGGACCTTCGCCTACGATCCGGAAAACAGACTCATCAAAGCGAACAAAACCGGCATCGCCGCGACCTACGCCTACGATCCGCTCGGACGGCGCAACGGAAAATTCGGCACCGGCGTCACGACGACCTACTTCGTCGACGACGGCACCGATGAAATAGCGGAATACAACAGCGCCGGCGCCCTCAACGGCCGCTACATCCCCGGCCCCGCGATCAACCAGCCCATCGGCATCGTCGCCGCGTCGGGCACCCGACGCTTCTTCCAGGCCGATCATCATGGCAGCACCGTCGCCCTTGTCGATAATGCTGGCGACGAAGCGGAGGGTCCGTATCTCTACGACAGTTACGGAGATTGCTTCCTCGGCACCACGCCTTGCGCGTCGATTACCGGCCCCACGGCCGTCTACAAGTTCGTCGGCATGCGCCTCGATGCAGAGACGGGACTGTATTACGACCGGGCAAGGTTCTATTCTTCTTCTCTCGGCCGCTTCCTGCAAACTGATCCGGTCGGATACGCCGCAGACCTCAACCTCTACACATACGTTGGAAATGATCCGACGAACCAAACGGACCCCACCGGAAACTGCCCGTGGTGCCTAGGCGCGGCGATTGGTGGAGGTCTTGAACTCGGACTCCAGCTAGCAACGCCACAAGGCCGTGCTGCTTATGCCGCTGCTGCAAGTGCGATTGCGCGTGGTGATGTCGCGGGTGCCGTGCGAGCTGCGGGAGCCAACGTGGCGAAGGTTGCGCTCTCTGCCGCTGCCGGTGCAGCGGGTGTAGGCATTGCAGCAAAGGTCGCGGAAGTCGCGAATATCGCCAGCAAAGCAGCGGAAGTCGGTGGCGTCGGAAAGGTTCTTGTGAACGCGGCAGTAAACGCTAGCGGCAATGCGGCGGCGGGTGCTGGACTCGGTGCGGCAAGTCAAGCAGGTGGCAATATAGCGTCGGGTCAGCCTGTCTCGTCTGGAACGGGTGGAGCCGCTTTGTACGGAGCTGCTGGCGGCGCAGGAGGGTCGTTGATCACCGGTTCTGTGTCTGGCGAAACTCAAAATTTGGCGACGGCAACGGGCGAAATGGTCGCCGGCCACGCTGGTGTTGCAGCGCCTGGGGTAACGTCGGCGGCGGCCGAACGCGCAGGCGCTATAGGCGGGCCAGCAATTGAGAAAGCTTTGAGCGCCTGTGGCGGGCCATCTGCACAATCGGGCTCCGCAACATGCCACTGAGAAGTTACGTTGCACTCATGACGCGGGCGTTCCTGCTTGCTATTTTTGTTGCCGTGGTCGCGTTAGCCGCTGAGTTGTTCTTCGTTTTTGCAATGAGGATAGTCGCCCATCCTGTGTACGTTACATCGTTTGGTGGACTGTTGTTGTTCACCACAATGATGGGCTTCTTGCCGGTCTGGCCATCTCCGTCGCGGATTAGCAAAACGCCGATTACCCTCGCCGGACGAGCGCTTTTGCTCATTGAATTTACGGCATTCGTGGCTGCTGCGATGGTTGCATCGTCGCGATTCATGGCCTGGCGGCACATCGTGATGCCAGTGGAAATCTGGTTTGCGGCTTACGCGTACGTGCTCATTTTGGTTGTGATGTTGATCGCAAATTTTGGTCGGCTAAAGCGCGAAATCTCCACCTCGAACTGACGGTCGAGAGCCTTGCCAGACATGAATCCGGACACTGAATCGACGCGCGCGTTCGTGCTGAGGCGCAGCGTCGGCCCTTATGTCGGCTTCACTGTGATCTTGGTTGGCGTGACGGGTTTGATGGTGTTCGTGTCGCTGAAAACCCGCGACTGGACACCTCTTGAAATGATGTCGGTTGGTTGGTTCTTCCTCGCGGTGATCGTCTATATCGGCACGCGCTATCGTATTTTTTGGCGCGACGGTGCGGTCGTGCAGCGAGCGTCCGGTAGAGTCGACGTGTCGATAAAGCCCGACGAGATCACGCGCGTTGAGCAAGAAACGTCAGACGTGCGGACGCTGTTCTCGTTCAGAAGGCCGTTCCGCCGGATCACGATTTACGCCGAGAAGCCGCGCGGCGAAGGCAAGTACATCGACGTATCGCTGAAGCATTTTGTGGCGGACGATGTGCGCAAGCTCATGCGCGCGATCCATGCCCGGCGTGCCGATCTGACGCTTCCCAAACACTGGATGTGAGCGCGTTCAAGGATCGATTTTGCCTGTCGGCCGATGCGAATCCGCGTGCCTGAATCGACGTTTGGGCGCGCGGATTTTGCGTGTTCGGCGACGTGAATCCGGCACGAGATCGACGCTCCGGCGACGTGTTTTTTGCCTCGCGGCTGCGCCGGTCACGGCCGTCAGGGGAAGGTGGTCGCAGGAGATCGGGGGTGGGGGCATGGGAACTTTTGGAGGGCAAGATAAAAGGACCGCCACACGAATGTGGCTAAGTGGTTGTCTGCACATCGTTTTTGATGGCACCACCGGCTTTGCCGATGGTGCCATTGTCGGCTCTCGCTGGCTTAAGCGCTTGATTTTATTGGCCTTGAGCGGGTGGCAGGCTGGCGGCAACGTGGCACCAAGAGCGTAGAAGCCGCTGAATCCTTGATGTTTTTGCTGGTGCCGGTGGATGGTGCCACGTGGGGGCCAGACCGGGGCCGCGCCGTCAAGCCCGCGCGCGTGCCGCGCGCCCTTCGGCTCCGCTTCGCTCCGGGGCGTTGACGGCCCGTCCCCGGCCTGGCTGTGGCTTGGGAAGGCGCTGTCGCGCGGAATGGGCATTGCCCCTTCCGAACGAACGCAACGCCGCTGGCGGGCTTCTATGCGGCCGTATCTTGATCGACGGACGTGAGGGCCGATGACATGCGCCGCTGCGCGATCATCGCATCGATGACCTTGATGACCGTCTCCTGGTCGTCGGCCGCGAGCGTCTCCAAGACCCGGAAGCGGCGAAACAGCCGTGCATTGGCGAGCGAGGAATCCTCCACCGGATTGCCGGTGAGCAGGTAATCGACGGTCGTGGAGAGGGCATCGGCCAGCTTCACCAGCATGTCGATCGGCGGGGTGTTCAGGCCGCTCTCGTACTTGTTGAGCTGCTGGAATCTGATCTCCAGACGGCCAGCCAACTCCTTCTGAGACCAGTGCTTGGCCTTGCGGAGGGCCTTTACCCGTGCCCCCAGCTCCTTGCGGAGCGTCGCATCGTTCATGTCCCACCAGGCGATTCGAGAATGCTCTTGCAGCATAGGGGTGGCTCCTGCCGGGGTTTGACCGATACTCCTGTGAAGGATACGAATTACTCCTGAATCGGGTCAAGGTTGTGCTTGACGGGATTTAGGAGGGACCACGAATGGCGCGCATCCCGGACAGCGAGATCGAGCGGCTGAGGGTTGAGGTGTCGGTCGCACGGCTGGCCGAGGCGAGCGGGATCAAGCTGGAGAAGCGGGGCAAGGACATGGTGGGGCCGTGCCCGTTCCACGCCGACGACACGCCGTCGCTGACGATCACGCCGGACAAGAACCTGTTCCATTGCTTCGGCTGCGGGGCGGCGGGCGGTCCCATCGACTGGGTGATGAAGAAGAACGGGGTGAGCTTCCGCCACGCCGTCGAGCTGCTGCGGGAGGGCTTGCCCGGCGTCACCGACGAGACCGTGAAGCACTCCAGCGTCAGGGCGTTGCCGCCGCCGGTGTCGCTGGACGCCGACGACCAGGCGCTGCTCGACCAGGTGATCGGCTACTACCACGAGAGCTTGAAGAAGAGTCCCGAGGCGCTGGGCTATTTGCAGCGGCGCGGGATCGACAAGGGCGAAGCGGTGGAGCGCTTCAAGCTCGGCTTCGCCGACCGCACGCTGGGGCTGCGGTTGCCGGAGAAGAACCGCAAGGCCGGAGCCGAGATCAGGACGCGGCTGGCGAAGATCGGTCTCTATCGCGAGAGCGGGCACGAACACTTCAACGGCTCGCTTGTGATCCCCATCCTGGACGCGGCCGGTCATGCCACCGAAGTTTACGGCCGCAAGATCACGGACGGGTTGCGAGCGGGGACGCCGCTGCATCTGTATCTGCCGGGACCGCACAAGGGCGTGTGGAATCTCGACGGGCTGAAGGAGAGCGGCGGCGAGATCATCTTGTGCGAGGCATTGATCGACGCGCTGACCTTTTGGGTAGCCGGCTATCGCAACGTGACGGCGGCGTATGGCGTGGAGGGCTTCACGCCCGATCACCTGGCCGCGTTCAAGCGCTTCGCCATCCGCCGCGTGCTGATCGCCTTCGACCGCGACGACGCGGGCGAGCGTGGCACCGCGAAGATATCCGAACGGCTCCTGGCCGAAGGCTTCGACTGCTACCGCATCGAGTTCCCGAAAGGACTCGATGCCAACGCCACCGCCTTGAAGCTCACGCCGCCGTCGCGGTCGCTGGGGCTGATGATCCGCAAGGCCGCGTGGCTCGGCAAAGGTGAGGCACCGACAGCGCCAACCACGACGACGGCCGCGGGCGACGTGTCGCCATCTTTTGTAGCGGCTAAAGAAAATGACGATGCAGCGCCGGCCGGCGACGACGAATCCGAGATCGCGGACGATGCGCCGCCATCATCTTCTTTAGCCGCGTCTTTTGAACCGTTGCCGGCGAGCGTGCTGCCGGCGACGCTCGCGGCCGAGCCGGAGGCGCAGATCGGCGAGCGCGACATCACCATTGCGTTCGGGACGCGGCGCTATCGCGTGCGTGGCTTCGACAGGAACCTCGCGGTCGACGTGATGAAGGTCAATCTGCTCGCCGCCGAGAACGACATCTTCCACGTCGATACGTTCGACCTTTACAGCGCCAAAGCCCGCAGCAACTTCATCCAGATGGCCGCGGGCGAGCTCAGGCTCAAGCCCGAGATCGTGAAGACCGATCTTGGGAAGGTGCTGCTCAAGCTGGAATCGTTGCAGGATCAGCGCATCGCCAAGACCTTGAAGCCCGAACCCGCCGAACGCGCGATCGACACGGCCGCGCACGAGGCGGCGCTCGCCTGGCTGCGCTCACCTACGCTGTTGGATCGCATCCTGGCCGACTTCGAGGCGTGCGGACTGGTGGGCGAACAGACCAACAAGCTGGTTGCGTATCTGGCGGCCGTGTCGCGCAAGCTGGCCTCGCCGCTGGCCGTGCTGGTGCAATCCTCGAGCGCGGCCGGCAAATCGAGCCTGATGGACGCAGTGTTGGCCTTCGTGCCGGAGGAAGAGCGCGTGCACTACTCCGCGCTGACCGGCCAGGCGCTGTTCTACATGGGCGAGAAGAGTCTCAAACATCGCATCCTCGCCATCAGCGAAGAGGAAGGCGCGAGCCGCGCCAGCTATGCGCTCAAGCTGTTGCAGTCGGAGGGCGAGATCACGATTGCCTCGACCGCGAAGGATGCCGACACGGGCAATCTGGTCACCCAGGAGTACCGCGTCGAAGGCCCGGTGATGATCTTCCTCACCACCACGGCCATCAGCATCGACGAAGAGCTGATGAACCGCTGCCTGGTCCTCTCCGTCGATGAAGGCCGTGCACAGACCGAAGCGATCCATCGCTTGCAGCGCAAGAAACGCACGCTGGAAGGCTTGATGGCGCGCGCCGGCCGTGACGAGATCGTTGCCCTGCACAGGAACGCGCAGCGTCTTTTGCGGCCGCTGGCAATCGTGAACCCCTATGCCGACAAGCTCAGCTTCCTCTCCGACAAGACGCGCACGCGGCGCGACCACGAGAAATATCTGACCCTCATCGACACGATTGCGCTCCTGCACCAGCATCAGCGCGCGGTGAAGAAGATCGTCGCCGGCACGGGCACCGACGAATCCCGCGTTATCGAATACATCGAAGTGACGCTTGCCGACATCGAAGCGGCGAACCGGCTGGCGCATGAAGCGCTCGGCCGCTCGACCGACGAGTTGCCGCCGCAGACGCGCGCGTTGCTCGATCGCATCGCTTCTATCGCAGGAGAGCGTGAGAAATCGCAGCAGATCGCACGAAGCGATGTGCGCTTCACCCGGCGCGAGGTCCGCGAGCGAACGGGGTTGAGCCACACCCAATTGGGCGTGCATCTGACGCGGCTCGTTGAACTCGAATACGTCATCGCCCATCGCGGCGGACGAGGACAGAGCTTCGTCTATGAGCTGCTCTACGACGGCTCGGCCGACGACGACAGCGCACGTTTGCCCGGCCTGATCGATGTGGAATCGTTGCGGACCACCATTACGACGAGCGAATTACGGGGGTCGAAAGGGCGGTTGAAGGGGTCAATCCGGCCTCAAAACGGGGCCATTCCGGCGGGTGGCCGGACTGCGAAAAACGGCGAAAGCATCGACGTTGCAATCACTTCCGCCGACTCCACCGGCAGCAGCGTGAAAACGCATATCTTGGAGGGCAAAAAAGCGCCCGCATCGTACACCAATGGATCGTCGCACGCGCACGCATCTTCTTCTTTAGCTGCTTCTTCCTCAGCCGCTAGACGATAAAACGCCCATGTCGCGCGCGCTTTCCCGCACAGCGAAGAAGCCCGGACCCGTGCGCGGCACGCGCTACCGCGCCAAGCCCGGACCCGTGAAGGGGGGCAATTACGAGCGCAAGCCCGATCCGCTCGCGCAGCTTCCGCTCACCCGCTACATGGACGAACACTTTGAATGGATGCTGATGACGGGCTACACGCCCGACACGGTGCGAGGGCGCCGGCAGGCGATCAGGCGCTTCATCGCATGGTGCGACGATCGAGGCTTGAGCGATCCCAAAGAGATCACCAAACCCATCCTGGAGCGTTACCAGCGGCACCTGTTCTACTACAGGAAAGCCGACGGCGCGCCGCTCAGCCTGGGCAGCCAGCACGCAGCACTGACGCCGCTCAAGACGTTCTTCAAATGGCTCGCGAAGGAGAACCACATCCTGTGGAATCCGGCGAGCGAGCTGGAGCTTCCGCCCCAGCCGAAACACCTGCCGCGCGCGTTGCTCAGCATCGAGGACGTGGAGTCGATCCTGCGCGCGGCCGATCATGCGACCACCACGGGCCTGCGGGATCGCGCGATGCTCGAAATGCTTTACTCGACGGGATTGCGGCGCACCGAGCTTGCGAATCTGCGCCGCTACGATGCCGACCTGTCACGATTGATCGTGTTCGTGCGCGAAGGCAAAGGCCGCAAGGATCGCGTCGTTCCCTTGGGCGAACGGGCCGGCCTGTGGCTCGACAAATATATGGTGGAGAGCCGCCCGTTGCTCGCATCCAACGATTGCGAAGCCTTGTTCGTGACCGATTACGGCGAGCCGATCACGCCGGATTTTTTGGCGACGCGCGTCAACCGGTACATGGAGCTGGCGAGCATCGACAAGCCCGGATCGTGCCATCTGTTCCGCCACGCCTGCGCCACCCACATGCTCGACAACGGCGCCGACATCCGCTTCATCCAGGCGATGCTGGGCCACGCCGCGCTGTCCTCCACCGAGCGCTACACCCACGTCGCCATCGGCAAGCTGCAACAGATCCACGCCGCCACGCACCCCGCCAGGCTGACACGTAGATCCTCAACCGCAGCACCTCTCAACGATCAAAAGCGCGAGCGGGAGGCATTGCTCGAAGCGCTTCTGAACGAAGACGACGACATGCCGGCCGATGAATCCGGCACACGAAACACGCTCTGAATCGTCGTCGCCAATCTCATTTTAGCGGCTAAGAAAGAACGATCGTGCGTGCGATCGCCACGCCCGAGCGCAAGAACTGCCGCCCAGGCGCACTGGAAACGCACCACGGCCGCAATCAATCCGTTCCCGAAGCGCACGCCGGCCGCCACGGAACGGCGCTCAGCGATCCTCTTTAGCCGCTGTCTTTGGGCGGCGGAGCCGCCCGATCCTGCCTTGTGAATCGCCTCCGCGAGGCCCAAAATGCGCGTCCGGGGATTTTTTTGACGACAGCGGGGGCGTGCCTTCTTCGACAGTCCGCAAGCCGTTATCGCGTCTGGGAAATCGCCTCCGGGCTACGACGAATGCGCGTCGGAGTCGGCTATTTACACCTACGTTGGAAATGATCCTGAGGATATGACTGATCCGAGCGGCGAGGCTGCAATAAGCTGTTCGTTCTCACAGCAAACGGGTGCAGGAAGTTGCAGCGCGCCCACGGACGATGGCGACAATAAGCATGTGAACGTTACGACATCCGTTACGGATAAGTCAGGACATACGACTTCGGCAACCGAGCATTACGATAATGCCTATGTAGCTAGAGTTGGTAGCATGGGAGCAATTATTGGAGCCCAGTTCAAACACGATATGAACACGGATGTTCATTTCAAAGGGCCGGACGTAGGTTCTCAGCTAGCATCCATGTTCCATAATTTTTTGGCGGCGGTCGGTCTCACTGTCGGAGGGGTCAAAATCAGTGGTTACACACAGCACGGAGTCAATCGAGCAATTGGGGACGACCAAGGGCGTGCGGGCACAAGCCCAGAATCAATCTTGGATGCAGTACGGAATCCGACAAAGGTGGTCAATGGTGTTGACAACCAAGGGCGCCCATACACGATTTACTATGGTAAGAACGCTCGCGTAGTCTTGAACCCGACGACAGGGAAAGTTATTTCCGTAAATCCGCTTAATGGAACGGGAGTGCGCTAGGGCGTAGTTCAAAATGAGAGAGAAGATCGTCTTTTCGTTGTCGTTCGAGGAGTTCAATTGTCTGTCGAAGGTTGTGGAGCATGACGAGCTCGCTGATATGTTAACTCATGCCGAAAAGTCCTGTGATCAAACGTGGAAAATCGCTCTCACCCAAATTCAAGCCCAGCGGCTGCGAGATATCTTGACCGAAGCGTTAGCCAAAGTTGGCTTTTCGAAAGATTATTTGCCCAATGAAACGGGAATCGTTCTGGAGCAGCTGATCGATAAGCTTTTCGTACCATAGCCTGTTCCTACCAGGAACCTATCCAACCAGCTTTCGTCCATATTGAGCTGCTGCCGGTTTTGTTGACAGGCAGTTAAGGTAATCCAGCCTGTATCTCAAACTCCATAGGGCTGATGTATCCGATCGTCGAGTGCCGGCGCGTCGGGTTGTAGAAGCGTTCGATGTAGTCGAAGACATCGGCCTTGGCGTCGTCACGCGTTCGATATGTCTTTCGCGCCGTGCGCTCGGTCTTGAGCGACGAGAAGAAGCTCTCCATCGCGGCATTGTCCCAGCAGTTTCCCGAACGGCTCATCGAACAGGTGACGCCGTGATCGGTCAGCGACCGCTGGAACTGCTCGCTGGTATACTGGCTGCCGCGATCGGAGTGATGCAACAGCGCGTCGGGCTTGCCTCTGCGCCGGATCGCCATGATCAGCGCATCGGTGACGAGTTGGGCCGTCATCGTCGCGCTCATCGACCAGCCCACCACTCGTCGCGAGAAGAGATCGAGGACGGCCGCCACATAGAGCCAACCCTCCGCCGTCCATATGTACGTAAAATCGGCGATCCATTTGCGGTTGGGTGCAGGGGCTTCGAAGTCGCGATCCAGCACGTTGGGAGCGACGGCGCCGGCTTGCCGCTCACCCGGATCTGGCGGCAGCCGGCGTCGTCGCGGACGCGCTCTGAGAGCCTGCCGCCGCATCAATCGCTCGATCCGATGAAGCCCGCACGGCACACCGACTGCGAGCATGTCGTGCCACACGCGCCTGGCGCCGTAGGTCCTGTCGCTGGCCAGGAAGCTTGCGTGCACTTTCCCGGCCACTTCTTCATCGCTGATGTCACGTGCACTGCGCGGACGCGTCAGCCACGCATAGAAGCCACCGCGCGAGACCCCGAGCGCCCCGCACATCCACCCTATCGGCCAGATTCCTCGGTGCTTTGCGATGAAGGAGAACATTACAGATTCTCCTTCGCAAAGTAGGCCGCGGCTTTTTTTAGGATGTCGCGTTCGGCTTTGAGCTTCGCCACTTCGCGCTTCAGCGCCGTGATCTCGGCCGCTTCCGGCTTCATCTGCCCATGGCCGGGAAACGAATGCTGCGGATCCGCAGAAAACTCCTTCAGCCAATTGCGCAGCACGTTGCCGTGTATGCCAAGATCGCGAGCCGCCTGGGCCATCGAGACCCCGCGCTCCGTGACCAATCGCACGGCCTCAACCTTGTACTCCTTCGTATACGTTCGTCTTCCCATGACCCACCTCCGGTTCTATAAAACACCTAATCTCGGTGTCTTCAAAACCGGCAGCAGCTCAGAACCCTTTCCTAGCGATAGATTCGTGCAGTCGTTGTTGTAATAGGCCGCATAGGTCCGCAGTAGGCGCAGCAATGGATTCGTCAGAAGCTCGAATTCGTAGTATAGTTTTTCGCCATTCGCGGAAATGATCCGATGAGGTTCGACCCTCTCGCAATCTCTGGCTCGCTCGCGACCGATGCTTCCGCGAGCGAGCCCCTTCCAGCAAACGATAATTCGTTCCGCGTTTTCCTCGGCGGGCGGATCGACCAGGTCTCCGACACATTCGGCGATATTCTGGCCCATACTTATGACACCGCCGGTCGCCTGACCGCGACCGCGACCACCGTCGCCGGTGCGCCGGCCGCGCTCACCACGACTTACACGCTCGATGCCAACGGCAACCGCACGGAGCTTCTATGGCCGGACGGCTATTACGTCGGCTACTGCTTCGACAGCATGAACCGCATGACGGCGGCGATGGCAAACTCGACGAGCTCAGGCTGCGCCACCAATGTGCTGGCGACCTATACCTACGATCCGTATTCGCGGCGGACCAATCTCGCCTATGGCGCATCAGCCTCGATGGGCTATGCCTACACGCCGGCCAACGATCTCACGAGCCTCACGCTCAACATGACGGGCACCGGCAACGACAACGCCTGGACGCTCGGCTATTCGAACGCCCACCAGCTTGCAAGCGAGGCGGCCTCGATCGCAAACTACAAATGGGAACCCGCCTGTGCGACGAGCCCGTGCACGGACTCCTACGCCACGGTCAACACGCTCAACCAATATCCCAGCATGACGCCGTCCGGCGGCACCGCTCAGACGCAATCCCACGACGGCAACGGCAATCTCACCGGCGACGGGACGCTCACCTATACCTACGATCCCGAAAACCGTCTGATGACAGCCTGCAACAACTCCACCTGCACCGGCACGATGAGTGCTGCCTATGCCTATGATCCGCTGGGCAGGTGCGAGGAAAAATCGGGAACCGGCGTCACCGCCGCAGTCTTCCTGCAGGACGGCGACGACGAGATCGCCGAATACAACACATCCGGCGTGGTGCAACGGCGCTTTGTGCCCGGTCCCACGGTTGACGACGCCATCGCCATGGTCCCCGCGTCGGGCACCACGGAACTCTTCTACACCGACCATCACGGCAGCGTCGTCGCGACATCCGATTCGAGCGGCAACCTGATCGAAGGTCCGCTCGTCTACGACTCCTACGGCAATTGCTATCTCGGGACGGCGCAGACCACATCGTGCGCGACCCTCGCCACCGGCGAGCCGTTCAAGTTCACCGGTCAGTACTATGACGCCGAAACCGGCTGCTATTATTACCGCGCACGCATGTACTGCGCCGATGTCCTCCGCGGCGGACGATTCCTCCAAACCGATCCCGTCGGATACAAGGATGACCTCAATCTTTACACCTACGTTGGAAATGATCCTAC
>Ga0302310_10002841_pt1 | contig 13690 bp, 9 predicted proteins | sample III_Palsa_N1_2_FD_200451 | JGI IMG/M metagenome (GOLD analysis project Ga0302310, IMG submission 200451) | Peat permafrost microbial communities from Stordalen Mire near Abisko, Sweden - III_Palsa_N1_2 | ecosystem: Environmental > Terrestrial > Soil > Palsa > Peat permafrost | place: Sweden... | reverse complement strand
ATGAAGAGCATGCCGTGCCGCTCGTCATCGGCAACAATGCGCGCGAGGGCTTCGGCCGAATTCCCGACGAGGCATTGGCTGGCATTTTAAAGGGTTTCTATGGCGCCGACGCCGAGCGCGCATCGCGCCTGTACGGTACAGGCGCTGCGGACGCGCTTCCCACCGACCCAGTCTTGGGTTCCGGCGCCGCCCAATGGTTGACGGACTCCACCTTTCGCTGCGGGGCCGTCATCACCGCTTCCCGGCATTCAGCAACGGGATCGCCGACATACCAATATCAATTCGAACAGTCAATCCCGGGGCGCGAAGTCGACGGCGCAGCGCACACCTATGAGTTACCGTATGTGTTCGGCAATCTGCAGCCTGACGGCCCACTGGCGGGGCAATTCGGGACTGCCGATCGAGATTTATCGAACGAAATGATCGCTTATTGGACCAACTTTGCCAAGCACGGGGACCCGAACGGCCCACATCTCCCGCAGTGGCCTCGATTCGACAACCCCATCGGATCCTACCTGCGTTTGTCTGAGGCGCTCCCCGGAAATGCGGCATCGGCCGTGGGGCTCAGAAAGCCGCAATGCGACCTCTACGAATCGCAAATCAGCAAGCCTCGTTCTTGAGTACGTGATGCCGCTTCGACGTGAGATGAATGTACGGCTGGCTTGATCGGCCTCGCGGACCTATCATGCGGGAGGGAGATACCAATAAGGCGCGATCCGCCAATTCGACCATGAACCTCAACCGTCTCGATCTGAACCTCTTGGTGGCACTCGATGTGCTCTTGTCCGAGCGCAGCATCACGCATGCGGCGGAGCGCCTGAACTTAAGTCCCTCGGCGACCAGCGGCGCTTTGGCGCGGCTACGCACTTTCTTCGACGATGAGTTGCTGACGCAGATCGGGCGGCGTATGGCGCCGACGCCACTGGGCGAGAGCCTTCAGGCCAGTGTCCGCGACTGTCTGCTGCATGTGCAGGCCACGATCGATATCCGGCCGCAGTTCGATCCGCAGAGCTCCAAGCGGAATTTCAAATTGATGATGTCCGACTACGTGTCTACGGTCCTGATGCCGGCGGCGCTACGTCGCCTGCAGCGCGAGGCGCCGGGCATCACGATCGAGTTGATGGCCAACGAAAACGAACCCTGGGAGGCCTTGAGCCGTGGCGAGATCGATTTTTTGGTACTGCCCAAGCATTTCATACGCGAAGAGCACCCGGCCGAGGTGTTGTTCGAGGATGACTACGTATGCGTGTGCTGGAGCGAAAACCCTTTGGTCGGAGATCAAATCAGCGCTGAGCAATGCCTGCAGCTCGGTCACGTAGTAACCCGTATCGGTACCCTGCGCCCCCCAACGATTGATGCGTGGTTTTTTGAGCGTTTCGGCAATGCTCGGCGAGTGGAAGTGATTGCGACCAATTTCAACAGCGTGCCGCACCTGTTGGTGGGTACCAATCGTATCTCTTTCATGCACCGGCGATTGGCGCTCGCCTATCGACAGGCGTTGCCGCTCAAGATATTGCCCTCGCCGCTGGTCATGCCCACCCTGGTGGAAATGATTCAGTGGCATAAATACCGCGATCGAGATCCGGCTCGGGTGTGGCTGTTGGCGATATTGAAGTCCTCCGTCGAGAGTCACCCAGCCTAGTCGCACCTTTCGGCACCGCCGAAACCTGGTGTCCGTATAAACGCCTTCCCGTTGGTTTGGCGCCGACTTAACCTGGCTTCGCTTCGCCGTGAGTGTGCTTTCACGCCGAATTGAATTAAAAAAACCATGCGATGCCGGGGGGGGATCATGAGCTGGAAAAACGAACTGATCGTGGGTTTGAGCGGGGCGGTGGGCGCATTGGCTTTGAGCAGTACGACGCATGCTCAGCAAACGGCCACGACACCGTCATCGGAACTGACGGAAATCGTGGTGACGGCGGAAAAGCGCTCCGAAAACATCAAGGACGTACCGGTGGCACTCACCGTCGTCAGTTCGGAGCAGCTGGCGGAGCAGCATGTATACAATATTTCGGATCTCGCCAGGACGACGCCGGCACTGGAAATGGTGCAGGCTTTCGGTGGTCCTGGGGGTGGCGGTCAGATCCGCGGCATCGGCACCAATTCATTCAGCCCAACCGCCGAAGGCGCCGTGGGCATCGTGGTCGACGGCGTTCCGCAGGGTAACGTCAATATCACGAACATTTTCGATGTGCAGCAGGTCGAGGTCCTGAAAGGCCCTCAGGGCACGTTGTTCGGCCTGACGTCCTCCGCGGGCGTCATCAATATGACGACGGTGGCTCCCGACCCCTCGAAATTCGAAGCCAAGGCACAACTGGACTATTCGGATCTCGGCCGCGCAGGATCGGAGTTCGGCGAGGAAACGGTGCGCGCTGTCGTGAATGCTCCGCTCAGCGCCACGTCGGCGGTGCGGCTAGCCATCACGGACGATCGCACCAAGGGTGTCCAGGTCAATGACTTCACGCATGACGACAACATCGCGACCGACTGGAGCGCACGTCTGCGCTATACCATCAAACCGAGCGACGACCTTCAGATCAATCTGATTGCCGATTATGACCGGCGCGGTCAGAACTACAACGATCCACAGTTCAACTATGTATCCGCGAATGCCGCTCTGGCAGCGGAATTGGCCTCCTGCGGAATCACCGCCTCGTATTCGAACAATGCGCGCTGCGGCTCGATCCCGAACGACCTCAACAGCCGAAATTACGGCGCCTCCGCACAGGTCGATTACAGCTTCGGCGAGGCCACGTTCACGTCCATCACCGGTTATCGAAAATTGATAACGGCGCCCAACGATTTCGACCCCCAGGGAGTGGCCGCCGAGTTTGAACAGATCATTTCCGATGGTCAGGCCTCGTCGGGGCGCCAGTTCACCCAGGAGCTGCGCATCGCTTCCAGCGGCGTCCAGACCGTTGACTACCTGGGGGGGCTGTTCTACTCGAGTTATTCCGCCGACACCGCCTACAAGCCTGGGGGTGGCTTCTTCGTGGGAACTTTCGACTTGCCGCCCACGCCGTTCGAGCCGCCGCCGTTTCCCTTCACGCCTTTCAGTAGCATGTCGACTTCGACGAATACCACCAACAAGTCGGAGGCAGCCTTCGGCCAAGTGACCTACCACGTCACGCAGCAACTCGGGCTGATCGGGGGACTTCGGTATACACATCAATCGCTCACGGATTTCACGTCCGCGAACTTGTTGCCGCCCGCGCTTACGCCCGCCATGTACGGTTCACTCACCGAAAACAATGTCTCCGGAAAAGCGGGTGTTCAATTCAAGATCGATCAAGACCTTACGAGCTATTTCACCGTAACCCGCGGCTACAAAGGTCCGCAGGTCACTCCGGCCTCCGAGGGGACGCCGCAGTCCGTGGTGGGCGCTGAAATTCCCACAGCGCTCGAACTCGGTATCAAAGGCAACGCCTTGGAACACAAGCTCGGCTGGGACGCCGACGTGTTCTACTCCCGCGTGCATGATTACCAAGGGCAGAGTTGCACCATCAATCCTGTCGGGGCCTTGGTGTGCGTCGGACAGTCGGTGTCGCAGGTGACGACCAAGGGCGTCGAGCTCGACGCCTACGGAAGACTCATGACCGGGCTGACGGTGAATGTCGGGTACATTTACGATCAAGCCGAATATCCCACGGGTTATACGGGCTACGATCCCAATAATCTCGTGGGAGGCACGACCGACATGTCGCATTTGCAGCTGGTGGGTGTGCCGAAAAATAAATTGTCGCTATCGAGCGAGTATGCGTTTGCGCTTGCGGCCAGCGTGCAAGGCTTTCTGGAAGCGGACACCGTTTATAAATCGGCAATGCGGTTGGGGCCTACCGCAGATCCTCGATTCGTGTTTCCGCAGAATTGGAACACAGGATTACGTTTGGGTGTTCGCTCGCCCGAGGACATCTGGAGCGTCGCGCTGTTTGCTCGAAATATCGGCGAGGATCGTGAGCCGGTGACCTTGTTCGGAGGTCCCTCTTTTACGCCGCCAGGGGTCAACCCAGTGGCCCCGTTGGGTCAAATCAACGGCGTGTCGGGCTGGGCCACCGTCAATTCGTTGCGGCAGGTCGGCATTACGATCAACGCAAAGTATTAAAGCGACGGGAGTAATCATGCCGACGGGCGACGCCAATCCAAATTCTGAATCGGAATCGCTGGAGCGCAGAATACGGGCTCGCGGACCGGTGCTGGATATGCCGTTCGTGCATTCCATATACAAGCCGCTGTTGGAAAAGCAGTCCCGGGTCGGGGTTGTGGTAACGCGAGACGTCGCCTACGGCCCCGACCCGCGCCATCGCATCGACGTCTATCGACCCGAGGGCGAAAGTAACGCGCTGCGCCCGCTCATGATATTTCTGCCGGGCGGCGGCTTCATTCGGGGTGACAAGGCGGACCGTGAAAACGTCGGCCAGCTGTTTGCGCGCCAAGGCTTTGTGGTGATGGTGGCGAACTATCGTCTGGCGCCCGCCCACGTGTGGCCCGCGGGTGCCGAAGATGTCGTGTCGACTTACCGCTGGGCGCGCGCGCATGCGGCGGAGTATGACGTCGACATCGAGCGAATATTCTTGACGGGGGAGTCGGCGGGCGCCGCACACATCGCAACCGCAACGCTGATACGGCGCTTCCATCCGCCTGAAGGCTTGAACGTTGCGGGTGTGGTACTGATATCCGGCGTCTACAATCCGGTGCTCGAAAAGCTTGCGCGTGAGCAATTCGGCATCGCTACACCCGATCCGCGCAACGAGGCTTACTACGGTTCGGATTTCGAGCGCTACCAGGCAATGTCCACCGTTGCGCTCATGGATTCACCACCATTGGCCCCACTGCTCATTACGTTCGCCGAACTGGACATGGTGCAAATGCAGGTTCAGGCCGGCGAATTGTTCGCCCGTCTCGTCACGGAACACGGCTTCCAGCCGAAGCTGCAGGTGATTCCTGGCCACAACCACTTGACGCAGGTGTATGCCGTGAACACAGGGGATGATTCGTTGAGTGCGCCCGTGCTGGATTTTCTGCGTGCCTGCTGCGCCGGCAGCAACTAACAAGGTCGAAATGCCATGAAAGCTCTGCTGTACCCTGCGTGTATTGGTCTGATGTGTTCTCTAGGCGGAGGGATCGCCTACGCGCAAAAACCGCCGAGGCCCTCGCAGGCTTTTGACACCCGTCCGGTGATTCCCGTCTGGCCCGGTAAGGTGCCGGGTGAGCCCAATCGGTCGCAGCACGAAAGCGGCATGCGGGTGCCCACGGATCACGTGCGTATTCTGCGTAACGTCACCACGCCGACCCTGACGCAGTTTCTACCGAAGTCCAATCCTTCCAGGACGGCGGTTATCATCGCGCCTGGCGGTGGCTTTCGATTGCTTGCCATTGAGATCGAGGGCTATTCCGTAGCCGAATGGTTCGCCCAGCATGGCATCGCAGCCTTTGTGTTGAAGTACCGGCTCGCGCAGACGCCAGCGTCGGATGAAGAGTTCATGCCGAGTCATCCGCCGGTCGGCGTTCCAGGCGCAGCCGTCGGCGGGCCGCCACCCGGCGCCATGGCGCCGCTGCCGGAGGGTACGGAGCGTAATGCCGTCGCGGACGGGATTCAGGCTATCAAGGACGTCCGTGCCAATGCATCTCAATGGGGCATTTCGCCCGACCGTATCGTGTTCATGGGCTTCTCGGCGGGCGCGGTCCTGACCAGCGGCGTTATGCTCGCAGAGAATGTCGCGGACCGGCCGAACTTTGCTGCGCCCATCTATGGGGCTCCTTTCGGGCCCATGCCGGGCATTCCGGCGAATACGCCACCCGCATTTCTGGCGGTTGCCGGCGACGATCCGCTCGCCGCAGCACCGGTGATCAAATTCTTCGATGCCTTGCGCGCTGCTAAAGCCCAGCCTGAGCTGCATGTATTTCGATCTGGACACCATGGATTCTCCATGTCGGAGCGAAACGGTACCAGCGATCACTGGATCGATGAGCTGTATTGGTGGATGGGTTCTTATGGGCTGACAAAGCCGTTAACCGGAGAAAAGTGAGAATGATCAGTACGGGCCGCCAAATGGTATTTTTCCTCGTCGCCGGACTTTGCGCCGTAATTTGTCACGCTGACGCCGCCCTTCGCACGGTGAGTGTGGAAGACGCGGTAACAGGTCAATTGAGGCCGTTCAATGGCGTCACTGGTGCGCCCGGCGCCGGCTTTGGCGGTCCAGAGACCCCGGCCGCGGTCGCCGACATCGATATCTCGGACGCCTACAGGGCGGCGCACATCGATCTCATCCGAACCCACGATCACTTTGGACCTGGCGACATAGACGCTCGTTTCGGAGTGAATATGCAACTGCCGATGAGTGTTCCCTCAGCCCGCGACGCGTTCAATATCTTTCCGGATGTGAGCGCCGACCCGAAGGAGGAAAAAAGCTACCACTTCGAGTCGACTGATCGATTGATCGCCTCGATCGAAGGAATCGGCGCCGAGCCCATATTCCGCATTGGTCGCAGCATCGGAGCGGATCCGACGCCGCCCGCCGATCTCGAAAAGTACGCCGAAATCGCGCGCCGCATCGTGATGCATTACAACCAAGGTTGGAATCACGGATTTCACTACCGCATACGCTATTGGGAAATTTGGAATGAGCCGGATTTCAAAGTATTTTGGACCGGCACGCCGCAGCAGTACTACGAGCTCTACGAGAAGACCGCGCTTGCCATCAAAGCGGCGGACCCCGCGGCGCTAATTGGAGGTCCCACCATATCGAATCCCCTCGATGCGACGCCCTATCGGGAGGCGTTCCTGGATTTCGTGAAAGCCAAGAAATTGCCTTTGGATTTTTTCGTGTGGCATTACTACTCGATGGATGCCAACGACCCCAATAATTTCATCAGCATCGCGAAGGTTATTCGCAACTTGTTGGACGAGCACGGCTTTAAGAATACCAAGAATTTTCTAGACGAATGGAACACCGATCTTTTCGAGCGCGACATGTCGAAAGCTTCGCGCGCGGCCTTCGCCGCGAGCTCTCTCATCTACATGTTGGATGCGCCCATCGACGCGCAGGCGTATTACCGCGCCGATCCGAGTTTCCGCAATGTCGGGAAGAAGCCGGACGCCATTGGGAACGCCTTGACGGCATTCGGCGCAATGAGGAATACCCCGGAATTATTGCGCACGTCGGGCTCAGACGATGCAGGCTTCGCCGTGATGGCCGGACGCTCCAAAGATCGACAAACGCTGCAAGTATTGATCAGCAACTACCAGATCGCGCCGAAGTCTCTTGGCCCTCGTGCCAACGGCGACGTTTTGCACATTCCGAATATCATGGATGTCACCATGCCAGCGCGCCGTTCGCTCGCTTACCATGACAATGGCGGCTACGATTTGTCCGTGCATGTGCCGGCCGGAAAATATCTCGTGAGCCGATACCGGATCACCGACAGCGAGAACTTCGTGCAGGTCGACCAAACGACCCAGATCGGACCGGTCCTTCATCTGCAAGCAGCAGTGACAGCGCCCGCGATCGAATTCATCAAGATACAGGCGCGCTCACCATGAGGGCAGGCTCAAAATGCGCCCGGAAACGCGCCGCCATCCAGCAGAATGTTCTGCCCGGTCATATAGCCGGCATGCACGCTGCAAAGAAAGGCGCAGACCTGTCCGAACTCCGCTGCGGTGCCGTACCGTTTGGCGGGAATGGCTTCTTGAGCGCGGCGTGACACTTCGGCTTCGGATAGACCTTCCTTCGCTGCGGTACGCGCCACGCTCCCACGTATGCGGGCGGTATCGAAGCTGCCGGGTAACATGTTGTTGATGGTGACGTTGCGGGCCACGACGCCGCGGGCGATACCGGCAACGAAGGCGGTGAGCCCGGCGCGGGCACCGCTCGACAGGTCGAGCCCTGCCAAGGGCATTTTGACGCTCACCGAGGTGATGTTCACGATTCTGCCGAAGCCGCGTTCGGCCATGCCGTCGATGACTTTTTGAATGAGCTCAATGGGCGTCACCATGTTCATGGTCACGCCGTCCAGCATGGCGCTGCGATCCAGTTCCCGAAAATCGCGGTAGGGCGGTCCGCCATTGTTATTGATTAAAATATCCGGTGCCGGACAGGCCGTGAGAAGTGCCGCCTGACCCTCGGGGGTGGAAAGATCCGCGAGCACCGGCAACACCTCGACGCCGGTGGCCTTGCGGATTTCCTGTGCCGTCTGCTCGAGCAGCTTAAGGTTGCGCCCGTTGATGACCACCGACACGCCGGCCTCTGCCAGCGCCATGGCGCAGCCCTTTCCCAGCCCCTGGCTCGATGCGCACACCACCGCCTTCCGACCTCGAATACCTAAATCCATACCCGCTCCCGATTCATTGTCGCGCCGGGTCGCAGTTGTAGGCGATGGTGCGTACCTTCGCAATAGAATTGCGCAGGTGTCTGGCGGCGACCTGAAGATCCTCGGCCACCGGATGGTCTTCGCGATTCAGTCGATTTTCCGCCGCCGCTAAAATCAACGACACCCCGGCGAGTTGTTGTCCCAGATCTTCGTGGAGTAACGTGTAAATAGCCGCGCCGCGCCCCTCCAGCTGTTTCAAGGCAGTCAGGGCTTGCCGATGCCGGTCAAGGAGTTGCGTTCGCGCGCGAGTGCCGTATAGGCCCACGAAAATGCACCGGGCCAATGCCAGCAATAGACCGACGGAGAGAGCGAGGCGTTGCGGCGCGGAGCCGGAGATGACCAACGTACTGTGGGGAACGCCAAGCAGTCCAGTAATCACGGCGGCCACGACGATGGACCAAGCCAAGATCGCCTCGCGTACGCGAAAGCGCAGGCAGGCAAAGGAGAACACAATGAATATCACGGCAATGAAATAAATGGTGGCTTCGCGAGCCAACAACATGAAGCTGACTTCTATGGCGACCGCGGTGATGAGCTGGGTCAGTGTCAAATTGGCATCGGCGAAGCGCGATGAATAGCCATTGCCGATCAAGGTGTAAAAGGTGCCGCTGTAGGCCAGACCCGCCGCCCCGTAGGCCAGCGGCAGCCACCATGGTGCAATGCCCGCCATCACGAACGATTCCAGGACCATGACGTCGATAAGATAACTAGCGCAGAGCATGCGCTGGATACTCAGCCAGTATTGCCGCCGATCGACGCTGACCGGTGCGTAGTCAATGACCAACATCCCCGTCCTCCCTGCCTGGTCGGCGTCGCCATGTCGCCTTCAGTGTACTGCGTGCGCGTGCAACTTGCGCGGGCGATATTCAACAACTGTTCAATGGCCTCTCGGCCTAGCGGAAGGTCACCACCAAGCAGAATGTCAGTGCCAGTAGAGCTGCGGCCAAGAAGCGATAATCCTGCCAAATCGGGGTGCGAGCGAGCCGCAGGCTTTCGGCCTGCCGAAACTCGGTTTTCCACATGGTGGCATCGCTCTTGGCGCTGATGGCGGTCGGACGACGGGCGCTGGCGGCCACTAAAATAACGGTGTCGATCAGCGTAAGAATCGGTGCCACATACAGGAAATGTATATGAGTCCAGCCGATTACCACGTTACAAAAAAATAGAATAAGTCCGCAGATTGAACCCGCCACCATCGTGGTGGCGGCGCCATCGGCGTTCGCGCCGCGCCAGAACATGCCGGTTAAAAACACGGCGACCACCGGCGGGACGGCATACGCCAGCACCGCCTGCAGGTATTGCCACAGCGAGCCAAAATTGTGCAACTGGGGTGCCCATCCGACGGCAACCAGGAGCAGCCCCGTAGTCACCCAGCGGCCTACTCGGACGGTGTCGGAGTTCGACATCTGGGGTTTGAACGGTCTGATGACATCGATGGTAATCAGCGTCGAGGCGGAATTGAGAATGGAGGCGATGGACACCATGGTGGCGGCAAAAAATCCCGCCACCACCAGCCCCACGAGGCCAGAGGGCAATAGTTCGAGTATCAGCTTGGGATACACCAAGTCGGCGCGTGGCAAATGCGGGAACAGCAGCAGCGCGCAAGTCCCTGGCAGCACAATGATAAATAACACCGGCAATTTCAGCGCGCCGGCGAACAAGGCGCCCCAGCGCGCGTGATCCACGTTCTTCGCCGACAGCAGGCGCTGCACGATGGATTGATTGGCGCACCAATAATAAAAGCCCATCAAAGGAATGCCGAGTAACAGGCCGGGCCAAGGAACACTGGGGTCGCCGATGGGACGAATGAGAGAAATGGCGGCGGGGTCGACACCGGACATGACGGCATGCCAGCCTCCGGCGCGGCTAAACGCACCGATGGAAATCACCAAGGCACCCGCCATCAACACGACGCCCTGCACGGCTTCCGTATAAATCACAGCGCGCAGGCCGCCTGAGGCGGCATACAGTCCCGCCGCGCCCGCCAACGCCGAGGCAATCATCCATAGCGGCTGGTCCGGGAACAAGAGCTTGCAAACCAATGAGCCGCTATAAAGGATTCCCGCGGAATCCACGAAGACATTCAGAAACAGGGTCAACAGAGCAAACAAGAGGCGCACGCGACCGTCGTAACGCCGCTCGAGAAACTCCGGCATGGTGTAGGTGCCGCTGCGAATGACGAAGGGCAACAAGAACAAACAGAAGAAGACAAGAATGACCGTTGCCGTCCACTCGTAGTCATAGACGGAAATTCCCATGGCGTAGGCGCCACCCGCCAGACCCACCAGCGCCGTCGATGACATGTTGGAGGCGAGGAGGGCCAGGCCGATGACGGGCCATTGGGTGGCGCGGGAAGCCAGGAAGAAATCCACCGGCGCGAACTTGCGTCTCGACATCAACAGGCCGAGCAGCACCAGACCGCCCACGTAAGTGGCGATGACGGTCCAGTCGAAAGCGCTCAAAACGACCGAGGCAGAATTACCCGGCATGGAGGCTCTGGCGCAGCGTCATGGGCACCCGGACAGATCGGAGTGACAGCGCTGACACTTTAGCGGTAACTCGGTTACTATGCGGCGGCGGCGTTCGTTTTTGCTGGTAGGCCTGGAGCAAGGAGTCGCCATAAAAACTATATATTACAGGTAGTTATCTGACTCATGATGCATAAACTCTTTGTTATGTTAATCGGCGTCGTGGCCGGCGCAACTGTGGCTGCAGCGGCTGACCAGAACCCGTCGATCCCCGCACAAAGTGTACATGCGAAGCTCTGGCCGAGCACGGCACACGCGGCCGTGGACTCCGCCGCGGTGGATCCCGTTGTCGAGCGGCTGCTGTCGCAGCTGACCTTGGAAGAAAAGGTGGGGCAGATGATCCAGGCGGATATTGCCTCCATCACCCCCGCGGAACTGCGGCAGTACAAGCTGGGCTCCATCCTGGCCGGCGGCAACGCCGCCCCGGGCAATAATGTCCGCACCACGCCGCAGGCTTGGCTGGATTTAACCAACGACTTCTATCAAGCCTCATTGGAAACCGGCGGTACTCATCAAGCCATTCCCATCTTGTTCGGCATCGACGCCGTGCATGGCAACGCGAAGATCATGGGAGCCACCATTTTCCCGCACAACGTGGGCCTGGGAGCCGCGCATGATCCCGATTTGATTCGTCGCATCGGCCAGGCCACGGGCGTGGAAGTCTCCGCTATTGGCGTGGACTGGACCTTTGCGCCCACCGTGGCGGTGGCGCGCGATGTCCGTTGGGGTCGTTCTTATGAGAGCTACTCGGAGATGCCTGAACTCGTGGAGCAATATGCGCCCGCGATGGTAACCGGGTTGCAGGGCGAGCGCGGCACGCCGGACTTCATGGCGCCGGGTCACACCTTGTCGTCGGTGAAGCATTTTCTGGGCGACGGCGGAACCCTGGGGGGGCGCGATCAGGGCAATACCGTGGTGACCGAGGCGGTGCTCAGTCATGTGCATGGGGCAGGGTACGCGCCGGCCATCGACGCCGGTGCGATGATCGTCATGGCGTCCTACAACAGTTGGAATGGCGCCAAACTGCACGGTAATCACTATCTGCTTACCGACATCTTGAAAGGACGTATGCGCTTCAACGGCTTCGTGGTCGGCGATTGGAATGCTCAGGAAGAAATACCCGGATGCACCAAATCGAACTGCGCAGCCGCCATCCTGGCCGGGGTGGACATGCTGATGGCGCCAGATGGTTGGCAGGAGTTGTATCGCAACACCTTGGCCCAGGCGCAATCCGGAGAGATTCCGAAAGAGCGCATAGATGATGCCGTGCGCCGCATTCTACGGGTCAAAGTCGCGGCGGGGCTCTTCAAGAGACCGGCGCCCAAGCAGCGCAGCGACGCCGGGCATTTCGACCAATTGGGTAGTGCGCAACATCGGGCGATTGCGCGGGAAGCCGTGCGCAAATCCTTGGTACTGCTCAAGAATTCCCAGCATGTGCTGCCGCTGAGCCCCAAGGCGCATGTGCTCGTGGCGGGAGTCGCGGCGAATGACATCGGGATACAGAGCGGTGGCTGGACCATCGATTGGCAGGCCGATCACAACGTCAATGCGGACTTTATCGGGTCGACTTCCATCTATGCCGGCATCGAAGCCGCGGTGTCGCACGCCGGCGGTTCGGCGGTACTGAGTGCCGACGGGAAGTACCAGCAGAAGCCGGACGTGGCCATCGTGGTCTTCGGCGAAAAACCCTATGCTGAATTTCAGGGCGATCGCGAGACTTTGGAATATTCGCCGGGCAATAAATCCGATCTGGCTTTGTTGCGCCGTCTGCGTGCGGCTGGAATTCCCACGGTCAGCGTGTTCATTTCCGGCCGCCCAATGTGGGTGAATCCGGAACTCAATGCCTCGGATGCTTTCGTCGCGGCCTGGCTGCCCGGCAGCGAGGGCGAGGGCATCGCGGACGTGCTGTTCCGGGCGGCGGACGGCTCGGCGCCCTTCGATTTCACGGGTAGGTTGTCCTTCTCCTGGCCGCAAACCGCCATGCCGGTGCGCTTCGATGCGGCAGGCGTCGCGAGCGGCGCCCTTTACCCGGATGGGTATGGGTTGGATTATGCCGAAAAGTCCGCGGCGAGCCCGGAAACCGCCCTATCCGAAGACCCCAAGATTCCAGCCCATTTCTTGGCGCCCAGCGGCAGCTTGTTTTTTGCCTCGCACCCTACGGCGCCCTGGTCATTGTTCGTTGCCGACGGGGACGCCGAAGTCCATGTGACCACGCTGCACCAGGCGAGTCCGCACGGGGCGGTGAGCGCCACCCTGGGCCGGGAGGGGGCAGCCGTCTCTTGGGACGGAACTCAGAGCGGCATGGTGCGTGTAACGGGACGCGCCCTCGATATGGGGCCGTCGGCGGCGAAAGGAGATACCATCACGCTACGCTATCGTGTGGACTTGGCTCCCGCGGGAAGAGTGGCGCTGGGTGTGAGGTGCACGTTGCCTTTATGCGGAACCCCCGGAGGGGCACTCCTGGATGTCACGAAGGCTTTCATCGAGGCCAAGGTCGGTGCATGGAACACTTTGGTGGTTCCGCTGTCTTGTCTCAAGGCCACGGGGGCGGATCTGTCGTCCGTGGAAGTTCCGCTGGTGCTGGAGACATCGGGCAAATTCGGTGTGACCATTGCCGAGGCCAGGCTCGTGGCCAAGGCGTCGGGCGCGCAGGTGTCGTGCCCCGCGGCGGTGGGAGCGGCGGTGAAATGAAAAGTTAAAGTCGAGGTTTAGCGCTTCTCAATGACAACCGTTCCCCCGTCGGTGACGATCCAAGAAGTGGCTGACCTCGCGCAGGTTTCTCCCAAGACGGTGTC
>Ga0302310_10002838_pt1 | contig 13699 bp, 16 predicted proteins | sample III_Palsa_N1_2_FD_200451 | JGI IMG/M metagenome (GOLD analysis project Ga0302310, IMG submission 200451) | Peat permafrost microbial communities from Stordalen Mire near Abisko, Sweden - III_Palsa_N1_2 | ecosystem: Environmental > Terrestrial > Soil > Palsa > Peat permafrost | place: Sweden... | reverse complement strand
CTCGAGGAACTGCGCCGTGATGCGCGCGATGGGGATGTCGTAGATGTCGATGTTCTGCTTGCGGATGAGGTCCAGCAGCAGATCCATGGGGCCGTCGTACACTTGGCCTACCGTGATGGTGAAGGGAGACTGGCTGGCTTCTTCGTTGGCCTTGTCGGCTTCCTTTTTGGTGAGCTTTTTCGGTTCGGGTGGTGGAGGAGTTGGAGGGTGTTCGAGGGTGAAGGTGTTGGTGGGGGCGATGGTGTTGTCGTCCATCAGATTGGTCGTCGCTTCATCCCGGGTCCCAGAGTCGGGACCCGGGGCACCCGGTTCTGTGGTGGGTTCAGGGCGCGGGGAGATGTCGTCGAACTCTTCGCGGAGGTCGTCGGTGGGCGTTGGGTCGAAGGTTTGATCGTCGGCCATCAGGCAAGCCCCATCGCGGTTTGGACTTCAGCCAGCGTTTGCGCGGCTCGTTTGGTGGCGCGGTCCTTGCCGTTGGCGAGCACGTCTTTGATCACTGACGGCCGTGATTCGAGGTCGCGGCGATGCGCCTGGATGGGCGCAATCTTCTCCACGATAGCGTCCGCTACCCAGCTCTTGCACTCGATGCAGCCGATGCTGGCTTTGCGGCAGCCTTCAGCGGCCTCTGCTTGAACGGCCTCGGTGCTGAAGACCTTGTGCAGGTCGAAGACAGGGCAGACGTCGGGGTTGCCGGGGTCGTCGCGGCGAACGCGCGCGGGGTCGGTGACCATGGTCTTTAGCTTGGCGCGGATGTCGGCCTCGGGCTCCGAGAGCGAGATGAAATTCTTGTAGCTCTTCGACATCTTGCGACCATCGAGCCCGGGCAGCTTGGGGCTGGGAGTCAGCAGCACCTGCGGCTCGGGAAGAATCTCGCGAACGCCTACGGGCGAGATTTTCTTCGTTTGCAGCGCGGCCTCATAAAGCTGGTGTGCATTGAACTGCGTGCGTTCCGAACCCTTGGGTTCGCCCGCGAGCTTGCGCGCCTTTTCGAGGATCGCCGGCATCTCCCACGGCGCGGCCTCGGGCGAGGTGAAGAACTCGCCGGGATAAAGCTGGTTGAAACGGCGTGCCACTTCGCGCGTGAGTTCGACGTGCGCCACCTGGTCAGCGCCCACGGGCACGAAGTCCGGCTTATAGAGCAGGATGTCCGCGGATTGCAGCAGCGGGTAGCCGAGGAAGCCGTAGGTCGCGAGGTCCTTTTCGCGGAGCTGCTCCTGCTGGTCCTTGTAGGTCGGCACGCGTTCCAACCAGCCCAGCGGCGTGAACATGCTGAACAGCAGGTGAAGCTGCGCGTGCTGCAGCACGTCCGACTGCTTGAAGATGACGCAGCGGCCGGGGTCGAGACCGGCAGCCAGGAAGTCGAGCGTAATCTCCGTGCAGTTGTCCTTGATCAGCGTGGGATCGGCATAATCGGTGGTCAGCGCGTGCAGGTCGGCGATGAAAAAATAGCAATCGTAATCCTGCTGCAGGTGCACCCAGTTGTTGAGGGCGCCCATGTAGTTGCCAAGGTGCAGGCGGCCAGTGGGTCTCATGCCGGAGAGGACGCGGGGGCGAGGGGACGTACGTGCGGGGTGGATGCTCATTGAGTCGACCTTAAGGATAGCAGTGTGAAGGCAAGTAGTAGTGGGTAAGTCGTAAGTAGTAGTGGGGTGGATGGCGTGGATTAAGCGGTACTGGAGTGAACAAATGGGCTGGGGGCAACGTATTCTGTGGGCATGAATGCTCCCAGGGCTCAGGGGTCGGTGCGGTCGGATGTGGTGGTGCTGTCCGCACTGGCGTCGGTAGTGCTGGCCGTGCACTTCCTGCTGGGCAACGGCTACGGCTGGCATCGTGACGAGTTGCAATTCCTCGACGACGCCCGCCATCTGCAGTGGGGGTTCGTGGCGTATCCGCCGCTCACGGCCTTTTGCGGGCGCGTGGCGATTGCGCTTTTCGGCATCTCGCCGCAGGTCTTCCGCCTGCCAGCCGCAATGGTGGACACGCTTTCGCTCGTCCTCGTCGGCCTGATGGCCCGCGACCTCGGTGGCCGTCGCATGGCGCAGGTGGTCGCGCTGCTGGCGATGCTTCCACTCGGCCTCGCGTTGAGCTCGCTGATGCAGTACACGTCCTTCGACCTGCTCGGTTGGACGCTGATGGCCTTCTTCACGGCCCGCGTTCTGAGCACCGGCGACGAGCGCAACTGGCTCGGCGTCGGCCTCGGTCTGGGCGTTGGGGCGAACTCAAAATATTCCATCGCGCTTCTCCTTGTGAGCGTGCTTGTTGGCCTGCTCGCACTTCCTTCGCGGCGCAAACACCTGCGCAGCCGCTGGTTCTGGTACGGCGCGCTCGTGGCCACGTTGATGGCCGCGCCGAACCTTATCTGGCTCGCGCGCCACCAGTTCATTACGCTGCAAATGGAAACCTTCATCCACGCCCGCGACGTGCGCCACGGCCGCGCCGACGGTTATTACAGCGATCAACTCCTGTTCACTCTGCTCGGATTTCCGCTTGCTGTCGCCGGGCTGGTCTCGCTGCTCAGGAGCGCGCGCTTTCGCCTGTTGAGCCTCTTCTACGTCGGGCCGTTTGTGATCTTCGCCGCGCTGAAAGGCCGCGGATATTACCTGATTCCTGCGTACCCGGCGCTCTACGCCGCGGGAGCGGTCGCGCTCGAGCGCGCGCTCAACGGCCGGACGCATTGGCTGCGTCTCGCAACGTGGTCCGTGGTCACGCTGGCCATGCTCGCGGATACGGTGGCGATTAATCTGCGCATGCAGCCGGTCTACCATCCGGGCTCGGCGCGCTGGCAAAATCAACTGGCCAACAACGGCGATCTCCGCGACGAAATCGGCTGGCCTGAACTCGTCGCACAGGTGGCCGCAGTGCGAGACGCGCTTACGCCTGAAGAGCGCGCCAACCTCGGTGTCCTCGCCAACAATTACGGCGAAGCTGGGGCGATCGCGCTCTTCGGCCCGCAGCACGGCCTGCCTTACCCCATCAGCAGCACCAACACGTTCCACATGCGCGGCTACGGGACTTTGAATTCAACCTGGAGCTCAACCGGTCCCGGTCCGGAGACGCTGATCGTCCTCGGCGACACGCTGGAGAATCAGCTAAAGAACTTCGAGACCTGCCGCGTCGCCGCGCAGGTGGTCATCCCTTACGGAGTAAGGAATGAAGAAGCGGTTGACCACCCGGTCATCCTCGTCTGCCACCACTTGAAGCTGCCGTGGGCGGTAGTCTGGGCGCGTTCGCAGGAGTTTGGCTGAGTCAAAATTTAGCCAAAGAGAAACGCGTCGAAGATCGCAATCAGCGGATTGAACGCGAGATACACCAGCGGCCCAGCGAGGAGAAAGAAGCCGATCATGAAGTAGTTGGAGTAGTTCTCATACGCGCGCGCCGCGTTGTAAGGCAGAAAGTGCAGCAGGATTCTGCCGCCATCGAAGAACGGCATCGGCAGCAGGTTCAGGCACAGCAGCAGCAGGTTCATCATGATGCAGAGGTAGAGCAGCAGCAGCACGGGGAAGATGCTGGGCAGCGGCCCAAACCCGTCGGCAGGCACGGCGCGAAGCGCCACAAACTTCACCAGCAGCAGCGAGCGTGCAGCATCCGGGCTGTGTCCGCGCAGGATCAGCAGGACGATCAACGCAACCACCGCGCAGAGCAGCTGCGCCACCGGCCCGGCGCAGACGGCGAGCATCTCGCCATTCTTCTCGCGGAAGTTGCGGAAGGTCATAGGCACCGGCCGGCTCCAGCCAAACGGCAGCCGGTTATGGAAGATGAAGATGGAAAGCAGCGGCGAAAGCGCCATCCCCCACGTATCGAAATGCGCCATCGGGTTCAGCGTCATGCGGCCGTCCATGCGCGCCGTGGGGTCGCCGAGGCGGTTGGCCATCCACGCCTGCGTCATGTCATGCAGAGAAAGCGCGAAGGCCATCACAACGAGTTCGAACAGGATGACGGCGAAGGACAATGGATCTTGCGGCATGAGGATAGAGTACAAGGCGCGACGAAGCGTGTGGAGCGGGGGGCCATTCTACACCCGGCTATTGGTCGAACTTGTCGGCACAGTCGAACTCGCCATAAATCTTCGCCGTTGCGCCATGCAACGCCCACCACGCGCGCCAGTCGGCCTGCATCTGTCCGGCAGTTGGCCGTGGCATGGAGTTCGGCGGGGCGTGGTGGGTAAGCGTACTCAGCGCATAGGTGGGCGCCGTCGGGTCGCCGGGGCTGGCCACATCGAACAGCGCAATCAGCAGCGGCACCGCCTTCGCCGACTTCGTTCGTCCCATCGTCATGATGGCGTCCGTCCGTTCCACCTGGCTGGTTGTTTGCCGGGCAATTTTATCCAGCAGGGAAAGCGCGTCTTCACCGCCCAACTCGCCCATGCCGAATATGGCGGAGCGGCGCACTTGCGGGTCTTCATCGCTGGCGTAGCCTTCGACCAGCGGCAGGTAAGAACGGTCGCCCGTCCCAGCCAGAGCGCGCAGGGCATTCCAGCGCGAGTTCGACTGCTTCACTCCGTTGACCAAGCGGTCGGGAACGGGCTCGGCAAGATGGGCCAGCGCGGCGCGGGCTTCGGGCGTGTTCAGCCGCGCGAGCGCCGAGATGCCGTAGCCGACATCGTGCGGCGGCGTCTGCCAGTCGCTGAAGATCGGCTCCATCCCCGCGGCGGGATAGGCAGCGAGGCCCTGATAAATTGCATAGCGTTCTTCGTTGAAGTGCCGGGAGGCAGCGCGGTCAGCATCCGACCACGCGCGGACAGCGGCCATATAGGCGTCGTGGTCGCCGTTGTTGGTGATGTTCATCGCCAGCCGTTGATAAGGCTTGACGGCTTCTGCAGCGAGAGATTGTTCGAGTTGGAGGAGTTTTGCCGGGTCTTCAGGTGTGAGAGTGAGGGTCAACTCCTGGCTGGCAGTTTGGGTCTGGCGGTCTTTCGGAAGCAAGACGTCGAACTTTCCCGATGCCGCCGCATAAGGAAAGTCCTTGGAGATGTGTACCGTGTACACGCCGGGGCGAGTTAGGCGGAAGTTGCCGGAGAGCACGTAGCGATGACTGTCGGAGGCGCCGGGAGCGAGCGTCGTCGGGCCCGAACTGGAGCAGTCGCAGGCCATGCTGCCGCAATTCTTTGGCTCGCCGTTGCCTTGCTTGGCTTCAGGAACCTTGACGGTTAGCTCGGTGGCTCCGCAACAACTGGAACCCCAGCTCACGGCAAGGGCCTGGCCGGAAGTGTTGGTGATGGTGAAGTCGACCCACAGCGGCTCGCCAAGCATAGCGCTGGGTTTAGACAGAGCGATTTGAACAGACAGCGGATTCGCCGGAGTCTGGGCCAAGAGCGGCGCTGTGAGCGCAGCGGCGGCCAGTGCAGTGCATCGCAGCGCGGCGGACAAAAAGGACATCAAGCATCTCCGGTGTTGCAGGGTGCTGGTATAGACCTGTCCGAGGAACGCTCCGCGAGCCGAGTCTTGCAAAGTATTTCTCCGCCGTCCATCTCAAGCAATCAGCGGCTAGTGGGCTGGCGGATCCTCGCCGCGCACAAAAGCCTTGCACCCGGCGGCAAATCCGGCGGAGCCTTCCCGACCCGAGGCAGTCTCATCGCAGTCAGATTCATCGCTGAGCTTGTGCAGGCTGGCCCAGGTATAGCCGGTTTCGGTGGCAGAGCAATCCTTCAGGCAGAGGTCTTCGGTCGGATGGCCGGGCGCGGACGGCTCAAGCGGTGGCGTCTCCATCCAGCGGGCGCGCTCATAGAAGCCAAAGGCACCGATGGCCAGCAGGATGCAGAGTCGCCAATTTTGGCCATCGGGATGCTCCTTGCCGCAGCGTTCTGCCTTGCTCAGAAGCTTACAACGAGCCTCAATCCTTCTGGTTCAACAGATCGGCGAGCGTCTCTTTATGCTTCGGCTTGGCGGCGGCCTTCTCTTTCAGGGTGGGCAGCGGGAATGAGGTAGGCGGCGTTCCGAGGCGCTGGCCTTGACGGCCTTGGTGGCGGAGAAAACTTGTTTTTTTGCCTTGGCCATTCGGTGGCGACTCCTTGAGTAACAGCGTACTCTGCAACAGGCGTATTCTAGGCAAGCGCGGAGGTGCATGATGGAAGAGCGCGATTTTTATGACGAACGGGCCGAGCAGAAAAAGCACACCTTGACTTGTCCGCATTGCAACCAGCCGGGGGAGTATGAGCTGGGCTGGCTGGTCAGGCGGAAGAAGCAACAGCTTCCCCGCGGAGCCGACGAACGCGACCGGGCGAAATTCGCCAAGGCGCAGAGCTACATGGTGCGGCGCGACGACCTGGTGGGCTGCAAAAACATCCGCTGCCGAAAGCGCTTCGAAGTGACCGGAATCCAGTCCGTCGCCGACCTCAACGAAGCTCCCGTGGGAGCCGTGGAAGACCGCGAGGCCCGGATTCGAGCGGCGTTTGGGCGCAGAAACCTTGGCTGAAACCCGTGAACCAAGGTAGTTAACACCCCCTTCAAGTGGAGCTTTAGGTGTTAGCGATTGAGCATTAGCGGCTGAGATGCATCCAATGGTTCAGCGGCAGATGTGATTTAATGGCGAAAAGAGATTTCTGGAGTGGCGCATGGCGAATTATTTGATTCCGATTGAAGAGCGGCTGCTCAAGCCGGCTGAAGTAGCAGCATTGGACGCGCGGCGTCGGCAGGGTCATCTGCTGATCGTGATTGGATTCCAGTTCACGCTCATCAGCATCTTCCTGACCCTCTGGAGCGGCCAGGACCTCACGTATTCGCCCGGCTGGGTTCACCCCGTCTTCTACTGGAACTGCTTTACGGCGTTCGTCGCGCTCACCTGCTTCGTGCGCGGGCTGGCCATGCGGCGCGGCTTGAATGAGTTTTTCTCCTACTAACCGGGACAGATTTGAGTTTGAAACGGCGACCCATTGCGGTCGCCGTTTTGCTTGCCCGCTGGTCTGGTATCGTGGCTAGTTCGCTCAGTGTGGAGGCGTGTGTGGTTGCAACAACCCAAATCTCAGGATCGAAGCTACTTGTTTGCGGAAACAGCTACATGCAGCAACACCGGCTAACGCACATGTTCAGCCTTTCCGAACCGTCGAAGTTCATGGGATGGGAGATGGTTCTTGCGGGCGCATTGGTAATCGCGTCGGCCGCCGCGTTCTGGGTGCGCGTTCGACCGATTGTGGCAAACATCCTCGGTGCGAAGAAGGATGTCGAATTCAGCCTCGCTCCGGTCGGCCGTCGCGTCTGGGTATTCGTCTGGGAGGTGCTCTGCCAGGCGAAGGTCATCAAGCAGCGACCGCTTCCAGGCATCGCGCACGCCTTCGTCTTCTGGGGATTCCTGGCGTTTGCGCTGGTCAGCCTGAACCATCTGGCCGTAGCGTTTGGCCTCGATTTCCTCGGTCGAATGGGCGCGGTCGGCACGTTCTATTTTGCCTTCGCGGGCGTTTGGGCGGTGCTGGTTGCGGTGTCGATTGCCGGGTTGTTCTGGCGCAGGTTCGTGTCGCGGCCGAAATGGCTTGGCGCGCAGGTGAGCGTGGAGTCCGGCGTGATTGCGGGGCTCATCTTCGTTCTCATGGTCAGCTACTTGGCGGCGTTCGTCGTCGCGGATGGAAGCCTCGCCGCGGCAACCCTGTGGTGGATTCACACCGCCGCCCTGCTGGTTTTTCTGCCCATTATTCCGGGGACAAAGCATCTGCACCTGGTGGTCAGTCCGCTGACGGTCTTCCTCAAGCGCGGCGAGTTTTCTCAAATCCCGAAGCTCGAAGGCGACGAGGATTTCGGGCTCGTCGCCGGCAAGGATCTGACGCAGATCATCGCACTGCAGGCTTATAGCTGCGTGGAATGCGGCAGATGCACCGAGCATTGTCCGGCATCCACGACCGGCAAGGTGTTGAATCCGAAAGAGATTGTGCTGGGCGTGCGCAGTTACCTGAACGCGGAAGGCCCGAAGAGCGAAGTGGCGCTGCTGGCCGAAAGCGGCCCCGGGCTCTCCATGGAAGCAGCCTTTGAATGCACCACCTGCGGCGCCTGCGAGTTCCAATGCCCGGTTGGCGTCGAGCATTTGCCGATCCTGGTGGGTTTGCGGCGCGGCGCTGTAAACACGGGCGTCTGGGAAGACAAGTACGGCACGAAGCTCTTCCTCGCGCTCGAAAAGCAGGGCAACGCTTTGGGAATGAGCGCTTTGGAGCGTGACAAGTTTGTCGCGAAGATGGAGTTTCCCGTGTTCGACGGCTCTCAGGAATACTGTCTCTGGCTCGGCTGTATGGGAGGTTTCGACCCGAAAGGCCGTGAAATTATTGCCGACTTTGCTCGCGTGATGCGGTTTCTCGGCACCAGCTTCGGCGTAATGAAGAAGGAGAAGTGCACCGGCGACCCTGCTCGCCGCCTGGGCAACGACCTCGTCTTCGGCTCGCTCGCGGAAGCCGGGCTCAAGGCCTTCGAGGCCGCGAAAGTGAAGAAAATAGTGGCGATCTGTCCGCATTGCGTTCGGACGATTGCCACAGACTGGCTGGAGTACGGCATCGCCCCGGAAATCGAGCATCATTCGGAGTTCATGGCTCGGTTTGCGGACCGGTTGCCGAAGCAGAAGGGCGAATCGATTGTGTATCACGATCCCTGTTATCTGGGTCGATATCGCGACGTATACGAGGAGCCTCGAGCGGTGGTTTCGGCGGCTGGAAATCTGCTGGAAGCGGAACGGAATCATGAACGTAGCTTCTGCTGTGGCGCCGGAGGCGGACTGGCATTCCTGGGGGAGGAAACCGGAGAGCGCGTGAGCCAGGTTCGGGCGAAGGAGCTCGTCGCCACGGGAGCGCAGACGATTGGGACTGCGTGCCCATTTTGCAACACCATGTTTCGAGATGCTTTAGGGGAGCAGCCGAAGGTGCAGTTGCTGGACATTGCCCAGTTGACGGCCCGCGCTCTGCCTAACCCTCCCTCTCTGTAGCCGGCTAGGTTTATCAGGCCTGGGCGGGTTCGCCTACCAGCAGGGGCATGTTGTCCATGGGTTGCTGGGTGCTGCAGAACAGGCCTACTTTTCGCAGCAACTCGGAGGGGGTGACCGGCTTGGTCATCAGGTCGAAATGGAAGCCTTCGGCGTCCGCGGCTTCGAGCAGCGCGGGAGTCGTGGCGTTGCCGGAGAACAGCAGGATTCCGGAGTCGGGGTAGATGTTATAGACCAGCTTGGCGAGATCAACGCCATTCATGCCCGGCATCACGACGTCGGCGACGATGAAGAGAGGGTGGTTGGCATCGATGATCTCGATGGCTTCTTCGCAGCTGTAGACGGCGGTGGCATCGTAGCCGGAGAGCTTGAAGATGGTGGCAAGCGTGTCCGCGATGACAGGTTCATCGTCTACGAAGAGGATTTTGTGCACGGTGAGAGCCCCGGGGTTCCGACGTGGTTGGTTGGACGTCGTTTGGCGACCTAAGGTTGTGCGTGGGAATCGGTTTGACGTGGAGCTGTTAACCGTTGGGTGGGCTGGCCCGTTGTAGGGGTGAACGCGACATTTAGAAATTCGGAGGTTGGCGATGAGAGGGATTTGGCGAGGTTTGGCCTGGGGGGTGAGGGGCGGGGTGGTTTGTGGGTGCCTGCTGATGAGTTGTGGCAAGACTCCGGCGCAGGCGGTGGGCGCTTCCGGGAAGGTTGCGGCTGCGCCACCTGCGGTGGCCTCCGTAGAGAGCGAGAGTGAGTCGGCGGCGACGCAGACGGCGCTGGTGAAGCTCGTGAAGCTGAGCCCGGTGCTGCAGGAGGTGGTGGAGCGGGATCCTTCGCTGTTGGGAGATGCGGCGTATGTGGGCCGGGTGAATCCGGCGCTGGAGACGTTTTTGACCGGGCATCCGGAGGTTGTGCGCAACCCGGATTTTTACCTCTTCACGGAGTTCAACGTAGGAGACCGCCGGCATCGGGAGGTGTTGCAGAAGCGTGGGCTGGGCGAACGGCCCCGGGAGGTCGTGAGCCCTGAGCTGGAATTTTTTGGGCACGATGTGATTCCGTTCCTGGTGTTTGTCTGCTTTATGGTGGCGGTGATCTGGATGGTGCATGTGTTCCTGCAGAACCGGCGGTGGACACGGATGTCCCGGCTGCAGACCGAGGCGCATGGCAAGCTGATGGACCGGTTTGGCAACAACCAGGAGGTGTTGGCCTATATGCAGAGCGAGGCGGGCAGGCGGTTCCTGGAGGCGGCGCCGATTTCGATCGAGGCCGAAACCGGGCAGCGGCTGCCGAATGTGCTGTCGCGGGTGTTGATGTCGTTCCAGGTGGGTGCGGTGCTGGGGCTGCTGGGCGCGGGGTTGCTGGCGGTGAAAAATATGACCGGGGACGGGGCGACGGCGATGCTGGTGTTGGGGATTGTGTTCTTTATGCCGGGGATAGGCTTTGTGGTTTCGGCCGGGGTTACGTGGCTGGCGGCGATGAGGTTGGGCTTGCTGCCGGGGAAGGGGCATACTGGAGCGGCGGAGTGACGCGGGATCGAGGCGTGACACGGAATCGATATGACCTGGTTGAATGCCATCTCGGGGATACGCGCGGCGGGCGCGGGCGATACGCAAGCTGCAAAAGCTCTGCGGGCGGCCTGTGAGCTGCCCATGGATAGCGAGGCGTTTGCGGGGTTCTATGAGCGGTCGGCGCGTGGGGTCTGGGCTTATCTGGCGCGGGTTTCGGGGGATGCGGCGCTGGCGGACGACCTGATGCAGGAGGCCTTTGTGCGTTTCCTGGTGGCGGGCGCTCCGGAGGAGGGTGAGGTCGCCTGCCGGAGGTATCTGTTTCGGATTGCCACGAACCTGCTGCGCGACCATTGGCGGGGGACGAAGGCCTCGTCGATGGAGGGAATGGCGGAGGAGCTGTTTGTCGCGGTGGATGTTTCCGGGGGTGTGGAGGCGCGGATGGTACTGGGGCCGGCGCTGGCGCGGCTGAAGCCGAGGGAGCGGGAGATTCTGTGGCTGGCTCATGCGGAGGGCTATTCGCACAAGGAGATTGCGGAGATTGTCGGGGTGGGGTCGCCGAGCTTGCGGCTGATGCTATTTCGCGCTCGGCGGAAGATGGCGGAGATGTTGCGATGACGATGCGAGTGTGTGAGCGCGAGTCGGAGGTTTTGGCGGCGGTGCGCGGCGGCATGTGGCCGACGGGGTGCGCGGAGGAGCTTCGCGTCCATGTGGGCGGGTGTGCAAAGTGTGGGGAATTGGCGGTGGTCGGGGCAGCGTTCCAGGCGGAGCGGGCGGCTGCGGTGATGGAGGCTCGTGTGGGGTCGGCTGGGGTGGTTTGGTGGCGAGCGCAGGTGCGGCGGCGGCAGGCAGCGATGGAGGCTGTGGCGCGCCCGATGTGGGGGGCGCAGATGTTTGCCCTGGCGGTGGCGCTGGTGATGCTCGTGGTCGCTGGGGTGGTTTGGGTTCCGGGGTTGCAGTGGGATGCGGTGTGGGCGATGGTGTCGGGGAGCGCTGTTTTGTTGTGCGTGGCGGCGGGAGTGGTGGTGATGGTGGGGGTGGTGGGATTGTCGCTCGCGCTGGGGCGGGAAGATCGCGGATGAACGGCTGTTGCTGTTTATTGGCTGAATCGGTGGGGCTGGTAGAGTGCAACGCGCGCGTCCACTCGTCTTCGTGAAGCCCGGAATGCACCACGGCATGCACAGCGCCCCAAATTGCTCGTCGACGGCGTCGGCAGTACGATTTCGTCATGCGACCTCTTCGCTATTCCATCAACGTGACCCTGGACGGCTGCTGCGACCATCGCGAAGGCATTCCCGACGAAGATCTGCACCGCAACGCAACGGCCAACATCGCCCATGCCGATGCCCTGATTCTGGGCCGCGTGACGTACGAGATGATGGAGGCAGCGTGGCGGCCGCCTGCTGAAGCGGTTGCGAGGCCTGCCTGGATGGAGCCGTTTGCGCGGACGATGGATGCGGCGAAGAAGTATGTGGTGTCGAGCACACTGGAGCGCGTGGATTGGAACGCGGAGTTGCTGCGTAGGGGTCTGGGAACGGCCATTGAAGCCCTCAAGCGGGAGCCGGGAAATGGGCTCTTTGTGGGCGGTGTGAAGCTTCCGCTGGCGCTGGCAGAGATGGGATTGATCGATGAGTACGAGTTGGTGGTGCATCCCAGGATCGCGGGCCACGGTCCGACGTTGTTTGCCGGGCTGTCGAAGCGCATTGACCTGAGGCTGGTGAGCCGGGTGGAGTTCAGCTCGGGCGCGGTGGCGATGCGGTACGAACTGAAACGGTAGAGCGCGCGCCGGCGCGGGATTCAGAAGCGACAGTGGCGATAGAGCAGGATCGCGGCGGCGGCGAGGAAGAGGATCAAAAGGACGAGCGCTGCCAGGTCGGCGAAGGCTGAGTATTTTCGCGCGGGTTGGTAGTGGGGATTCAGGCGGCGGCGGGTGAAGGTGAGGAGAAACGAGCCGCGCTCGGCAGTGGGCTCATTGGGGTCTGTGGGCTTCATGGGGTGGTGTGGTGGTAGCGAGAGATGGCTAAGGCGAGGATCGTGAGGCAGAGGATGGCGAGGCCAAGGACTTTGAGAAGGCGTCCTGAGGTCCTGCTGTCGGCGTCGTCCTGTCGGCGGGCGAGGGCTTCTTCGTGATCGAGCTGGTGGAGGGTCTGCCGGGCGGCCTGGAGGATTTGTTCTCTGGGCGGCTGGGCGACTGGCACGGTGTCGTGATCGATGCGCATCGTCCCATGATCAGGGTGGCGGCGGTAAAGATGCCGTAAGGGAGGAGTTAGGAAGGCGTTAAGGTTTGCGGCGAGGCTGACAGCGGATTAGCGGATGAGGTAGGCTGCGGAGTTGCGTCTAACGGCGTTGGGAGTGGATTGATGAAGATTGTCGTAGCGGTAAAGCAGGTCCCGGAGCGGGATGGTGTGGTCCGAGTGGATGCGTCAGGCCGGGGAGTCGATGAGAGCGATGTGGCATGGACGATGAACGAGCCGGACGCCTATGCGCTGGAAGAGGCGCTGCAGTTGAAAGAGCGCGGCCTGGCTTCCGGAGATGCCGGCGGCGAGGTGGTGGTGGTGAGTGCGGGGCCGGAGCGGGTGGTGTCTACGCTGCGGGAGGCGCTGGCCAAGGGAGCCGACCGGGCGGTGCATGTGGTGGTGGAATCGCTGGAGGAGCGCGACACGTTGGATGTGGCGCGGCTGCTGGTGTCAGCGATTGAGGGCGAGAAGGCTGACCTGGTGCTGACCGGGTTGCAGTCGGATGACCTCGGAGCGGGGCAGACGGGGGTGGTCATGGCAGAGTTGATGGGGATTCCTCACGCGACGCTGGTGCTCGGGGTGGAGGCGGTTGATGGAGGGATCAAGGTCAAGCGCGAGTTGGAGGATGGTTGGTTTCAGCACGTGGAGATGAAGCTGCCGGCGCTGCTCACGGTGCAGAGTGGCGGAAACAAGCTGCGCTACGCGACGTTGATGGGGATCAAGCGGGCGAAGACGAAGGAGACGAAGGAGGCTTCGGGCGCGGCGGCGGGGGTAAGGAAGGATGAGGTGGTGAGGGTGGTGGCGCCGTCGCGGGCGAAGTCGATTGAAATGCTGACGGGAAGCGTGGATGAGATCGCGAAGAAGATCGCGGAGAAGATTGGGAAGTAGCGCGGCTGTAAGGGCAAGTGCGACTGCAGGTCTCTCCACTGCGCGTGACAAGAACAGGAGCGTCACGCTTCGGTCGAGATGACAGAGTTTGGGAATGGAAGGAAAGGCGCGATGAGTGGAGTTTTGGTTGTGATGGAGTTGGTTTCGGCTGGGTTTCATCGCATGAGCTTTGAGGCTCTGGCGGCG
>Ga0302310_10002833_pt1 | contig 13711 bp, 8 predicted proteins | sample III_Palsa_N1_2_FD_200451 | JGI IMG/M metagenome (GOLD analysis project Ga0302310, IMG submission 200451) | Peat permafrost microbial communities from Stordalen Mire near Abisko, Sweden - III_Palsa_N1_2 | ecosystem: Environmental > Terrestrial > Soil > Palsa > Peat permafrost | place: Sweden... | reverse complement strand
CAGCTTCGGAAACCATGTGAACTGCGCCACGGCGGTGGTATTGTTCTGCTGTCCAGTCAAATTCAGATTCACGCCGTTCACTGTCACCGGCGCCTTCCACCGTTCATGCTGCACCCACGCATTCAGCTCCACATCATGGCCGAGCCGTTTCACCACATTCACTTTAAAATCACTCTGCGTCACGCCACCAGGAATGAAGTCCTTCGGCGTCTGTTTGGTCAGGTACTCCAGCTGCACCCACTCATTGCCGGACAGGTGATAGGTCAGCCACGCCTGGCCACCCTTGGCCTCGCGACCCACCCAGTCTCCAAAGATGAATCCCTTGTTCGTGTACCCCTGCTTCTGAATCGTCTCGATATAGTTCCCCGATCCCTCCTGACAGATCAGCGTAGAGCAGTCTGTCGATACGCCTTCGACCCGCAGATCGAGCCTCGGCGCCATCGGGAAGTGGGAGAGATAAATGCCCGGCCGATACCCCGCACGGCGCGGTGCCGAGATCGGTGTCACGTCGTCATGCGTCTCCGAGTCGGTATAGAGCGTGACGTACTTGCGCAGGAAGGGCAGCCGGTAAGAAAAGTTGAAGGCGGTAAAGCGCGCGCCAGGATCGTCCCGTGAATACTTCTCGCCGGTAGTGGTATCGTTCGGATCGAAAAATCCCTTCAGAAACGTGTGCAGCGTAACCGGCTCATGTCCCTCTCCGCCAAAGATAATCGTTCGCTGAAATCCAAACTCGAAGTTCACTGTCGGACGGAACGAGAACATCTCGGAGTGAACCCACGGATTGTTCGGCGACGTGTGCCCCTTCAGGCTCCCGATAAAGAAGTCATACCGCAGTGGCCCAAGCACCTTATCGACCCACGGGATATACAGCGGCTCCACGCGGTTGATGCGGAACGAGTAGATGTTCTCCGCGTTATTGCTCCACGCCATCGCACCGCCCTGTGCGGGGCCAAGCCACGCGTCGCTCTTGCCGCCCGAGACCTCATGACCCAGCACATGCACCGATAGAGTCGCCTCCATCACACGAAACGGATTCTGAGCCTCGATCGGCCCTGCGGGAATCGTTGCCTGCGGCTCATTCGGTGGCGCATAAACAATTTGATCGATCAGCGATAGCTGCGTCGCCAGCGCATTCGAGTAGCCCGTCGCGGACGGAGCATGTTGATACTCTCCTCGCACATACAGCGAAAGCGGCCCCCATTCCTCAATCGTCGAAGCTCCCACCAAAGAGTTGAAGCCCGTCTGATACGGCCTGCCATAGTCGTTGTCGATCGTCTGTCCCAGGTGATAGCTGTCCCGCAGCACCGGCCCGCTGATTCCCATCAGCCGCGTATACGCGGACTCCAGTCCATACACCACTCCGCGCGGCCTGCTTCTGTCCGGAACCTCACTGCTCAGCTCCGTCAGCAGCTTTGCCAGAATCTCCTGGGCCTGTTCATCGTTGCTGTTGATGATGGCCTGTTGCGACTTCCAAAGCATGTTCAGAACGCTTCGCCGCGTCCACGGCCGCATCCCCAGAAACATGGTGTCGAGATAGCCCAGGCTATACAGCCGCGTCAGTTCCGGATACATCCAGTTATCCACGGGAATATAAACCGATCCCGAGAACCGGTCCGGGTACTGAACGTCAACCAGCGGCCCATACGGCATATAAGCCCTGTAAGGAGCTTCGGGCGTGGGCGTCGCCGGTGGAGCTACCGGCTTCTGCGGCGCAGGTTGTGGCTGAGGGATAGCCGGAAATCCCGTCTGATTCTGTGGCACATAGCCCGGCTGCTTCTCCATCGAATCACCGGTAGCCGCAGTCGGTGCGGGCAATGACTGGTCGGGGGGAGGAGGCGTCGGTGTCTGTGCCAGCACTGCCATTGTGCCAGGAGTCAGCACCGCAAAACAAATGAAAATTGCTGTCCGCACTCACACCTCGAAACTCAACTGCTGATCGCAAAAACCAACCACGTATCCAGTGTAAATGGGATGCAGAAAACAGACCCAGGGGCTTAAAAATCTGTCCTGCCGGACGGGCCTCCTGCGCGGAGCGCGGGCGTTCGCACGCCTTTTTAACCTGTCTTGGCGAACCAGGCAACATGGGTCCTCCCGTTGGTCGGAATCATGCATCCGCCGAGCAACGCGAGGCCCCATGCAGCTCATCCCCGCGTAACAAGACACACCCACCACGAAGTGGTCGCTCTCCGCGCAGGAGGCCCGTCCGGCAGGACAAGTCTCTCAGCTCTTCTTCTTCTTCGCCTTCAATCGCCCACGCAACGGCTCTCCGGCCCGATCCATCCATGCTTCACTGCAGACCTTCCGGCTCAGCAGAAACCCTCTCATCTGCACCAGAGGATCAACCGCCACGACTCCCCGTTTGCCTTCAGCCTGGCTCGCCACACACTCGATCAGCACCGCCCCGCCGTTCCCACGAGCCCGTCCAATCGACTCCTGCGCCACCCGGTACAGCGCCACCGCGTCCGCAGCATCCACCGGAATTCCCGGAACCCCGCAGGCCCGTGCCTTCGGACTCAGACCCTCCGCATCGCGTCTCTTCTTCGCTCCCGGCCCCGCAGGCAGAACCACGAAGATAACCGGCAGCTCAAACTTCGCAGCCAGCCCCAGCACCTCCCGCCATGTCCTGTTCGAAACCTCTCCCTGGCGAACATAAGCCACCATGATACCGGCCCGCTCCAGCATCCTGAACGACAACGCCGCGCCCAGCGCCATCCGCAGCCGATCGCCCGCATCTTCAATCCACGGCAGCTGCCGTCCCGCAATCCCGTTCCGCGCAGCGACTCCCAACTTCTTACTACGCGAATGAATCTCCGCCACATGCTGCAGCAGGGAACCGACCTTCGCACCGGCCAGCAGCCCCATCGCCACTCCAACCTGCGAATCGCTCACCAGGTCACCCGGCCCCAGCTCAATCGCCGTGCTCACCCGGCACGCCTCTTCGCCGCGCGTCGAATCCAGCCGCGCCCGCTCCTTTACCTTACGTTGCAGCATGGCGATATGCTCATCGAGCACCCTCATCTCAGCCATCGCCACAAACATCTGTTGCAGCTTCTTATTCGGTACCAGCGGATTCTCGTACGGCTCTGTCTTGCTCAAGCAAACCCCTCCATCAATCCCACATATCAAACAGTTGAGGGTTCCAAAAGGAACCCTCAATCATCCAGCCACACTGCACAAAAATTTAAGCTCTCGCAGGATCGACAGCCTCGACATCCAGCCCAAGCTCAACCATGGCCTTCTGCGCCGCCTTCGGTTTGAACTTCCCATCCCGCGCCAGCTTCGACAGCGTCGCTCCCACAATCGACTCCGCATTCACCTCGAAGTGCCGCCGCAGATGCTCCCGGTTATCGCTCCGTCCAAACCCATCCGTACCCAGCGCCACCATCCGCGACGGCAGCCACGGCGTCAGCAGGTCCGGCACCGACTTCATGTAATCGCTCGTCGCAATAATCGGTCCCTTCGCATCGGCCAGCGCCGTCACCAGATAAGGCACCTTCTCCTTCTCCGCCGGATGCAGCCGATTCCACCGCTCCACCGCCTGCGCATCCCGCCGCAGCTCGGTATAGCTGGTCACGCTCCACACATCCGTCTGCACGCTATACTTCGTCGCCAGAATCTCCTGCGCCCGCAGCACTTCGTTCAGAATCGGCCCGCTGCCAAACAGCTGCGCTACCGCCTCGCCACTCGCCGCCGGCTTCAGCTTATACATCCCGCGCAGAATCCCTTCCGCCGAACCCTCCGGCATCGCCGGCATCGCATAATCCTCGTTGTACATCGTGATGTAGTAGAAGCAATCCTCACCCTTCTCATACATCCTGCGAATGCCATCCTGCACCACTACCGCCAGCTCATACACAAACGCCGGGTCGTACGTGATACACGTCGGAATCGTGCTCGCCAGCACAACACTATGCCCATCCTGATGCTGCAGCCCTTCGCCGAGCATCGTCGTCCGCCCCGCAGTCCCGCCCATCAAAAATCCCTTGCCCCGCGAGTCCGCAAACGCCCACGCCATATCCCCGATGCGCTGAAATCCAAACATCGAGTAATACATATAGAAGGGAATCGTCGGCACCTTGTAGTTCACATACGCCGTACCCGCCGCCGTAAACGAAGCCATCGACCCCGCCTCGGTAATCCCCTCCTCAAGAATCTGCCCGTCCTTCTTCTCCGAGTAACGCAGCAGCATATCCGCATCATGCGGCGTGTACTTCTGTCCCTCCGGCGCGTAGATTCCCACCGCCTTCATCACCGACTCAAACCCAAACGTGCGACCCTCATCCGGAACGATCGGAATAATCAGCTTCCCAACCGCCTCGTTCTTCAACAGGCCATTCAGCATATTCACAAAGCCCATCGTCGTCGAAACAGCCCGTCCCTTCGACCCGCCCAGCCAGTCCTTATAAAACTCCAGCGTCGGAGCCGTAAAGTCCAGCTTCTTCACCTCACGCGACGGCAGATATCCACCCAGCTCCCTGCGCCGCTCCTGCATATAAACAATCTCCGGAGCATCCTGTTCCGGCCGATAAAACGCCCCATGCTTGGCCGCATCCTCCGGCACCGGAATATCGAACCGCTTCACAAACGCGACCAGTCCCTCATCCGTCAGCTTCTTCTCCGAGTGCGTCGCATTCCGCGCCTGCGCCGAAGCCAGCCCATGGCCCTTCACGGTCTTCGCCAGAATCACCGTCGGCCCGCCCTTATGCTCCATCGCCCGCTTATAAGCGTTATAAATCTTCGTCGCATCATGGCCGCCGCGATGCAGCTCCCCAAGCTGCTCATCGGTCATATCCTTCACCAGCTCCAGCAGCTCGGGATACTTCCCAAAGAAGTGCTCCCTCAGATACGCCCCGCCCTTGGCCTTGAACGTCTGATACTCGCCATCCACGCACTCTTCCATCCGGCGCAGCAGCAAGCCAGTATGGTCGCGCTCAAACAACGCATCCCAGTCTCCGCCCCAGATCACCTTGATGACGTTCCACCCCGCCCCGCGGAACACACCCTCCAGCTCATCGATAATCCGCTTATTCCCCCGCACCGGCCCATCCAGCCTTTGCAGATTGCAATTGACGACAAACACCAGGTTATCCAGCTTCTCCCGCGAAGCCACTCCAATTGCGCCGAGGGTATCGACCTCATCCGTCTCGCCATCGCCCACAAACGCCCACACCTTGCGTTCGGTCGCCTTAATCAGCCCACGGTTCTCCAGATACCGCATAAACCGCGCCTGATAAATCGCATTCAGCGGCCCAATCCCCATCGACACCGTCGGAAAATTCCAGAACTCCGGCATCAGCCACGGGTGCGGATACGAGCTCAGCCCCGGCGTCGCTCTCAGCTCATGCCGAAAGTTCGTCAGCCGATCATCGTCAAATCGCCCTTCCAGATAAGCCCGCGCATACACCCCCGGCGAAGCGTGTCCCTGAAAGTAAATAAAATCTCCCGGCTCCTCGCCATACTTCGCATGGAAGAAGTGGTTGAACCCAACCTCCAGCAGCGTCGCCAGCGACGAGTACGTCGAGATATGCCCACCAATCCCGGCGTCTTTCTTGTTCTGCCCATGCACCATCGCCATCGCGTTCCAGCGAATCAGAGCCTCTACTTTGCGCTCCAGCGCCCGGTCACCCGGATAAGCAACCTCATCATGCTTCGGAATAGTATTCCGGTAAGGAGTCGTCAGCTCGCTCGGCACCGGCACGCCAGCCTCGCGCGCACGCACCCGCAGCGCCGCCAGAACCTCAGCCCCATGCTCCCAGTCATTGGCAACAACTTCGTCAAACGCCTCAATCCACTCCGATACCTCTGCGCTAAAGTCCTGTTTGACAGCATCTTCCAGTTTCGTAGTCATAGGTCTTCTTCTAAACACTCCAGTCAGAGATATCGTTGCGAACCATCGGCAGCAGCACCGTTAGCCACGCTTATAACGATATAAGGCTTAAGCAAAAACGTCATCTCCAGGACGAACATCGCCCGCTGGAACCATCTCCCGAGCAACGCTCGGACCCATGCATCTCACCCACCCGGACCGGCACACCCACCACGAAGTGGTCGCCCGCCGCGCAGGCGGCCCGTCCGGCAGGACATCATCTTCCAAATCCTTTAAGTCGAATAATCCGCATTGATCCGCACATACTCCTCCGTCAGGTCGCAGGTCAGAAACCTGCACTCCGCCGCTCCCAGCCCCATATCCAGCGTAATCGTATACTCCCGCTCCATCATCGCGGCATGAGCCGCCGCCTTATCGAACGCCGCCGCCCGCACTCCCAGCTCAAACACCGGCAGCTCTCCAATCGTGATCGTCACCAGCGCCGGGTCGAACTCCACCCCGCTATACCCCGCCGCTGCCAGCAACCGTCCCCAGTTCGGGTCCGCGCTCGACCACGCCGTCTTGCAAAGCGGCGAGTGCGCAATCGCCTTCGCGACAATCTTCGCCTCCGCCTCCGTCCGCGCGCCCTTCACATACAGCGTCACCACATGCCCCACGCCCTCGCCGTCGCCCACAATCTGGTAAGCCAGCGATCCGCACACCAGCTTCAGCGCATTCGCAAACGACTCATGCACCCGCTCATTCAGCTTCACCCCGCTGGCCCCACTCGCCAGCAGCAGCACCGTATCGTTGGTCGAAGTATCTCCATCGATCGAGATCGAATTAAAACTCCGCTCCACCGCCGGCTCCAGCAGCCCGCGCAGCTCCGCGCTCTCCGCCGCCAGATCCGTAAACAGATAAACCAGCATCGTCGCATGAGGCGGTCCCACCGGCGCACCCAGCTGCGGATGAATCATCCCCGCACCCTTGGCCGCACCAAAGATCCTCACCTCCACCCCATCCACATCCACCACCGCTCGTGCGACCTTCATCTTCGTATCGGTCGTCATAATGGCTCTGGCAAACAGCTCCGCATGTTCCGCCGAACTGCCCAGCGCAGCTTCAACCGCCGGCAAAGCCGCAACCACCTTCTCCGCCGGAAACGGCACTCCGATAATCCCCGTCGAAGAAGGGAAGACCTCATCGAAGATGCACTGAAATCTCTCCGCCGCCGCCACGCACGTCTGCAGACACGCATCGATCCCCGGCTGCCCTGTAGCGCAGTTGGCATTGCCTGCATTCACCAGCACGGCCTTCACGCGACCGCCGGTGGTCTGCATATGCCTTCGCCCCACGATCACGGGCGCGGCCACCACCTGATTCTTCGTGTACATCGCGGCTGCATTCGCGGTCTTCGCGGCAACGGCAACGGCCACATCGAGATTTCCACTGGCCTTGATTCCGGCCTTCACCGCGCCCCACTGAAAGCCCTGTGGCAGCGCCAACTGATTAACACCCTGCTCGATATCCATGCATTTCACTTTATCAAGGCATGGTCCTGCCGGACGGGCCTCCTGCGCGGAGGGCGGCCGTTCACACGCCTTTTTAACTTGTCGAGCCAACCCAAACAGCATCGCTCCTCCCGCTGGTCGGAATCATGCATCCGCCGAGCAACGCGAGGCCCCCTGCAGATCATCCTGCCCCGACCGACACACCCACCACGAAGTGGTCGCCCTCCGCGCAGGAGGCCCGTCCGGCAGGACAGAATCCTTTATCCTGAAACCATGCTCCTAAAAGAACTCCGCACCGCCGTCCTCGAAGCCAACCTCGAACTCGTCAAGCGTGGCCTTGTCCTCTACACCTTCGGCAACGCCAGCGGCATCGACCGTGAGCAGGGCCTCATCGTCATCAAACCCTCCGGCGTCGACTACGACGAGCTCCGTCCCGAATACATGGTCGTCACCGATCTCCAGGGCAACATCGTCGACGGCAAGTTCAAACCCTCCTCCGACCTCGACACCCACACCCTCCTCTACCGCGAGTTCCTCACCATCGGCGCCGTCGTCCACACCCACTCCGAGTACGCCACCAGCTTCGCCCAGGCCGGCCTCGCCATCCCCGCCCTCGGCACCACCCACGCCGACTACTTCCACGGCCCCGTCCCCGTCACCGAGGTCCTCACCGACCAGGCCATCGAAGGCCGTTACGTCCACGAGACCGGCGTCGCCATCGTCGAGCGCTTCAAAGGCATCGACCCCCTCGCCATCCCGGCGGTCCTCGTCGCCGGCCACGCCCCCTTCTGCTGGGGCCGCAACCCCCACGACGCCGCCCACAACGCCGTCGTCCTCGAAGCCGTCGCCCGCATGGCCTACCGCACCCTCACCCTCCGCACGAGCTGCGAAGGCGTCTCCCAGGCCCTCCTGGACCGCCACTACTTCCGCAAGCACGGCTCCACCGCCACCTACGGCCAATCCAGCTAGCCTGCCCCTGCCCCAGCCATTGCCTCCAGGTAGACCCAGGACTTCAGCCCTGGGCTACCCGACGCAACCCGAAACGCGGCTTCATATTTTCAAAAAAAAATCTGAAAAATCTGGCACATTTTTCACTGTGAAAAAGTGACCATCAAAACACCACAAAAACACCATCAATTCACCACAAACTCACCACAAAAAACCACGATTTTGCACGCACTTTTCTGTAAAACCCCCTGTAAAAACGCACTTTTTCCCACAATCAGAAAAAAAAGCGATTAAAACTCAACCGGCAGCGTCCTCCGCTCCTCCGAACTCTCCCGCGCCATCTCCAGCAGCTTAATCACCCGATAGCCATCCTCCGGCTTCACCGCCAGCTCCGCCGTCCCGTTGATCGCGTCCCGAACATTCGCATAGTAGAGCCTGTAGTCGCCCAGCTCCGTCTTCACCGGCGTCCGGATCAGCGTCGCCGGATCAGCCGGATTCGGCGCCACCGTCAGCGTCCCCCAGTGTTCCGAAGCCTCCGCAAGCCACTCCCCCTCGCCCATCCGAGGCACCTTCGCTCCACCCACCAGCGCCGGCTCCTGCGGATCGAGCCCATACTTCTTAAAGCTCCCCTTCGTCCCATGCAGCAGAAACCTCGGCGCAGCATCGCAGGCCAGCATGCTCGACCGGCAGTGCGCCCGCAGCCTCGGATACTCCAGCGTGATGTCGAAAGCATCTTCAATATCAGTCATATCGCGATCCTTGCGAACACTGGCCGTAATCCCAACCGGCGGCCCAAACAGCGCCAGCACCTGATCGACCAGGTGCGGCCCCAGGTCAAACAGCAGCCCATTCGCCGGATCGGACGACTCCTTCCACGTATTCTCCCGCTGCAGCGGCCGAAACCGGTCGAAATGCGACTCAAACGTCACCAGCCGCCCCACGGCGTTCTTGTCGATCAACTCCTGCACCGTCAGAAAATCCCCGTCCCAGCGGCGATTATGAAACGGAGCCAGCACCACGCCCTTCTCCCACGCCAGCTGCCAAAGCTCTTTGGCCTGCACGCTGGTCGCAGCAAACGGCTTGTCGATCACGACGTGCTTACCCGCCTCGATCGCCTTGCGCGCCAGCTCGTAATGGGTCTCATTCGGCGTCCCCACCACCACAAGCTGCACCGCCTTATCCTGCAGCGCCTCCTCGAACGACCGCAAAATCCGCGCCTTCGGATACGCCTTCGCGGCCTCATCCCCCCTGCGCTGCACAATCGCCTCAAGCTTCAGTCCAGGAACCGCGCTCACAAACGGAGCATGAAAGACCCGTCCCGCCAGCCCAAACCCAATCACCGCAACGCCGATATCCGCCTTTACTTCACCCATCTCAAGCCCTCGCAATCTCTCTTAGTGCAGGATAAATCCGTCGATACAGCTTATATGCTTCCTGCATCACGCCAGCGTTTACAGGGGCAATCGTCTCCGCCACCCGCACCGTCGCCGCGCATGCAGCCTCTACGTCTTTCCACGCGCCAATCCCCGTTCCAGCCAGCAGGGCCGCACCAAATGCGCCACCCTCCTCGGCCTCCAGCAGCTCCACCGGATGCCCATACACATCCGCCTGAATCTGCCTCCAAAGCGGCCCACGCGCTCCGCCGCCGCCCAGCCGAATCGCCCTCACCGGCACCCCAAGCTCTTCAAACAAGGTGAACGTGTCCTTCAGACTAAAAGCCACTCCTTCAAGTACCGCTCGAACAAAGTGCGCTCGTGTATGTGACGCCGTAATCCCCACAAACGCAGCCCTCGCCAACGCATCCAGATGCGGCGTACGCTCTCCAAACAGATACGGCGCCCACATCAGCCCGTCGCATCCCGCGGGAGCCTCTGCAGCCAGCCCCATCAGCTCCTCGTAGCTGCTGCCCGGCGAAAAGGTATCGCGGAAGTAACGCAGACTCAGCCCCGCCCCGTTGGTCACCCCCATCACATGCCAGCGTCCCGGAGCCGCATGGCAGAAGGTATGCAGCCGTCCCAGCCTGTCCTTCGTCGGAGCATCGGTCGCGGCAAATACCACCCCACTGGTCCCAATGGTCGACGACACCGACCCCGGCGTCAGAATCCCCATCCCTACAGCCCCTGCACCCTGATCGCCCGCTCCTGCAGCAACCGGCGTCCCCGCAGCCAGCCCCGTAGCGCTGGCCCCGGCAGCACTGATGCGCGCACAAATCTCCGGTCCCTCAAAAAGCCGCGGCAGCCAGGACATCGGAATCCCCGCCGCTTCCGCCACCTCGGCCGACCAGCGCCGGTTGGCGACATCGAGCAGCAGCGTCCCGCTGGCCTCCTGCATATCCATGGCAAATTCGCCGGTCAGACGGTAGCGCACGTAGTCCTTCGGGCAAAGCACATGGGCGATTCTGGCGAAGATCTCCGGCTGATGTTCGCGCACCCAAAGCAGCTTGGTCAGCGTAAAGTTCGGCAGCGCCGGGTTGCAGGTCAGCTCGATCAGCCGCTCAAACCCGATCTTTTCCGTTAGCCAGTCGCACTGTGGCTGCGTTCTCTGGTCGCACCAGATCAGCGCCGGCCGCAGCACCTCGCCGTGCTCATCCAGCATGACGCAGCCATGCATCTGGCCGGTCAGCCCAACCGCCTCAATCGTGCTCACGGCCGAGCCGCTGGCCGCCATAGCTCCCGCGATAGCCTCCCGCGCCGCCCGCCACCAGTCATCCGGGTCCTGTTCGGCCCAGCCGATATGTTCCGAATGAACCGCCGCATGTTCACTCGCAAAGGAGGCGATCAGCCTGCCTTCACGGTCGATCAGTACGGCCCGCGTCCCACCTGTTCCCACGTCTACGCCCAAAAACATACAGTCACCCTCGTCCAGAATCTTTTCTGAGTGTATATAGAACATTTTTTTGAAGATTCCGCGCAACCTGATGCATCAGAAACTAGGCAGATGCCTTTCAGCGGATGCAACTTCCTCATTTTCCGCAATAAGTTATCTCAACTAAGCTAAAGAGATGCAGGTTACGATTGATCGTATGAGTAAAAGTAAAACAGCGCACCACGCACGGGGAATTTTCTGCGCTCTTGGCGTCTGCCTGCTGTTTGCTGCTGGTCAGGCCCGGATGCGTGCGCAGAATTTGGGCCCGGCGCTCCAAAGCCCCGCAAGCGGCCCCGGCACAGCTACAGGCAGCTCCGCTGTTGCGGGCGCCCAGCAAAACCTCTACACCGCCTCAGGGCAGAACGACGCGCAGCCGACGCAGGACTCCTTCAAGGGCAGCGTGGTTACCGGCAAGGCGACCGACGGCGTGCTCGATCTCCCGCTGGATGACGCTATCCAGCGCGGACTTCGTCAGAATCTTGGCCTGATCCTGCAGACCTCCACGCAGAAAAACTCGAACGGCCAGCGTCTTGAGGAGTTGCAGGCGCTTCTGCCTACCGTCACCGGCGCGGCCAGCGTTCAGGTCCAGCAGATCGATCTTGCCGCCTACGGACTGAAGTTTCCCGGTCTCGCGCCGGTCATCGGACCATTCCAGGTCGTCGACTTTCGCGCCTACCTCACCCAGAACCTGGTCAACGTCTCCGCGCTGCAAAATTACATCGCCGCGAAGCATAACTTCCAGAGCGCCCGCCTCACCGCAGAGGACGCGCGCGACCTCGTCGTCCTCACGGTCGGCAACGCCTATCTGCTCTGCATCGCGGATACCGCCCGCATCGAGGCCGTCACGGCTGAGCTGGCCACATCCAAAGTCTCACTCGATCAGGCGATCGCCGCGCACGACGCCGGCACCAGCCCCAAACTCGACGTGCTGCGCGCTCAGGTCGACTACCAGAACGAGCAGCAGAGCCTGATCTCCACGAAGAACAACTTTGAGAAAGACAAGCTGGCGCTCGCCCGTACCATCGGTCTGCCGCTCGACCAGGCCTTCCGCCTGACCGACCGTGCGCCGTATGTGGCTCTCAACCAGATGGATCCACAAACTGCGTTCGAGCAGGCGCTGAAGTCTCGCAAAGACCTGCAGGCATACGCCGAACAGCTCAAGGCCGCCCGCGCCGAGAAGACCTCTGCCTGGGCCTATCAGCTTCCCGTTGTGAGCTTCGCGGGAGACTACGGTGACATGGGAACCACCCCCGGTCACTCCCACGGCACCTACACGGCGACCGGCCAGGCCAGCGTGCCCGTTCTGCAGATCGCCAAGACCAAAGGGCAGGAGCAGGTTGCCGATGCTCAGTATGAGCAGACTGCGGCGAAGTTTGCCGACCAGGTCCAGCAGGTCAATCAGGATGTGCGCGACAGTCTGCTCGATATTCAGTCGGCGGCGCAGCTTGTGGAGTCGACGCACTCGAATGTAGAGCTGGCGAACGAGGCCCTCAGCGAGGCGCAACAGCGCTTCCATGCCGGCGTCTCGGACAATCTGCCGGTCTCGCAGGCGCAGTCGCAGACCGAGCAGGCCAACGATCAGTACATCAGCGCACTCTACCAGCACAATATCGCCAAACTCGCACTGGCCCGTGCTTTAGGCGTTGCCCAGACAAACTACAAAGACTATCTCGGAGGGAAGTAACTTGTCAGACGAAACGCAGAATAAAAATGAGGCCACACCAGAAGAGTCTCCTGAAAAAAATTCTCGGCGCAAGTTCGTCATCATCGCGGTCGTGATTCTTCTTGTTATTGGCGCGGGCCTCTTCTACTGGCGCTCGACCTATACCGAAGATACCGACGACGCGCAGGTCGATGGTGATCTCTACCAGGTAAGCTCGCGCGTTACCGGCCAGGTCATCAAGGTTTACATCGACGACAACCAGCAGGTACAGGCCGGCCAGGCGATCGCTGAAATCGACCCCAAAGACTATCAGGTGGCGCTCGAACAGGCCCAGGCGAACCTCGCCAATGCACAGGCTGCTGCGATTCAGGCAACGGTCAACGTGCCGATCACCAGCGTCAACGTGAACACCAGCGTCAGCACGACGAGCTCCGATGTGCAGGGTTCCTTAGCGGCTGTCGATCAGGCACGCAAGCAGGCGCAGGCGGCTGAGGCGCGCGTCGCCCAGGCCAAGGCCAATGCCGTGAAGTCGCATCTGGACGTGGAGCGCTACACGCCTCTCGTCGAGAAGGACGTGATCTCGAAGCAGCAGTTCGATGCCGCTGTCGCCGCCGATGCGGGTAACTCCGCAGCCGTGCTCGAAGCCGAAGCCACCGTGATCGCCCAGCAGGCGGCGGTGAACCAGGCCTTGCAGAAGCTCGCGCAGTCGCGTTCAACCGCCGCGGAGTCGTTCAAGACCGCCCCCGACCAGGTAAGGGTCCAGCAGGCAAAGGCGAACGCCGCTCTGGCCGACATCAAGCAGTCGCAGGCGAAGGTCGATCAGGCGATGCTCAATCTCAGCTATACCCACATCACGGCGCCCACCACCGGCATCGTCAACAAGAAGAATGTGCAGGTTGGCGCGAACCTCAGCATCGG
>Ga0302310_10002829_pt1 | contig 13715 bp, 23 predicted proteins | sample III_Palsa_N1_2_FD_200451 | JGI IMG/M metagenome (GOLD analysis project Ga0302310, IMG submission 200451) | Peat permafrost microbial communities from Stordalen Mire near Abisko, Sweden - III_Palsa_N1_2 | ecosystem: Environmental > Terrestrial > Soil > Palsa > Peat permafrost | place: Sweden... | reverse complement strand
CCATTGCCTGCGATGCTCTGCTGGCCGCGGCGTATCGATGAAGGATTCACGCTGGCGGAAGATTGGGATACCCAAAGTTTGATACGTTGCTCTGGCGCTTTCCGATCGGATTTCCGGACTTGCCGCAGGAGAACATCAGGCGCAAAAAAAGCCGGAACCTTCGCTTTCGCTTGGGTTACCGGCCTTCGTTGGATGCTTTGGAGCTTTAATTCGGTGGCGTCTATTGAATTGATCGCTGCAAGCCTTGCGCTGCAAAGGTTACGAGATAGGTCAATTCCAAGTTGCCCCCAAAGTTGCCCCCAGACGGTGTCGGATGCCATTGCATGCGTTCACGCTTTATCAGAGTCATTCGCGCACGCGCGCGCGTTTTGGGGGTGACAAAACTCGCTGGCGGTCAGATTGCAACGCGCTGCCTCCGAAGGTTCGCTGTCACCCCGCGGACCCAGGCCACATAAACCGTCTCGATGTGCTTCAGCCGCAACACACGCCACACCTGATCCAGCAACCCCGACGTTTTCGCCTCCGTTACACCCTCACTTTCGCACGCGTAACTCATACACCCTCAAAAGTGTCGGATAACACTGGAACTCCGCGGGCCGCCGTCACATTCGCAGGCGCACAAAGCGTTGCCTGGCAAGGAAGTTAAATGCTTGTACGGGTCGCAATGAAGGCGACATACTCCGCGCAACACCCCACATAAGGGGTCTACTAAGCGTTAGGCCTCAACCATGACAATTTCGCAACTTGATCCTTTATTGGCCCTTGCTGCGAGCATTGAGCGTCTTCCCGAGGCGTCTGATGTGGCATCCGAAATCAAGCGCATTGTTGGTCGGGCTGCAAGCTCCAGCATGGCTCAGAGCGCCTGCGAGCACATCATCAACATGTGCAATCCAAAAGCTTGGGGAGATCGCTACGTTTCCGGTATGGTCAACAATGAGTGGCATCAGTTTCTTAGCAAGTTGTCAGATACGGCTGCTCAGTGTGGGCAGGCAATTTTTGACGCCGAGCAACGCAATTGAGGCCTAACCAGTCATCCAAGCGGACGGCTCCGCCGCCGCTTAACTCCAGCGTTAGGCACCACAAGAAATGATTTCGCACGCCGAACTTGTCGAGTCCATTTTTGGTTGCTGGCCCGAATTTTCGGACGGCCGTATCGAGCTTTTCTCGTTCGAGCATCCTGGCATCATCTGCCTCAGAATCTTCTACATCGACTCCAATATCCAAAAGGCAGCTGTCGTCAGCCTTCGGTTCACTGGTGTTACCGACATAGATCTTTCTGGTGTTCTCACGGAGAACGTAATCGACGTTCTAAGCGTCTCTTCTGCGTCTCCTGCTATCGTTACAATCGAGGGCTGTTACGGTCTGTGTGGCACGTTCAAGTGCATTTCGGCAGAGGTCACGAGCGTGGTGCCTAACAGTTCGTTCAAGGCGGACGGCTTCGCCGCCGCTTAACTCCAGCGTTAGGCACAAGGAGCTTTTATGCTTACTGAGCGTAGCCCCACAGACTCGATCTTCTACGTTGGCAATGGCCCAAAAATTAAGCGAAGCGTTTCAGATGGGGATGCCGTCACGCTGCGATTAGATGATCAGCGCGTTCTCGTTAGAGATGTAACGCAGCTTTCCCCAGGTCTTTTTACCGGCACCATCTATGGCTTTGAGCCAAGTATGACCACAGAGCGTAAGGGCTTAAAGTTGGGTCAAAAACTTGAATTCAGTGAGTGCCACATCTTCGGCTGCACCGCGGCCTAACAAATCATTCAATCGGACGCGCGTACCGCGCGCCGCTTAACTCAGGCGTTAGCCTTCTTGGGGACATAGTCATGCCGTTCGAGCACTTCCCTCCGACCCTTGGAAAGGGCGAGTACCACTGCCCGTACTGCAACGTTTACGCGAAGCAGTTCTATGCACATCTAGCGACCCTGATGCAGGTCAGTTGGGTGAGTGAGATTGACTCGCACTCCAAGTTCAATGAGGCCATGTCAAAAGATTGGATTGTTACGAAATGCCAGCATTGCAGTCAGGTCGCTTTCTGGCATGGCAAGAACATGATCTACCCCAAGAAAAGCATCGCCGCACCACCAAACCAAGACCTCTCAGAGGCCATCCAAGCGGACTATAACGAGGCCGCAAGTGTTCTTGCAGATTCCCCAAGGGCAGCTGCGGCACTTTTAAGGTTAGCCCTACAAAAATTATGTGTTCAGCTCGGAGAAGAGGGCAAGAACATCAACGACGACATCAAAAGCCTAGTCAAGAAGGGTCTCAACCCGCTTGTACAGAAATCTCTCGACGCTCTTAGGATTACTGGCAACAACGCCGTACATCCAGGCGAACTCGATCTTTCGGAAGAACCTCATAGGGTTCTCAAGCTCTTTGAGCTAATCAACTTCATTGCAAATAAGATGATTACCGAGCCAAAAGAAATAGAGTCCTTCTACGACGGGCTGCCATCTGGGTCAATCGAAGCAGTAGATAAGCGAGATAAGACCTGATCTGAAGGCTAACAATTCGTTCAAGGCGGACGCCTCCGGCGCCGCTTAACTCCAGCGTTAGGCACCACGGGAAAGTTTATGGCTATTGATTTTTCTGCCCGCCATCCAGCTCTATGTATTGCGCATAGGGCCTTCTTCGTCGCGGCGTTCGTCAATTTCTTCGCCTTCGCTTTATTGGCCGCTCATCTCGGTGGTGATGCGTCAAGTGGAAAAGTCAGGGCCGGCCAGTATTTCTTAGGTTTCAAAGGTGGCTACACCGCAGTTTCAAAACAGGTATTCGAGTACAGTAAAGTACACGAGCTTTCTGTAGTGCTTACGCTACCAATAGCAATCCTTACGGGCTTTTTCTTCGGTCGGCCTAGGACGCCGGGTGGTGCCTAACATCTCGTTCAAGGCGGACGGCTTCGCCGCCGCTTAACTCCAGCGTTAGGCCTTATGACTGCACTAGATCTCTGGCAAAGTCTTCGCGCCGAGTTACCCGAACAGGTTCTCGGGTCGCACACCAATGCGAGCCAGTGACAGGCTCTGCACGCGATCTACTGGAGCTCTTAGATGACCGCCTTAGTGGCGCCTCGATCGCAAGCGAAAAGTGTGGTTACTATGGAAATCCATACGAGCAACTTTGCCTCGATTTTTCTAAGGTTGTAACGGCTGCTCGCACAATTTCCGGTCAAAAAGGCAGGCCAAGGTGGGAGCGGTCGGCCTAACCAATCATTCAAGCGGACGGCTCCGCCGCCGCTTAATTCCAGCGTTAGGCGTATCCAAGAATGAGTTTATTTGCCAAGCTCAGACAATCGGTTAACCGCGATGATGGCAAGTTCTATCAGGCCGGCAATAGGTCCTTGGGTGTAGTCGAGGCTGCTGGCTTACTGATCACCGTCAGTGCCATCGGCTTGTGGCAACTTCACGTTAAAGCCGGTGTGAGCGTCATTTGGGCTATCGCAGTGGGCATCATCGGTCTGCTTTTAACAATCATGGGCGGCGCTCGCAAAAATCGTGGTCCGCGCGCCTAACCAGTCATCCAAGCGGACGGCTCCGCCGCCGCTTAATTCCAGCGTTATGCGGCAAAACACATGAGAGGTACGCCATGGCTGGCCGTTGGGAAACTCATCGTGGTGACGAGTGGTGGTACAACGACTACTGGTGCAGGTTGGACGCTGGTTTTAACAGTTCGTATCCGGGGACGCTCTCTATCGACAAAGCCGAGTTTAAAGGTCAGCTCACCGAGAGCCGGCTTCACAATTTGCTTTGGTATACCCAACAGCAGTTCAAAGACAACGTGGTCGAGGTTTGTGCGCTGGGCGAGCTTGTCCCGGTTCTCCATGGGCTTCAAAGCGCTGGTCTACTAAAAACAAGGCAGCGAGACTCCACGTACTCCAAATGTATCCAAATCACGGACATCGTGGCACCACCTCAAAGTCCAGCTGTAGCGTCCGCACCCATAAGCAAAAAGTCTTGGTGGCGGTTCTGGTAGTGCCGCATAACAATTCGTTCAAGGCGGACGGCTACGCCGCCGCTTAACTCCAGCGTTAGGCATCACCACACATGAACCCACTTACGAAAACCGGCGCTGTATTTTTGCTTTCGCGAGCGCTGTCGATCTATCTTTTCGTTTGGGGCTGTATGGAGCTTTCCTACCTTCCGCAGCGACTTTATGAGCTGTCCTATATGCTCAAGTCATTCGGCTCTGTGGTCTTGGATCATTTGTCAGACTCGCAACAGTTCTCTTTGCGCTATCACCAAGCCGATCTATTTTTCTTACTTGTACGCGTGGCAATATTATTTGCAAGTTCCGTGGTTCTATATCGGTGCGGCCCTAAGATCTATAGGTTTTTTGCTGCGGGTAAAGATGCCTAACTACTCGTTCAAGGCGGACGGCTTCGCCGCCGCTTAACTCTAGCGTTAGGTGCCTTTGTGAATTCGTGGGATCGAAGAACAATCACCGAGACTGTCAAATCCGTGGCTGACCGGTATGGATCTCACGATCCACAACAATGTCAGAAGCTCCAGCTTGACTGCAGTATTGCTCCGTCAAGAGAAGTGTTCTTTGGGCTCTTCTCATTTTTCTTCGACCCTTCTTTGCAAGAGAACAAATTTGAGCGGCAGCAACTCGCCGGAAAAATTTTGTTCTCAGTTGCTCCACCGTCACCTCTTGCACTGGACGGATCTGTTTTTGCTGCGGCAACCATTTGGGATCCCGGCATCGAAGAGCTCCCGTGGTATTGGTGTAGTAACTTTGGCAAACAAGTCGTCATAGAATTTCTGTCTGACTTGGTTGACGATTGCGAAGATCCGAACTTAAAGAGCAATGTAGAGACAATGCTGCTTTTGGCTCATGGATACGGAAACGGCACCTAACCATTCGTTCAAGGCGGACGCCTCCGGCGCCGCTTAACTCCAGCGTTAGGTGTCTAGATGCGCAGCATAAATTACCTACTTGCAGTGCTCCTTGTCGCAGCCCTTGGTTACGCGACCTCCATCGGCCATACACTTTTAGGCGCCTATATCGATATCCATTTAACGCCGGCTCTTTCCCTTTCAGGCTTTGGCTTTCTTCTTCTCCCTGGCCTCGGGTCATCGTTAGTCACTGGGTTCCTACTTGCAGCCATCGCACGCTTGATTATTCCGCGTTTCGCTCTCATCGTCCCTCTGCTGGCCACCGTGCCTTGGATAGCGTTCCACATTTGGGCCTGGACTGTTTATGGCACCACAAGAACTTGGTGGGTGGTATTCAGCGACATCGCTTCACTCATAATTGCCACATCTCTTTTTGCGATACTGTTTAAGCGGTTTCGGCCCAGGCAGCCACCTAACAGTTCGTTCAAGGCGGACGGCTCCGCCGCCGCTTAACTCAAGCGTTAGACACCAGGAAGTGGAGAGGTTCGCATGATGCTTATTTTTCTTAGGAGCGCTGTAGTTTCCCTAGTGGCGACAGTGGCGATGTTGCTCGCGTTTCTCTTCTTTCTAGGGAGTTACACGTTCATTCCTACCGCCGCTGCGGCCAGTCTAAAAGCCGTCCCAGTCGCGCAACAGGCAGCATGGATCGCTGCAAACACAAAGGTCGTCAGCGGTGTGGGCTACGCAAGCTTTGTCGCAACTGACGCTGCAATGCGCTCAGCCGCAATTTCTGGTTCTATGTACGTATTCTTGTTCGGCTTGGCATGTGCGTTTGTCGGTGCTCTCGTTCAACGTCCCCGCGCAGGTGTCTAACATCTCGTCCAAGGCGGACGCCTCCGGCGCCGCTTAACTCAAGCGTTAGGCCGCATGAGCAAAGACCTCAGCAATGTGCATGTTCTTCTTGGTCAGCTCATAGACGGCTGGTGCGAGCGGCGTGCTCTCAATCTGCTTCGGGCCATCTTGTCGTGCTATCCGCTTACGAACGGTTTCACGGAGGATTGGGCGTTACTCGCAACGAGCTTAAAGACCATTCGTGTTCAATTCGCCAACGACCTTGTCACTGGCGAGCTAGACCAAGTTATCGAGCTTCAGCATCTTGCCGAGTCGGCTGCCTACCGGTGATCATGCTGCCTAACAACTCGTTCAAGGCGGCTCCGGCGCCGCTTAACTCCAGCGTTAGGCCTTCTATGAGCGTTCCTGATTCTCACTGGTATGAGCTTCGAAACTCGGTCGGCAGCCGCAATTTCAGCGTCGCACAAGCTCTCATTTCCAGCCACCCAGACATTCTCACTTCCTGCAATGGTATCGGCGAGACTGTGCTTCACTTCCTCGCCGTCGAGGATGACTTAGAAGGGGTTGCTTGGCTGCACGAAAGGGGTTCAGATTTAGACACACGGAATGAATTCGGTACACCAGTGTTGTTCGAGATTGCTCAACTTGGATACGAGAAGCTGTTTCAATGGTTCATAGAACACGGCGCTAATATTCGGGCCATTGATTCATCTAACCAAGGTATTGTTGAGTACCTTCAAGATTTTCAAGAGCATGAAAAAGTGGCCTTCGTGCGTCGGTGCGGGGCCTAACAACTCGTTCAAGGCGGACGGCTACGCCGCCGCTTAACTCCAGCGTTAGGCCTCTGATGAAAAAGCTGGCTTTACTTACGTTCTTGTCTGCGGCTTCTCTATCTGCATACGCCGGGTTCGCTCCGGGCGTAGTGAACCATAGGCCAGCTGGTCAGGAACGCACGAAGGGTAATGACATCCACAGCAAAGCCGTGTGCGAGCAACAGCACGGTCAATGGGTTGGGCAAAAGGGATACGAGTATTGCGTTCTCCCTTACACAGACGCAGGCAAGGTCTGCAAGAGCTCGAAAGATTGTACCGGTCATTGCATTGCGCCAGTTCCAAATAGCTCCCTGGAGCCAACCCCAATTCATGGCACTTGTCAGTTGAACGACGATCCAGACGACTGTGGTCGTCCGCATTACGAGAACGGCAAAGTCATATACTTTAACTGTGACTAGGCCTAACAACTCGTTCAAGGCGGCCGGCTTCGCCGCCGCTTAACTCCAGCGTTGCTCGCATCGGCCCACTTTCGCAGGTTCGCTGTCACCCTAGCCTTTCCCTCGGGGGTACGCGGGCCAGTGGAGCATCCGCCGTGCCACTTGCACCGCTTCTTGCCCGGCACACTCAGGGCTTCACAGGGTTGGCCGTCACGTCGGCGACGCGCCCCACAGATCACGCGGTTATCGCGCTGCATCTTCCACCTGCGTTTCGCTTGCCGTGCAGACAAGGCGGCTAAGTCCTTCGTGCGCGCGTGTAGTGGAGCGATAACTCGCATCTCCGGCATGTCACCTCCTAACCTTTCGCGTACGCGCTACGCGCGCGTAGCGGGTATTCATCAGGGCTTCCCTAACTTGATCGTGTGCGCGTCACGCGCGCGATGCGTTGGGAAACGGCCAGCTCAGCGCAGCAGGTCTGGAAACCTTCGCGCCACGAACAGGCAAAACGCGGCGTTGCGTTGTTCCTCGATAGCGGCAAGGTCATCCTGTAGGCGGTCAAAGGTTGCCCAGCGCATGCCCGCCGGTTTGCCGTGCGGTCGATCTTCGCCCGGTGCCAGCCGCTTTTCGATCTTGCGGGTTCGTCGCCACGTCCGTTGGATGGGATCTTCCGATTGCGATTGATAGCGCACGCGCAGGCAATGCCGGCAGCCCCAGATCATGCCTGCCATGCACACCACGGCGACGCGGTGGCTGCAACGTGAGCAGGTGAACCACGGTCGATGGCCGCCGTACTGGCATGCCGTGCGTTGCAGGTACAGCGTGACGCGCTGCGCCTCGCCCTTGTTGCCGCACCGATAGTCCAGGGTCACGGCGCCAGCGGAAATGGTAAAGCCCACGGTGGCGACTTTTTCCCCGTCCCGTAACCATGCCCATTCATAGGACAAGCCCGCCTTCAGCAAACCGCGCCGGTGCAAATCGCGCACGTCCAAACGGCGCAGCGATTCGATCCGGACGTTTTGCGCCGGTCGCCCAGCACCGAAACGCGAGCCGCCACGGCTCACGGTCGGCACTCCACAGAATACGAAATCATCAGGCTAAGTCCCCTTTTTCAATGGAAGTAGCAAACACTGCACACGCATGCCGCTGCATCGGATAGTGCATACCCTTGCCCGCGCCGCAGCTGCCCATGCCGGCCGCTGGATTGATCGTTTCCGGGGTGAAGTGTCGGCAGCCCTCACAGGTCACGGATGAACGCGGGATGTAGCCGCCAGCCTTACGCACGAAACACCACGGGCAACCCAGACCACGCGGCCAGCCGTCGACCATCGGCAGCACGGCGGCAACGCTGGGGTGTATCCAGACCGGGCCGCACTGTTCGCAGTGCATCGGCGCCCTGTCGCCAGCAGGTACGCGTCCAGCGCGACGGTCGGCAGTATCGGCCAGCATGGAAAGATGCACCGCAAGCTGGCGATCATCCAAGCCGATGCACGCGGCAACGTCCAGATCATGCAGCCGGTGAACGTGGTCGGGGTCGATCCACTCGGCAGCAGCCAGCGCCAGCAGGTGCACGCGTAGCGGTTTCAGGGCATCGGCAAGGGATGCCGGATCGGGTGCGACATTTTCAGAATGGCCGTCCGGGTCGCTGACAAAACTGACAAAAGGGCTTTCGTCGGTTTTGTCAGTGCGTCTCCCCGCCCTTTTTGAAATATCACCGCCGCGCCGTTCGGCCAGTCGGGCATGCCAGTTCATGCCGCCGCCCTCCACCCATACACCACGGATGGACGGCCGCCGGTCTGCTCCACGGACCCGACAAGGTGCCGATGCTCCAGCAGCAGCTCCAGCCCCTCGGCAATCGTGTCGCGGTCGCTCAGGCCAGCCCAGCAGCGCCGTTGCATATCGCGCAGGGTGAAGGTATCGCCCAGCTCGGCGCGTTTCTTCAGGATCAGATGCGCAGCACTCAGGCCGTTGTCCATCGCTGGCGCATAGATACGGCGCGCATGGCCTTCCAAGTAATCGCACCAGTCCAGCGCCGTGGCGAGCGTATCGGCGGCAATGTTGCCGCTGCCGCCGTCTGCCAAATGCAACACCAGCGCCAGCCGTCCGGCCAGTGCCCGATACTTGGACAGGTGCGATTCCATCCACGCCGGTTCCTCGCCAGCGCGCAGCCGGTGCATCAGAGCCGTTGTCCATTCGATCAGCAGGCTTTGCGCCTCATCATCGAAGCGCAGGAACGGCACGTCGATACCGTCCGCACGCTCGGCGCCTATGGCATCGGGATCAAGTGCGCGCAGCCGTTGAAACGTCGACCATGCCCGCGCTTCCGAAGATGGATCGGCGCGGCGGTCGCAATAGCTCCAGTTCGCCGGCAGGTCGGGATACACGGCCAGCTGAAACCGCTGAATCAGTCCATCGTCACTGAAGCCGCCACGAATCGCGCCGCGTACATATTCCGCCAACTTGCCCGGTTGCATGCCGCCCAGAATCGACACGGCGCAGGCTTCAATGCGGACGGTGCCTCGCCCGATTCGATCCACCGTAAATGCTCCGGTGCCGTTCCAGCACTCCAGCCAGAATGCGCGGTCACTTTCGCGGCCTTCACGATCAAGGTTCGCCAGCCAGCCGGCCAGCTCATCGCGGAATTGCACCAGACCGCGCGGGTTCGCGTTCAACAACTCGCCCAGCTTTTCCACCGTGGCATCGTTCACCACTATACGCGGCTCGCTCGGCGGTTCCTCATCGAACAGGGCGGCATCGGCGGCTGACTCAGCGGCAGACGTGTCGCCTTTCTTCAGTGCGGTTTGAATGGCCTTTTTCGCGTTCGCCCGGCTCGCATCGGCGATCAATGCGCGGCCGTCATGTTCGCGTTTCTCGACGTCATAGGCTTTGCGTTCCTCACCGGCCAGTCGTTCCAGCATCCGCCGCGCTGGCGTGAGTGCCGGACTTTTGCCGCTACTCGGTCGCCCGATGACACAGCCCCACAACATCGGCAGTTCGTGCCAGCGGTCATGCTGTTTCATGGCGATGCCAACACGGCGACCAATCGCACCCGCGAGCGCCACCATGGCCGGAACCGCTGTGAAGTCCAGCGGCACTTGCAGACCGTCGGCGGTATCCACGCACCACTCGCGCACCGATGCCGGCAACCATGCTGCATCGAACGCGGGCACGGTCGGCAATGGTGACGGCAGCGGCTCCGGCGCGGATGGTTCGGCTACCTCGCGCGCAGCCAGCCTAGCCAGCGCCAGCACGTCCGCTGCCGTGGCGTCCGGGTGCATTGCCAGCCAGTCCACCGCGTCGCCCTTGTCGGGCAAGCCCAGCGCCGCGACGTCGATAACCTCGACGCTGCAATCCAGCGTGCGCAGGATCGCCGCCACCTCGCCGGCATACTTGCTGCCCGATGCGTCGCGGTCAGGCCACAGCAGGCAATGTCGACCGCGCAGGGGGGTCCAATCGAAACCACCCGCACTGGTAGAACCTCCGGTCGTCGTTGCCGTCAGGCCCAGTGCTGCCAGCTTGTCGCCCTTCGGCTCGCCCTCGACGATCAGCACGGGGTCGGTTTCGATCAGCGGATAGCGTGGCCGGTACAACGTGCGTCCTGTCGCTGGCGCTGGCGGCTCGCCGATGATGAAACGAACTCCGCTGCGATACATGGGCCTTATCCACTTGTCACCATCCTCGCGCTTGCAGCGGATGCGGCAGAACGCAAGGTTGCCGTCCGGGTCGTGGTAGAAGTGCAAACCGTCGGGTTTGTATCCATCACGGACAGCACCAGCAGACAACCGTCGCGCGGCTTCCTTTGGCGTCTCGACCTTCAGCACGGCGTTCATCCGCCAACGCTCAACAGATTGAGCACCGCTGCCCGGAAGTCCAGGCCACGCAAGCGGACATGGAAGCCGACAAGATCACCGCCGCCGCAACCGGCAAAGCAACGCCAGCCGCCGCGCTCGTCCGTGATGCAAACAGACAGGCTTTTGTTGTGGTCGTCGTGGAACGGGCAGACGCCTTGCGCCCAGCCAGTGCTGTTCGGCTTGCCCAGCTTGACGACGTGCTCGCCGTAGTAGGCTGCAGGATCGGGTAGACGATCGCGCCAGTTGTGGGGGATGTGGACAGGCTTGGCACTGCCGTACAATTCGCGCAGATGATCTAGCGTTACCTTGCCGCCTCGACGTTCCCGCGTCGGGGCGGTGGTGTTTCTGGGGGCGGTCATTGCACACCCCCGGCCAGCGATTCGGCGAAGGCGATCACGTCGGCAGTGCGCCAGACAGTCACACCAGCACTCAGGCGAATGGGTTTCGGAGCCTTGCCGGATTTGCACCAGCTCCACCACGTTGCCGGTGATACAGGGATGATGCCCGGCTGTTTCGTGCGGCGGTTGTTCGCTATCTCAGCGACGCGCACATATTGCGAATTGGATGTTTCATGCTGCATAGACCATTCCGGGTGCTGTTGGAGTGGTCTGTATCGTTATGCACAGATCAATGCAGCGTAATCACTTGAAACTTAGATTTTCCGGGGATTTCGTGCACTGCGCGAACTTGGCGATTTTGGGGGAGTTTGTGCGGGGGGAGCCTTCACCGGGGCGATACGCGTGATGTCTCTGTCCGTAACTTCATGCCCCGTCAGCAACCTAGTCAGCTCGCCCACTAGGCGACGTTGCGGACTTCCAAAGTTGTCATGGAAAAACTCAGTCATTTTACGAATGAAGTAATCACGACACATGCGGTCACGGCTTCCCGCGTGATGTGCATATGGCTTTGTTTCTGCCCATGCTCTGGCAGATGTCTCAAGCGTTGTGAGGATGTTCCTCGCTCCATCTCGGAAAAACAGGTCATGCACAACCAAGCCTGCTTTCATCCGCCCCATCGCATCGCTTGCCCATATAGGGCCTTCCGTAGCGACTCCGTGGGTATGGGCCTCGTACGCACCGTGAAGCAAATCTCCCAGCGGACCACTGATTTCCGGCGGTGGCCGCCCTTTGTTTGCCAGATACATCAGTTCTCGGCTTAGCTGCTTAGCCATTTTTGCGATTTTCGCACCGCGCTCCTTTCGCTCTCCGGCAGGGATAAGTCTGTCAGGGCTTGGGCCCTTCAGCGCCATGTATGACGCCCACAAAAAGGGATGATAAGGAACGCTGCGCAAGTGATCGCGTTCATCAAGGTTAGAGTCATTCATTCGCGAATAGATGACACCCCAGACGTCTCCGCACCTTTCATCATCAATAATTTTTTTGAAAATCTCTGCCTCTGGTGCCGGTTGAGTGTCGCCACCGGAGGACTTGATCCATGCGAGATAGGCCGCGCTCTTTTGGTATTCAACCCACACCAAATCTGGAACCCACCTCGGTTGCTTTTCTTTCCGAGTCATCGGTCAGCTCGCCTTGCGCGTCATCGGTACGACGTTACTGCCGGCCTTCAACGTGTCCAGATAGTCCGCCCATCCAGCCATCATCTTGCGACGCTCTGACAGATGCGCCGTGCGGTTGTAAGCGCGGCCATTAGGGTCTTTCACTGCATGCGCCAGCTGGTGCTCGATGTAATCAGGACGAAAATGCAGCACTTCATCCAGCACCGTGCGGGCCATCGCCCGAAAGCCGTGACCGCTCATTTCATCGGTGGCGTAGCCCATGCGGCGCAATGCTGACAACACCGCGTTGTTGCTCATGGGGCGCTGCGGACTGCGCGCGCTGGGGAACACATAACGCCCTCGCCCGGTCAGTGCATACAGCTCGCGCAGGATCGCCACGGCTTGCGGTGCCAGCGGGACCAGGTGCGGCTCGCGCATCTTCATTTTCTCGGCGGGGATGTTCCATTGCGCACCATCCAGATCGAACTCCGCCCACTCGGCCTGCCGCAGTTCACCCGGTCGCACGAACACCAGTGGCGCCAGCCGCAAGGCGCATTTCGTCACCAGCGAACCGTTATAGGCATCCATCGCGCGCAGCAGTCCACCGATAGCATTCGGTTCGATGATGGATGCAAGGTGGGTCTGTTTGACTGGCGGCAGTGCGCCGCGCAGATCAGCCGCCGGGTTGCGTTCGGCGCGGCCAGTGGCGATGGCATAGCGCATCACCTGCCCACAGTTTTGCAACACGCGATGTGCGGACTCGACAGCGCCACGATCAACAATGCGGTTGACAGTCGCCAGCACTTCCTTTGCCGTAATGTCGGCAATCGGTCGGCTGCCCAGCCACGGAAAAACATCATTCTCCAATCGCAGCATGATCCGGCTGGCATGCAGCTCGACCCATGTTGCCGATTGCTTCGCGTGCCACTCGCGCGCGATCACTTCAAAGCTGTTCGCTGCGCGTTCCTCACCGGCAGCCTTCACAGCCTTGCGCTGTTCGCCCGGATCGACGCCAGCAGCCAGTAGCCTCCGGGCAGCGTCGCGCTTGTCGCGTGCATCAGCGAGGCTCGTATCCGGGTACGTGCCGAGAGACAGACGTTTCTCCTTGCCTCCGAATCGGTACTTCAATCGCCACCACTTGCCACCGGCTGGTGACAGCTCCAGATACAGGCCGCTGCCATCGAATAGGCGCTGGGTCTTGTCAGCTGGCTTGGCCTTGCGGATGGTGACGTCGGAAAGCGTCATGGGGGCAACCCTCGCGGGGATAAGTGCTGTTGCCCCCGATGTTGCCCCCAGTTGCCCCCGGATTGCAATGGACTGACTCGGACGGTATCAGACACAAAAAAGGCCGGAACCTTTGCTGTTGCTAGGGTTACCGGCCTTCGTTGGACTGCTTTGGAGCTTTAATTGGTGGAGGTGGCGGGAGTCGAACCCGCGTCCGAGAGTGTTTAATGCCCAGATCTACATGCTTAGCTCAACGTTCG
>Ga0302310_10002826_pt1 | contig 13717 bp, 10 predicted proteins | sample III_Palsa_N1_2_FD_200451 | JGI IMG/M metagenome (GOLD analysis project Ga0302310, IMG submission 200451) | Peat permafrost microbial communities from Stordalen Mire near Abisko, Sweden - III_Palsa_N1_2 | ecosystem: Environmental > Terrestrial > Soil > Palsa > Peat permafrost | place: Sweden... | reverse complement strand
CTGGCGACCGTTTCGAAGGTGGCGCCCGAATGCGAGATGGTCAGCGTGGCGACGCTCGCGTCGCACAGCGACGCACTCACCGCCTGGATATGCGGATCGACTGCGACACGCGCATCGAGACCGATGCGCAGCAGCCGGTAATGCGCATCCTCGGCGATCGGCGCCGAACTGCCGACGCCATAGATTTCGATGCGCTTCGCACTGCGAATCGCCATGACGGCCTGCTCGAGCGCGCGCACGTCGAGCGTCGCCTCGGTCTCACGCAGCGCCTGGACGTTCGAGCTGAAGATCTTCGCGACTACGGCCGCCGTGCTATCGCCGCGCGCCACATCCTCGTGAATCAGCTGGACCGGCTGCACGATCTCCTGCGCGAGCACGATCTTTAACTGCAGGAAACCCTTCGCGCCGAGCGTCTTGCAGAAGCCGACCACACTGCCTTCGCTCGCGCCGACGCGCTCGGCCACTTCGCTCACCGACATATGCACGACTTCGTGCGGATATTCGCGGATGAAATCCGCGATGCGCCGGCTTGCTGCGCCATAGGTCGGATAAAGCTGTTCAATGCGCGACAGGATGGCCGACACGGTGATCGCGTCGGCCCGCGCTGCTGGGTTGTTTGCCACACGGTTTCCTTGCAGGGGGCGTCAATAGTGCAAGTATGCCCCCGACAATACAACGGATCACTTCGGGCGGTAACCGTCGTTCAACGTGCCGACAAACGCGATGATGTCCTGGATGTCCTGATCCGTCATCGCAGGCTTGTCGGTCGGCTTGACGTCGAACGGCGCGTCGGCAAAGTCGACGTTGGGCTGGTATTGCTTGGGCACATCGTCGAACACGATCACCTTGCCTGACGCATCGTGAGAGTAGATCTTCTCGGGATTCGTATTGCGCAGGTTGTAGAAGTCCATCACGTGTTTCAGATCGTGATAGACGCCGTTGTGAAAGTAGATGTGGCGTGCCGCGCTATTGCGCAGCGTCGGCGTGAGGAACATCGAGCAATACTGCGTCTGTTGCACCAGATCCTTGCGGATCGGGCCGCACAAGCCGATGTCGTAAGCCTTCGGGTCGCGGTTCTGCGCGAGCTCGGGGTTGCGCGGCACGGCGAGCGCTTCGTATTGCGTATCGGTGAAAAGCGGCGGCAGGTTGTCCGCGGTCGGCGCGCTCAGATGGCAGCCGGCGCAGTTGGCCTTCTTCGAATCGTTGAAAAGGTGCAGGCCTCGCAGTTCCGTTTGCGTGAGGCGCGCCTTGCCTTGCAACCAGTAGTCGTACTTGCTGGTGAACGCGTGGAATGATGGCTCCTCGTACTGGTAGCGGCCCACTGCGAACATGGCCTCCGCCGTGAAGCGCTGCGGATCCTTGAGGATCTGCGGACCAAAAAGCTTCTCGAACGTTTTGACGTAAGGGGCCTTGGCAAGTTTGGCGGCCACGTCTTCTACGTTTGTATTGGCCATTTCATTCGGATCGAGTAGCGGTCCGATGGCCTGTTTTTGCAGCGTATCGGCACGGCCATCCCAGAACAGGCCACCTTGCGGCACCATCGCTGGGGCAACGGGAGCGAGGCCCGCGACCTTGTCGGCGCGCTGCGTGCCCTTCGCGGCAGAGGCGAGCGCAGCGAAATCGGGCGGAGCCTCCGCGTCCGCTGCGTCAGGCCCGATGCTGAAAACCGCCTGACGGTAGAGGTAAGCGAGCGAAGGCGGCGGACGGTAGCCTGGGCGGTCCAGATGGGGGCCGCCCAGTTGCACGGACAGATCGTTTGGCGGTCCGTACGAATGTGCCGGACTGTGGCACGAGGCGCACGACTGCTTGCCCGATGCGGACAACGACGCGTCGTAGAAAATCTGCTGGCCTAGTTGGGCGACAGCGCTCAAGGGAGCGGTCGGCGGCAAGACCAGTTGCACGGGATGCGGGTTCGCACCGGTGATATCTGCGACATATTCACCCACGGCGTCGGGCATCTGCTCAGGATAGGCCAATGCATAGCCGACCAGGCCCGCGACGGCGAGCAGCACGACCGCACATCCGGCCAGCAGCGGCCCGCGGCCGCGTGGTTTACTTTGTCCCGGTGGCTTGGGAGCAATTGTTGATCCGGCTGATGGCGAAGTGGACTGTGGACTCGTAGACATGTGAATGTGGTGAGAAACGCAGAGGTATCAAAAAACGCATAGGGCCCGGCCGAAGCCGGGCCTCTCCAAAAACACTCGTCCCGGCAGCGTGAGCTACCGGGACGTGAACCGACGATGAAGCGTGTCGGCCTATACCGCTCAGACTGCCGGTGCTACCGAGGAAGCTGCCGCCGGCGGCGTAGCGACCTTCGTACCCAGGTTCTGGTCGAGGAAGAGCGTCGGATTCGGCGTCGTCGTCGAGAAGTTGAACAGGGTCATGATGCTGCCTGCGTTGGCGTCGTTCGAACCCTGGCCGAGACGCGTACCGCTCAACCAGTTGTCTTCGATGAAGCGCACCACCGATGCCTGCGTGATCAGCGTGTGGTCAACGTAGTTCGGCTTCGCATACGGCGAGATCACGAGCAACGGAATGCGCGTACCCGGGCCGCAGCGGCCGTTGACCGCACCACCGTTGATGCCCACGCCCTGCACGGCGCCCGTCGCGTTACACACACCGGCACTGACGATCTGGTCGGCACCCGTCACGCTACGTTCGTTGTCCGAGCTATTACCGGCGCTTTCCACCGTGGTGCTGTCGAACGACGAGGTCGTCGGCGCTGCGAACTGGTGGTCGTACCAACCGTCCGAATCGTCATAGGTGACGATGACTGCGGTGCTCTTCCAGTCCGGCTGCTGTTCAAGGAAGTTCACCACGCTGGTCACGAACGCTTGCTCGTCGAGCGGATCGGAGTTACCCGGGTGCGCGTCGGCAACCGAAGGCGCCTTAAGGAAGCTGACCGACGGATAGTTGCCTGCGTCCACGGCAGCAAAGAAGTCGTCCACGTCGTACTGGTGGTGCACCGGTGTTGCCGTGCTATCCAGCGGATCGGTGTGGCCGATCACCGCTACCGAACTCGGGCGGGTGTGTGCCAGGTTCTGTGTGCTCGCGTAGTACTGGAACCACGCATGATGCTGAACGTAATCGGCTTCGTTCTGACCCAGCACGCTCGTGAAGGTCGAGCGGGCGCAACCGGTCGTACCGTTCGGGTTGACCGTGGTCAGGTTGAACCCGCCCATGAAGCCGCCCCACGTGACGTTGGCCGAATTGAGCAGATCCCCAATGTTCTTCGAGGTCATCGATGCCGTCGCCGTCGAGGCCGAATCGGCCTTGACCGTACAGGCGTCGCCCGTCGGATCCAGGTCGCCGATCAGCGTCCAGCCGCCCTGCAGGTCAAAGACCACATTGGACGACGGACTGGCCGTCGAGCTGGCCGCTACCACTGCGCCGTTTTTCGTGACCACGGCGCCATTGTGCTGGCCCGAGACCACGGCGATCGCGCCCGGCGTCGACGGACCATACGTGTCCGTATACATGTTGTCGCTCATCGCGAAGTTCTGCGCATAGTTCCACAGAGCCGTCACGGTGTTGCCGTCGTAGTAGCCCATCACGAGGCCCAGCGTGCCGAATTCGCCAGTCGAACCCGTCGCGTTGTTACCCGTGTTGAGCGGGTACAGGTCCATTTTGCCGCCGTCGGCAGCGAGCTGTTCCGCCGCATAGCCGTGGTTCTGGCCTTCCGTGCCGGCCTGGGTACGGTCGAGGCGGAACGGATTGATGTTGGTGCCGGCCGGGTTCGCGGTGTTGGAGACCGTCGGATTCGAGGTGAGCAACGCTGTCGTCAGACCGTTGACTGTCGGTGTGCCCGCTGCCGCGGCGAACGTCGGTTCGCCCGAGGGGTTCGTTGCGCTCGGGTAGGTGCCGAAGTAGTGGTCGAAGGATTCGTTCTCACCGAAGATCACGACGACGTGCTTGATCGGCGTCGCGGTAGTCAGTGCATCCTCTGCAGACGGCGCGGGCGTGTTGTGGCTGCTGCTGCCGCAAGCTGCCAGCGTCAGCATCGTCACCGCCAACGAAATCGGCAACAGGGGTTTTCTACGTAACATATGGGGCGCTCCGGATATTCTGCGACGGATCCATCGTTAGGGGATAGGAAGCCGCTTTGTTAAAGGAGTACAGCGTGTTGTCAGCTCGATTACGCCGACGCATTGGAGCATTCGAATATGAAGGTTTTATAAACGCACTGAAAGATACGTACCCGAAGCTGGCGATTGACTGGAATCGTAGGTAACCGGAAGATTATCGAAAGCATTTTGTATACTTCCGGTTGCGCGAACCGGCTGCGCCTTGGCTTCGCCCGCGCCCACGCACAACCCGCGCGCATTCGCCAAAGGCAATCAGACATTGCTCGTTGGCCCCGCTCTTTTCAGGCGCGTTTTGGCGCGGTTTATTGCGAAATTGTGATCGACAGACCCGGATTAATCGAAGACAGTATTTCGTCAATTCAATGAATCACCGGCGCTGACCGGTCAACGAACGCGCCACGGCGCGACATGGCAGACCGCAGATGAACAACGATCGCTTTCCGGTATCAGTTAAAGGCGTGGCATTCAGCGCGCGAGGCCAGGTCATCCTGTTGCTGAACGAACGGCAGGAGTGGGAGCTGCCCGGCGGCCGCCTCGAAGTGGGCGAAAGTCCCGAGCAGGCCCTGGTCCGGGAGTTCGAAGAAGAACTGGCGGCAACCATCACGCCCTGCGGGATTCTCGATAGCTACCTGTTCGAAGTCATCCCGGGGCGCTTTGTATTTATCGTGACGTATGGATGCCGGATCGAAGGCAAGTTCTCGCCTTCGATCAGCGAAGAGCATTTGCAGGTGGGGACATTCGACGTAGACCGATTGCCGGAGCCACTTCCCTCAGGCTACCGCCGCTCGATTCTTGCGCGGCACGCGCAACTCTAGTTTCAGATCACATCAACCGGCGCGCGCCACGTTTGCGGACTGCTCCATGACAGTCGTTTCAGATGAGCATGACCCGGGTTCGCCGCACGATGTTTGAACGCATCCCCGATCGCACCACGCGGCGACACTGTCCGGCCGCCGGCATTGAGCCGTCTGACGATTTCGGCAAGCGTGCCGTCGGCCTGCCACTCGTCAAAGCGGCGCACGCAGGTCGGGCGCGACGGATACCGGCCGGGCAGCCTCGACCAGCCATGCCCGGTCGAAAGCCCCCACAGCACTGCATTGACCACCGTGCGTGGCTCCACTCGCCGTCTTCCTGAGCGCTCGGGCGGCACCGCTTCGTTGGAGAATAGTCCATCAAGCAGGGCCCATTCGCTGTCGGTCAATTCCTCAAACTGGATCATGTCTTTTACTCCAGCCAGACGCCGTCGAACCGGTGACTTCCGAGCGGCGAAAATACGAGTCCCCTTACGCGCTTCGACGCAGGCAACGACACGATCGAATGCGCGATCGGCGTATAAGGCACCTGCTGCTTGAAGATTACCTGGGCCTGCTCATAAAGCGTCGTACGCACGGAGGTATCTGAGCTCGAGCGTGCCTTGACGATCAAGGCGTCGAAAGTGGGATCGCACCACTTCGACACGTTGCTGCCGTGCACGGCGTCGCAGCCGAGCAAGGTGCCGAGCCAGTTGTCAGGGTCGCCATTGTCGCCCGACCAGCCGTAGAGGATTGCGTCGTGCTCACCACCCTGCTTCGCGCGGCGATTGTATTCGCCCCATTCGTAGCTGACGATTCTGGCGCGCACGCCGATGTTCGCCCAGTCCTGCTGGATAAGTTGCGCCATCAACTGCGCATTCGGGTTGTAGGGACGCTGCACCGGCATGGCCCACAGCGAGATGTCGAATCCGTTCGGGAAGCCCGCCTGCGCGAGCAGTGCCTTCGCCTTCGAGGGATCGTACGGTGCGTCCTTTAACTGGTTGTTGTACGACCACTGGGACGGCGGCATTGGATTGGTCGCGGTGGTCGCGTTGCCAGCAAAAACGGCCTTGATAATGGCGGGTTTATCGATCGCCATGTCAAGGGCGCGCCGCACTTCGACGCGGTCAAGCGGTGTGTGCTGCGTGTTGTACGCAACAAAACCTACATTGAAGCCCACACCTGTGATCAAGGTCAGGTCGGGATTGCGTTTGATCACGTCCAGATCCGCGGGACGCGGGTACGCCGACACCTGGCATTCGCCGCTCGCGAGCTTCTGAACGCGCACACCCGGATCAGGCGTAATGGCAAAGATCAGATGCGCGAGCTTCACATCACCGGGGCGCCAATAGTCGGGATTGGCGTCGTAACGGATCAGGGCATCCTTCTGATAGGAACGGAACACGAACGGACCAGTGCCGACCGGCAACTGATTAATGTCGGCCTCACGATGCGCCGCGCTCAGTTGTGCTGCATATTGCGCAGACAGGATCGATGCGAAGCTCATCGCCACATTGCGCACGAAGATCACGTCCGGCTGCTTCAGTTGGAAGCGCACTGTGTAGTCGTCCACTTTGTCGATCCGCTCGAGGTTCTTGTCGAAGCCCAGATCGCTGAAATACGGGAAACTCGTCGGATAGGCCCGTCGAAACGGATCGTCGGGATTGAGCATGCGGTTGAATGTGAACAGCACGTCGTCCGCGTCGAAATCGCGGGTGGGCTTGAACCACGCAGTCGTATGAAACTTCACGCCATGCCGCAGATGAAACGTGTAGGTGCGTTGATCCTCCGACACGTCCCAGCTCGTCGCGAGCGAGGGCTCGAGGTCGAGGGTGCCGCGGCGAAATTCGACCAGTTCGTTGTACACAGCGTTGCTGCTGGCGTCGAAATCGGTACCGGTTGTGTGCTGGCCTGGGTCGAACCCGGCTGGGCTGCCCTCAGTGCAAAACACGAGGGTCTTGCTGCCGGCTGCATCCACCGGCGCGGAAATCGACAGTGTCGTCACCAACACCAACAGGCTGAAGGACGCGATGGACAGCGGCACGGACGCGAGTGCAATGCGCCGCAACGCAAGCGCTGATTGTTTCAAGGAACGGTTGATCATCGATAGGTTGAGTAGAAAACGCTACAGGTACTTCTCGAACAGATATCCCGGCGGCTGGTCCTCACCGAAGTCGTGTGCGGACAGCAAGGTATAGCCGTTGGTCTGGTACAACGCGATGGCCTCGGGCTGACGGGGTCCGGTGCTGAGGAACACGCGTGTATAACCCTGACGAACCGCGTGCGCCTCCAGTTCCGCCAGAATGCGGCGTGCAAGACCCTGACGCCGATGGTTGCGGCTCGCCCAGATGCGTTTGAACTCCGTGGTGCCAGGCTCGGCATGGCGCATGAACGCGCCGCCCGCTATGGCCTGCCCGTCTCGCAGCAGAAGCACGAACGCGCCATGCGGCGGCGCGAAAGCCTCCACGGGATAGCGCTGCATCTCTCTCGCGATCTCGTCGGTATCGATCAGGCCTGCGTAACGACTGCTGTATTCGTAGGCGAGCTCTTCGAAAAGAGGACGCGCCAACGGATCGTTTACCGAAACATAAACGAGGCGATCGTCAGGCGCGGTGTGAATCTGTGGTGAAGCAGTGGAAACGGATGTGGCTTGGACTTGTGTCATAAGGTCAATCATTCGATACGGCAATATGCGCGGCGGCTGCTACGCCGCGACGGGTTCACGTGCGGCTTCCGGCCGCCAACCCAGTTCGGGTGCGATACGTGTGACGAAGTCCTCAAGGATCTGCTGATAGTTCTCAAACGGCAGGTCGTACGGCAGTTCGAGGCGCAGTTCGCGAACCTGCCCAACGACAGGATCGTCAAGCAGGCGCGCGACGATCTCGTCTGCAGTACCCACCAGATCGGGCGCAAACAACGTACGGCGCTCGCCATGCGCAGTCAAAGTGCGCGCGTGGCGCCCCTCGGCGAACTCGCGATAGCGTTGCCGCGTCCGGGCGTCGGCGCCGTCGATCGGCACGATCACGCGGCCCAGCGCGATACGCGGCGTCCGCGCTTCGCTCCAGTGCGAGTGGAACAGATCGAGCTGACGTAGCTGCGCTTCGCGGTAATCGTCCGTTCCTTCACCGGTCGTGATGTTGCCGATCAGCAGATTGAAGCCATTGCGGCCGGCCCATTCGATCGAGCGCTGCGAACCGCCGCCATACCAGAGCCGCTCGGCAAGACCCGCCGCATAGGGCGTCACGCGCGGCCGCACGCGGCCCGCGGCCGATTCGATGAACGTGTCCTCCCCGCCGAGCCATTCTCCCGCGAGATTGCGGCGCAGACGCTCGACGCGCGCATGCGAGAAGTCGATCAGTTCGGGATTCGCGTCGAAAAGCCGTTCGCCGAGCAGGATGCCATGCGCTGGGGCACCCGCGCTCAATCCGATGTTCAGGCGGCCGTGGGACAACACATCGACAGTGGCAAGGTCCTCGGCAAGACGAAATGGATTCTCATAGCCCATCTGGATCACCGCTGTGCCGAGGCCGATCCGCGTCGTGCGCTGGCTGGCAGCTGCGAGGAACGTCGCTGATGAGGATACCGCCCGTTCCAGGTGACGCTGGCGCACCCACGCGCTGTCGTAGCCGAGCGCCTCGCCGACGCCAAACAGTTCAAGCGTCCGCTCGAAACCGGCGAGCGGCGCATCGTCGGCATAATTGCCCGGCGTCAGGAAAGCAAGGTGGTCAATGCGAATAGCACACATAAGTGCCCTCTCTCGTTGTTCTCGCGGGGAAGCGCCTTCGATCACGCATCCGGAAAGCCAGCAGGATTGGTTTCCGAGCGCTCGACGGCCTCTGACTGCAGGCCCCAGCGCGCGAGCGCCGCGCGATACTGCCCGCCGCGGATCAGCCCATTGGTTGCGGCTGTCAGCGCGGGTGCCAGACCACTGCCCTTGCGTGTCGCGATTGCGACATCCGCATTGTTCGGCCAGCCCGCGTTGACCGTGCCTACCTGGCGGATCTGTCCTTGGGTCGCGGCCTCGTAGGCGAGCGTCGGATCCGGATTGAAGATTGCATCGGCGCGACCCGAGAGCAGCGCTAGCCGGTTAGCGGCGCTGTCGTCGTAATACTGCAAGCTCGCCTCTTTCAGCCCATGCGCCGTGTTCCTCTGATTCCATTCGAGCAGGATCCGCTCCTGGATCGTCCCGGAACTCGTGATGATGCGCAGCCCCGCAATATCCTGTGGTTCGCGGATCGACCTGATGGCGCTGCCCGACTTCACATAGAACCCATGCAAACCTAGCCTGTAGGTCGTAAAGTCGAACTTCTGCTTGCGCTTCTCGGTGACGCCGACGTTCGAGATCACCGCGTCGTATTTACCCGACGCAAGACCGAGCGGCCAGTCTGTCCACGCAACCGGCACCAGCAGCAAGCGCAGGCCGAGTGCATCGGCGACGAGCTGCGCGTAATCGGGATCGGCGCCCACGACGCTACGGGCGTCGGTCGCATAAGTGGCAATGGGTGGATCGAACGGCGCGATCGCCACCGTGAGCAGCCCTGGCGTGACGAGGTGATAGTTCGCGATCAGGCGCTGCGCATCCGGATCCCTGGGCGCGCGGATACGCTCTTTCTGCTCCGGGCTGAAGTCGTAAACCTGTGTTGCCGCATGGGCTCGTTCCGCGGACCACGCAAACGGCAACGCCGCCAGTGCGGCCATTTCCTTCATAAACGTCCGTCGGCCGGTCATCAGTGATCCTAAGCCACTACGTTTCATTCGTCGCATACGCTCACAGCACCTTCGAAAGGAATTCACGCGTGCGAGCCTGCGCCGGATCGCCTAGCACGCGCGACGGCGGCCCCGATTCGACGATGCGCCCACCGTCCATGAATACGATCGTATCGGCGACCTCGCGCGCAAAGCCGATCTCGTGCGTGACAATGATCAGCGTCGTGCCCGAACGCGCAAGCTGACGAATCACGTCGAGCACCTCGTTGACAAGCTCCGGATCGAGTGCGGACGTTGGCTCGTCAAACAGCAGCACCTTCGGTTTCAGTGCAAGTGCGCGTGCAATCGCCACACGTTGCTGCTGACCGCCCGACAACTGGCGCGGCCAGGCATCGGCCTTATCGGCGAGTCCTACGCGCGCGAGCAACGTGCGCGCTTCAGCCTGAGCTTGCGCACGCGGCACACCTGAGGCCAGCGGCGCTTCGATGACGTTGTCGAGCACGCTCAAGTGCGGGAACAGGTTGAAGCTCTGGAACACCATGCCGACGTCGGCGCGTCGCCGCTGCAGGATGTCTTTCTCTTTGAGCTCGTACAGCGTGCGTCCGTCACGGCGATACCCGATCAGTTCGCCGTCGATATCAATGAAGCCATCGTCCACGCGTTCGAGGTGGTTGATCGAGCGCAGCAGCGTCGACTTGCCCGAGCCCGACTGACCGAGAATCACGGTGACGCTGCCCGAAGGAAACGCCAACGAGATGTTATCGAGCACCTTCAGGGTACCGAAGCTCTTCGAGACGTTATGGATGCCTACCTTGCCGCCGGTCCGCCGCTGCGCCCAGCCGGTTTTGCCCGCTTCGCTGCCAGCTTCGCTCCCCGTCTCGCCGCTGGTTTTCGCCGCCGTGCCGGATCGACTCACAAGGCCGACTGCGCTCTCGGCGCCCGCAGCACGCAAACTACGCCACCGGCCGAACCATGCAGTCAATGGCGACACCGCCACCTGCTCGCGCGTCGCACCGCGCGCATAGTACCGTTCGATGTGAACCTGAATCGCCGACAAAACCGTGAGGATGATCAGATACCAGATCGTCGCGACCATCAGCAGCGGAATGACCTCCAGATTGCGGTGATAAATGATCTGCACCGTATAGAACAGGTCCGGCATCGCGAGGATGTAGACGACCGAGGTGCCTTTTGCCAGACCGATCACGTCGTTGAACGCGGTCGGCAAGATGGCCCGCATCGCCTGCGGCAACACGATGCGGCGCACCTGGCGACCACCCGGCAGACCCAGCGCTGCTCCGGCCTCCCGCTGCCCGTGGTCGACGGAAAGAATCCCACCGCGGATAGCCTCAGCCGAAAACGCCGCGTGATTCAGCGTGAGCCCAAGCACCGCCGCGAAAAACGGACTGATCAGGTCGGTAGTCGATTCATTCAGTAGTGCAATATGCGTGAACGGCACACCAATCCAGATCGTCTCGTACAGATAGCCGAGGTTGTTCAGCAGAAGCAACAGCACGATCGGTGGAATCGAACGGAATAGCCAGATAAACGCCCATGCACAGCTCGCCAGTAGCGGCGAACGCGATACGCGCGCCAGTGCAAGCGGTACCGCGAGCGCGAAGCCGAACAACGCGCCGAGCCCCGTGAGCACCAGCGTGCGCCCCAGGCCTTCGATCACGGGCCCAGCAAAAAACCACTGCGCGAAGACGCCCCAGCCCCAACGGGGATTTCCGAGTACCGAATTCGCCACGATTGCGATCAGCGCGATCGCCAGCACGCTTCCTGCCGTGCGCGCATGGTGCCTTGCGGGAACGATCCGATAGTGCGCGTATTCGGGCGCTGCCACATCGTCGATTGCGTGGCCCGCGTGAGTGGTACCGGGAAACCGCTGGGTGGTGTCGCTCATGATTCTGCCCTCCTGCGTCGCGCTGCGTCGATCATGCCGTTTCCGCGGCGGCGTAGCGGCTTTCGCGTCGTGGCAACCCAAGATGATCACGCAGCGTTTGCCCGGCCAGCGTGCGGCTATAGCGGCCACGCGCCTCCAGCGCCGGGATCACATAGCGGACAAAGTCGTCGAACCCTTCGGCCTGCACCGGGAAACCGAGGATGAAACCATCGGATGCACCGGCGTCGAACCAGCGGATCAGTTCATCCGCGATCTGTTCGCCTGTGCCGATGAATTGCGGCTTCGGTGTCGTCACTTCCAGTGCGACCTCGCGCAGGGTCGAGCCATTCTTCTTCGCTTCGGCCTTGATGCGGTCGGTGGTCGAGCGGAAGCTGTTTTTGCCGAGGTCGCCGAGTTCTGGGAACGGCTCGTCGAGCGGGTATTGCGTAAAGTCGTGGTGTTCGAAGAAACGGCCCAGATAGGCGAGCGCCTCCTCTATCGATATCAGGTCGCGGATCACGCGATACTTCGCTTCCGCCTCTTCTACACTCGCGCCGACGATCGGCCCGATGCCCGGGAAGATCTTGACGTCGGTCGCCGCGCGCCCGTGCTCAACCGCGCTCTGCCGCACGCTCTCCGCGAACGCCCGCGTTTCTTCAAGCGACGGCGAATGGGTGAACACCGCATCCGCATATTTGCCGGCAAGCGCGACGCCGGAATCCGATGAGCCGGCCTGGAAGATTACAGGCTGACCCTGCGGTGAGCGCTGGATATTGATCGGCCCCGCCACCTCGAAGAAACGGCCCTTGTGGTTGAGCGTATGCAGCTTCTCGCGATCGAAGAAACGTCCGCTCTCGCGGTCGCGCACGAATGCGTCGTCATCCCAACTGTCCCACAGCCCCTGCACCGCCTCCAGATATTCGTCGGCGATCTGGTAACGCAGTTCATGATCGGGATGCTCGCCGCCGTAGTTCTTCGCGGAGCCTTCGAGCGGCGAAGTCACGACATTCCATCCCGCACGTCCGCCGCTAATCAGGTCAAGCGAAGCGAACTGCCGCGCCACCGTAAACGGGTGACTGTACGAAGTGGAGAGCGTGCCCGCCAGGCCAATCTTCGAAGTCGCCGTTGCCAGCGCCGACAGGATCGAAATCGGCTCGAAGCGGTTCAGGAAATGCGGAATCGACTTCTCGTTGATATAAAGGCCATCGGCCACGAAGGCGAATGCAACGCCGTTGGCCTCCGCCTTCTGCGCGATGCCCGTGACGAAATCAAGGTTGACGCTGGCATCGGCGGGGCCAGCTGGATGCTTCCAGGAATTCATATGGCCACCTGCGCCATGCAGCATGATGCCGAAAGTGAGGTTTCGCTGGGTCATGGTTGGATCCGGTAAACGAAAATAAGCGTGAATGTAGAAGCGGTCAGACGCGCGCGGCCTGTTCCACAGGGGACAACGCTTCGAATGAAGCGAGACGCAACGCATAGTCCGCTACGGGGGTGTCGATCACGAATTCCTCGATGCCGAAGCGTTCGTGCAATGCGTCGAGTTCCTGGTGCACATCGTCTGCGGTACCGGTAACAACGTGCGGATGCAATTCGTCGAGGCGGTAGTCGCTCACGCCGATTTGCCGCGCGAACTCCGCTGCGGCCTCAGGGCTAGGCAGATTGACGCTCTGCCCGGTGGCGAGCCGCAGCTTGAAAATGCGCAATGGGCCAACATGACGTTGAGCCTCTGCTTTGGACTGCGCAGCAAACGCGTAGAGCGCGAGCAGCGGCGTGCGTCCTGTCGCATCGCGATACGTATTAATGGAACGCCCGATACTGTCGCTATCGCCGTTAAAGTGACCGGCATAGCAGAATTGCCAGCCGTGTTCCGCGGCGAGCGCCGCGCTTTCCGGACTGCCGCCTAGCAGAATGCCTTGCGGCGCTTCGGGCGGTGTAGGCAGCGCTATCGCGCCTGCCAATGGGTGATCGACGGCCACGCCCGCTTTAAGGAACGCATCGAGTTCGGCAAGCTGATGGGCGAAATCGGGCTTCTTTGCCTTGTCGTGAAACCACTGAAGCGCGCGCGTCGTCAGCGGCAAGCCGCCCGGCGCCTTGCCAACGCCCAGGTCGACGCGACCCGGCGCCAGCGAGGCGAGCACGCGGAACGTTTCCGCTACCTTAAAAGGGCTGTAATGCTGCAGCATCACGCCACCCGAACCCACGCGGATGCGTGACGTATGCGCGAGCAGATGGGACACGACAATCTC
>Ga0302310_10002820_pt1 | contig 13733 bp, 11 predicted proteins | sample III_Palsa_N1_2_FD_200451 | JGI IMG/M metagenome (GOLD analysis project Ga0302310, IMG submission 200451) | Peat permafrost microbial communities from Stordalen Mire near Abisko, Sweden - III_Palsa_N1_2 | ecosystem: Environmental > Terrestrial > Soil > Palsa > Peat permafrost | place: Sweden... | reverse complement strand
TCCGAGTGAGCAGTTCGGTACAGAAAGCGTAGCGACGGCTGGAGGACAATCGTCACGATACGTTATTGGAGAGTTCAATGATTCAGCAGCTCAGCGAGAGCCATGGAGCGGCTTTTGGATTCAAAGTGATTGGAAGGCTCACGACAGATGATGTGCATGATCTGTCCCACCATGTTGAGACTGTCATCGTCGCGAACAAGCGACCCATTGGCCTTCTCGCTGATCTGTCGGAGATGCACGGAGCAAGCTGGACTTCGCGCTGGGATGAGATGCGGTTCCTGCAGCACCATACAGATCACATCGCGCGAATGGCGGTCATCTGCATTGACCAGTGGCAGGAGATTTCTGAGATGATCGTTGCTGCCACGTCTTACATGCAAGCCGAAACTCTCTACTACGATGTTTCCGATATCCATCATGCATGGCATTGGGTAAGGATGAATCCGATGGATGAGAGTATCCCGATCCGAAGGATTTACCCAGGAAGAGGGCTGTTTCAGAGTTGGAGACCCGAATACGTAGGCCTCTAATTCTGAGGAGTTCGCAAGATTGGTCAAACTATGGACTATACGTGCCCGATGCATCCGGAAGTTCGCAGCACGGCACCGGGAAATTGTCCGAAGTGCGGCATGGCTCTTGAGCCAGCCACTGCTGCCGTGGCATCGAGTCGCACACGCTACACCTGCCCCATGCACCCGCAGATTGTGAAGGATGAGCCCGGCAACTGTCCTCTATGTGGCATGACCCTCGAACCTCTGACTGTCACAGTCGACGAGGCAAATCCTGAACTCGACAGCATGACCCGTAGATTCTGGGTGAGCGCTGCTTTTACGCTGCCGCTGTTGGTCATCATGGCCTCGGATATTCTTCCGGGCCGCGTTCTGCAACATCAATTAAAGGGACAACTGCTAGGTTGGTTGGAGTTCGCGGCCGCGACTCCTGTTGTGCTTTGGGGCGGATGGCCCTTTCTTCAGCGAGGTTGGTCGTCGATCATCAGCCGCAACCTGAATATGTTCACTCTGATCTCGATCGGAGCCGGGTCGGCCTACCTCTACAGCGTCGCCGCCGTGGCGCTGCCATACCTCTTTCCCCCATCCTTTCGAGACGGATCAGGTCAGCTTGGCCTTTACTTCGAAGCGTCCGCCGTCATTACCGTACTCGTCCTGCTGGGGCAAGTTCTGGAACTGAGAGCTCGGAGTCAGACAAGTGGTGCGATCAAAGCCCTTCTCGGACTTGCGCCGAAGACGGCGCGGCGCATTGCGGCGGATGGCACGGAACAAGATGTGGATCTGGACGTTATCCAGAAGGGAGACAAACTCCGCATCCGTCCAGGCGAGAAAGTCCCGACTGACGGCACGTTAATTGAAGGCGCGAGTTCTGTCGATGAGTCCATGGTCAGCGGAGAATCTCTTGCGGTAGAGAAGGGAGTCAACGCAAAAGTCATTGGGGGCACGATCAACGGAACGGGCGGTTTTGTGATGAGGGCCGAGCGCGTTGGTGCCGATACACTCCTTGCACAGATTGTGAAAATGGTCGGCGAAGCACAGCGTAGCCGCGCTCCGATTCAAAGACTTGCAGACATAGTGGCTGCGTATTTTGTGCCGGCGGTTCTTATCTCGGCCGTCATCACGTTCGTAGTCTGGGCGATCTATGGGCCGCAGCCGCACTATGCCCATGCGCTCGTCAACGCAGTTGCAGTGCTGATCATTGCGTGTCCCTGCGCTCTTGGGCTTGCAACGCCAATGGCAATTATGGTCGGCACCGGCAAGGGTGCGGGAGAAGGCGTGCTCATCAGCAACGCTGAGGCTCTCGAAGTTCTAGAGAAGGTCAACACGCTCGTTGTCGATAAGACCGGCACGTTGACTCTTGGCAAGCCGAAGCTGACAGAACTCATCTCAGCCGAAGGAGTGAAAGACAGGGAGTTGCTACAAATAGCCGCGAGTCTCGAAAAGGCTAGTGAGCATCCTCTCGCCGCAGCGGTCCTTGCGGCGGCTGAGGAACAACACATCGAGCTAGTGACGATCGAGGGCTTCCGGTCAGTGACAGGTAAGGGCGTTAGGGGCGCGCTGAATGGAAAGGAGATCGCTGTAGGAAATATGGCGCTCATGACCGATCTCCATGCTTTCCCCGAATCCCTGCTGACCAAGGCCGAGGCGCTGCAGAAGGATGGTCGCACGGTCATGTATATCGCGCTCGGAGGTAAGTGTGTTGGGCTCATCGCGGTGGCGGACCCAATCAAGGATTCGACACTCGAAGCTATCGATCATCTGAAGCGCGAAGGCATCAAGGTCATCATGGTCACCGGTGACAACTATGCAACGGCGGAGGCAGTCGCACGAAAACTTGGCATCGAGTTCGAAGCTGATGTGCTTCCTGAACAAAAAGCAGTAGTCGTAAAGAAGCTACAGGCTGCTGGCCGCATTGTTGCCATGGCGGGGGACGGCGTTAACGACGCTCCTGCTCTCGCTCAAGCTCACGTGGGGATTGCGATGGGGACAGGTACGGACGTCGCAATGAAGACCGGCGGGATAACGCTAGTGAAGGGAGACTTGCGCGGCATTCTGAAGGCCCGCCGTCTCAGCCACCTGACGATGAACAACATCCGTGAAAATCTGTTTTTCGCATTCTTCTATAACGCTCTGGGTGTCCCATTGGCCGCTGGTGTTCTCTATCCGGCATTTGGGCTTCTGCTGAATCCCATGATCGCTGCAGCCGCCATGAGCTTCAGTTCTGTGTCGGTAATCCTGAATGCGCTGCGACTCAAATCCGCCAAGCTTTCGAGGTAGGCCTGCCGTTACGAGCTCCTACACGTGGGCCAGTTTCGCTTCTCTTTCACGCACGCTGGCGTCGATGATGGCGAGAAACTCGTCAGGCCTCAGGCCGGCGCCGCCGATTAGCACCCCATCGATACCGGGCTGATCGAGAAACGCGGCTGTATTTTCTGGTTCAACACTCCCACCGTATTGAACTGCGAGTTTCCCGGCCAATTCGTCTCCAACGATCTGTGCGAGCTTCTTTCGAATGAGCAGCTGCGCATCGTGTGCCTGTTGAGGAGTCGCATGGTGCTTGAGACTGCCGATCGCCCAGACTGGCTCGTAGGCTATGCTCACGCGGGAGAGAATCTGAAGCGGAATACCAGCCAGTCCCGAACTCAGTTGACGATCAAGAATCGATTCCGTCTGCTTGCTCTGCCGCTGTTCGAGCGTCTCACCGACGCATAAAATCACATGCAATCCTGAAGCGAGGGCGCACACCATCTTCTGGTTGATAAACACGTCGGATTCATTGAGGATGTGTCTGCGTTCGCTGTGGCCAAGAATGACGTATTTGCAACCAAGATCCAGAAGCATCGTAGGGCTCACCTCTCCAGTGAACGCACCTTCGCCATCCGGGTACATGTTCTGTGCACCTAGTGCGATCCCACTTCCTTTCAGTAACCCGCCTACAAGCTGAAGATAGGGGAACGGCGGGCAGACGATGACTTCCACCCGGTCGGAGAAGTGAAAACCTTGTACGATCCCGCTTGCTAGTGCCTCGGCTTCGGAAGCGGTCGTGTGCATCTTCCAATTGGCAACGATGAACGTCTGACGCGGTTCGGGCATCAATTTGCGCTCCCTACATAGACGCCGGAAGCCATGTTGGGTATCGCGCTTTTACGGTGATCGTCTTCTACAGCAGCGGTGTACAAGCCGCGGTGCGCTGCTCGATCACACTTAGCACGGTGGTAGAGAGCTTCTTGCGCTGGAATCACGTTGGACTGTTTGCCATGCCAGATTTCCAAGGCCGGTTCTTGAATGGCCCGGCCGAAGGAGAAGGACAGTTCCCACGGAAGCTGCGACTTGTGGCGGACATTCATAGCGTTGAGACGAGCCGATGCAAGCTCGCCGGATTGCCCGCCTGACAAAAAGACGATTCCAGGAACCGCCGCCGGCACCGAACGTAACAGGCAACTAACGGTGGCATCAGCCACTTTCTCGACGGTGTGCTGTATGGGACTCGTGAGACCAGGAAGAACCATGTTTGGCTTCAGGATCATTCCGGTGAGTTCTACACGTTGCGAGTAGATCTCGCGGAAAACGGTGCGCAGAACTCTCTCGGTCACCTCGGAGCATACGTCCATCGTGTGATCTCCCTCCATCAGAACCTCCGGCTCCACGACGGGTACGAGGCCCGCCTCTTGACACAGTCCGGCATAGCGAGCCAGAGCGTGCGCGTTTGCCTCGATGCAGCCGGAGCTGGGAATGCCATCGCCAATAGCAAAGACCGCACGCCACTTTGCAAAGCGCGCTCCCATTTCTGAGTACTCCATGAGTCGAGAGCGCAAGCCGTCCAATCCCTCTGTCACCTTCTCGCCCGGGAAGGCAGCCATTTGCTTGGCCCCGAGATCGACTTTAATGCCTGGAAGGATTCCGATCGCAGCGAGCGCCTTTGCGAACGGAGTGCCATCGTCTTTTTTCTGTCGAATCGTTTCGTCAAAGAGGATTACGCCACTGATCGACTCGTCGAGACCTGGCGTATTAACAATCAACTCGCGGTACTCACGGTGTGATTCGGGAGTCTGCGGAATGTCCCATTTGGCGAATCGACTATTGCAGGTTCCAACACTCTCATCGATTGCCAAAAGGCCTTTACCGTTAGCGACCATCATCTTCGCGGTTGCTTCCAAGGTTTGCACATTCACTGTGTGGCGCTCCATTTCCAATTCCGGATCTCTGGCATGTCTTCGCCGTGAGCGTCGATGTAGTGTTTGTGCTCAATCAGCTTGTCCTGCATCTGCTGCTTGAGGTAATCGCCTTTGGAACCAAGGTTGGGTACGCGGTCAACCACGTCCATCACGAGGTGAAAGCGGTCGAGGTCATTCTGAACGCGCATGTCGAAGGGGGTTGTAATCGTTCCTTCTTCCTTATAACCACGCACATGCAAGTTGCGATTGGTCCGGGCATAGGTGAGCCGATGGATGAGCCAGGGATAGCCGTGAAAGCCAAAGATGATGTGTTTGTCCGTGGTGAAGAGCGAATCGTAGGCAAGCTCCGTCAGGCCGTGGGGATGCTCCGTGCTGGGTTGCAACTTCATCAAATCGACCACGTTCACGACGCGGATCTTCAGATCGGGCAAGTGTTCGCGAAGAATGGATGTTGCGGCAAGAATCTCAAGCGTCGGTGTGTCTCCACAGCAGGCCATCACAACGTCAGGCTCGCTCTCCTGATCGTTGCTGGCCCATTGCCAGATACCGACTCCCTCTGTGCAATGAACGATTGCCTGGTCCATCGTTAGCCATTGCGGAAGCGCATGTTTTCCTGCGACGACCACATTCACGTAGTTTCGGCTGCGAAGGCAATGATCGAAGACAGACAAAAGGCAGTTGGCGTCAGCAGGGAGGTAACAGCGGACGATGTCAGCCTTCTTATTGATTACGTGGTCAAGAAAGCCTGGGTCCTGGTGGGTGAACCCGTTGTGGTCCTGCTGCCACACATGGGAAGCCAGCAGATAGTTCAGTGATGATATATCCCGCCGCCAAGGCAGTTCCCGGCAAACTTTGAGCCACTTCGCATGTTGACTGAACATGGAGTCGACGATGCGAATGAACGCCTCATAACTGTTGAATAGTCCGTGTCTTCCCGTAAGCAGGTAGCCTTCCAGCCAACCTTCGCACTGGTTTTCGCTCAACATCGAGTCCAGCACCCGGCCTGCCGGCGCAAGGAACTCGTCATTGTCGAACTCACGCGCGTCCCATTGACGGTTCGTGACCTCAAAGACGGCCTGCAGCAGATTAGAAACTGTCTCGTCAGGCCCAAACACGCGAAAATTGCCTTTGTCCTGATTGAGCTTGGCTACGTCACGGAGGAACGATCCCAGGATGAGGGTGTCTTCGACCTCGACAGCCCCCGGAGCCTTTACGGTTACCGCGTGGTCATGAAAATCAGGCATCTCGAGATCTCGCAGGAGGAGACCGCCGTTCGCGTGCGGATTTGCTCCCATTCTGCGATTTCCCTTGGGTGCTAGTTCAGCCAGTTCTGCAACAAGCCGTCCGTTTTCATCGAAGAGCTCCTCGGCTTTATAGCTCTTCATCCACTCTTCGAGCAGCTTCACATGATCGGGATGTTGAGGATCGACAAGCAGCGGCACTTGGTGCGACCGAAACGTTCCCTCAATCTGCAAACCGTCGACGACCTTGGGGCCTGTCCAGCCCTTTGGGGACTTGAGAACAATCATCGGCCAACGTGGCCGGGTTGTGTCATTGTTCTTACGAGCGTTGTCTTGGAAACGGCGGATGTCCTCGATCGCTTTGTCGATGGTCGTTGCCATCAGCTCATGCATCGTTTCCGGGTCGTCCCCTTCGACAAAGTATGGGTTCCAGCCGGTGCCTTTGAAGAATTGCTCCAACTCTTCATGCTCGATGCGTGCGAGCACCGTCGGATTACTGATCTTGTATCCATTGAGGTGCAGGATCGGCAGAACCGCCCCATCAGTTCTAGGGTCGAGGAACTTATTGGACTGCCAAGAAGTTGCCAGAGAGCCGGTCTCAGCCTCGCCGTCGCCGATGACGCAAGCAACGATCAGATCTGGGTTGTCGAATGCCGCACCGAAGGCGTGGCTAAGGGAATAGCCGAGCTCGCCGCCCTCATGGATAGATCCGGGCGTCGTTGGTGCGACATGGCTCGAAATGCCTCCCGGAAATGAGAACTGCTTGAAGAGTTTCTGCAGGCCTGCCTCGTCTTGTGTGACGTTCGGATACACCTCGCTCCATGTGCCTTCGAGATAGACGTTGCCGACGATCGCAGGACCACCATGGCCAGGACCGGCGATGTAAAACATGTTCAAGTCGTATTTGTTGATGGCCCGGTTCAAATGGACATAGATGAAGTTTTGCCCCGGCGTCGTGCCCCAATGCGAGACCACCAACGGCTTCACGTGCTCAAGCTTCAGCGGCTTCTTAAGAAGAGGATTGTCATAGAGATAAATCTGTCCAACCGAGACATAATTGGCCGCTCGCCAATATGCGTTCATCCGACGAAGAAGTTCTGGAGAGAGCGTGGCGTTACCTTTGATGGACTCTTCTCTGGCTATTGACTCTGGGGTCTCATGGAGCAGTTGATCTGTATTGAGTATGTCGGTGGGCATCACTTAGTTCTCCTTGTTTTGTTCAATGGCGAGAATCTGGTTCACAGTTTTTGCGATCATGAGCTCTTCGTCGGTGTGAATGACACGAACAGTGCACCTGCTTGATGGGGATGAAATGACATCCGCGTTCGTCCCGTTCCTTCGTTCGTCGAGCTCGATTCCAAGAAATGCGAGGTCTTCGCAGATGCGAGTACGCACCACGGGAGCGTTTTCTCCAACACCGCCGGCAAACACGAGAGTGTCAACGCCACCTATGGCTGCAGCAAACGCACCGATGCATTTCTTGATCTGGTAACAGAAGACCGCGACAGCCTCAGCTGCTCGGACATCCTGGGCTTCGTGTTCCAGCAGGTCACGCATGTCGGAGCTGGTTTCGGAGATGCCGAGCAATCCGGACTGGGAGTTGACCATCCTGTTGAAGTCCGCAGGGCTCATGTTATCGGTCGCCGAGAAATATGCCGCCAATCCCGGATCGAGATCACCAGAGCGGGTGCCCATAGGCACTCCGGAGGCGGGTGTGAAGCTCATGCTCGTGTCGACCGGCTTTCCATCTTTCACCGCGGCGAGGCTCACCCCGTTGCCCAGGTGGGCAAGAATGACACGGCCGTTTGACGCTTTCGCACCGGCAAGTCTTCCTAGCTCTTCTAGAAGAAAGGCATACGACAATCCGTGAAACCCATAGCGTCTAATTCCTTGCGTCTCATAGCGTCGCGGAATGGCGATAAGCTTCGCCACCCGAGGCATGTCATGGTGAAATGCGGTATCGAAGCAAGCGATCTGAGGCAACTTAGGAAACCGAAGGCGAAACGCCTCGATGAGTTCAAGCTCCTCGGGAAGATGATCCGGATCGAAGGGGCTCAACTTGCGCATTTCCGCGATCATGTCCGCTGTCACGAGCTGCGGTTTGTAAAAGGTGGGACCGCCTTGCAACACGCGATGTCCAACGGCTTCCAGGGCATCTGCGGAATTGCTCGTTTCAATCCAATCGACAAATACGCCTACGGCGGCAGCGTGGTCGGGTGCCACGACAGGATGTGCCGAGCTAGCGGCGCTGAGCGCGGTTTTCACAGTGATAGCAGCGTTAGAGAAGCCAATGCGCTCTATCGCGCCTGCCAAGACTAGATTGAGCGAGTCGCCGGCCTCGAAGATTGCAAATTTGATACTCGAAGAGCCGCCGTTGACGGCGAGGATCCGTTTCGTAGAGTGATTCATGCGCGCTTCTCCCCCTTGACCGGTAACCCGAAAGAGGCCAGCTTTGCGCGAGTCGACTCGTAGTCCACATGAAGAACGCCATGGATGCCGAAGCGTTCCGCGATCTCAACAAACATCGCCGTATTGTCAATGAAGATCGCTTGTTCAGGAGCCGTCTGCGCCAGATCCAGAGCGAGTCGGAAGATGTTCGCGTCGGGCTTTCGCATCCCAACGAAACAAGAAGAGATGAACGTGTCGACAAGCCTGTCGAGATGGAAAGTGCGAATGCGGTAAGCATTCACCGCGCGTGATTCATTGCTGACGACGACAATCTTCACCCCATGTTGTGCCTTGAGTTGCGCGATAAGCTCGAGCATCTTGGGTATCGGCTTCGATTGCGAAAACATGCAGTCACGAAACTGCTTTCGAGTGAAGGGACGTTTCTCGTAAAAGACGATCCACCCCAGATATTCTTCGAATGAGAGCTTCCCCTCCTCATGAGTCTCGAAGACCAGGCGATGGCGGTTGTCCATCTCCGCCCAATTCAGGTTGAAATGCTTTGCAACCCGCCTGCGCTCGTGATGGTCCCAGCCGTTGGTCAGCAACACTCCTCCGACGTCTAAAAACAACGTCGTTATGGGGAGCGTCTTTTTCACTTTCGGGATCGGCCTCATTTACTTGGTGAAGAGTGAGTGAGCTTGGTCGTACTTGTTTTCGATTCGCGCACTCTGTTGAGCCAAATCTTCGGCGTCTTGATCGAGCCGTTTCTCAACTGGGGTTTCCGTCACAAGGGCGTGGGACCCGACCGACGCCGTGGTCTCAGTCGGTGGCAGGAAAGACCCTTCATGCAAAGCTGTTGCGGTCTCGTGGTCGGCAGATTTGTAATGACTGGAGCGAAGCAAGAGCAGAGCGCAATCGACCTGTTTGATCAACTCTGATGCAATCGACCCGGCGACGAACGGACGCCATCCAGACAGGCCACGGGTCGAGATCACCAACATGTCGATGTGTTCCTGTTTGATGACACGCATCAGGGTTCCGACGATATCGTTGCCCCTCTCGACACCACAGGTAACGGAGATGCCTTTGAGCATGAGCTTGTCTTGGCGGTCACCAAGTCGCTCTTCGATGGTTTCCTTCCGCTCCTCAAGTACGGCGGTCTCGGGAAAGAAATCAGCACCGTTAAAGTCGGGTATCTCCGGGATGATATGCACCAGGTGGATGCCGGCATGGAACTGCTGAGCGAGTCCCGTGGCCGCTTCTAGAGCGGCTTCAGAGGCCGGACTGAAATCAATCGGCAATAGAATCTTCGTGGCTGAAAAAGCGGCTTTCTGAATGCTGGGCATCGGAAGTTCCTCGGTCGCGCAAAGAAGTAAGTTGGCTGGCGAAACAGCCTAAGCAGGAGGGTTTGGCGAAACGCTGTTTGCGGGGGGTGTTTCAGGTGGGAGATCTGTGGGTGGCTGGTTATTGGTCACTGCAAGCGCCTTATCTTGACCAATTCCCATCGTCAGGGCGGTAAGACCTGCAAGACCGCCGAGCTGCATCGTTTCGATTGCGGAACTTGGCACGATCACAATCGTCGAATTGGTCTTCAGGCCCTCGTACAGCATGTTCATCGCCCGGAGATGGAGTGCGACTGGGTTGTTGGCGTATGTTTTGGCCGCTTCACCAAACTTCTCAGCAACCTGCAACTCCGATTCGCCAAGAATCACCCGAGCCTGACGCTCTCGCTCCGCTTGAGCCTGCATCGACATTGCGTCTTCCAGGGACGCAGGGATCAAAACGTCCTTCACCTCGACCGACTGCACGCTGATTCCCCAAGGCTGTGTTCGGGCATCGATGATCGTCTGGAGAAGGACACTGATTTTGTCTCGTCCTTCCAGCATGTCGGAGAGCATTGTTTTCCCGATCACGTCGCGGAGCGCGGTCTGAGAGGCCCACCCGATCGCGCTCTGATAATCGGCGACGGCAAGAGCCGCCTTTTCTGGGTCAACGATCTTCCAGAAGAGCACGGCGTCCACATCGACTGGAACAGTGTCCTTGGTAAGCGTCTTCTCCGCTTTGAAGGAGCTGGTGAGAACCCGGGTATCGATCCAGTACGGAATGGTGTCAATGAGAGGGATGATGAAGAAGAGGCCGGGCCCTTGCAGAGCACGGAACTTTCCGAGTCTCAAGACAACGGCCTTGCTCCATTGATCGGCCACGCGAACGGCGGACGCCGTGATTGCAGCGACGAAGATCGCAAGGCCGAAAACAACAAACGCGGAATATTGGTGGCCGGTCGCGTGCATACCGAAGCCGGAGATCGCGCCGACGCCCGCGATCACGATGAATATCAAGGCCGGAAATGAGCCATTCGTCCGCATTAGTTCTCCATTTCTTCCCAAGCTGCGAGTCGCTGGAGCCTCTCGGCCGATCTCAGCTCCAGACGACCGCAGTCTTCTGTGTTTGGATTAAGCCGAGACCAGTTCGCCGTGCACGGTGTAGGAGTGGTGCTGCGTCTTCTCGATGATGTGCTTCGCGGCTTCTACCAATTCGGGCGTACCGTGCACCAACAGCAGAAACTTGTCCGTTTTCAACGCCGCGTCATATTCGATGACGCTGTCCTTGGGGATACCGATGCTGAAAAGCCCAGCGCCAATCGCGCTGACGCCGCCGACCACCGCTGCACCCTCAAGCGCTCCCACGATGTAAGCAACCAACGGTCCGGCAACCAGGATTGGTCCGAAACCGGGAATGGCAAACATGGCCGATCCGAATAACAGGCCCCAGAATCCTCCCCACCACGCACCCATCTTGCCCCAATACTTCATCCGATCTCCAGCGTTGTAGTACCCCACAACGTGCTCATCGGTATGAGTATCTTTGCCGGCGATCGACAGGCTCTTCATGTCGATACCACCTTCTTGAAGGTTCTTGACGGCTGCTTCGGCTTGGGTGTGGGTTTCGTAGACGGCGACAACTGAGTTCAGTTCAGACATTGTTTTCTCCTTAGTGCTTGTGAATCTGCGGTCGGCTCTCTCGCAGAACTGAGGGAAGTACGGCTGATCTCGCGAGCGGTATACAGCGTCGTTAGATCGGGTTCGGGTGTAAGCTTCAGCGGCTAGGCCTGGGCACACGTGGGTGCACGTGGTGCGATGCGACGGAAGGGATGACAGCATACTGAAGCGGTCGAGACTGTTTTCGCGTCAGCCCAACGGCATCCTGCAGTAGCTGGAGTGTCAGGAAACAGTACGACGCGAATGCTAGACAACCGTACGAAATAAGGAACATGGTCACTACTTTCGGGTGGACCGCTCAGACCTTGAGAGAAACAGGTCCAATCAATGTCACCCCTCCACTTTCCCACCATCGATTCTTCGAATCTGAGCAGTACAGCACACCCTTGGAACAATCAATGCTCCTTCTGGTTCGTTGCGCTCCGATACCCTTCGAGGCTCTAGTCTTTATTGTGGTCAGGACCAAGGTCCGTAGGGAGACCGTGGATTGCGCAGAAATCACGCCAAAAACGGACTAAGTCGTGTTCGCCGGGGATATAGCTGGCTTACTGTGCACACGGCCGAATGATCCACGCGAATCAATGGTGTTCGAGCGTTGATTCCAAGAGTCTTTGTAGAGTCTTTCAACTTCCTCTAACAGCCGCTTTGGATCGGATGGATTCTCGATCTTTTCGTCATAGAGTTGGTCTTCCAACACCGATCCAGCCTGACCGAGGATCAAAATGCGCGCTAACGGCCATTGCTTCCTGACGGCATGGGCAATTGCGGGCAGAAGTTGAGGGCCTAGAGAATCGCTGAGAATCGCAAGCGCAATCGCTTTCGTTTCTCGCAAGGCGAAGATTTCACGCGAACTGAAGGCCGGCGTGACGGAGTAGTCCGAGCAAGTTAGTAGATGGGTTGCCGCCCTGAGTAAGGTAATGTCTGGTTCCACCAACAGAATTCCGCGCCAAGTAGAGAGAACTGCTGCCTCCTTCGGGAGAGGACGAGGGGGGACGCTTACTGCGGAAACACCAGGCTGATCGGCTACATCTTGCATGAACGTACCTCGGCAAAGGCGATGCGTACTTGGAACCTTGGCTATTCGCGGAAGAAAACCGAATCCCGCGTCGATGCGTTCGCTGATATCCGTGCCGGTGTCAAAGTCGGGACGAAGTTTGCATAAGCAAATTGGAGTATGGGCTTCAACAAGACGGGGATATGTGCCGTTTAGCTCATGCTGATGAGATTTCTAGAACTTGTAGTCGAACTTCGAAGAGGGGAAGGTGCAGGAGGAGGAACTCGACTCCTGCCGCGCAGCCGACGGGCGAAGGTCGGCCAAGCGGGATGAGGGGTCGGGAGAAACCGAAGGGGTGTCTCCCGGCGCGATTTTCGCGCTCTGACGAGAGACAAAGCGGCCCCGGACGAATCCGGGGCCAAAGGAAGCGGGCTAGGCTGCTTTCTTTCGGGCAGGCTCTTTCTTCGGAACGGCTTTGACCGATGCGGGTTTTGCCTTGAGCGGGGATTCGGCCTTGGCTTTGACGGCCTTTGGCTTCTTCGGCACAAACGCTTCCTCGGCTTCGGTCAAGAGGTCGGGTTCGTTCTCGCGTGGCATGCCGATATGGTTGGAGAGGACGAGGCGCAGAGCGAGGCTGTTTAGCTTCTCGTCGGCGGTGCCGTCCAAAGCGGCCAGCACGACTTCCTCGTCGGACTGCTGTGCGTTCTCGTCGTCGCTAGCGAAGTGAGCGGAAGCATCCTCAAGGTAGCTGTACGGGTCGATCTGGATTAGGAAGCGAAGGAAGACGCGCAACTGCGAGACGCTGAGCGTAGTCGGGGCATTCTCCAGAATGCGTTCGAAGGTTGCCGCTCTTGCCTTGCGCTGTTTGTCGCGGCGGGCTTGCTCGGCTTCGTACTCCTTCTGTTGCCGTTCAAACTCGGCTTTGCGCTCTTCCTCCTTCCGTTCCTGTTCGGCCTTGTACTTGGCCATGCGTTGCTCATGGTCGGCGTTCCGCTGTGCGGCTTCTTCCTCCGTCTCCTCTTCCGGAGCGGGGGGCATGGCCGGGGGCGGCTCGACGGCTTCGCGGGGTTGGTGGTTGGTGTGTACCGGGCATTCATCGTCAAGGCAGACAGTGACGGTTCGCCCAACCTGCTTTCCAAAGACGATGAGAGCTGCTTTGGCACTCGGGCAAGGTGGCTCCGCGTCGGGATTGTCCGGCTCCGCAAGTTCGCGGTACTGATTTTTCTGCAATGCGCCTGGGCGCTGTTCCTTCGGCGCTCTCCATGCCGTCTCGATGGTGACGAGTTCCGGCCGCGCGGCAATCTCGCGGTCGATGTGCGCCGTCACCTTGGATTGGAAGCAAGGCGCATCAAGGCACTGGTCGCCCTGCACGTCCGCAAACAGGCTGGTATTGAAGCCGCTGCGGCGCGGGCAGCTGACCCAAGCTC
>Ga0302310_10002808_pt1 | contig 13765 bp, 14 predicted proteins | sample III_Palsa_N1_2_FD_200451 | JGI IMG/M metagenome (GOLD analysis project Ga0302310, IMG submission 200451) | Peat permafrost microbial communities from Stordalen Mire near Abisko, Sweden - III_Palsa_N1_2 | ecosystem: Environmental > Terrestrial > Soil > Palsa > Peat permafrost | place: Sweden... | reverse complement strand
CTTACCGCGGTAACAGATGACCGTGGCCGCCAGAGCGGCACGCTCCCGCCCATACTTCCGATAGATGTACTGAATAACCTCTTCGCGGCGCTCGTGCTCGAAGTCGATGTCGATGTCCGGCGGTTCGTTGCGCTCCTTCGAGATGAACCGCTCGACCAGCAAGCTCATCTTCATCGGATCGACCTCGGTCACGCCGAGAGCGAAGCATACCGACGAGTTGGCTGCAGATCCTCGCCCCTGACACAGGATTCCCTGACTGCGCGCGAAGCGCACAATGTCGTGCACGGTGAGGAAATAGGACTCGTAACGCAGCGCTTCGATCAGCCCCAGCTCGTGCTCGATCTGCTTATGTACCTTCTCCGGCACACCCTCGGGCCAACGCCAGCGTGCGCCCTCCTCCACTAGCTGGCGCAGCCAGCTAGTGGAGGTATGGCCTTCCGGCACGAGTTCGGCCGGATATCGATAACGCAGCTCATCGAGCGTGAAGGTGCAGCGAGCAGCGATCCGTGTGCTCTCGTCGAGTAGTGCCTCGGGATAGAGCTTGGCGAGCACATGCCGGCGACGTAGGTGTCGCTCGCCATTACGCGCGATCAACCCGCCCGCTTCAGCAATAGGCACGCGGTGTCGAATTGCGGTGAGCGTGTGCTGCAAAGCCAGCCGCCGCCGGATGTGCATGTGCACGTCGCCCGCTGCCACCAGCGGTAGGCCCAGCTCGCGGCCGATCGCTTCCAGCTCACGCACCCGCCGTGCGTCATTCGGCCCGCGATGCAGCTCAACGGCCAGCCAGGCGCGATCTCCGAACGTCTGTCGCACCCAGCGACCCTGGGCCATATCCACGATCAGGTCGGGAGTCCACAGTACCAATGTGCCCGGCAGTCCGCTGGCCACGTCGGCGCGCGTCAGGCGATACGTACCCTTCTCTGAAGCGCGGCGCCCCGTGGTGATGAGGCCGCAGAGCGACGTGTAGCCTTCCTTCGTTTCGCAAAGCACCACGATCTTCGGGCCGTCGTCGAGCTGGATCTCCGAACCGACGATCAACGGCACACCCGTTTCGCGTGAGGCCTCCAGCGCGCGAACGATGCCGGCGAGTGAGCACTCGTCGGTGATCGCCAAGGCGGTATAACCGCACGTCTTCGCTCGTTCGAACAGTTCGCGTGCACTGGATGCGCCGCGGCCGAACGAGAAGTTCGACAGGCAGTGGAGTTCCGCGTAGGTCGTCATGCGAACCACCCGTGGATCATCCAGCCGGTCTGCTCATCGGGTGCGCAGAATGCCCAGGCTTCCTGCCCCAGCGAGGTCTCGATGACGTAATAGTCACGACAAACTTCGCCGCCATCCCACCAACCCGTTTCGAGGCGCTCCGGACCGGCCAGGATGATCGGGTTTCCACCGCGCAAGGGGATGGGACGTGGGAGCAGCCACGTGGGACGTGGGTGCGGCTCGATCGGCACTTCATCGTGCGTAGTTTCGCGCTGTGCACGTTCTGGCCGGGGGTCTTGCGTGCTGCCCAGCCGATAGACCGCGCCATCCCCCAACCGTGCGCGTAACCGTTCGCGTACCTGTTCGATCGGCAGTGCATTCGCCGGTCGCTCGTCGAACAGGTCACGTCCCGCGGGCACGAATGCCGGCAGATCGCGGGCGATCAGACGCAACGCCAGCACCGGCCCAGGCAGCGTCACGTGTTCCAGCCGCCCCCGTGCGAACTCGAACAACAGAGCGCCATCACGTTCCGAGGTCAGCAAGCCCACTGGCACATCGGTGAAGCGACCTTCGCGGTGCTCCAAGCGCAGCAGGAAGCGCTGCACTCCGCCATCGCGACCGGCCAGATACGCGGCCAGATCATCGACCATGCGCCGCACCGGAAAGATCAGCGCGGATTGGTTCTCGACCTCGTGGAGCAACTCGATACGCAGATCGAACGTGTCCGGCGGCCGATACAGCTCCAGGCCAGACGGTAGATCGCCAGTCAGACGATCCAGTGACGCCAATAGTTCCGCGCCGAAGCGTCGACGCAGTCCATCGCGCGGCAGCGCCAGGACTTGGCCCAACGTGCGAATGCCCATGCTCGGCAGCGCCGCGAGGGCGTTCGCGGGTAATCGGCTCTTCGCGATCGGCACGCGCTGCAGGGCGTTGCGCAGCGTGTCGACGTTCAGCACCGCTTGCCCGTCGGAAACTGTGGTCAACACGTGGGCGGCGTGAGCCGTCGGCGCCGCCGCCATGCGATGACGGAATCCCAGGTCGGTGAAGTCGGCGCGCAACAGGGATTCAAGCCGTGGCCACGGCCCGAACAGACCCATGCTCTTGCTGACTTCCAGCACGATCGCATGCGGCAGCAGACTGACCTCAGAGCTGTATCGGTAAGCCACAGCAGCCAGGAACCGGAGCCACCGCTCCACCGACTCTCGGTCATACGGAATCGTTTCGAAGTGCGATAACAGTGCTTGCGCAGCGCTCAGCCGTTGACCAACATGCAAACCTGCCGCTCGGGCGGCCTCATTGGCCGAAACGATCGTACGTGCGTTGACCGGCCCGTCGACGAGCACCAACGGTCCCTCTGTGGGACGGCGTCGGAGAATTCCGTCCAGCGCCAGACTTGGCAGGTAGATACAGGTCCAAAGCATGTCTGGCCGCCATCAATGGACAGAACGCGGCAAGGGGATGGCTTGGGCGGGTAAGGCCCCGCCTCGGCATTTGCGCACCCAGATCTGCGAACGCGGTGGTGCTTCCAGTTCCAGACGCAGCGCGGCAGGCGATGCATTGGAAAGGTGGGAGCGATCGCGGAACACGAAGGCGAGAGCCTGCCCGGTGACCGCGGCGACCTGCAGACGACGCAAGGCACGATCGTCGGCGTGATGCGGCCACGCGAGCACGGCGGCGCAGCTTCCTGATCGCAGGCACTGCTCGGTGGCCCAGAGCACATCCTTCTCGCCGGCATCCACGAATTCCACACGGCGCATGTTGACGCCTTGCTGGCGCCAGCCGGCGACACACGGCGCATACGGCGGCGACACGATCACCACGTGGCGCTGGCTTTGCGTCAACCGCGCGAGCGTGGGGAGCACGAGACGAAGTTCGCCCACGCCGTCGACGGGCAACAGGATCTCGGACAACGAGGCCTCGGGCCAACCGCCCGCCGGCAGCACGGCATCGAGTGCGCGCCAACCGGTGGGCTGATCACCGACCGGCACCTCGGGAACACGACCACGCCAGACCTGACGAGCATCAAGCAACGCGGACAGTGGGACCACGGCGCTCATCAGCTGCCTCGCAGCAGGCCTGCAAACAGACCTTCAATCGCGAAGTCTTCGGTGGGATCCACGTCGATGGGTTTGAAACCCGGACTGTTCGGCATCAACCGGATCACATCGCCCTTCCAGTGCAGCCGCTTGATCGTGAAACGGTCGCCATCCACACGTGCCGCCACCACCTGGCCGTGACGAGCCACTGGCGTGGCGTGCACCGCCACCAGATCGCCATCAAGGATGCCTTCGTCGCGCATCGAGTCGCCCACCACCTTCACCAGGTAGTCCGGCCGCAACCGGAACAGCGAACGAGACACACGCAGACTGCGATCGACCCGTGACTCCGAAAACAGGGGCTCGCCGGCCGCAATGCGACCGATCAGCGGCAGTTCCAGCGTATCGGCATCCATGGGATCGGACTCGCGCACGAGTCGGATACCGCGGGCATGGCTGGGTTCGATCGTCAGCCGACCTTTCGCTTCGAGCGACCGGACGTGTTTAAGCACCGCGCTGACGTTGCCGATTCCCAGTGCGTCGCCGATTTCTTCAAGCGTGGGCGCCTGCCCATCTCGCTCAATCCGGGCGCGGATGAAAGCAAGGACGTTCAATTGGCGCTGGGTGATCTGGATGGTCATGGCTCGCATAGTTTCACCTATTTAGGTGAAAATGGAAGATAGAAGAAAACCCCGCCAAACCACCTGAGTTGGATCAATGGCTTAGCGCGGTGATCGCAGACGGCTTCGAACGCGACTTCAGCCGCAGAGTCACCCGAAGTCATCTCACGGGGTGAGATCACTTCGGGATTCACTGTTCTCCTCATCAGCCCAGGCCACCGCATGAACGCCCTTCCCGATCGCTACGCTTCCGATGAACTGGTCCTGCGCGACCCGAGCGACGGCCGCACGCTGGCGCAGCGCCTCACGAAGCGCTACGCGGCGAGGATCACCGGTGCTTTCATGGTGCCGGGCCGTGAAGGGACATTCGCCCCGTTACCCGACGATCTGCCACCTGCGCTCGCGCAAGCCTTGCGCTCGCGTGGCATCGACCAACTGTATAGCCACCAGGCTGAGTCGTGGGCGGCGACGCAATCCGGCGCCCATGTCGCCATCGTCACTCCCACCGCCTCTGGCAAGTCGCTCTGCTACACGTTGCCGGTCATTACCGCCGCGATGACGCAGCACGCCAAGGCGCTGTATCTCTTTCCGACGAAAGCGCTAGCGCGGGATCAGGTGGCCGAGCTGCTCGAACTCAATCAGGCAGGCGATCTGGGCGTCAAAGCCTTCACCTTCGACGGCGACACGCCCGGTGACGCCCGCCAAGCGATCCGGCTGCATGGCGACATCGTGGTCAGTAATCCGGACATGCTGCACCAGGCGATCCTGCCGCATCACACGAAGTGGGCGCAGTTCTTCGAGAACCTGCGGTATGTCGTGATCGACGAGGTGCACACCTACCGTGGGGTGTTCGGTTCGCACGTCGCCAATGTCATTCGCCGGCTCAAGCGCGTGTGCGCGTTCTATGGCGTGGCACCGCAGTTCATCCTGTGCTCGGCCACGATCGGCAACCCGAAGGAGCACGCCGAGGCGCTGATCGAGAATGCCGTTACCGCGATCACGGAAAGCGGCGCACCCACGGGTGACAAGCACGTGCTGCTATGGAACCCGCCGGTGGTCAACCCGGACCTAGGCCTACGTGCTTCGGCGCGCTCGCAGACCAACCGCATCGCGCGCCTGGCGATCAAATCCGGCATGAAGACGTTGGTTTTCGCTCAGAGCCGAACGATGGTCGAAGTGCTGACCAAATATCTGAAAGACGTGTTCGACAGCGATCCGCGTAAACCCGCGCGCATCCGCGCCTATCGCGGCGGCTATCTGCCCAAGGAGCGCCGCGCGGCAGAACGTGAGATGCGCGCCGGCACCATCGACGGCATCGTGAGCACGTCAGCGTTGGAACTGGGTGTGGACATCGGCAGCCTCGATGTCGTCGTGCTCAATGGCTATCCCGGCTCCGTCGCCGCCACCTGGCAACGATTCGGCCGCGCCGGTCGTCGGCAGCAGTCGGCGCTGGGAGTGCTGGTGGCGAGCTCTGACCCGCTCGATCAATACCTCGTGCGACACCCGGAGTTCTTCCAGGGTGCGCCGCCTGAGCACGCACGCATCCAGCCCGATCAGCCCCTGATCCTGCTTGACCACATTCGTTGCGCTGCTTTTGAGCTTCCCTTCATCGGCGACGAGATGTTTGGCACCGAAGTGGCGACGCCCTGGCTCGACGTGCTGGGCGAGGAAGGTGTGCTGCATCGCGAAGGTGATCGCTGGGAGTGGATCGCCGACAGTTACCCGGCCATCGCGGTGTCGCTGCGCTCTGTGGCCGATGGCAACTTCGTGGTGGTCGACCGCACCAATGGAAGTCAGACGATCATCGCTGAAGTCGACTACACCGCCGCGCCGGTGACTCTCTACGAGGGCGCCATCCACATGATCCAGTCTGTGCCCTACCAGGTAGAACGACTCGACTGGGACGGTCGTAAGGCCTACGTCACGCGCACCCACGTGGACTATTACACCGACGCGATCGACTACACAAAGCTCAAGGTGCTTGACTACTTCGACACATCCAACGCTGGCTGTGGGCAGGCTCACCATGGCGAAGTGCATGTCGTGCGCCGTGTGCCCGGCTACAAGAAGATCCGCTTCTACTCGCACGAGAACATCGGCTTCGGTCAGGTCAACTTGCCCGACCAGGAATTGCACACCACGGCCGTGTGGTGGCAGCTCGCGCAAGTTGTCCTTGATACCGCTTTCGAAGACCGCCACCAAGCACTCGACGGCTTTCTCGGAGCCGCTTACGCACTACACATCGTGGCGACTGTGGCCGTGATGGCCGAAGCGCGCGACCTGCAGAAGTCAGTAGGTAGTGGCGATGGCGCATGGTTCGTCAGTGCGGATGTCGCTGGTCGTGGACAGATCCGCGGCGCCGACGGGCAACCTACCGCTCTGGCGCCTGACGCCCCGTTTACGCCGACGGTTTACCTCTACGACGCGTTCCCCGGTGGCATCGGACAAAGCGAACCCCTCTTCAACCGGCGCGAGGATCTGGTAGCGCAATCGGTGACTCTCATTGAACGCTGTGATTGTCGTGGCGGCTGTCCGGGTTGCGTGGGTCCGGTGCTTGCAGCAGACGAGGATGCGGCAACGACACCGAAGGCTCTGGCGTTGCGCGTGCTGGCGCTGCTGGTGGCCCTGTGAGCGCCTTGGCGGCACGGCTACGCCAGCTGCGCACACAGTCCGGTCATCTGTCTCCCACCGTCCCGCCCAAAGCCGCCCTTTCACCCGACGTACTTCGCCTACTTCAAGGGCGCTCATGCATGCGAGGTGCGGCTCAGCGTGCTTCGTCTTCTGACCGAATGGTGCCAGGGGTTGAGATCGCGCCGGGACTGTTCCTTACCGAAGCGATCGTGGATTGGGGATGTCCCTCCGCCCTGATTGACACTGCATTTGCGCGATGGGACGAACCTGTCGCATACAGCCGGCTTCTGCACTTCGATACCGAGACCACCGGCCTTGCCGGGGGCACTGGCACGCGCGCGTGGATGATTGGGGCTGCGGATTGGCTGGCCGATGGGCGCTTTCGTCTGCGTCAGCTGACAACGATCACTATGGGTGCAGAGACCTCGATGCTACAGACGTTTGCCCGGTGGTTGAACCCAGACACGGTGCTCGTCAGCTACAACGGTAAGTGCTACGACTCACCTCTGTTGAAGACCCGCTACCGCCTGGCTCGATTGCCGGATCCGTTGACTGGGCTTGGTCATCTGGATCTGCTCCATCCCGTGCGTCGACACTGGAAAGGCGTCTGGGAGAACTGCCGGTTGGCCACCGCCGAGCGCGAACTACTCGGCGTAGTGCGGGAAGACGATCTACCGGGTTCGGAAGCTCCTGCCGCCTGGCTCAGCTACCTGCGTGGTGGCTCTGCACTTAATCTCAGACGGGTGCTGGCGCACAACACGCAAGACCTAAAGAGCTTGGCTGGCGTGTTGCTGCACTTGGCAAATTTGCCACTCTAGAAAACCGTACCCACTACTTAGAGTCAAAGTTCTTCATGCAGCTCTCCATTTCTCTGTGCGTGAGGGAAGAGTGTGGGATGTTGCTAGTCGCACGATGCGCGCTACGCGTTCATTGCTTAGTGCAGGTGGACGACGTAAACAAACGCTCGAAGCTTCGTCGCACGCAAGACTGGTCGGAGGGCTTCGTATACCTGGACCTATTCTTGAATAGCGAATATGTCGGGCCACACAGACTTGAGCGCCTCTGCAGCCGTCGGACTGGAGCAGAATTCACAGCCTTCAAAACGACGCCGCAATCGGCGCAGCAAGTTATGGGGAGGCATCCACGGGCTGAGAAACAGATAGTTCGTACGGCTCCAATTCTCGCGGTCTACTTGATATCGATACATTTCAAGCGCCAGCAAAACGCCGGCGAGATTGGACACAAAGGAGAAAGGCGCAGCCGCTTGGTCCACGCCTGGAGTGATCAACTTCTGTTCGCCGCAAAGGGCCTTATGCAGCGAGTCGAAAGCCATACCAACGAGGCTGTCCTTGTGAAGGTGAAGGTCCGGAAACTTTTCAACGAGTTTTTCTGCGATTACTTCATCTATTCGACGAGTCTGCACCTCTTCAAGCGTAAGACCGAGTGTCTCTGCGATGTGTTTGTCTCGATGGTCCTCATCTTCGATGTGAGGATAGACACAGGAAAGGCAAGCATCATCGGTCGGCTGCTCGTGCGAATGGATGATCACCTCGGAAACGTCGGTTGTTGACGCATCGAAAACGACAAGCGGCAATTCGCTTTGAAACGACCTTCGCACGCTGCGGCTATCCGCTGTGGAAATAAGGCGCGGCAGTCGCTTGTCTGGCCGTGAAGCAACGTAGTCATGGAGGTTCCCGACAAACGGCGTGATTTGGACGTTCGGCAGGTTGACCCGGGCAGCCAGAAGCTCCGCCTTGTTGCCAGTATCATCTGGTTGGAAATAAAGGCAGCGGTTCGCGTTTCCGCTCCTTACCTTTTTAGGATCAACGATGGCCAGCTTACCAACAGGATGAAGTTCTTCGAGGCCCCAAAGAAAGCCATTGGCTACACCTCCCCCACCAGCAAGCACCGAATCCTTGAGATCTAGGGGCGAGGTAATTTCGGCGACCGGGAAACCCAAATTCGCAAACCTCAATTCGAATGTGCAGCCCAGCGAAAAGGGCAAGCTGTCGCCGACCAAACGAGACAAAACAAACCCTGCTGCGAAGCACGCGCAGCCCTTTCGTGTGATGCCAGCGATATGGCTTCGCGTTGAGACAGGAACGCCATCCTCGCGCGGAAGAATGATCATCACCTCATCGGAGAGTGAAAGACATAGCGCATGATCAACTGTCGGAGCAGTACCCACGGCCAGTTCGAGATCGCAATTGTCGTGCTCATCGACTATCGACAATGTTCGTTCGAGCAGCCGACGAATATCAGCTGCTAAGTAGGCGAAGTCACCTTGATCCGAAGAGATCACCCGGACCCTATGCCCAAGCAGTGCGGTGGCTTTCTCCTCTGACAAGCCCGTCAGCTGCATGAGGGTGTTGAGGTTTTCTTCGACCTCGGAAAGCATCAGATGACCTCAACGACCGCGGCGAAATCGACCGCGATCCAGTGATCGAACGCATCAAGCTGATAGGTTGCCGCTCGATTCGCGAAGGTCGTACTGTCGGTGCCCACAGCGAAGTACGGAATAACGATGGAAACCGCGCCGACATGTCGGATGATCGCGCAAGCGTCATCGGTGCTCGAGTGGAAAGCGGCCTCAGGATGCGAATGCACCTGGGCGAGGATTTGAAAGCGCGTCTCCGTCAGACGCCTCATCATTGCCCGCACGCCCTCCTGCGGGATCAAGAAAAAGTCGGTGTCGACCCTCTGCTCAGGTCGGTGAACTTCTCGGACTTCGGCAGATCCATCCCGCACGATGCCTAGCCAAAGCACAACGGTTTCGCAGTTAGCGGAGCCGCCGGCGCGGAGGTGGCCCAGCGTTTCGTCTATGAGGGGCCGTGGACAGCGTAACTTCGGGATCACAGGCCCATCTCCTTGCGCCAAGCCCTGTTAAATCGATCTAGCAGACCCGGCAAATTCATGCCGTCTTTGTCTTTGTAGTTGACCCATTGGTCTGTCACATGGCTGGTATGAGTGTGATATTCCCGTGCGCCGACCATGCAAATGAATGTTCGGCCAGTCAAAGGATGCTTGTCTTGGTGGAAGACTGGGCCATGAAGTCCAGACTCCCATTCGCTACCGTCCGACTTAAGTAGCTGGACGCCCGGCGGCAGTTCGTTCCATTCGTCACACCTTAGGCGAACCCGTAACGGGTTATCGCTATTGAACGTGACGTCGAGGGTTGGAAACTCAACGCAGTTCACTGTCCAACCCCGGTTTTTAAGAAACGTGGGCGAGAGCAACTCGACATCTCGTGCAAAATTTGCTCTCGCCAGCGCCTCATGCACCGCCGCCACCCTCGCGCTTGTGCCACTCGATCTCAACGATCCCGCTCAGACCGTTCCCAAGGAACGATTTGGACGGATCGATCGGCGCGTTATCGACGTACGCGTCCCAATCACTGGTGTCCTTGATGTTTAGCTTGTCCGCCGCCGCGTCGAGCACCACCTTGACTGTTTCAGCCTCATAAGCCCGCCGGTAGTCGTCCGGATTGGGATAGATGCCGCTCGGCGTGATGACAGCTACAGCAACGGGTCCCCTGGCCTTACCTTCTTCGTGTTCCATGATCTGCTTCCATTGGCAAGGTCAAGCGGGATGCCCGGCCCTGTAATGTTTGTAGGGCAAACACGCTTTATTGTCAAGTACACGAACATAGCTCGATGTCATTGCGGTTGACATGCGCCGGTGAATGTCCGATTGTACGGAGGAAATTTCTCGTTTCCTGAGACAGAGAGACATATGCCATCAGCATTTTACGAGACGCTTGGTGCGCGCTTAAAGGCGCGCCGGGAAGAGATCCACTTGAGGCAAGCAGAATTGGCCGAGAGTGTCGGCCTGTCTCGAACAAGCATTACGAATATTGAGCGCGGTCGGCAAAGGCTATTCCTAGACCAATTCGCGGAGATCTGTCGCAACTTAAAAGTGGTCCCGGCGGAAATGATTCCTCAACCCCTAAGTCAGAATGCGAAGCGTCTGACGGTGCGAGCGACGAAACCTCAATCGGTCCAAAAGTTTCTGGCCTCGGTTGATCTTGACGACGAGTCGGGCGAATGACACCCGCGAGACCGCGCTACTCCCGCATCTCACGCGAGGTAAGTGACCTTCTAGTGCGTGCCAACATCAAAGCCCCGCTCGTGCCGGTCGAGGACATTGCCAAACTGGTTGGCGCGAAGATCACGTTCAACAATTTCCAGAATGAAATCTCAGGACTTCTTCTTCGACGCAACAACTCGATTGTGATTGGCGTCGCGAGCGAGCAATCGCCGGCAAGGCAACGGTTCACCATTGCGCATGAGATCGGGCATCTTCTTTTGCATGACGGTGAAGAGTTGCACGTAGACACGAATTTCCGTGTCAATTTGCGTTCAAGTGCTTCGTCCAAGGCGGACGACGTCACGGAAATTGAGGCAAATGCCTTTGCTGCCGCTCTCTTGATGCCTACGGATTTTCTCAAGAAGGATGTTGCTCGCTTGCAGATCGACGTAGAGGATTCCGAGCAGATCGATCAGCTAGCAGCCAAATATGGCGTTAGCGCCCAAGCCATGACCTTCAGACTCCTCAATCTCTTCGGCGTCCGCAGATGACTGGGCGCTTGTCCGCGTTCCTCGCAAAGCTCTCGGGGTTCTGGCGACAAACGCCCTCGGAAGAAGAGCCTTCGATCGCGAAAGAAAGGGAGGTGCAAGTACAGAGGCGGTACTACCTGATTGATATCCCTCGCTTCGAGGGCGCTTCCGATCCGCCACCGCTTTCGTGGAAAGCCTGCCATCCATCTACCGTGCATCGATTTAAGGCACAGCTGACTTGCCCAAAAGGTCATGGGCTCGTGCTCAAGGGCCACTCGATCGATGCCCGCGGACGCGTCTATCCCAGCGTCGTCTGCATGACGGACAGTTGCGAATTTCACGAATTCGTCCGCTTGGTGGGCTGGGATTTTGGTCCTCTTGCTTGAGGCCAAGTGCAACTATCGCAATAGCGCCAGCGATCCCTTATTAACAGCTAAGTGACCGGCGTGAGCTACCACCGAAAGGTGCTTCTGCTCGCGTTAACGCTCTGCTCGGTCGAGTGGCTCTGTAGATTCCATTGGGGCTCCTGCGTGTTGACAGCCTGTAAACTGGAATACCGCACTCTTTGCTCTAAACCCAGAAAGGACAATTGATGGCAATCGATTTGAAGTCACTGTCGCCGAAAGAACTCCAAGCCCTCATCGCGGGCGCCAATGCCCAGATGCAGGAAGCCCGCGGCAATATGATTCAAGATGTCCGAAAAAAGATTGATGCTCTGCTAAAGCTCAGTGGCTTGAGCCTGGCCGAAGTTTATCCAACGCGTGGCGGCAAGAAAACGTCCAGCAAGAAAGGGACCGGCTCGGTTGCACCGAAGTACCGCAACCCTTCGAATCCTTCAGAGACCTGGTCTGGTCGAGGTCGGCAACCACTGTGGTTTGCTGAAGCCATCAAGAAGCGGGGCGTGACGGCAGAAAGCTTACTGATCGGTGGCGCACCGAAGGCTATCCCGTCTGCAAAGGTTTCCAAAAAGACGGCCCGAAAGAGAGTCGCTAAAGGCTAACGACCAGTCCACCCTTGATCACCGTAAGACATTTGAAGTTGCAGTGATGAATAGCGTGCGCCCCCAAGGGGCGCACGCTATTCATGTAATGGCTTTCTTTATTTTGTTGTTTCGGTGGGTTATCGCATGGGCCAGCAAGTACCCCTTCGAGCCGATGCCATCTGATAACCCGCTTCAGCAGGACGATGCTGTCTTACGGTTAAGCGGCGGCCTCAGCTGGCGCGGCTCTTGAATGCCACTACCTTGCCGCCAACCCGTAGGCCGTCCAGGTAGTCCGCCCATGCCTGCATCATCTTCCGGCGCTCAGCCAGATAGCTTGCGCGGTTGTATGCGGCTCGCACCTTGTTCCGTTCGGCGTGAGCAAGCTGGCGTTCGATAACATCCGGCGCCCAGCCCATTTCGTTGAGCCGGGTTGACGCCATCGCGCGGAAGCCGTGGCCACACATCGTTTCACCGTCATAGCCCAAACGTCGCAAAGCGGCATTCACTGTATTCTCGCTCATGGGGCGCTTTCTATCACGGGCGCCGGGAAACAGGTAACGCCCTGTATTAGTCAGCGGGTACAGCTCGCGCAGGATCGCCACGGCTTGCATGGATAGCGGCACCACATGTTCCTCGCGCATCTTCATTTTCTCGCCGGGGATGCGCCACTCAGCAGCGTCAAGGTCGAACTCCGGCCACTCCGCCTTGCGTAGCTCGCCCGGCCGCACGAACACCAACGGCGCCAGCTTCAACGCGCAAGTCGTTGCGAACTGGCCATGGAATGTCTCTATGGCACGCAACAGGCCGCCCACTTCAGACGGATCAGTGATTGCCGCCCGGCTCTTGGACGCAATGGGCTGCAAAGCGTCACTCAGGTCAGCCGCAGGGTTGGACTTAGCCAAGCCATGTGCGATGGCATAGCGATAGACCTGCGCAATGCGTTGCTTCATGCGGTGCGCGGTTTCGTGGTGCCCACCGGCCTCGATCCTGCGCAAGCAAGCCAACACTTCTGGCGGTTCAATCTCACTAACAGGCCGCTTGCCTAGCCATGGATAAACCAGTACTCGGAAATTGCGCTCGGCCTTCTCGAAAGTCACCGTCGCCAGCGTGCGGCGCTGACCTTCTAGCCAAGTGTTGGCGACCACCTCGAAGCTATTGGCCAGACGTTCCTCGCCCGCCGCCTTCTGCGCCTTGCGCTGGGAGCCTGGATCGACACCTGCGGCCAGCAGCTTACGCGCGGCGTCACGCTTCTCGCGCGCGTCGGCAAGGCCGGTGTCCGGGTAAACACCTAGTGAGAGCAGCTTCTCCTTGCCCTCATAGCGGTACTTGAGTCGCCACCACTTGGAGCCGTTGGGGTTCAGAAGGAGATAGAGGCCGCCACCGTCCGTCACCTTCTGCGGTTTGTCGGTGGGCTTGGCCTTGCGAATCGCGGTGTCAGACAGTGCCATAAGGGGGTAACTCTTTGCGGAGATGAGCCTGCTACCCCCAAAGCTACCCCCAGTTACCCCTGGATTTCAATGGGCACGTGTGGACAGTTTTGGACACAAAAAAGGCCGGAACCGTTGCAATAGCTAGGTTTACCGGCCCAAATTGGACTTGCCTGGACTTGCTTGGACTACAAAATGGCGCCCGAAGCTGGACTCGAACCAGCGACCCCCTGATTAACAGTCAAGTGCTCTAACCAGCTGAGCTATTCGGGCGTGAGCTGCGTAGTTTGTCGGGGCTGCGACCAGCTGTCAA
>Ga0302310_10002797_pt1 | contig 13790 bp, 21 predicted proteins | sample III_Palsa_N1_2_FD_200451 | JGI IMG/M metagenome (GOLD analysis project Ga0302310, IMG submission 200451) | Peat permafrost microbial communities from Stordalen Mire near Abisko, Sweden - III_Palsa_N1_2 | ecosystem: Environmental > Terrestrial > Soil > Palsa > Peat permafrost | place: Sweden... | reverse complement strand
AAAGCTGGCGACCGGGGAAATTATGGAAGCGGCGTGCGCGGCTCTTCGTATCTGTGCACGCATCAAAGAGGGGAAACAGTAAATGGGAACGGAACGTCCATCGAAGGGGGTCCTCGTTTTTCAGTGCGACGTGTGTTTCGAAACGCACGACTTCTCGAAAGCCGAAGGCGATGACGTGAGCGACTACCGCGCGTGCTGGCGCACGCTTCATGAGGACGGCTGGCGTATGAACGACGGCGAGCACATGTGCACGGACTGCTACAAGAAGGCCAAGGCCGACCGTGACAACCCTTTCCGACGCTGAGTTGTTCGATCTTCTCGGTCCCGAACCCCCGCCCGGCGACCCTCCGCCGTGGGAGCATCAGGCCAGAGAATTCGACGAGCACAAGGACGACCGCTTCCGCGTGCTGCTCTGGAGCATGCGGACGGGCAAGTCCCGCGCTGTCATTGAGAAAGCTGAGTATCAGTTCTCCAAGGGCAACGTAGAGGGCGTGATCGTTGTCGCTCCGAACGGTATCCATCTCAATTGGATCATCAACGAAATTCCACGCTGGTCTAAGCTCCCGCACAAAGCGTTCGGGTGGCAGGCACCCCTGCGCGGTGACTGGGATAAAGTCGCAGCCGCAGACGCAATCGTAGAGCCGTACCCGGGCGGTCTCCGCTGGCTCACCATCAACATGGAAGCATTCGGAAGTGATAACGACGCGACGCGATCAGTCATCAAGCTGGTGGACCGCTTCAAGAGATCATGCAACAAGAAATTCATGCTGGTGATCTCCGAAGCTCACCACTTCGGTCACGCTGGAGCGAAGCGCACTCGTCTCATTAAACAGCTCGGCAACATGGCCAAGTTCGTTACGCTGGAGACCGGTACCGCTATCCTCAACTCCCCGCTTCGGGCGTATTCGATCTACAAGATCGGCGATGATCTCGCACTTGGCCCGGAATACGTTGGCAACAAGTACGAGAGTTTCGTGCAGCGTCACGCCAACATCGTGATAGTTGGACCGGACGGCAAACCCGTCAGCACATTCAACCGGCGCAACCGAGCGCGCAAGAAGGTCGAGAGCTACAAGAACCTTGACGAGCTACGTGACAAGATCGCACCGTGGTCCTCGGTCGTGCTGCGGTCCGACGTGAAGGATATGCCGGACCTATTGCGTACAGAACGTATCATCATGCTGAGCGAGAAGCAGCGCAAGGCCTATCTCGAAATGGTTTCACGACACCTGATCGAGATCGAGGGCCGTCTTGACGCACCAGCACCGGATGCTGGCGCGCGAATGATCAAGCTCGCGCAGATTTTGAAGGGCTTTGTCAAAGTCGAGGACCAGATCATCAATATCGACGAAGAGGCCCCGGTGTATCAAGCCATGTTGGACGAGGTCTACGGGACGCTGCCGGGCAAGACAATCATCTGGTGCCGCTTCCACGAGGAAGTAGATCGGTGCATGAAAATATTGAAGTTCAAGAAGTTTAGGCCGTTGCAATTTGATGGCCGTGTCCCAACAGAAAAACGTGAAGGTATCAGGGTTGCGTTCAACACTGATCCACGCTACAACCCGTTGGTCGGTCACCCCGGCGCTGGCGGCGAAGGTCTCAACTTCGGTGCCGCTGATACAGTCGTCTTCTTCTCTTCCACTCCGAACGCCATTCACGTGACGCAAGGAGAAGAGCGAGGCACTGAGATCGGCGGAAACCCTGTCAGCGTCGTCCGATTTAGAGCACCCGGTACGACAGATGATCGCAACTGGGATATTGTAGACGGGAAGCTCGTGACGGCTGAGATAGTGACTGGCCGCGATCTTCGCGATCTTCTGATGCAAACGAATGTGTGAACATGCGAGACGAGAAGTACCCCGGGCTCTACGCCGGAGCCAAGGCGAATGGCATCCACTACATCACCGCGCTACAGCGTGTCCGGAAAGGCATGAGTATCGAGGAAGCGGTCACGAAACCGGTCCGCTGCTACGGCGGTCGTTCCGGTAACACGAAGCCGGAGGGGACGACTGTCACACGTCTCAGCAAGCGCGCGATAAAGATAGCGCAGGGATGGGTGCCCGGTCGGAAACGTGGTCGCCCGGTCAAGGTGCCCGGTCCGCGCAAAGATCGCATGGCGCACGTCGGCAACGCACCCGACCACATCAGAATTTTGCGAGAAGCCTATTGCGCGGAATTCATCAAGCGTGGTACGCTTGACCCGACGCTGTTCGCCAAATTGAAGGTATACGCCGATGCGCATAAGCAGGCTAATCGAGATTTACGAAGAGTACCCACCGAGCACTCGGCTCACGATCAAAGCGGAGGGCCAGCCGCTAGTAGAGACGACGGTGGTCGCAACGATCCTCGATATGAAGACGGAGATCGCGAAGAAGGGCGACAACGCTTGGCGCAATCTGGGCGTGATCATACGGGAGAAGACCGATACGACACCCGGCCCGCAGAACGTGCGGCTTGAGATGGATGCATGGAATGAGTAAACATCTTCCCCTCGTCACCCGGCTCACGCGCCAGATCGGCAACGAGAAATATGACGCGCACGCGGAGGCGGTTCAAATCCTCCGCGACCGTGGACACATGTACAAGCGCAGTGAGAAGCTCACCAAGGAAGGCGAGCGCCGCGAAGCGATGGGTCCCGCCGGTCGAGCGATTGACCGTGCGTCGAAACAGTCCGGCCGCCCGGCCAGCGACTACGAATACGTTCGCGGCAAAGCAAGGCTCAAGTAATGGCTTGGGGTGGTTACACCTATTTTTATGATCGTATCGACGACATCGCGAAGCGGGACTTCACGCCGCCGATCATTGAGCGCAACAGCATCGTCAAGCAGAAGAAGTCCGGCTTCTATCTGGAGCCGTTGCCCATGGGCGCGAATGTCCCGGTGGGCGTCCACGTGATCCTGCCGGTCGGCGTCGAGAACCCGTCGCGGCAGAGCTTCTACACCGTGCATCGTCACAAACCGAAACGGAGGAAGTGATGGGCTTCTGGGATGACAAAACTCCGAAGACAAGATACCGGATGCTGTGGGCCGGTGCGTGGCGTCCGGTGCTCAACATGATCGATGCTGGTAACACGCCAACGACACTCCCTCTGCGCGCAGTGAAAGCCATTCTCTACGCAGAGAAACAAGGCGATGGCAACATGGTTGTGGTCCCGGTCGGTCCCGCCGATATCTTCGACAACCCGGAATATGTCACCAAGAAGTGGGACCCAGTTCGTTAACCATCCACCAACAAGACCCTTGACGAAGGAAAATAAATCGGTAGGTTCCGCGAGCGATCATCGCAAACCATTAAACAGGAGCTACCCAATGAGAACCGCTCAAGAGACCCAGCGCCTTCACGGCGAGCGCGTCGAAGCCCGTCAGGCAGAGCGCGCAGATACTCGCTTCTTCGATCCCGGCCCGCGCGCCAAGAACCCCGATCCCACCATCGACAAGCTCGAAGAGCTTTACGAAGAAATCACCGGCCGTCCGTCACCGAGCAAGATCGCGGCGGCGAAGCGCGCAGGCGATATCCTCTTCACTGCTCTCTTGCTCGACATCCTCGCCAGTGCGAAGAAAGAAACCGAAGCTGGTGGCCGACCGAAAGAGCCAGAACCGCAGGAACGTATCGAGCCTATCGTCGACAACAAAGAGCCGCCGTTCTTCAATTTCTGGTCGAAGCTAAACGCCGAGCTGACCGCCAAGGGATTGCCGGAGGCTGGATACAAACAGGCTCGCGATGCATTCTCCGGTGGCAAGACACCAGACGGCGCGCTCACGTTCATCGGCAGTGACTGGGAAGGCGTGCGCGCTGTCCCGGCGACTAGCCACCGCAGTGGACAGGCGACTTCCTACCACGGCGAATTCCGCGAAGTGTCCGACAACGGCACCTTCTGGCATGTCGTCGCCAACAAGCACTCGAAGTCCATCGCCTATGAAACCGCCGAGTATGCACTCAAGGCGGCGAAGCGGGCGAAGACGGACTTCGAGAAAGCTGCGCACTGATGCAGTCATCCGACCTTTTGCCGCCGAGCCCTTTCGTAGATTTGTCTCGGCGGCTGGCAGACACCCGGGCTGCCCTTCTCGAAGCCCGAGATCAACTCAACCGCCGCCGCTCTAAAGCGACGGTCACGAAATTCTATCGCGCCCTTGATGATGTCTGGGAAGCGCAGAGATTATATGGCTAGGCCCCGGCGAGGGGTTTAAGTCGGGTTCGTAGCTCGGTAACAGAAACAAGGCCTGCGGGTTAACCCTCGCATCAATCTCGGGGTTGCGGGCTAGTTCTCGCGGACTGGCCCAACGTACAAGGCTTTGGTATACGCGGCGATGTGATTTGAAGGGTTGCCAAATTTGGCCCGGGAGCTGACACTTCACAGTGACTTGGCCATTTCCTTCATAACTTCCTTTGTCGAGAGGTAGCGGCCCCGGATTGAGCTTCACGGCTCTCCGGGGCCGTTTACTATCTGTTAACCATCAGCTCAGGTCTCGCTTGCGTACCCTGCGAGAGCCGTATAGACCAGACAAATCGAAACCGACTTTTGGAGCAAACAAATGTCTGCCGCTAAGACCACCAAGGCCGCCCTCGAAGCCACTCTCTCGAAGGGCCAACTCGCCGCCGCCGATCTTACCGCGCTGCTGCGCGCTCGTAACCCGACGATCTGGATATCGACCCGCGAAGAAAATCGCGTCGAAAAATTCATCGTTGAAGCGGCGGCTGCCGCTGCCTACAAGGTCCTGTTCTGGGATTGCGCTTCCGGCATTTCCGATATCGCTGGCCGCCAGCCTACAGTGACCAATGCATCAGGCAACGCTCGCCCGCTGGAGATCAACGGCAAGCCGGGCAAGGACATCAAGGATAGCGGCGAGGCTCTTGACGCGGTTCGCTGGTACTCGGAACGCACTGGCAAGGACGCCGAGCGTATCGTCTGGGTGTTTCGCGATCTTCCGATCTGGATCGAAGGCACCATCGGCGCGACCCCGATGCGCGCGCTGCGCAACCTCTCGAAGTATCTGCCGGGCGTTCCGCGCCCGCAAGCTCAGGCGATCATTGTGCTCAGCACCGTCACCAAGGTGCCGAACGATATCGCTGGCCACGCTACCGTGCTTGACTGGCCGCTGCCGGATCGCTCTGAGATCACCAAGGTGATCGATGCTGCGCTCAACTCGCTGCCGGAATTCGAAAAGAAAGAGGACGGCACCCCGGACGAGACCAAGCCGATACGCTCGCTCGCTTTCACCAAGGAAAGCCGTGAGCTGGCCATCGACGCTGCGGTCGGCCTGACCGAGGAAGAAGCCGGAGCTTGCTACGCGAAGTCGCTGGTGCAGTCGCGCACCGTGGACCCGAAGCTGGTCATGGGCGAGAAGAAACGCGTGATCAGCCGCGAGAAGGTCCTCGAATGGCATGACCCGATCAAGGGTGGTCTGGACGCAGTCGGCGGGCTGGACAACCTCAAGGCTTGGCTCAAGGTCCGTGAGACCGCCTACAGCCCGGCCGCCCGCGAATATGGTTTGCCTGCCCCCAAGGGTGCGGTGCTTGTCGGTATCTCGGGCTGCGGCAAGTCGCTCACTGCAAAGGCCGTTGCCACCGCTTGGCAGTGCCCGTTGCTTCGTCTGGACCTCGGCGCGCTGAAAGCCAAGTTCGTTGGCGACAGTGAAGAGAACATTCGCAAGGCGTTCAAGGTGATCGAAACCATTGACCGGTGCGTGGTGTGGATCGACGAGATCGAGAAGGCGATGGCCGGTGCCTCGTCTGGTGCTTCTGATGGTGGCGTGTCCGCCGACGCACTGGGCGTCGTCCTCAACTGGATGCAGGAACGCACGAGCAATGCTTTCGTAATCGCGACTGCCAACTCGGTAGAGAACCTTCCGCCGGAGCTTCTGCGCAAGGGCCGGTTCGACGAGATTTTCTTCGTCGGGCTCCCGAACGAAACCGAACGGAAGGGCGTGCTGAAAGCCTCGCTCAAGTCGAACGGTCGCGGCGATCTCAAGATCGACTACCAGCGCGTCGTGGAAGCCACTGAGGGCTTCACTGGTGCGGAGATCGCGGAGCTGGTGCCTACCTCGCTCTACGTCGCTTTCGCGGACGGTGCCCGCGAGCCGAGCACGCAAGACCTAGTCAACGCTGCGGCGAACGTGAACCCGCTCAGCAAGACGAAAGCTGAGGCGGTTGCGGAGCTGGTGAAGTGGGGCAATGAGAACGCCCGATCTGCGACGCTCAATATCGAACCGGCTCAGCTCCGGGCCAACAGCGGGAGCCGCGAGCTGGACCTTTAACCAACTGTTAACCATCCCCCGGGATTGCGCTTGCATCCCCCGGGGGCCGAGTTTATACCGGACAAATCGAAACGGCCAGTGCATTCTGAGCGTCAGCAAGATGGAGACCGAAGCGACAGTCGAGTGGAAGATACCTTTCGAAGGCAACTTGACCCTAGCCAAATTCTTTTCAGCCCTCAAGCGGAATGCACTGGCCACCAACATTTTGGAGCAAACAAATGTCACTCGGATATAAAACTCTTCGCCCGGGCATCCTCGTCGGTCTCAAGACGAAGATCAGCGGCGACAACGTTGAATACGCGAAGACCGTGATCGAAGAAGAGCACGTGAACGAAAACGGCGAGCTGATCGCGAAGTGGCAGACGGACAAGACCGTTGCCGACGCGGAAGAGCAAGAGCGCGCCGTCAAGGTTCGTTCCGCTGCCCGCAACCTCGTGACCGGCGTGTGCGCCAAGTCCGACTTCGGATACCTCTGCCCGGACAACAAAGAAGCCGAGCTGGAAGCCGCCGTCGAAAAGGCAAATATTCTCGTCAACGAATTCAACCTGACCGCCTCGCTCAGCGAGATCGAATTCTACACGATCTACGGTCGCATCGCGGCCGACGACGAGAAGGCGATCCGCGCGATCAAGAACGAAGTCAATGGCCTGCTCGAAGCCATGGCTAAGGGCGTGCAGGACTTGAACGTCGAAGACATCCGTTCGGCCGCGAACAAGGCCAAGAGGCTCGGCACCATGCTTGCGCCGGACGTACAGGCTCGGGTGCAGGAATATATCGACCAAGTCCGCAAGGTCGCGGTCGAGATCAACAAGGCTGGCGATCAGGCTGCCACGGTCGTGGACGCGACGATCCTCGCCTCGCTCGCTAACCGCCGCACCGAATTTCTCGATATCGACGAGGCTGCGGAGATCAAGGACACGGTCGTCGAAGGCCGGGCTCTCGATCTCGATCCGGAAGTTGCTGCCCCGGTGATCTATGACCGGGACAACGCGACCGGCGACTTCAACAACCCGGACAACTTCATCGACCTCGGGCTTGATGATGTCGAACCCACACCGTTAACTGTAGCCGACGAAGCTCCGGCCCGTGAGCTTGATCTTGAGGATATCCTCAGCTAATGCATAGAAAGCATCCCCGGGAGCTTCCAACTCTCCCGGGACTTTCCTCAAACCGAGTAAATCAAATGCCGTGTGATACCAGAATGAAACGCAATCAATCGATCTCTCAGCGCAAAGCCGAGGTCGATCAGGTTGTCAAGGACGTGAACAGCTTGCTCTCGTCGGGCAAGATCAAGGTGGTCGTCGACAAGAAGACCGGTGCGGTCGCGTTCGATGGCATCGATCCGAACCTGCGGGACGATGTGACCGACGCTTGCATCTTCCGGCGGATCATGGTATCGGGCTCGTCACTGGCCAAGGCAAAAATCATGCAGGCCGAAATGCTCGCCGGTCGCCAGATCAACCGGCAGGCGGTCGCGCAGGGTGTGCACTCACATAACGGAGGCGAGACGTGGCACAACGGACACTAGAGACTGATATGCAGCGCATCTTGAAGCTCACTGAGGTCAGGACCGACCTACCTACTTTGCAGCGCAGGCTGTTGAGCGTGATCGAAAAGATCGCCCGATCTGCTCTCCAGACCCCGGGACGGGAAATGAGACATTCACGATCATACGAAAAGGCTCGCGCCGTGGCAGCGCACCGCTGCTACTAACCCATGGAGAAACCGATGCCAGCGTTTGATGGTCTTGTAGAAATCTACAAACAGGTCCACAAAGACAACCCGGCTGCCCGTTCGGATACCGTGCTTTCGCGAAAGCTCTTTCGCAAAGCCGTCCGTAATGAGGGCTCACGGTGGGAAGACGCGGCGTTTGATTACGTGCATGATCATGCCTCGTCTAACGTTCATCTTGAGGAAGCCATTGCGCGCCGACAGAAGGTTGAGGCGCAACAAACCGAACGTGTGCATGCGCATGCAACATCGGCTTCTCCTAGTGCGCGGTTTACTCCCACCGTGATAGTGCCGCCCCGAGAACCCGCTGTAACATGGGAGGATCGCGAGGCCGCTCGGGTTAAAGGAAAAGATCGGTTTACGCAAAACCGAGAAGCAGTAGAGCAAATGCGTTTCGCTAACGGGCTTGGTATCCTGCAACAGACTATCGCCGACGTACAGAGCCTCGGTAGCTGGTCTGTGGCGCTGATCCGGGCTCTCCCGAAGACTGCCAAGTCCACTGACCTTCTTGGCAAGTTCTTGACTATGGATCAGGTCACAAAACTGAGGACGTTCGATGTCACGGCATAACCAAACCCCAAAATCCGCCGAGCGTAGTGGGTTTATCGATGCAGCGTTTGAAAATGCGCTCACCAATAATGACCCGCTACTACCTCCGGGAGCGAAAGCCGCAAAAGGAAGCGCACGGACTAAGCTGAAACAGGCTTGGTGGACATTGGTCACTTCGCACAAGCCCGAGCTTGAAGAGATTGCCTCCCATGGTTCGGAATACGACACAAAGCGAGCCGAGGATTTGGACCATGAATGGGGGTGCAGTGCTGAAATTGCAGAGTACCGGCCTAGCAAAGCAAATTGGGAACGGTTTCATCGCATCAATATAGAAGCGGTAGCTTTCGAAAACTTGCATGAGGCATCCGGGATAACTTCATTCGCTCCGGATGGTTATGCAAAATTTCTGCGCGAGAACGGACTACAGGCCCCAGCCGAAAACCAAGATGAAGCTCGGGTATTCCAACATGATACAACTTGGATCGCCCCCGAGGTTTGAACGTGGCCCTAAATGAAGACGAGAAGCGAGAGTTTCTGGCGCTGGTGGATGACATCAATGCCGGGGTAGGCCGACGCGGCAACGCGAGGCGAGTGTTAGGCCGGTTGCGAATGCGCGCGTTCGTCGAGAAGCACGGCAAGGAAGCATGTGATGAAGTATTCGCGAAGACAATCGAATAGGGCATACGCGCCTGTCCCCCAGCGCGTTCGCCCTCGGCCGGAGATGGCTTGCTCCCCGTCTCCGGCCACCAATTTCGTCAGAAACTACGGAGCGAGCGACGAAATGAAACAGCTCCGCCTCGCGCGAGCGGAAATCAAAAAGCTTGACAAGGCTCGGCGCGTAGGCTATAAGCCGCGTCCTCACTAGGGACAACTCCAATGATGTCACGAAGCGCAGCAACGCCGATGAACCCCGCCCCATTTAAGGGCGTGGGGAAGTTTGGCCGTTCCCGCTCGCCTCGGACGCGAGAGATCGTCAGTTCAAATCTGACCGCCCTGACCATTAATCCAAACACATCGACTATTAGCGCCGCCGGTTGGCAACAAAACTAATCCTCTACAGGATTGGTGTAGTTGGTAGCACGGCGGTCTCCAAAACCGCTGGCCATGGTTCGAACCCATGATCCTGTGCCATACCGGTTTGGTGTAACGGTAGCACAACGGGCTCTGAACCCGTTAGGTCTTAGTTCAAATCTGAGAGCCGGTACCAAGATGCCCTATTCGAATAACGAGGATAACAAAGCCGCTCAGCGGCGCTTCTACGAAAAGCATCCTCACCGTCAACGTGAGAAAGTCGCTGCTCGCAAGGCAGAAAACAAAGTTTGGTTTGCAACGTATCGAGCGGCCCTATCGTGCTCTCGGTGTCCGGAAAGCCATCCTGCGACGTTAGACTTTCATCATCGTGACCGTTCGGAAAAAGATAGGTCTGTCTCGGTAATGGTTGCTCGCGGAATGTCGAAAACTTCGATCCTTCGCGAGATTGCTAAATGCGATGTCCTCTGTGCTAATTGTCATCGCAAGCTGCATTTCGGAGAACGTTCAAATCCTAGAGCCGGTGCCATCGCTTCTAATCGCCGATGTAGCTCAGTGGTAGAGCAGTCCCGTCGTAACGGAAAGGTCGAAGGTTCAATTCCATTCCATCGGCACCAGTTTTAGATCGACAGCGTAGCTCAGCGGTAGAGCACCGGGCTCATAACCCGAGGGTCCTTGGTTCAAATCCAAGCGTCTGTCACGGGCCGCGTAGCTCAGTTGGGAGAGCGCCTGTTTTGCAATCAGGGGGTCGTCGGTTCGAAGCCGACCCGGTCCACCATTCTAGTGCGAACGCTCAACCGTTCGCTAGTGTGAATGCCCAGTGTAGCTCAGTTGGTAGAGCACGCGGTCGATAACCGCTAGGTCGCCGGTTCGAGCCCGGCCACTGGCACCAAAAGGAGAGAAAGATGTCGTCATCTAGTCACCACAGTATCACCGGAGGGGTGGCAGAGCGGTAATGCAGTGGCTTGCTAAGCCATACGACGTTCGCGTTGCGCGAGTTCGATCCTCGCCCCCTCCGCCAGAGTTATCTTGCTGGAGGGGTGCGACCATGGTGGTCAAACGGTCCCGAAAACCGCGCCTCGCGTAAGTGAAGAGGGTTCAATTCCTTGCCCCTCCGCCAAGATAGCTCAGATGGTAGAGCACCGCGCCGAAAACGCGGGGGTCCGTTGTTCGAAACAACGTCTTGGCACCAAGTTTTTCTGTCAGAAAAACGTATAGGTTTTTCCCGACATGTTTGGGGATAGCTCAGCCGGTAGAGCGCGCGGTTGTTAACCGCTAGGTCGTAGGTTCGAACCCTACTCCCCGAGCCAATCTTGCGGGTGTAGCTCAATGGTAGAGCCGCAGTCTTCCAAACTGATGACGGAGGTTCGATCCCTCTCACCCGCTCCAAAATGTTTCTCGAAGATCGACGCAAGCGAGATCAGCTCGTGTCGGGCGAGGTCTCCTGCGATCCATGCGGCGGTCGCGGCCATGGGTATGATGCTGTGCATCGGAGCACCATGCGCCAATCTTTCCCGGGTTGTATGTTCCATATAGCTCACTCTGGAAAATATTTGTTGACAGCGTCTTCTAATTGTGCGATGTACTCGCGAATGAGCGCCGAGACATGCATGCTGCCAGCCTCGAAACTGGCTATGGCATAGCATTTCTAATCATGACGGATAAGCCATTAAGACGCTGCCCCGAGGTCATATGCGGGGCAGCGTTTTTCTTTGTTGACAGGCTTCTCCGGTTCGTGTAGGCATTCCCACACGTTAACCATGTTGGAGCCTCACATATGTCGCACGCCACGAAGATCGTGAACGACCGATACGTTCAAGGCCAAGCGGCATACCGAGCCGGGCACCACATCAAAGACCTCATGCATATCTCCGACGAGCTGGAGCGCTTGCACGATGACCCCAGTCTCACAAACGAACAACATTCCGACATTGCAGCGAGCGCGCAGTCGCTGGTGATCGGTTTCGCCGATGCCCTCATTGACGACATTCGAACCATAGCGCGCGGTCGCGCCAACCAACGAGCCTGAAAATTCTGTCCTGACATCGTCCCCACGAAAGGAAGCTCCATGTCTACAGTTCCTGCCAAGCGGTATCTCGACCGCTTCGATAGCGCCGGTCGCAAGACCGTTCCGATGTTCTCCGGCCTGATGGATTATTTCCCGGATGCATGCGCCGCGCTCGCCGAGCACTCCTACAAGGGCAATCTGAAACACAATCCCGGTGAACCGCTGCACCACGCACGCGGCAAGAGCATGGATCACACCGATTGCATCATGCGTCATCTCGCCAACTTCGACGGCATGGATGGTGACGCGCTCGAAGCGGTCGCGCTGTTCTGGCGCGCTGGCGCGCTCTGTCAAGAAATTCTGGAGCGCAAGTTCGCTCTGACACTCCCGCGAGGCGTCACTGATCCACGTGCCTTCGCTGAGACTAACTCGCTTGTCGGCCCCAACGGCGAGCAGGCTCCGAAAGAGACCACCAAGACAGCCGAGCAGAAGCTCGCCGAAGTCAATCAGGCCATTCATAACGACATAGTCTCCGGCAAGATCAGCGTCACCGAGCGCGGCGATCAGTTCGTCGGTAAGAATGAGGCCAAGGCGAAGAGGATCGCAACCCCCGGTCCGCTTGACGATCCGATTGGAAACATGACGCCACCGAAGCCGCCGATGCTGAGGGCCAATGGCTAAGGAAACCTCGCTCTGGCAACGCTGCCGGACAGGCATCAAAGTTTTGAAGAAAGCAGGGCACGCCCTGCACTTCTGCCGCGTAGAGAACACCGCAGGCGAAGGTCACCCCGATGTGGAGGGTGTCATCAACGGCGAGCACTGCTGGATTGAGTTGAAGACGAACATGCGTCCGGCGCGGCACACTACGGTAATTCGGTCGTGCACGCGCGAGAGCCAATCGCTCTGGCACAAGGCGCGCACGGAGGCAGGAGGTAGAACGCACTGGGTGCTCATTCAAGTAGGCCACGCGCATGACGCGAAGCTCTACCTGATCTGCGGCAACCGGTACGACGAGATCATTACGACGGAAGAGCATCTCGCGCAAATGAGCGTCATCGATCCCGACGCTCCAATGGCAGAAGTGCTCTTGAGAGCATGTGAAAGCTGGTAAGGAGCCCTTGAGAGTATGTCGAAGCGGAAGACCTACAAGACGATCAAGCAGGCGGCGGAGGACCTTCTCATGGAGGTCAGCTACGTCGATGTCTATGGTCGCAATGTAGGCCTGACGTACAAAGCCATCTTGAAGAAGCTCCACGCGGTCTTCCCCGAGGGCTCAAAGAACTGGCCCGGCTACCGCACGTCACTGCGCTCGCTCCAGATGGTGGCTTACGCGCTCAATGGCTCCGACCAGATGATGCCGGTGCGCCGCCGGTCGGTCAAGGTTCTCGCTCGTGACTATGCGCGAGCGCTTCTCACGCAAGTTGACCCGAACGCCGTGATCGAAGGCGACGGGTATAGCGGCAAAACTATCTCTCGAAAAGTCAAACAGAAATTTCCTGAATATCCGAGCCTATCTACCGAGCAGCTTACAGGTTTGTCCCTTCATCTGTGGAAACAAAAACTACAAGTGCCCCCGCGTCCGCTGGATTAAGACATGAGAGACAAAGAGAAAATTCGTGCCGTGCAGAAGCGGTACGATCAAAGCCCGAAGGGTCGTGCCCGTCATCATCGATATGACACGAACGCTAAGGGAAAAGCGCGACGAGGTCGGTACCAGTGGTCGCCTCGATACTTGGAAAGAAAACGAACGTATCAACATTCGCCCAAGGGTAAGGCGACACATAGGGATTACAGAACATGTCAAAGCCTCTTAAAACGGACACCGAGCGCCTCGCCGACGCCAACGATCTTATCCGTGCGAAACAAGGCCAAATCCGAGCGCTCGAAAAAGAGCTGCGCGCCCGGGGCAAAGAGCAGGACACCGCAGAAAAACTCCGCGAGGAAATCTTCGGTCTCTCCGCGTACACGTGCGAGCCGCCGAAGTGGCTCGACCAGCAGCACAAGAAAGGCTCCGTCACGGGCGTCCCGTTGATCATGGCGTCTGACTGGCATTGGGGCGAGACCGTCGACCCCGATCAGGTCGCCAACATGAACGCCTTCAATCGATCCATCGCCAAGCAGCGCGTCAAGAAGTTCGGCGACGCTGTCATCGATCTTTGCTTCAACCACATGACGAACCCGACATACCCGGGCGTCGTCTTCTGTGTTGCAGGCGACAT
>Ga0302310_10002783_pt1 | contig 13819 bp, 8 predicted proteins | sample III_Palsa_N1_2_FD_200451 | JGI IMG/M metagenome (GOLD analysis project Ga0302310, IMG submission 200451) | Peat permafrost microbial communities from Stordalen Mire near Abisko, Sweden - III_Palsa_N1_2 | ecosystem: Environmental > Terrestrial > Soil > Palsa > Peat permafrost | place: Sweden... | reverse complement strand
TGGACGGGTTGAACAACGCCTTCATCCAGCTGGTGGGGAAGAAGCGCCCGTCGGCCGTGATCACGAACCCGGCCGGAGTCTGCATCCAGCTGTTGGCCGCCAGGATCCAAAAGGTCGATATCAGCGTACCGACCGCAACCAGGCAGGTCGCCATGAAGTGGAGTTTGGGGCCAACGCGCTTCAGCCCGAACAACATTACGCCCAGGAAACCGGCCTCAAGGAAGAAGGCGGTGAGCACCTCATAGCCGAGAAACGGCCCGATCACCGGCCCGACCTTGTCGGAGAACACCGACCAGTTGGTCCCAAACTGGTAGGACATCACCACGCCGGAGACGACGCCCATCGCGAACACAACGGCGAAGATCCGAAGCCAATACTGGAAGGTGTCTAGGAAAACCGCCCGCTTGGTTGCCAGCCAGCAGCCTTCGAGCACCGCCAGGAAGCTGGCCAGCCCGATGGTGAAGGCGGGATATAGAAAATGCCAGACCACCACGAAGGCGAATTGCGATCGGGCGAGATCAAGCGCGCTCGGGAGATGTAATCCGGCCATCAGGGCTCCAACTCGTGTCTAAGGACCCTCGCCGGCGCTTTCCGGCAGTGGATTGGACCAAACCCAACTGACCTTCGGCTTCGTGAACCTGAAGCCACGAAATTGCAGAGCTTGAGCGCCTATGGACAGGTTCGGAATATACGTAGGCGCGGGCGGCATACTGCCACCGCGACGATCGGGCCGCCAACGCGCCGAGCCGTTGCAGAGGGCCTTTCCGCGATACGTAGATTCCGACGCTATCGGGCGGGGCTGCATCGGCGGCAGGTGGCTAGGATATCCGACACGCCGGCCGTCCGCTTCGCTTCAGGAGAACGCTATGCCGATCTTTCTCACCTTTGCGGGGCCGCTGGGGTTGGTCGTCGCCGCCATGCTTCTCTTCGCGTCGGTAAAGATCCTGCGTCAATACGAACGCGCGGTCGTCTTCACCCTGGGCAAGTTCGAGGCGGTCAAGGGCCCCGGCCTGGTGCTACTGATCCCGTTCGTCCAGGAAATGGTTCGCGTCGATCTGCGAATCCAGGTTGTCGAGATACCCACCCAGGACGTGATCTCCCGCGACAATGTGTCGATGAAAGTCGACGCCGTACTCTACTTCAACGTCGCCGATCCTGAGCGGGCGGTCATTCGGGTCCAGGACTACCTTCCCGCCACCAACATGCTCGCGCAGACCACCTTGCGCGCCGTTCTCGGTCAGCATGAGCTGGATGAGATGCTTTCCGAGCGCAAGAAGCTCAGCACCGATGTCCAGGCCATCCTCGATACTCAGACCGAGGCCTGGGGGATCAAGGTCAGTAACGTCGAGATCAGAACCGTCGAGCTGACCGAAAACATGGTGCGCGCGATCGCCAAGCAGGCCGAGGCGGAGCGAGATCGCCGGGCCAAGATCATCCACGCGCAGGCGGAGTTCCAGGCCTCCCAGACGCTCGTCGACGCCGCCCAGATCCTCTCGAGCATTCCTGCCGCCATGCAGCTCCGCTACCTGCAGACCCTCACGGAGATCGGCGCCGAGCAGAATTCCACCATCATCTTCCCAATGCCGATCGACATCATAAAGCCGTTCCTCGACTTGCGTGAGCAGGCCCGCAAACCGGCTCACACCAATGGCGTCAGTCACGCATCTCCGCCTGAGGCGCTCCTGCCAGTTGCGTCGGCATGAGCCGATCGAACCTCGCCGCCCCGTCCGGGCTCCTGGCTAGGGCGACCGGAGCGTCTTCGACCTCCAACCTGAGCGCCACGTTCAACGACTTTCTCTTCGCCACCGTCTGCGAAGAGCGCAATGAAATGCCGCTCAGCGTGATCTCGGCCCTGGCCCGCCTCGATCTTGATCCTTGGGCGGAAGCCGCCGCGCTGGCCAGGATGCCCCCGGACGACGCCGCGAAGCGGCTGTCATCGCAGCTCGCTGGCGTCGCCCCGACGACCGAGCTGGATGGCTCGACGACCGCGGCTCGTCTGGTGGCGCTTCTGCCGGCAGCCGAGACGGATGCTGCGGCCCGCGGACGGGCGGCCGGCGTGCAGGTCAATCCTCAGGGGAGGTTGGCGGGGATCATGTGGCTGATCATCGTGGTCTCGATGGTGTTGAGCCTGATGATGGGGGCCCTGGCGCCACGGCCCGGCGTCACCGGACCCGTCCCCGCGACGGCGACGCCTCACTGAAGCCCGCGCCCGTCACTCGGGCGAGGCCATGAAACCCTGTGGCTAGAGCCTCCAGGCTGGACGACCAGGGCGTCAGACTTCCGGAAGGACGAACGACGATGAACGCTCACACGCCCCCACCGAAGCTCCCAGGCGCTCCGGGCCCGAAGCCCGATCCGAACGAAGCCCTCAAGTCGATGTCGATGGCGGACCTGGAGGCGAAACTGGGATCCTCAGCCGATGGGCTGACCCAGCCCGAGGCGGAAAAGCGGCTAAGCCAATACGGCCCAAATCAACTCGAGGAAAAGAAGACCAACGAGTTTCTGAAGTTCCTCGGCTATTTCTGGGGTCCGATCCCGTGGATGATCGAAGTGGCGGTGATCCTGTCGGCGGTCGCCCGGCATTGGCCGGATTTCGGCATCATCCTGCTGCTGCTGGTGGCCAACGCCGTGGTCGGCTTCTGGGAAGAGCACCAGGCGGGCAATGCCATCGCCGCCTTGAAGGCCAAACTGGCGGTCAAAGCCAGGGTGGAGCGGGGCGGCAAATGGGTCGAACCGCCGGCCCGAGAGCTGGTGCCGGGAGATGTCATCCGTTTGCGCCTGGGCGACATCGTCCCGGCCGACGCCCGTCTGCTCAAGGGCGATCCGATCGAAGTCGACCAATCGGCTCTGACCGGCGAGTCGCTGCCGGCCACCCGCAAGCCGGGCGAGGCCGTCTTCTCCGGATCGATCGTTCGCCAGGGCGAAATCGGCGCGCTGGTCTACGCCACGGGCGACAGGACCTATTTCGGCAAGACAGCCGAGCTGGTGCAAGAGGCGCACACCGTCAGCCACTTCCAGCGCGCCGTGCTGAAGATCGGCAACTACCTGATCATCCTCGCCGTGGCCCTGGTCGCGGTAATTGTGGGCTTCGCGCTCTATCGGGGCGATCCTCTCCTTACAACTTTGCAGTTCGCGCTGGTGTTGACCGTCGCCGCGATCCCGGTGGCGATGCCGACCGTGCTGTCGGTGACCATGGCGGTCGGCGCCCGTCTTCTGGCCAAGAAGCAGGCGATCGTCACCCGCCTGTCGGCGATCGAGGAACTCGCCGGCGTCGACGTTCTGTGTTCGGACAAGACCGGCACCCTGACCCAGAACAAGCTGACCCTGGGCGATCCGTTCTGCCTGGACGACATGCCCGCAGATCAGGTGATCCTCAACGCGGCGCTGGCGTCGCGGGCGGACGACAAGGACGTCATCGATCTGGCCGTCATCGGCGGCCTGAAGAGCGACCAGGCCCTGAAGGGCTACCAGGTCATCCATTTCCAGCCGTTCGACGCGGTTCAGAAGCGCACCGAGGCCACCGTCAAGGGCGCGGATGGCAAGGAATTCAAGGTCGCCAAGGGGGCGCCGCAGGTGATCCTGGCGCTTGCGACCAACGCCAGCCAGGCGAAGGCCGCCGTCGACAAGGCCGTGGGCGACTTCGCCGCGCGCGGCTTTCGGGCTTTGGGCGTGGCGCGGGCCGACGGAGATGGCCAGTGGCGCATGCTTGGCGTCCTGCCCCTCTTCGACCCGCCACGGGACGACGCGAAGGCGACGGTCGCCACTGCCAGGACGATGGGCATCAGCGTCAAGATGGTCACCGGAGACGCCCTGGCGATCGCGCGGGAAACCGCCAAGAAGCTGGGAATGGGAACGAATATTCTCGACGCCAGCGGCTTCGGGGATTCGAAGCATCACGAGATGGCGGCCCTGACGGCGTCGATCGAGTCGGCGGACGGCTTCGCCCAGGTTTTCCCTGAGCATAAGTTCCACATCGTCGATGTGCTGCAGCGGGCCGGCCACATCGTCGGCATGACCGGCGACGGGGTGAACGACGCCCCGGCGCTGAAGAAGGCCGATTGCGGGATCGCCGTCTCCGGCGCCACCGACGCGGCGCGCGCGGCTGCGGCCATCGTGCTGATGACGCCCGGCTTGTCGGTCATCATCGACGCGATCAAGGAGAGCCGAAAGATCTTCCAGCGGATGAACAGCTACGCGATCTACCGCATCGCCGAGACGCTGCGGGTGCTGCTGTTCATGACCCTGGCGATCCTGGTGTTCAATTTCTACCCGGTGACGGCGGTGATGATCGTCATGCTGGCGTTGCTCAACGACGGCGCCATCCTCTCGATCGCCTACGACAACGTCCATTTCAGGAACCAGCCCGAGGCCTGGAACATGCGCGTGGTTCTTGGCGTCTCCACGGTGCTGGGCGTGTTCGGCGTCGCCGCCGCCTTCGGACTCTTCTATCTGGCCGATCGCGTGTTTCACCTCGATCGGGCGCACATTCAGACGCTGATGTACTTGAAGCTTTCGGTCGCCGGGCACCTGACGATCTTCCTGACCCGTACGAGGGGACCGTTCTGGTCGATACGCCCGGCGCGAATCCTGCTGATCGCGGTCTTCGGCACCCAATCCGTGGCGACCCTGATCGCGGTCTACGGGCTGTTCATGACTCCGCTCGGGTGGGGCTGGGCGGCGTTCGTGTGGGGCTATGCCCTGGCTTGGTTCCTCGTGAACGACCGTGTGAAACTGCTGGCCTATCGACTGCTTGATCCGGCCAAGGGCGATGCGGTCAAGCGCTCAGCCCTGGTCGCGCAAGTCGCCTGATGAACCGATCGCGGCCGAAAGGAAGAAGATGAAAATCCATACCAAGGACTTTCGCGTGGCCGAGGGCGACGAGGTCGACCTTGGCAAGTGGCCGACGAAGGTCGATCCCGTCTACAAATCCAAGGAGCAGTACAAGAAGCTGCTGGCGGATCACGTCGCGCAGCTTAGCGCCCAGCAGCAACTCCTGTACGCCTCGAACCGCCATGCGATCCTGCTGATCTTCCAGGCCATGGACGCGGCCGGCAAGGATGGGGCGATCAAACACGTCATGTCCGGGGTCAATCCTCAGGGCTGCCAGGTATTCAGTTTCAAGCACCCCAGCGCCGCCGAGCTGGAGCACGACTTCCTCTGGCGCACGACGCGCGATCTGCCGGCGCGCGGCCGGATCGGCATCTTCAATCGCTCCTACTATGAGGAAGTGCTGATCATCCGCGTTCACCCGGAACTCTTGCACAGCGAGGGAATCCCCGATGCGCCACATGACGACAAGTCCGTCTGGCGCAGCCGGTATCGATCCATCGCCGACATGGAGAAGCATCTCCACGCCAACGGAACCCGGATCGTCAAATTCTTCCTCCACCTTTCGAAGGAGGAGCAGCGCAAACGCTTTCTGGAGCGCATCGAGGAGCCGGATAAGAACTGGAAGTTCAGTGTGGCCGACATCGCGGAGCGGAAATTCTGGAAGGACTACATGAAGGCCTTCGAGGAATGCCTCGGCGCCACCAGCACCAAGGATTCGCCGTGGTATGTGGTGCCCGCCGATGACAAGGAGAACGCGCGCCTGATCGTATCCCAGGTCGTCCTCGACACACTTGAAGACCTGAAAATGGCCTATCCGGAGGTGAGCGAAGAGCGTCGCCAGGAACTGCTCGCGATCCGCAAGGAGCTCGAAAAGTAGCGCCCGGGGCCAGTGACCTCCTGGCGACAGTCGTCAAACTGCCGAGATATCGCGCGGGTTCTTGGGTCAGGGTCGCGCCACCGCCTTCTTCACCCTGCTCGAAGTCACCTAACCCGCACCGAGGGTCGGTAGTTTCCGAGTCTGCCGCCGCGGCGGGGCGGAGATTAGGACTGCGGCGCCGCCGCCCGTTCCGCCCCCTAAGGATTCCACATGGACGCCCCGCTCGTCGCACCGACCTTGGACGCCGAGGCGTTGCGCAAGACGCACGCCTACTGGCGGGCGGCCAACTATGTCTCCGTCGGTCAGCTCTACCTCTACGCCAACCCGCTGCTGCGCGAGCCGCTGACCCTAGCGCACATCAAGCCGTTGATCGTCGGCCACTGGGGCACCGTGCCTGGGCAGAACTTCATCTATGTGCACCTCAACCGGGTCATCAAGGCGCACGATCTGGACGTGATCTACGTCGCCGGACCGGGTCACGGCGGCGCAGCCGTGGTCGGCAACACCTATCTCGAAGGAACCTGGAGCGAGGTCTATCCCGCCGTCACCCAAGACGAGGCCGGCCTTACGACTCTGTTCAAGCAGTTCTCGTTTCCCGGCGGCATATCCAGCCATGTCGCGCCAACCACGCCCGGGTCGATTCACGAGGGCGGCGAGCTGGGCTATTCGCTGAGCCATGCGTTCGGCGCGGTATTCGACAACCCGTCTCTGATCGTCGCCTGCGTGATCGGCGACGGGGAGGCTGAGACCGGTCCCCTGGCGACCGCGTGGCACTCCAACAAGTTCCTCGACCCGATCACCGACGGCGCGGTCCTGCCAATCCTGCACCTGAACGGCTACAAGATCAGCAATCCCACCGTCCTGGCGCGAATCGGCCACGGCGAGTTGGAGCGGTTCCTGACCGGCTGCGGCTGGAAGCCCTATTTCGTCGAGGGCGACGATCCCCACACGATGCATCAGCTGATGGCGACGGCGCTGGACGGGGCCGTGGCCGACATTCAACGCATCCAGACCACCGCGCGGACCACGGGCGTCGCCACGCGTCCGGCGTGGCCGATGATCGTCCTGCGCTCGCCCAAGGGCTGGACCGGCCCGAAGGTGGTCGACGGATTGGCGATCGAGGGCACGTTCCGTTCGCACCAAGTTCCCCTCGTCGTCGATGCGGACCACCCCAAGCACGTGGCGCAGCTGGAAAGCTGGATGAAGAGCTACCACGCCGAAGCGTTGTTCGACGAAGCCGGACGACTGCTGCCGGAACTGGCCGAACTGGCGCCGGTGGGCGACCGGCGGATGGGGGCAAATCCGCGCGCCAACGGCGGCCTGTTGCTGCGCGACCTCGCCATGCCCGACTTCCGCGCCTATGCGGCGCCTATCCCCTCGCCTGGGGCGGCGGACGATCAGGACACCATTGTCCTCGGCCGATTCCTGCGAGACGTGCTGGCCCTGAACAAGACCCCGCGCAACTTCCGCATCTTCGGCCCCGACGAGACCCTGTCCAATCTGCTGGGCGCCGTATTCGAGGCCACCAATCGCCAGTGGGACGCCCAGGCCGAAGCGACCGACGAGTTCCTCGGGCCCTCGGGCGGCGTGCTCGATTCCATGCTCAGCGAGCACCAGTGCGAAGGCTGGCTGGAAGGCTATCTGCTGACCGGAAGGCACGGCCTGTTCAACAGCTATGAGGCCTTCGTGCGGATCGTGGACTCGATGTTCAGCCAGCACGCCAAATGGCTGAAGGTCACCAAGGAGCTGCCCTGGCGGCGCCCGATAGCCTCACTGAACTATCTGCTCGCCTCCCACGTCTGGCAGCAGGACCACAACGGCTTCACCCACCAGGACCCAGGGTTTCTGGACCATGTGGTCAACAAGAAGGCCGACATCGTCAGGATCTATCTGCCGCCGGACGCCAATTGCCTGCTGTCAGTCGTCGACCACTGCCTGCGCAGCCGGGATTATGTGAACGTCGTCGTGGCCGGCAAGCACGCGCTTCCGCAGTGGCTGACCATGGACGCCGCGATTGTCCATTGCACCCAGGGCATCGGCATCTGGCAATGGGCCAGCAACGACCAGGAGGGCGAGCCGGATCTGGTGATGGCCTGTTGCGGCGACACCCCGACGCTGGAGATTCTGGCGGCGACCTCAATTCTGCGCACCCACCTGCCCGAGCTGAAGATTCGGGTCGTGAATGTGGTCGATCTGATGAAGCTGCAGTCCCAGAGCGAACATCCGCATGGGCTCAGCGACGCGGATTTCGATTCGCTGTTCACGCCGGACAAGCCGGTGATCTTCGGCTTCCACGGCTATCCGTCGCTTGTTCATCGGCTGACGTATCGGCGGGCCAATCGCGGGCTGCACGTGCATGGATATCGCGAGGAAGGAACCATCACGACGGCGTTCGACATGCGCGTGCAGAACCAGCTGGACCGTTTCCATCTGGTCCAGAATGCGGTCGACCGCCTGCCACACCTGGGCAGCCGGGGGGACTATCTGAAGCAGACCATGCGCGACAAACTGATCGAGCATAAGGCCCACATCGATCGGCACGGCCTGGACCTGCCTGAAATCCGCAACTGGAAATGGGGCGAGACGACCGACGTCTAGAGATGGATCGGCCGATTCTCCTGGCCGCCGGAAGGAGTCAATGTTGGCTACCGTGGCGAGCCAGATCAGACGGCCGGAGCAAGCGGCTCACTGCTGGCATTCGCGGCGGCCGCCAGGGCCATCCGGGCCAAGGCGGGAAGCGACCTCGAACCGGTCTTCCGCATGATCGAGGCGCGATGGGTCTCCACGGTCCTCTGGCTGATGCCGAGGTCCACGGCGATGTTTTTACTTGGGTTTCCGGCCAGGACCATGTCCATCACCTGATGTTGGCGATGGGTGAGGCCGGCCACCAGGCGGGCCGCATCGGCGCGCCAGGCGTGGAGCTTGGTCTCATCCCGCGAATGGTCGAGCGCCATGTCGACGCTGGCCAGAAGGTCCTCCATCGAGACCGGCTTCTCGATGAAGTCACGGGCGCCGGCCTTCATGGCCTGCACCGCGATGGTGACGTCGCTGTTCGCCGTGATCATGATCGCGGGGATTTGGCGTCCTTCCGTGTGCAGCCGCTCCAACAGCTCCAGGCCGCTCAGGCCGGGCAAATAGGCGTCCACCAGCAGACACCCCTCGCGCGATGGATCGTAGGCCGCCAGGAAGGCTTCCGCGGTCGCGAAGCCCTGGACCGCCCGGCCGTCCTCCTCCAGCACGCTGCACAGGCCTTCGCGCACCTGCGGGTTGTCGTCGATGACGAAGATGATCGGCCTAGATTCGTCCGCGCCGGACTCATGGGTTGGCGGCGTCGCGCGCGGCCTTGGCCTGGGAATCAGATTCTGGATCAGCCTTGCCAGTTCCGGAAGTTTCACGGGCTTGTTGAGCTGGATGCAATCCTGCGCCGAGGCCCGGCGAAGGGTCTCGGTGGAAATGTCGCCGGTGAGGATGATGGCCGGAAGCGGCTCGTGAAGCCGCTCGCGGATCCTGGCGATCACCTCGAGCCCGGTCATGCCGCCGGGCAAATTGTAATCAGCGAGGATCACGTCGGGCCGCAGTCCGCCGCGGGCGACAAAATCCAGCGCGCCGGCGGCGTCGGTCGCGATCGCCACGCGATGACCCTCGCCCCTGAGGAGCAGCGCCAGCAGATCGCGAATATCCGGATCGTCCTCGATGACCAGAACCTTGCCCTTGCGACGGAGCCCCACGTCGGAGTCCTGATCAAACCCGACCTTCGGGTGCGGCGAGGGCGCGGCATTAGTGTCGGGTATCGGAACCTCGATGGCGAAGACGGAGCCCTTTCCCGGCCACGACCGGACGCGCACGCGGTGCCCCAGAAGTTCGCCTAGCCGCTGCACGATGGAAAGCCCAAGGCCCATGCCCCGGCTGCGCTCCCGCCCGGCGTTGGCGATCTGATGGTACTCAGCGAAGATTTCCTGCTGGTCCTCTTCGGCGATGCCGATCCCGGTGTCCCAGATCTCCACGCTCAGGAGGCCCTTGCGTCGTCGGCATCCGACCAGGACACGACCCTTTGGGGTGTATTTGAACGCGTTGGAGACCAGGTTGCGGATCATCTGTTCGAGCAGCGCCGGGTCACTTCTCACCGCCGCCTCGCAGGCGACAACACGCAACTCCAGCCCCCCGGCCTGGGCATGATAGGTGAACTCGTCCTGCAGGCGCCTGAGCAGGTCGCCGATGGGAAAAACGGACACCTTTGGCCGGACCACGCCGGCCTCGATCTGGTTGATGTCCAACAGGGTGTTCAGCATCCCCGACATGGCGCCGAGCGTCTGTTCCAGGCGCTTGACCAGTTCCTTTTCGCGATCGCTCTGCACGGACTTCGCCAGCAGGCCCTGCAGAAACGCCAGCGACTGCAGCGGCTGGCGCAGGTCGTGGCTGGCCGCGGCGAGAAACCGTGACTTGGCGACATTGGCGTGATCGGCGTCGAGCTTGGCCCTTTCCAGGGCCTTGGCGGCGCGTTTGCGGTCGGTGATGTCGGTAAAGGTGATGACCACGCCTTCGACGGCGTTATCGTGGGCGTGGTAGGGCGAAATGCGGCGGGTGAACCAGACGCCGTTCTGACCCTCGATCTCCCGTTCAACCGGCGCGGACGTCTCGAGCACCGCGCGAGCGTCTTCGGTGAGGGCGCTGTCGCCGGCGAGGGAATGCAGGTCCGCCAAGGGCCGCCCAATGTCGCCAGGCAGGATATTGAACAAGGCTCTCGTGGCGGGCGTGAAGAAGCGGATGTTCAGGCTCGCATCCAGGAAGAGTGTCGCCACATCGGTGCTGTAGAGCACATTTTGCAGATCGCTCGATGTCGTTCGTTGCCGCTCGAGCGTCTCCTGTAGCTGGGTATTGAGGGCGGTGAGCTCCTCATTGAGCGATTGCAGCTCTTCCTTGGAGGTCAGCAGTTCTTCGTTGGTCGACTGGAACTCCTCGTTGACCGAAAGCGCCTCCTCGTTGATCGCCTTCTGCTCCTCGCCGGAAATCTCGAGATTGCGGATGGCGCTCTGGAGTTCGGTCTTGGTGGCCGCAAGTTCGTGCTCGAGGTCGCTCAACTGGGCCTGATCGCCCGGCGCCGTGAGGCGTGCGGCGCCACTCGCCTGCTTCTGGGCGTCGACGAAACAGACCAACAGCAGATCGTCGCCGTCATTGGAGATCGGCTGCACCGAGATGTCGAAGTCGGCGGCCTGACCTTCGTCGATATGGTCGCCGGGCACGACAACCCGGGCGCTGTTCTGGACCGCCAACTGAATCGCCGCCCTGAGTTTCGTGCGCAGACCCGGCCTCGCCATGGCGAGCAGATCCTGGGTGGGATGGCCCGGCGCCACACGCAGATAGCGGTCGGTCGGCCCCAACGAGAACAGGCATTCGTGGCGCTGGTTGATCAGCACCGCGGCCGGCGCGTAGGCCTCCATGACGAGACGGCGACAAAGGTCCGCCAGGGCGGTCTGACGAGAGGGAGCGGATGGCTGCGCCAGCCGCGTCTGCGACCGAACCCCTTCGCCGGCGCCTACGGAGAATCCCAGATCCCCCGGCCGGCTCTTACCGACCCGTCGATAGAGCCGCTCCGACTTGGCCACGATCTCGAAGCGGTCGGAGCCGGCGCCCGCCGTCTCGGAGCTGCCCAGGAGCAAAATCCCACCGGGAACCAGTGCGAAGTGAAACAGCGCCAGCACCTTCACCTGCGCCTCAGGGCTCAGATAGATCAGCAGATTTCGGCAGGAGATCATGTTCAGTCGCGAAAACGGCGGATCGGCGAGCACGTCCTGGATCGTGAAGACAACGGCTGCGCGCAGATCCGGCAAGACCCGATAACCGCGGTCTTCCTTGCTGAAGAACCGGGCCAGACGGTCGGCGGAAACCTGGGTCTTGATGGTTTCGGGGTAGAGTCCCTCGCGTGCGACAGCCACCGCGTCAGGGTCGAGATCCGAGGCGAACAGCTGGAGCTTGAAATCCAGCTTGGCCTCGGCGATCTGCTCGCGAAACAGCATGGCCAGGGAATAGGTCTCTTCACCGGTGCTGCATCCGGCGGTCCACACACGCAGCGGCTGACCGGGCGGATGATGTCTGACCAGGTCGCGCACCGTGGTGCGTGACAGGAGGTCGAAGACTTCGGCATCGCGGAAGAAGCTGGTGATGTTGATCAGCAGGTCCTTCGCCAGAAGGTCGAGTTCGGTCTCGTTCGCCTCGAGGGCGGCCAGATAGAGATCCATCCGGCCGGCGTCGATCCCGGCCATGGCCATGCGCCGCTCGACACGTCGCCGGAGCGTGCCGGTCTTGTAAAGGCGGAAATCGTGAGCCGTCTTATCCCGCAACAGTTCGATGATCTCGGGCAGGATATCGGGGTCCTGCTGGGAAGTCGTCGACGGATCGGCGGCTCGTGATGACCTGTCCATACCCTCGAAAAGGGCCGCCGGGATCTTGCCGGCGGCAAGGACGAGATCGACCAGCCCGGTGGCGATCGCGCTGCGCGGCATTCCATCGAAGGTCGCGTCCTCTGGATCCTGGGCGATGACCCAGCCGCCCGCCTCCCTGACCGAAGCGATACCCAGGCGCGTGTTCGCCGCAGCACTCGGCCAGCGAATGCAGCAGGAAGTCGAACGGCAGACGGGCGCCGTGCCGCTCGTGAGGCGCAGACAGATGCAGCCTCCCCGCCTCGACGCTCAAATTGACGCCGGGCGGGATGACGTAGACGTGCTCAGCTTGGAGGGTCATGCCCTCGGCCGCCTCGACAAGGGAAAGGGATGTGTGGCCTGACAGCAGTTCCACGAGCAGGCTGTCGTGGGTCGGGTCGAGGTGTTGGACCAGGATGAAGGCCATCCCGCTGCCGGCGGGCAACGCATCCAGAAATCGACGGAAGGCGTCGAGACCGCCGGCCGAAGCGCCAACAGCGACAACGGGAACTGCCCCAACGGGCGTCGGCGCGGACTCATGGCGGGCCGACCGCGGCGTGGCCACCTTACCCGCACCTGGCCGGCGCTGCGGCATCAGATTGTCTCGAAGAGCTTCCCAATTCGGGAAGACCTCTACGGTACCACGAATGTTCTCAATTGACGATGCTGCGGCGCCTACCCGCCTGGGGGCGCCGAACCTGACCGACTACGTAGATTCCGAGTCTGCTCGGCCGGAACCATCTCTGTAGATTGACGTTGGGGGCGGCCCTCCGCCCTTTGCTCTGTCATGCTGAGGGGCGGTAAGGCAATGAAGCCATTGAGAATACTTGTCGTGGAAGACGAAGGAATCGTCGCGTTTCTGCTGGCTCAGATTCTCGAGAGCATGGGCCACGAGGTCTGTGGAATCGAGAACGACAAGGCTGGAGCGATTGCGGCGGCGAAGCGCTGCAAGCCCGACCTGATGATCGTCGATGACCGTCTCGGCCGCGAAAGCGGCCTGACGGTGATCGAGACGATACTTCTGGACGGCTCGATGCCTCATGTCTTCGTCAGTGGCGACGTCTCCCGGATCCGGTCGTCGCGACCGCTGGCCGTCGTACTCGAGAAGCCGTTTTTCGAAGCGGATCTCGAGCAAGCCATCCGGCGCGCGTTGCCCCAACCAGCCGCCGTTTCTCATCTCTGCCCGATCGACCCGACGGGCGAGGGATTTGCCGCACGCGGACAGGTCGCGGATCGGGCGCCTTCGGCTGTCGCTAGCTTGGGTTCAGCCTGACAGGGCTAAGCTGTTTGCCACCCCCCGCCGAGCGCCTTGTAGAGCACGACGAGATCGGTGGACACGGACGCGGTGGCGTCGGCCAGTGACAGCGCGTTCTGCTGCTGCGTGCGTTCGGCGTCGAGCACGTCGATGAAATCGGCGACGCCGCTGGCGTAGCGTTGTCTGGCCAATTCCACCGCCTCACGGTTGCGCGCCACCGTCTTGGCCAACGACACCTCGCGAGCCTGGTCGGCGCCGTAGGCGGCCAGGGCGTTGTCGACCTCATGCAGGGCCGCCAGCACCGCGCCGCGGTAGGCGAGCGCGGCCTCCTTGGCCTGGGCGTCCTGGAGCCGGACGGTCGCCCGCAGCCGGCCGCCCTCGAAAATCGGCAGACTCACCGTCGGCCCCGCGACCAGGAAGCGGCTCGCCCAGTTGGCAAGG
>Ga0302310_10002781_pt1 | contig 13831 bp, 9 predicted proteins | sample III_Palsa_N1_2_FD_200451 | JGI IMG/M metagenome (GOLD analysis project Ga0302310, IMG submission 200451) | Peat permafrost microbial communities from Stordalen Mire near Abisko, Sweden - III_Palsa_N1_2 | ecosystem: Environmental > Terrestrial > Soil > Palsa > Peat permafrost | place: Sweden... | reverse complement strand
ATCCCAGTCGGCTATGCGCCGGCCTCGGTTGTGCTGGACACGGCGGACAACGCGCTGCTCGTTGCCAACGACAAGGGCATCGGCAGCACGGGATACGGGGTGGCAACCCCTCCGGCCAATACGGCCGAAAACTCGTATGGAGCCAAGAAGAGTTTTTACGGCGTTAGCGACTTTAGCACCCGCCAGGATCTTGGGACCATCAGCATCGTTCCTGTCCCAAATCGCTCGACCCTGAGCGCGATGACGAAGCAGGTCTTTCAGAATAACCACTGGGATCTGGCGCAAAATATCTGGTCGGCCGCTGGTGGCAACCGGTTTGCCAAGCCGGTCGCAATCCCCAACAAGATCGGCGATCCTTCAAAGATCAAGCATGTGTTCTTGATCATCCGCGAAAACCGCACCTACGACCAGATGCTCGGCGACGTGGTGGGCGGAAATGGCGACCCCTCGCTGGCGGTCTTCGGAGACAGCTCGACCTACGCCGAATACCACGTTGTAACGCCCAACGCGCATACGCTGGTGCAGCGCTTCCCGCTTTTGGACAACTTCTACGACCCGAGCCGCCAGTCAGCCGACGGTCATAACTGGATTCTCCAGGCGATGGCGCCCTACGGCGATGACATCCAGTCGCCGGACTGGCTCCGCGACTACCCCGCCAACGGCGGCGACGCGATCGCTTATCAGAAGAAGGGCCACCTGTTCGATGTGGCCGCCGCAGCCGACATCAAGATGAAGATCTACGGCGAGTACATCGAGTACAACACGTTTACCGTGCCCGGTTGCACTCCGGCTAAGACTACCCAAGCAAACAACTATAACGGTCACGTGCCACCCACCACTTTGCCGTTTGTTGTTTCGGACAGCTGCGAGCCGAGCTGGACCCAGTTCTACAACGACACATTGGAATACGAGAATGGCAAAGAGTCGCAGCTCCAGTACTACAACGACATCGGATCGGTTTCTCCGCTCCCGAACGTAATGAAGTACGCAGTCCAGAACTTCCCGCAGTTCGATCTGGGCATCCCCGATCAGTACCGCGTCGATGTCTGGAGGCAGGACTTCGATAAGGACGTCTCCGCCAGCGCGGTACCCCAGTTGGAATTCATCTGGATTATGAGCGACCACACCACCGGGCCGCCGAACGCAACAGCCGAAGAGGCCGATAACGACCTGGCCATCGGGCGCATTGTCGACTACATCAGCCACAGCAATGTGTGGTCAACATCCGCGATCTTCATCGAAGAAGACGACGCGCAGAACGGCGTCGACCACGTCGACGGCCACCGCAGCCCGGGCTATGTCATCAGCCCGTACGTCAAGCAGAAGGTGAACTCCGACGGCACTGGAAGCGGTGTGACGGAAGAAAGCACCTTCTACACGCAGGTCAACATGACCCGCACGATCGAGCAGATCCTCGGTCTGACGCCCATGAACCAGAACGACCTGGTGGCCTCGCCGATGAGGACGCTCTTCGTCGAAGATCCGCCAGCGGTGAACTTCCTGCCGTGGTCGCATGTGGCGAACCAGGTTCCGCTGTGTTACGGCGTTGCGGGGTATGTGGCCCCGACTAACGTCAGCCCCAGCCTCAACACGTGCGGCTCCGCGGCGGCGGCCCGGCAGGATAGCCCTGCAGTCAAAGCTCTGCGGGCTGGCTGGCTCAAGAAGAAGGCGGAGATCTCCGCAGGCAAGTACCACATTCCCGACTCCGAAGACCCAGACACTGTCAGCCACCTCGACTGGTACGAGGCCACCGAGTTCAGGGTGCCCTTCCCCGGCGAGAAGATGGTTCGCCCGGCGAGCGACTTCAACAAACCGGCACCCGCCACCGCGGATGCGGACGACTAAAAACAGGTTCCCTCAGCATCAATCGTCTCCCTGGTAATCGATCACCGAGGACCAGCTTCGGCTCGGCCTTTCTGCAGTTTTGAATCAAGCCGCTTATCGGCTTGTCACAGCTCGACTCGTCCAGGACAAGCAGGTAACCGATTGATTGTGGTCGGACCGGGATGGGAGTGCGGCAACCTGGTGTATAACAACAGCGTGATGCCGCTGACCTAATCTATTATTCGAAAAAGAGAGAGAGAAATTCTGCCAAGGTTACCAATGTCGCCCGAGGATCACTTGAACACGTTCCTTCCAACCGATCTCGGACCCTTCCGCCTGCTTGAGAGGCTTGGTGTTGGTGGCCACGGCACAGTCTATCTTGGTGAGCGGCGTGAAGGATTCTCGCAACGTGTTGCCATCAAGCTCCTGCACGCGACAGATGGGACCCCCTTCCGCGAGCAGTTTCTGCTCGCATCTCTCGATCATTCCAATATCGTTCGCCTGCTTGACCAAGGCGTCAGTGATCAAGGCCGACATTATCTTGTCATGGAGTATATAGCGGGCTCCTCCATCGATGAGTTCTGCGACATGAACCGCCTTTCAATTGATGCGCGCCTTAAGCTCCTGAGGAAGGTGATGGATGGGGTGAGCTTCGCCCACCGTCGTCTCATTGTGCACGCTGACTTGAAACCCTCGAACATTCTGGTCGACTCGAGCGGAGAGCCCAAGCTGCTGGACTTCGGTATTGCCACTCTTCTCGATGAAGATCCTCGTTCCGGCGGTCCGAATTTTACGCCGGCCTTCGCCAGCCCGGAGCAGCGACAGCAGCAGTCTGTGACCATCGCCAGCGACGTGTATGCGCTTGGTGTGCTGTGCGCGCTTCTGCTGACTGGCAGTATCCCCACTGAACTCGACGGCAGCTTGATGCCGGGAACTGAGTTGCTCGCGCGAGCCGATGCCGTCGGTCAGAGGAAAATCGCGGAGGGGCGATCTACAAGCCCGGCCGCCCTTCGCCGCGCAATCTCGGGCGATCTGGATGCAATCATCGCAAAGGCGCTCAAGCCAAATCCCGACGAACGTTATCACAGCGTGGAATCCTTCAGCGACGATCTTCAGGCCCACCTTGAAAGTCGCACCATCACGGCCCGGCCAGCCAAGCTCATCGAGCGTCTGCAAAAATGGATCATGCGTCATTGGGCTTTGGCTGCCGCTGCCGTTTTCGTTTCCGCAGCCATTCTGATCAGCCTCACCGGCGTAACCGTGCAGATGGCGCGCGCGGAGTATCAGCGCGGCCTGGCCCAGCGGCGACTGCAGGAGTTGGTGCGACTGACGGCTTCCCTTGATGGCGACTTGTATGCATCAGTCAAGCCCCTGCCAAGATCCGGCGCGGCGCAACGCAGCCTCCTGGATAGCGCCACCCGCACCTTGGATAAGCTGGCAAACGGCGGCAGCGGCGATCCTGCGCTTAGCGTGGAGTTGGCCGCTGAATATATCAAATTGGCGCAACTCGAGAAGGATTCGAATATCGCAAATGACCACGAGCAACGCTCCCGTGTGCTGGTCGACGCTGGCAAAGCGATCTCAGTTCTGCAACAACTTCCTGAGGGAATTCAAGCTTCTCCAGAAGTGCGAAAGCAGATTACGGAAGCGTTAGCGCTTCGGCAAAGTGTGCTGTGAGGCTGCCGTCGGCGAGACAGCGATTCGGTCAACAAACGGGCTTTCACTGGATCAGAGTTGCGCCTGGGCGAGCAGCCATTTCCTCGTCGCGGTTATGCGTTTGCCGGCTTTCATCTGAGGCATCAGGGCAAGCCCCTCGGTCGCCGAAAGCTTAGCACTGGCGGCCTGGCCGTCGAGGCTGTATGCGCGCGATAGTACAAGTAAATATCTGGCAGTCTTACGATGGTCCAGTTCGACCAGCCGCTCCGCATAACGGACAAGGAGTTTCGTATCACGCATGCTCGAAGGCTGCTCCAGCATGGCGGCGCTGGCATAATTGAGCGTCAGGATCGCAGCATCCTTTTCGGAAGCCATTTTCTGCAACGCAGTGATGCCAGCGGCGGCTGTCTCTTTAGCTTCAGAGGAAGGGGTCAGTCGATATTGCAGGTTGCCGAGATACGCCTGGATCTTGGCTCTGTCAATGATCATGCGGGTGTTGGCTGGATCCGCTTGCAACAGCCGCGAACGAATATCCAGTGACTGTTTGAAGAGCGCAACGGCTTTCGCCGCATTGCTTCGCCAATCCTTCTGGTCGGGATTCAACACGGGATCCAGCATCTCGGCATAAATCTCGCCTTCATCGGAAAGAGCGAGAGCATACTTGAAGCGCACACTGGTGTCCGCGGCGTCGCCCGCTGCATATGCGGCATAGGTTTCCCGCGCCTGCCTGATGGAATTAATGGACTCAGAGAAATCCAGGACTTCGGCCAGCCCTTGCCCGAGTTGAATGCGGGTGAACGCGTTGCTCAGTTTGTTCTTGACGCTCAATCGATCCGCGTCGGGAAGTTTATCGTAATCGGCGATCGCCTCGCGATACTCCTCGATGGCTGCCTCGGGGTCGATCTCGGTCAGGACGTTGCCGATCTTGGTGTGAAGCAGCATGATCGATCGCTTGGAACGTCCAAAGGATGGATTGATGCTCAGGACACGCTGCGACAAGCCGAGTCCTTTTCGATAGGCGGCAAGGCCCGCAGCATAGTCTCCGATGCCACTCATGCCGGGACTGCCCAACTCGTCCCCAAAGGAATTGCATGCGCTCGCAGCCTCCGACAGCTCGATGACCGAGGCGTCGGGCCGCGCGGTCAGCAGATCGTAAGCTTGCATCGCGGCGCGCATGGAGACTAGCGCGTCCTGGGTCTTATCGATGCCGAAGAGCACCTCGCTGCGTGACTTTTCCGCCAGGGCAAAGGCCGCGAGCACTTCACGATCGGTTGGCGCTTTGGCTCGCAAATTGCCGGCCAGGTGAATTGCCTTGTCGAGCGACTGTAATGCGCCTTTTGGGTTTCCTTCGTTCAGTTGATACGCATTGCCTTGGACATTCCCGAGCTTCGTATACGCCTGTGCACTTTCCAATTGAAATTGCGGATTTTGAGCGTTCTGATTAATCCCGTCCAGATATGCCACTGCTTCGGCCACAGCTCGGCGCTGAGCGTCGGTTGAGCCCGGAATATCCTGCAACTGTCCAAAGTAATCGAATAGCAAGAAGTGTGCGAGCTTGCGCTCATCTTCAATACCAGCCTCGGCTCGCAGTTGGTGGGCGCGCGCGATACGGCTCTCGCGCAACATCCATGCGAGGCCCACTCCAAGGACAAGGAGTACCGCGGCGGCAACCAGCATCGGGCGGCGATGCCGCAGGGTGAACCTGCTGATGCGGTAGCTCAGTGTTCCGCGCCTTGCCAACACCGGCCGGCGTTCAAGCAACAGACAGATGTCCGCAGCCATCTCTTCAGCACTGCGATAACGGTCCGCGGGCTCGAATCGGATCGCCTTCAGCGCAATCGCATCGACATCTTTCCAGCTCAGGGGTCCTGAGGGAGGATCGCCTTGGCGTCGCTCGCTGGGCGGTTCAATCCGAACGGACTGCAATTGCTGAATGTGCTCGGCAATAGAAGCCCCCTCGACCACCCGGGGCAGCCTTCCTGCGAGGATCCAATACAGAATCATGCCCAGCGAATACACGTCCGTTGCCGTTGAGACGCCTACTCCCTTGATGTGCTCCGGACTTGCATAGCGCAGCGTCATTGGACGCATTCCAGCCTGGGTCATCTCCGAATTCGTCTCGGCCTCAGGCCCCATCAGTTTCAGCGTGCCGAAATCAAGCAGCTTTGCGACACCCTCCTGGGTCACCATAACGTTGCTCGGCTTCAAGTCGCGATGGAGGATCAGATTGCGATGCGTGTAGGCCACGGCGTCGCAAAGCTGCAACATCAGGCGCAGCTTCTCTTCAAGCGGAATCGCGGGATCCTTGCAAACCTCGTCGAAACGCCGGCCTTCGATGTATTCCATGACAACGTACGGCGTTCCATCCTGGGCCAATCCGGCGTCAATAAGACGCGAAATGTTCTTGTGTTGCAGTCGGGCGAGCGCGTCGCGCTCCCGGTGAAATTGATGCACCGCCGGTCCCGAGCTCATCTCCCTCGCGATCAACTTAATGGCCACATTCTGGGTGAAACCACCGCTGATCCGGCAACCCAGATAGACCACGCCCATCCCGCCACGGCCGAGCATTTGCTCCAGTCGGAAGGCGCCTAGAACACGCCCAAGCCAGGGATCGACTCGCTCGCTCTCGGCGAGGTCCCTGCGAAGCGAAGCATGGTTCGGATTCGCAGATCCGGACGCCAGCAACTCCTCTATAGATGAGTTGGACGCCAGCATCTCGAGCAACTCTGTCGCCAGTTCCGAGTCTTCTCCGCACCAATCGCGCACTCGACGTGCCCGTTCATTCTCGGGATACTCCAGAGCGCGATGAAATAACTCCTCGAGTTGCTGCCAGCGGCTCTTGTTGTCGGCCACCTGGGGCATAACTTAACCTCCAGCGATGAAATGACGTTCCGAGTTCAGATCCAGCTTCCTTTGTGCGTGTTTCCGGCCCAGGCCATCCATTCTGGTATCAAAAAAAAGACTCGCAACCATACCACCGCCAAGATTCGCCATCCCTAATTGCGCGAGTTCAACCGGGATATTGCGCATCATATTCGCCGCCAAAAGATACGAATGCAACCAATCGTTCCAAGTTATTTTGCACTCGCTCAGTAACCGGCCATAGACCTCATTCACCAACTCCATGAGCTTCATCGAGCGGTCAATACGCGGATGGCCAGCCCCAACTTCGGTGGCTCCTGGCGCCAGAACAAGTCTGTCTCTTTGCGAGGATTTTACCTGCTCTTCGAGGAAGACACAAAAGGCGTTTGCCTCCCATGCCGTGGCAGACCGGCGCAGCCAGCGAAGCAACATCGCCAAATGATGATGTGATCGGCCCCGGTGTTTCTGGGCCGGATGAAATGTTAGTCTTTCGGCAAAACCTAGCCTGAGAAGGTGCAGGATTTGCTATGAACAAGAAGCGGTTCAGTGTAGAGCAGAGGATCGGGTACCGAAGCAGGCCGAGGCAGGTGTTCCGCTCGCCGCATGTTCTGCCCGAGGACTCCGATCCACCGATACATCTATGCCCCGGCCCTGCTTCCGGTCTAAGCCTCAAAAAAAGAAGCATTGCCAGCAGAGCTGCCATAATGGCGCTTAATATCTGGGCGTTGCGTATCGTCGGCCCCGCCATGAAGTAGAAGAGGGACTGGACCGCGTAATACATCGGTGGCCAGTGCTCAATCGCGACCTCCGGACAACGCACCTCAGAGTTTTCGGCAAAATGAACCGGATTCGAACCGAGTCCGGTGCGCAGCTAGTCGTAAAACAGCACCCCGGTTACAAAGTGGCGCTGCGGATCCCCCTCCCTGAGACTGCTGCCGAGCGTTTTGGAAGCTACCCGGAAATGGAGCACCGGCGAGCCCAGCAGTAACAGCAAGCACGCCACGCCCGCCAGGCGGTAGGGCATCCTTCTGGGCTGTCTCTCTGGAGTGGGTTCTTTCAATACCTCCAGTATGGGCGCGTGCTAAGTTGAATGTGCCGGCGATACTCAGGGCTTGCTGCCGCCGTATCGCTGGCCGAATTGTTTGCTACGGCGGAGGATTGCGCGAATGCTCCTGAGTCTGCTCATACCCACAATCACGTCCCGTCAACAGCTATTTGCGCAGCTTTACGAATCACTGCAACTGCAGATTCGCGAGAGCCAATGGGCTTCTGAAGTCGAGATTCTGTTTGAGCTTGACAGTGGAGAAGCCTCGATCGGGCAAAAGCGCAATGTTCTTGTGAGCCGGGCTTCGGGTTTGTTTGTTGCCTTCATCGATGATGATGACCTGGTGAGCCCGGACTACGTGGATCTCATCTGTTCAGCAATCACAAGGCGTCCAGAAATCGACTGCATTGGAATCAAAGGAATGATCACCTTCCGCGGATCCCATCCGCAAAAATTCTTCTATTCCCTGCGATACACTGATTTCTTCAGCCGCAACCATACCTACTTTCGTCCTCCATATCACCTGAATCCTATGAGACGGGAGATCGCGGCGCGCTATCAATTTCTGAATGTCAGCTATTCCGAAGACTTCGAATGGGCGCAGCAGATTCGCCGGGACGGCGCGTTGAAGAGCGAGGAGTTCATCAACTCTGTCATTTACTGCTACCGCTCCCGCCGGTTATGGATCTATCAATGGCTTCTCGACGCTACCGAGGGGGTGCGCCATCGCTTCGGCATCCGCCTCACCAACCGATTCGTTGTGCAGAAGGCGGCCCGTTCGATCGCGCCTAAATCAGATGCCAAAGACTGATTCTTCATTGCTCCCTCGCTCCTCCAGGGAAACTATCGACGATCCGATCCTCCGCCGCGTTCCCGTCGACACCCTCGACCGCGTTGTAGCCAGAGTAGGTTGCCCTCCCCCCCATTTGGGTTGAAAATCGACGCCGAAGGCTCCCAACTCGAAGTGATCCGCGGAGCCACAGAAACGCTTAGTCAGGCCAGCTTCATCATTGCCGAAGTGAGCGTGTTACCGCGCTTCCCAGGCAGTTACCGTTTTGCGGAGTTCCTTGCCGAAATCGATGCGAGGGGTTTTGAGCTCTGCGACATTCTGGACATCGGGCGCGCAGATTCGTCTCACGTCACGTTCCTCGATCTGGTCCTTCAGCGAAGGGACGCCGTGTTAGAAGGTGCCGGGCTCCCAGACCCGCCGACAATCCTAGGATGAGCTTGAAGTGGCGTGTATTCAGCGTGGCGACGTCAAAGCGCAGATGCAGAGCGGTGACGCCGATTCTGTGGTCTGGCCCTGGGCCGCTTTCCTCTCGACGCAATTGTGTAGCGAATGATTGATTGTGCGCTGTTCCTGCTCACTTTTCGACGAACAGGATCTTCCCCGACGGAGTCTTGAGGCCGGGTTCAACGAGTGTACTGATCTGCCGGCAAAAGTTGACGTCGGTTCTGATCCATTGAGCGGATCACTGGACACTGGCCGCCATTCAGGCGCTACAGCGATACCACAGTAGATGTATGTCGAAGCCGCAATTGCCCAACGGATTTTTCATCAAGAAAAATCCATCCTGAGAAGCGCCCGAAAGGGATACAGTTACTGTGGTTTCGCTCTAAGAGGTGCAGGTGAGATCGATCCCTGCAGAGTTATTGCTCAAGTAGTAACTGACGGATCACGCTCGTTCGCCCGGAACCTCGGCAAACCTATTGCGTGAAGTCACTCTGCCGCTGCCTACGGCGCACTGCTGATTATTCCAGATCATTACGGTATTCAGACGGCGATCAGACGGGATGGTCAATTGGAATTGTGCGACTGTTTTCTGAGCAGCTCTGTCTGGTGACCGATTGCGGTCGTATTGCCGCTTATCCGGATGTAACGCCTTCTTTGCCGGGTAAAGTCCGGATTGCCGGTTATTTGACTCCAACAGTTTGAGATCGCGGATTGCAAGCGTATCCAGAGATACCTGCCTTCCGCAACGACCTTGTGTTGCATTGTGAAGGGAAAATCAATAGTTTTGTGGCATCTGGAGATTCTCCTATCGGAGAAGTCGTTCTGCGGACGGGGAGAGCCAAATTCCTCTTTTCAGCCAAATTTCGTTTTGAAAGCGAGAATATCGTGAATCTGCTCCGCTTCAGGTTTGCCGCAGCCGTCTGCACTGTTGCTTCGCTGTTCGTCCTGGTCACTAGCGCGCAGGAACAGGCGGGAGACAGGGTTGATCTTGGCGCTTTGACTCAGATCAAGAATGAAGCCTTTCAACACTCGCAGGTCATGGAGAATCTCTTCTACATCTCTGAAGTCTATGGACCACGCGTCAACAATAGCCGCAATCATCGCGCGGCTGCCGAGTGGGCCATGAAGCAGATGAAGGCGTGGGGCCTCGAGAACGTGCACCTGGAGAAATGGGGTCCGTTCGGCGATGGATGGCAGATCAAGAAGTACTATGGCGCGCTGGAAACGCCGGCCTACGCCTCCTTGATCGGATTCCCCTTGGCTTGGACGCCGGGAACCAACGGACCCATCACCGCTGAAGCCCTTCTCGCGCCGCTGCACTCGGAAGCCGACTTCGCCCAGTACAAAGGCAAGCTGAGGGGCAAGATTGTGCTCATCTTCGATCCGCGCGAGCTGACTCTGCATACGGATGCTGAAGCGCACCGCCTCACCGATGAGGAGGTTGCCGCGCGCACCATGACGCCCGATCCCTCGCACACCGGCTTCGGCCCCCCGGGCCGTCCCGGAGCTCCCGCACCTCGGCCGGGCGAGTACACGCCGTCTACGCTCACGACCGCAGCGCCCACTGGCCGCGTTCTTCGCAACCAGGTCAACGCCTTTCTCAAGGAAGAGGGCGTTGCCGTCGCGCTCACGCCGGGCTACAACGGCGACGGTGGCACAGTCTTCGCAACCTTCGGCGGATCGCAGGATCCCAAGGATCCGGTTGGTCCTCCCATGGCCGCAATCACGCCGGAGCAATATAACCGCATCTGCCGCCTGCTGCAGCACGGCATCACGCCCAAGCTCACCTTCGACATTGAGGTTGAATACCAGAAGGATGACGCGATGGGCTTCAACGTGATCGGCGAGATTCCCGGCACGACAAAGCCCGGCGAGGTGGTCATGGTGGGCGGACATTTCGATAGCTGGCAGGGTGGCACAGGCGCAACCGACAACGGTACAGGCTCGGCCGTGGCCATGGAAGCAGTACGCATTCTGGCAACTCTGCACAAGCCCATGGCTCGCACCGTCCGCGTGGCCCTCTGGGGCGGTGAAGAAGAAGGACTCTACGGATCGCTCGCCTATGTGCAACAGCACTTCGCTCCGCGCGACACCATGAAGAAGACTCCGGAATACGACAAACTCGACGTCTACTTCAACGACGACTCGGGCTCGGGCAAGTTCCGCGCCGTACAGGCTCTAGGCAACTCCGAGTTGGCTGCGATCTTTCAGTCGTGGATCGCACCCATTAAAGACCTTGGCATCGGGTCTGTTGTGGGCGTCACTGCCGGCCCCACGGTACAACCCGGCGGCACCGATTCAACAAGCTTCTCGTGGATCGGCCTCGACGGCATCGGTTTCATGCAGGATCCGCTGGAGTACGGCTCGCGCACACACCACTCCAATATGGATCTATATGACCGCGTGCAGAAAGGGGATGTGATGCAGGGCGCCATGATCGAAGCATGGTTCGCTTACAACGCAGCCACGCGCGCCGAAATACTGCCCCGCATCGAAACACCGGCTCCCACAACGAAGCAACCATGAGAAATGCCGAGGCCAACGGGTGAGGCTTCGGCCTCGCCCCCTGTCATTGTGTCGTGGTCAGTTCCGGCGCGGAGTTGGATCCGAGGGCTATTGCAAGAGCTTGAGGGAGAGTCCGAGGATTTCGGCTCAAGCTGGCTGCAACCGTGGCATTCGACGATCGAAGTTTAGACGAATGAAGGAGCGAGAAGAGGTCATTCTTCTTTCTGAATTTGTGCTGGGTGGTCCTCGACATCGCCGTCATCCGCACAGACCGAAGGATGAACTCGCGCTTACCGCACGCGAGCCCATCGACACACGGAGCCCAGGTTCAAAATGTGCTGTTCCAATAGGCGTGTTGGCCCGTGTAGTAATCGTCCGGAAGACTCTTCAAAATCGCGCGGCGCACATCCAGCACATTCATCTGCCCTTGTGTCTTATACAACACCTCGCCGTTTGTTCCGATCAGCACAGTATAGGGAGCGCCCCCGGTCCAATCTGTTCCGAAGGCCTTGACTGCATCGGCAGCATCGTTGCCATCAAAAATGAAATTCTTGCCAAATGCGTGTTGTTTCTTGAGAAAGGATAGGACCATGTCCTTCTCGTCCGGGTTGTTGATACTCAAAGTGACGACATCGATCGGTCGTGGCCCATACATGCGGACCATCTTCTGGAGCTCCGGAAATTCTTCAACGCAAGGTCCACACCAGGTTGCCCAAATATTTACGAGCAGGAATTTTCCGGTACCGGCATTGCTGCGCAGTTTCGAGATTTGGTCAGCAGTGGCCAGATTCAGAGTGACCGGCTTCTCGTTAAACGCGACTGCCTCGGCTTCAACATTGGCCTCTTTATACGCCCATTTCGTAGAGCAGCCAACGGTGGGCGTATCGGTAACTGCGACAGGCTTTCCGGCAAGCAACGATTCAATTGCATCCCTGGCTTCGTGTTTCGTCGCAAGCTCCTCGCGCGGATTACTATCAATGCGGCCCTCGTAACGCAGGCTACGCTGCTGGTCAAAGATAAACACATGGGGCGTTACAGTGGGTCCGTACTTGAGCGCGACGGACTGCGTGGCCCCATCGTACAAATACGGAAAATTGAAACTTCTGTATTCTGCCCTTATCTTCATCTCCGCAAACGTATCGCCCATATCCGAGTAGTCGAATTCGGTCAACTGCTCCGCCTTCGGATCGTTTCCCATAATCACGACCACCGATACGCCGCGGTCATGGTAGTCGGTTGCCAACTGCTTAATTCTCTTTTCGTACATCTGCGCGACCGGACAGTGATTGCAGCTGAAGATCACCACCAGGACCTTGCTCGAGGCATAATCTGCGAGACGATGCGCCTTTCCGTCCACGCCCGGCAGATTGAAGTCGGGAGCCTGCGCGCCTATCTTGAGGATCGGCGGGACATCGCCCTCCGCCCTCGCGGGTTTGTCCTGTCCCCATCCAGCATGCGAAAGTGCGAAGATCAAGCCCAGCGCGGCAATCGCCGATGCTCTCTGGAAAACGCGCGAGCCGATCGTCGGCTGCGCAGACATAAAGCGAATGAAACTCATTATCTCTACCTCGTTACATCGCAAGTATTTCAGATCCACCTTAACTTCGATCAGAACAGGCTCTGCCCGATTGTTTTGGGCATTGCTCGCCATTCGGAAACAATCCCGAAGCCGGAGTGCATATCCGATGCATATCGGCCGTCAGCTGCTCCGACCGCCGCCGCATCAGCGTCTTCCTTCAAACAGCCCTATAATTTATGAGGACCTATGTATCAGGGTGTGGGCGGAGAAGGCAAAACGCCGAGCTGGGCCATCATGCCAAAAGTATCCATAAGGATGCGAGTGTCCTTGATACGGCCATCCTCCAGGCGATCAATGACAACACCCCAGACGCGTACAGGCCGTCCTGTTGAAGGGATGCCGAGAAATTCACCGCGGTGAGTGCCGGTCCATTCAAAGCGACTGGCTACTTTATCGTGTTCTGCGACTTGCTCTTGAATGGAAAAGACAATATCCGGAAAACCGGCTCGCATGGCGCGAAGGATATCTTTCAGGCCATCAAGTCCGGGACCCTGGCCAGGCAGTGGAACCTGCTCAACCACGTCTTCCCAGACATAGAGCGCCGCCGCTTCGATGTTTCCATTTGTGATAACTTCCTCCACAAAGCCGCGGACGATCGAGGCATTATCCTGTGCCATTCTCTTCCCCTTCCGATCCTGAACTCATCATTATAGCCATGCTCGATAGAGAGAACACTGGCTGTGGCCCCTTACCCCGCGGGTGAGCCGCACGGTATCGAGAAGTCGGCATGTGTTTGCAAATCCGGTCGACCTCGCAGTAACTCCGGCTACCTTCCGATTTGCAGGTGGTGCGCCTTTCGCCTTCAATTGATACGAAGGTATCGAACGATACCTTGGTCCAATTGTGATGTTGCTTTGCTGCCCCGTACTCTCCTTCGTGTTGGATGTTCACTCATTCGACAGGAATGGGGCGATGGTAATGGAACTTGGCGAGAAGAGCAAAAGCGGCGAAATTCGGCTGTTGCGGGAATCGAAGGAATACTGGCGGGTGACGTTCGACATTCCTCCTCTGAACATTTTTGGACCCGCTAACATTCCACAACTCGAAGAGATAGTGTCATTGCTCGAATCTGACGGGCGAGTCAAAGTGGTGGTCTTCGACAGTGCGGTGGAAGGATTTTTTCTAA
>Ga0302310_10002775_pt1 | contig 13844 bp, 11 predicted proteins | sample III_Palsa_N1_2_FD_200451 | JGI IMG/M metagenome (GOLD analysis project Ga0302310, IMG submission 200451) | Peat permafrost microbial communities from Stordalen Mire near Abisko, Sweden - III_Palsa_N1_2 | ecosystem: Environmental > Terrestrial > Soil > Palsa > Peat permafrost | place: Sweden... | reverse complement strand
GAGGTGTCCTGGCAGGGCTTTCGAGAGCTCGGCATTTGGTCGAAGCCAGGGGCGAAGTTGCTCTGCATCGAGCCCTGGCACGGGTTCGCCAGTCCTTCGGACTTCGATGGCGAATTTAGCGACAAGCCCGGCCTGATGCAGATCGCCCCGGCGGCAACGCAAACTCTCAAGTACCGCATTCGTGTCGGCTGACGCAGACTGATATCGATCGGGGATAGATAACCAGCACTTTCCTCAATCTGATTGTTTTGGCAGCTTGCCGGCCTTGGAACAAAGGCCGTGCTGGAACGTTTCCCAATGTTGTTACTGGTGTAGCTGGGGGGAGAAATTGCCGAACGAAAGCGCATCTGCCAAATCGGGCGGATCATTTCCGAGCGGCGGCGGCGAACTTGGCGCCTTGATACGGCAATTCGATTGGGCAAAAACCAGCCTCGGGCCGCTGGTGGCGTGGCCACAGAGTTTAAGAACTGTCACTGATACCCTGCTGCGCTCCCCCGTCCCCATCGTGCTGCTGTGGGGCGAAGATGGCGTCATGATCTACAACGACGCCTATTCGGGCTTCGCGGGCAGCCGGCATCCCCAGCTGCTGGGGTCGAAAGTGCGCGAGGGATGGCCTGAGGTCGCCGATTTCAACGACCATGTCATGAAGACAGGCCTCGGCGGCGGCACCCTCGCCTACAAGGATCAGGAACTCACCCTCTATCGGCACGGCCGTCCGGAACAGGTCTGGATGAATCTGGACTATTCGCCGGTCTTGGACGAGGCAGGCCAGCCGGCGGGCGTGATCGCGATTGTGGTCGAAACCACGCAGCGCGTGATCGCCGAACGAACCCTCAAGGATCGCGAGAACGACCTCGCCCGTGTTCAGCGAATAGCCGGGATTGGAGGGGTCAGCGTCGATCTCAGGAATGGCTTCGACAACGGACGCCGCTCGCCCGAATACCTGGAGATCCACGGGCTAAGCCCGGACGCCGTCGATACCCACGAAGACTGGCTCAAGCGGATTCATCCCGACGACCGCGACCATGCACTGCGTCATTTTCTGGCAGCCGTGCAGGGTACGGAAACCTGGTACTCGTCCGAATACCGGATCGTCAGACCAAGCGATGGCCGGGTGCGATGGATCGCCTGTGAAGCGCAGATCGAACGGGACGAAACGGGGCAACCGCTTAGCCTGGTCGGCGCTCATATCGACATCACCGAGCGAACACTGGCGAAGGAACTGCTCAGAGAGAGCGAGGAGCGCTTCCGGCTGATCGCCAACAGCGCGCCGGTGCCGATGTGGGTAAGTAAACTGGATGGCACGCGCGGCTTCGCAAACCAGGCCTATCTGGACTTCCTCGGCCTGAAATACCAGGACGCGGTTGTTTTCGATTGGCGTAAAATTCTTCACCCGGATGACATGTCGCGGATCGTCAAAGAAAGCCTCGCGGGGGAAGCCTCGCTAACCCCGTTTTTCCTGGAGGCGCGATATCGTCGGGCAGATGGTGAATGGAGATGGATGCGATCGGAGTCGCAGCCGCGCTGGGACCCGGCCGGCGAACATATCGGCTTTATCGGGGTGGCACACGATATCACCGCGGCCAAGGAAGCCGAAGGCGAACTGCGCCGTCTCAACGAGACGCTTGAGCAGCGCATCAAGGAACGTACCTCGCAGCTCGAAGCCAACGAAGCGCAATTGCGGGCGATCTTCGAAACCAGCAACCAGTACCAGGGGCTGCTGGATCTTCAGGGCAACGTCATTTACGCGAACAAGACCGCGCTGGCAGGCATTCAGTCCGTTTTGGCTGATGTTGTTGGCAGGCCGTTCTGGGATTCACGCTGGTTTTCCACGACACCCGGTGCCCGCGACACGGTCGCGAATAGCTTTGCTTCGGTGACAAGTGGCGAAAGCGTGCGAACGGAGCTGCTTCTCCATCTGCCCATCGGCGATCGCTATTTTGATTTTGCCATGCGGCCGGTGTTCGATCAGCATGGTGCCATCACCAATGTGTTGCCCGAAGCGGTCGATATAACCGAACGTCGTCACGCTGAAGAAGCGCTGCGCCAATCCCAGAAAATGGAAGCGGTCGGCCAGCTCACCGGCGGCGTAGCGCATGATTTCAACAACCTGCTGACCATCATCCGCTCGGCCACCGATTTCCTTCGCCGCCGCGAACTGACCGACGATCGCCGCCGTCGCTACATCGATGCGATTTCAGACACCGTGGACCGTGCATCCAAGTTGACGGGGCAATTGCTGGCGTTTGCACGGCGGCAACCCCTGACCCCGCAGGTTTTCGATGTCGGCTTGCAAATAGAAGGTATCGCGCAGCTCATTCGCCCGCTGGTGGGAGGGAGAATTCAGATCGGACTTGAAATTGTCGACCCGGAATGCTTCGCCATGGCGGACGTCGCTCAATTTGAGACGGCCCTGATAAATCTCGCAGTCAACGGCCGGGATGCGATGGAGGGTGAGGGTCTGATTTCGATCAGAATAGAGAAGGCCGATGCGATCCCGGCATCGGGCATCAGCGGCAAGCGTGACGGAAAATTCATCGCCATATCGGTCGAGGATACCGGCGCCGGCATCGCGCCCGACAAGATGGCGGCCATTTTCGAGCCATTTTACACCACCAAGGAAGTCGGCAAAGGCACCGGTCTTGGTCTTAGCCAGGCCCTTGGGTTCGCCAGGCAATCGGGGGGCGACATTGTCGCCGTCAGCGCTTTGCAAGAGGGCTCGACGTTCACGATCTATCTGCCTCAGGCGGAACTGCTTCCGCGCAGTCATGCAAATATTTCCGCAATAAATATCGAAGCGGCGCCGCGCGGCCGTGGCCATCGCATTTTGGTCGTCGAGGACAATGAAGATGTCGGACGATTTTCGACCGAAATGCTTCAGGACCTGGGCTATGCAACGCGGCGGGCCGACAATGCCAAGCAGGCGCTTGCACTGATCGCCGCAGATAATGGCGGGTTCGATCTGGTGTTTTCCGACGTCATTATGCCCGGAATGAACGGCGTGGAGATGGCTGCGATCATCCGCCAGAAATATCCCGGCCTGCCGGTCGTGCTGACAAGCGGTTACAGCAGCGTGCTGGCGCAGAAGACCGATCACGGTTTCGAGCTGATTCAAAAGCCGTATTCGGTGGAAGCGCTGTCACGCACGCTCCGCAAGGCAATACTGGAGCGACCGTAGCTTGCGGGCGGTCCCACGCCTGGTGTTCTCCCCTATTCAGCCAGTTCGCGCATCACCTTGATCAGGTCGGATTTGCCCTCGAAGCCGATCCCCGGCAGGTCCGGCATCACGATGTGGCCGTCCTGGACGCGAACGGAGTCGGGGAAGCCGCCATAGGGCTGAAACAGATCCGGGTAGCTCTCATTGCCGCCGAGGCCGAGGCCGGCCGCGATGTTCAGCGACATCTGGTGTCCGCCGTGGGGAATGCAGCGCGACGGCGACCAGCCCTGCTGCGCCAGCACATCGAGCGTGCGCAGATATTCGACCAGCCCGTACGACAGCGCGCAATCGAACTGCAGCCAGTCGCGATCCGGCCGCATGCCGCCGTAGCGCAGCAGGTTGCGGGCATCCTGGTGCGAGAACAGATTTTCGCCGGTCGCCATCGGACCCGGATAGAATTCCGCAAGCGCGGCCTGCAGCGCGTAGTCGAGCGGATCGCCAGCCTCCTCGTACCAGAACAGCGGGTAGTCGCGCAGCATCTTGGCATAGGCGATGGCGGTCTCGAGATCGAAACGTCCGTTGGCATCGACGGCAAGCCGCGCCTGCGAGCCGATCTCCTTCAACACGGCCTCGATCCGTCCGCGGTCCTCGCCGAGCGAGGCGCCGCCGATCTTCATCTTGACCACATTGTAGCCGCGGCCGAGATAACCGCGCATCTCGGCCTGCAGCGCCGAATTATCCTTGCCCGGATAGTAATAGCCGCCGGCCGCATAGACGAAGACGCGGGGGTTGGCTTCGCGGCCCTTCTGTTCGGCGAGCAGCCGAAACAGCGGCTTGCCGGCGATCTTGGCGACCGCGTCCCAGATCGCCATGTCGAGCGTGCCGACGGCGACCGAGCGCTCGCCATGCCCGCCCGGCTTTTCGTTGGACATCATCGCGGCCCAGATCTTTTGCGGATCGAGATTGGTGCCTTCGTCGTCGAGCAGGCTGTTGGGCTCGGCTTCGACGATGCGGTTGCGAAAGCGTTCCCGGATCAGGCCGCCTTGACCGTAGCGGCCGTTGGAATTGAAGCCATATCCGACCACGCGGCGACCGTCGCGCACGACATCCGTGACCACGGCGACAAGGCTCGTCGTCATTTTTGAGAAGTCGATATAGGCATTACGGATCGGGGAGGCGATCGGCTTGGTGATTTCGAGGACATCGACGATGCGCATGGTATTTTCCCTCGTTTGGCTACGTTTCGAACAGATCGTTAGGGCTGGATCGAGCCGGAATCCAATGCTAATCCCGGACCTGGTTATGTGGATTCGGCATTACCGATGGAACTGATCTGGCTTGAAGATTATCTGGCGCTCGCGGAAACCCTGAATTTTTCCAGGGCGGCCGAGGCGCGTCATGTCACCCAACCGGCCTTCAGCCGCAGGATCCGCGCGCTGGAGGACTGGATCGGCGCGGAACTATTCAGCCGCTCGACCCAAGGCGTCGCGCTTACCCCGGCCGGCGAGCATTTTCACAATCAGGCGGAGGTCCTGACCCGCGCCCTGCACCAACTGCGCCGCGACACCATGGAGGCGTCCGGCCGTGGTGCCCGAGCGGTGTCGATCGCGGCGACGCACGTGCTGTCCTTCACCTTCTTCCCGAAATGGGTTCGCGGCCATGAAGCGGTGCTGGCGCTCGGCAATCTCCATTTGATCTCCGACAGCATGCAGGCCTGCGAGCAGATGATGCTGCGGGGAGATGCGCAATTCCTGCTGTGTCACCACCATCCGAATGTGAGCAGCCGGCTGGAGGCCGGTCAGTTCAAGAGCATCGTGGTGGGGGCAGATACGCTGGTGCCGCTCAGCGCGCCCGGCCAAAACGGCACGCCGCGCTGGTCGCTTGATGGTTTTGAGCCGGCGAAATATCTCGCCTATAGCGCGCAATCCGGATTGGGCCGGATCGTCGCGGCCCGCTGGGGCGCGAAGGACCACCGCTTTGCGATCGAGACGGTCTTTACGTCGCATCTCGCCGCCACGCTGCTCTCGATGGCCCGCGCCGGGGACGGCGTGGCATGGCTGCCGCTGACGCTGGCGGAAGAGGACATCGTGGCCGGGCGACTGGTCGAAGCAGGCAATCCGGAATTCGAGATACCGATCGAAATCCGCCTGTTTCGTCCGCTCGCGCGTCAGGGCGATGCGGCGGAGTCGGTTTGGGCGGCCTTCGCGCGGGCCTGAAATTTCCCGACGCAGGTCCGACGGAATGCGTCTGAAGACGACGCTCTATTCCACGCCCGCTTCCTGCGGCGTGAATTCATAGACCGATGAGCAGAACTCGCAGGTCACGACCACCTTGCCATCCTTCACCATGTCGGCGCGGTCATTGGGCGCGAAGCTGGCGAGCATTGCCGATACCGCGTCGCGCGAGCAGGAACATTTGGCGCGCAACGGCAGGGGCGCGAACACCCGAACGCCGCGCTCGTGAAACAACCGGTACAACAGCCGCTCGCCCGACAAATCGGGATCGATCAGTTCGACATCCTCGACGGTCGAGATCAGCGACTGGCCCTCGACCCAGGCATCGTCTTCGGCGACCACATGCGTCACCGCGCCCTCCGGGGCATCGCCCGGATCCAGATCGGGCTGCCGTGCCCGCTCCGGCGCCTTGGGCAGAAATTGCAGCAGCATGCCGCCGGCGCGCCAGCGATGTTTCGGTCCCTCGCCGCCGCCGCGCCATTCCTCACCCACCGCCAGCCGCACCCGGGTTGGAATCTGTTCCGAGCGCAGGAAATATTCATGCGCGGCGTCTTCCAGGGTACCGCCTTCGAGCGCCACCAGCCCCTGATAGCGGCTCATATCCGGCCCCTGATCGATGGTCATCGCGAGATGGCCTTTGCCGAGCAGCGCGCCGGAATCCAGACCGTCCGCCAGCCGCCTGGCATCGAAGCGCGCATAGGCGCGCAGGCGATCCGGCGCCTGGAAATCCACGATCAGGAACGACACCGGACCATCGGTCTGGGTCTGCAGGATGAAGCGGCCGTCGAATTTCAAGGACGAGCCGAGCAGCGTGGTGAGCACGATCGCCTCGCCGAGCAGCTTGCCGACCGCGGGCGGATAATCGTGCTTGGTGAGGACGTCGTCGAGCGCGGGGCCGAGCCGCGTCAGGCGGCCGCGCAGATCGAGCGACGCGACCTCGAACGGCAGCACCGCATCATCGACCGGAACGGCCGACGGCGCGCGGACCGGGGTTTGCAAGGGGATTTTGATGTCGGGGGATTGTGAGGTCATGGGGCTTTATCTGGGGTCGGCGGATGTAAAACGAACGGGGCCCGAGGATGTCGAAATTCCTTCCACCAGTCGTCCCGGCGAACGCCGGGACCCATAACCACCGATGTTGATCGTTACAAAAGGTGTCTACCATATCGCGAAAAATGAAGACCTCGCGGTATGGGTGCCGGCATTCGCCGGGACGACGATTTTGTGAACAGCCCGCTACGCCACCATCTCGAAGCACCACGCCAGAATACCCTTTTGCGCGTGCAGGCGGTTCTCGGCCTCGTCGAAGACGACCGACTGCGGGCCGTCGATCACCTCATCGGTCACTTCGTCACCGCGATGCGCGGGCAGGCAATGCATAAACAGCGCATCGGGCTTGGCCAGCGACATCAGCTTGGCGTTGACCTGATAGGGCTTGAGCAAATTGTGGCGGTGCTCGCCATCCTTGTCGCCCATCGAGAACCATGTGTCGGTGACCACGCAATCGGCGCCGCGCACCGCGGCTTCCGGATCGTTGCCGAGCACGATCGGCGCCTGCGTCGCCTTGATCCAGTCCTTCATCGACTTGTTCGGCGCCAGTTGCGGCGGGGTCGCGACGCGGAGATTGAAACGGAATCGTTCCGCCGCGTGCGCCCATGACGCCAGCACATTGTTGTCGTCGCCGGTCCAGGCGACCGTGCGGCCCTCGATCGGACCGCGATGCTCCTCGAACGTCATCAGGTCCGCCATCACCTGGCAGGGATGCGACCGCCGCGTCAGACCGTTGATGACGGGCACGGTGGCGTACGCGGCAAGCTCAAGCAGCGCTTCATGGTTGAGGATGCGGATCATGATGGCATCGACGTAGCGCGACAGCACCCGCGCGGTGTCGGCGATGGTCTCGCCGCGCCCGAGCTGCATTTCCGCGCCGGTCAGCATGATCGATTCACCGCCGAGCTGGCGCATGCCGACGTCGAACGATACCCGGGTGCGGGTCGAGGGCTTCTCGAAAATCATCGCCAGGGTCTTGCCCTCGAGCGGCCGGGCCGGCTTCGCATCCTGCTTTTTTTGCGCCTTCAGTTTCGCCTTCATGGCGATGCTGGCGTCGAGCATCGTGCGCAGCTCTTTGGTCGGAAGCTCGTTGAGATCGAGAAAATGGCGCGGCGGCTTGCTCATCGCGCCGCCGCCCGTTTCAACTGATCGCCGGAAAGCGCGGTGCAGGCGCGATCGAGCCGCTGCACGGCATCCTCGATCTCCGCCTCGGTGACGATCAACGGCGGCAGCAACCGCACCACATTGTCGCCGGCGCCGACCGTCAGCAGTTTTTCGTCGCGCAACGCCGTCACCAGATCCGCCGACGGCACCACCGCCTTGAGCCCGATCAACAGTCCCTCGCCGCGCACCTCCGCGAGCACATCAGGATGGCGATCGACCACCGAGGCCAGCTTCTGTTTGAGCAGCAGCGACATCTTCTGCACGTGCTCGAAGAAGCCGGGCTTGAGCATGACGTCGAGCACGGCATTGGCCGCCGCAACCGCCAGCGGGTTGCCGCCGAAGGTCGAGCCATGCGAACCCGGCGTCATGCCGGCCGCCGCGTCGGCGGTCGCCAGACAGGCGCCGATCGGAAAGCCGCCGCCGAGCGCCTTGGCCAGCGGCATCACGTCCGGCACAACACCGAGGCGCCGGTAAGCGAACAGGTCGCCGGTGCGGCCCATGCCGGTCTGCACCTCGTCGAAAATCAACAGCAGGCCGTGCTCGTCGCAGAGCTCGCGCAACGCCCTGAAGAACGCATGCGGTGCCGCGCGCACGCCGCCTTCGCCCTGCAGCGGCTCGATCAGGATGCCGGCGGTCTGCGGGCCGATGGCTTTCTTGACGGCTTCGAGATCGCCAAGCAGCACCTGATCGAAACCATCCATCGGCGGGCCGAAGCCCTCGAGGTATTTGGCCGCGCCGGTCGCCGCCAGCGTCGCCAGCGTTCGTCCGTGAAAAGCACCGTCAAAGGTGATGATGCGATAGCGTTCCGGGTGTCCCTTGGCGGCGTGATGTTTGCGCGTGATCTTGATCGCGCATTCCATCGCCTCGGCGCCCGAATTTGCGAAAAACACGAAATCGGCGAAGCTTGCTTCGCACAGCCGTGCCGCGAGCCGCTCGCCGTCCGGGCTCTTGAACAGGTTCGACATGTGCCACAGTTTTGTAGCCTGCTCCTGCAGTGCGGCGACCAGATGCGGATGCGCATGGCCGAGCGCATTCACCGCGACACCTGAGGTGAAGTCGAGATAGCGCTCGCCATTGGTCGCGATCAGCCATGCGCCTTCACCGCGCTCGAAACCGAGATCGACCCTGGCGAATACGGGAAGCAGATGCGACGGCGCGCTGTTGGTCATGGCGATCACTGAGGGTTTGGACCGACCGCGATGTGCGCATTGGCGCGATCACATCAGCAACCAGCCCGGAAAAACAAAACGTGCCGCCTTTTCGGGGCGGCACGTGACAGACATTCTATGCGGGCGGCGACAAGTGTCAACCGGTCCCGTAGGTTTGCGGGGGCATGGAAAAGGCCGATTGCAGTGCTTAAATAGCGGAACATGTGGACGCAATGACGCGGACTCTTGCGCCGGAGTCACGCCATATTGTAGCGTCCTGGCTGTCGGGTACGACATCTCGTGCGGTAGTGCTGATCCTCTAAGTCGCAAATGTTGGCGTAAACGTTCGGGCGCAGATTTCGCGCCCGGCGAGGGCTAAGGGATTCTGTCCGCTGGGATTTTTAGAGCTTTGGCACTGCAGCGCTGCCCCCGATCGGCCGGCGCAACGCGAAGGAAAGAGTGCAATGACGGTATTGACCTGGTCTGACGATCGCGTCGAGCAACTGAAGAAACTCTGGGAAGCCGGACTTTCGGCGAGCCAGATTGCTGCGGAACTCGGAAATGTGACCCGAAATGCCGTGATCGGCAAAGTCCACCGGCTGGGACTTTCCGGCCGCGCCAAGAGCCCCTCTTCAGCGGCGCCGCGCCAGCGCAAGGCCCGCCCGGCCCAGCACATGATGCGGGTTTCGCGGCCGGTCTCGCGCGGCAACACCGCGCTGGCCCACGCCTTCGAGGTCGAACTCGAACCGGATCCGGTCGCCTATGACAACGTCGTGCCGATGAGCCAGCGGCTGTCATTGCTGGAATTGAACGAGGCGACCTGCCACTGGCCGATCGGCGATCCCTCCAGTTCGGAATTCTTCTTCTGCGGCGGCAAGGCGCTGACCAGCCTGCCCTATTGCGCGCATCACTCGCGGATCGCCTATCAGCCGGCCTCCGACCGTCGCCGCCAGCCGCCGAAGCCGACGCGGTAGGCCATCGCCGCATGAACTAAGCTAACGACGAAGTGCTCGACTCGTCGGTGCCGCGATCTGACTGCTGCGCAAGAATCCCCCAACCATGGGGCGGCAGCGTAATCTCCGTCGCGGCCCCGTTTTGGCGGACCGCGAGGTCTCCGGCGAGCTTGTCGACGGCAGCCGGGATCGCACGCGTGACCGGCGCATCGGCCAGATTCAGCGCAACCCACAACCGGTTTTCCTCATGGAATGCTTCGAAGGTGAGATCGGTGTTTCGAAGCTCGGTTACTCGACTGCGGGCCCGGTGAAGCCACGGATGCCGGCGCCGCAACCCGATCAGCTGTTGATGAAGCCGATAGGTCGGCCAGCCGAACGACGCCAGATCCGCCTGTGTCGCCGGAAACGCCGGGCGGATGGCGTCGTCGCCGCCGGCCCGGTGTTCCTTGATTCCCCGAAAGGCCTGTTCATCACCGGCATAGATCGACGGCAAGCCGCCGCAAGTCATGAGGATGACGAGCGCGTGGGCAAGGTGCCGTTCGTCCAGCAACTGGCTCGCGATACGCGTGACATCATGATTGCCGATGAATGTCTGCGGCACGAACGTGTCGAGCACCGCATTGTGACGCTCAAGCGCCCAGGCGAGCTCGAAGAAATTGCGATCGTTAAGCGCGCTCCAGATTGCCTTCCATAATTCGTACTGCGTGACCGCGTCGACGCCGTTCTCGCGAACGAAGCCGACATAGTCCCCATGGATCACCTCGGCAAAGATATAGGCATCCGGATGCCGGGCGCGAACTGCGGACAAGACGCGCGTCCAGAACCGCCGTGGAACAGCGTAAGCGGCGTCAAGCCGCCATCCATCGACGCCGCGCTCGAGCCAATGGCTCATGACGCGCATGACATAATCCTCGACCGCGGGCTCATCGTGATTAAGAGCGACCAGCTGCCGATGACCCTCGAACGTCGCATAGTCGGGCTGCTGGCCCAAAGCTGCGTCCGTTGGCCAGGTCAGGCGAAACCACGAGGCTTCCGTTGAACGCGGGCCAGCCGCGATGGCGCGCTGGAAAGCCGGGTATTCGCGGCCGACATGATTGAACACGCCATCGAGAACGACACGCAAGCCGCGGCGATGCGCAGCGTCAATGAGCGCATCGAAATCGTCGCTGTCCCCAAGCCGCTTGTCGATTTGAAAATGGTCGATGGTGTCGTAGCCATGGGTCGACGAGGCGAAGATCGGCCCAAGCAATATCCCGGACACGCCCAGATTCACGGCGTAATCCAGCCACGCCACAAGGTGGCCGAGGCGATGCGCTACACCAGAGCACGCACGAGCCTCCCGTTCGGCTCCGACGAAGCCGAGCGGGTAAACCTGCCACCAGATTGCCCGCTCGACCCAGGAACGCAAGCCTTACTCCACTTTCGCAAACCGGTCGTCGAGCGCGTAGCCGGCACCGCGCACGGTACGGATCGGATCCTGCTCGCGGCCGGGATTGAGCAATTTGCGCAGCCGCCCGATATGCACATCGACGGTGCGCTCGTCGATATAGATATCGCGGCCCCAGACGCTGTCGAGCAGTTGCTCGCGGCTGAACACGCGACCCGGATGTTCCAGGAAAAACTCCAGCAGGCGATATTCGGTCGGGCCGAGATCGACCGGACGGCCCGAGCGGGCGACACGGCGTTTCTCGCGATCGAGTTCAATATCGCCATAGGTGAGAACCGTGGCGAGGCGTTCGGGACTGGCGCGGCGCAACAGGCCCCGCACCCGCGCCAGCAATTCCGGCACCGAGAACGGCTTGACGATGTAATCGTCGGCGCCGGTCGCCAGACCCCTGACGCGCTCGCTTTCCTCGCCGCGCGCGGTCAGCATGATGATGGGCAACTGCCGGGTTTCCGGCCGCGCCCGCAGCCGCCGACACAGCTCGATCCCGGACAGGCCCGGCAGCATCCAGTCGAGCACGATCAGGTCGGGAACACGCTCCTTGAGACGGGTATCGGCGTCATCGCCGCGCCCGACGGTTTCGACATCATAGCCTTCGGCGTCGAGGTTGTAGCGCAACAGCGTGGTGAGCGCTTCCTCGTCTTCCACCACCAGAATGCGCGCGCTCATGTGCATAGCCTTCTCATGTTGTTTTCGAAATCGCTGATTCAGTTTCCAGGAACAGTGGTGGCAAAGGCCGTCATGTCGCCCTTAGGGCGCTTGTCGAGTATCTGCTGGCCCTCGATCATGTAAAATACGGTTTCCGCGATATTGGTGGCGTGGTCGCCGATCCGTTCGATGTTCTTGGCACAGAACATCAGATGGATGCAGAAACTGATATTGCGCGGATCTTCCATCATGTAGGTCAGAAGTTCGCGGAACAGCGAGGTGCAGATGGCGTCGACTTCCTCGTCGCCCTTCCAGACCGTCATCGCCGCCGGCAGATCGTGCGCCGCGTAGGCGTCGAGCACGGACTTGACCTGCGACTGCACGAGGTCGGTCATGTGTTCGAGGCCGCGGATCAGCTTCAGCGGCTGGAAATCGCTCTCCAGCGCCGCGACGCGCTTGCCCATATTCTTGGCAAGGTCGCCGATCCGCTCGAGATCGGTTGCGACCCGCATCGCGCCGACGATTTCGCGCAAGTCCACCGCCATTGGTTGACGCCGCGCGATGGTCAGCACCGCGCGCTCTTCGATCACGCGCTGCAGATTGTCGATTTCCGCGTCGGCCATGACCACGCGTTTGCCGAGCGCGACGTCGCGGCGGATCAGCGCATCGACGGACTCGACGATCATGCGTTCGGCCAGGCCGCCCATTTCCGCAACCAGCCGGGTCAGCTCCTGCAGATCGCTGTCGAACGCCTTGGCGGTATGTTCTGAGACCATCCTGATTCTCCCTTAGCCGAACCGGCCGGTAATGTAGTCCTGGGTACGTCGATCGTTCGGCGACGTGAAGATCTTGTTGGTTTCGTCGAATTCGATCAGTTCACCGAGATACATGAACGCGGTCTTGTCCGAGACGCGCGCGGCCTGCTGCATATTGTGGGTGACGATGGCGATGGTGTAGTCCTCAGCCAGTTCCTGGATCAGTTCCTCGATCTTGGCGGTCGAAATCGGATCGAGCGCCGAGCACGGTTCGTCGAACAGAATCACCTCGGGACGCACGGCCACGGTGCGGGCGATGCAGAGCCGCTGCTGCTGGCCGCCGGACAGGCTGAGGCCGCTGGAGTTCAGCTTGTCCTTGACCTCGTTCCAGAGCGCCCCGCCGCGCAGCGCCTTCTCGACGCGGCCATCCATCTCCGACCTGGAAATCTTCTCATAGAGCCGGATACCGAACGCGATGTTTTCGTAGATCGTCATCGGGAACGGTGTCGGCTTCTGGAACACCATGCCGACCCGCGCCCGCAGCAGATTGAGATCGAGCTTGGGATCGAGAATATTGGTCTGGTCGAGCATCAGCTGGCCGGTGGCGCGCTGCCCCGGATAGAGATCGTACATCCGGTTGAAGATCCGCAGCAAGGTCGATTTGCCGCAACCGGACGGGCCGATGAAAGCCGTGACGCGATGGTTGCCCAGCGTAATGTTGATGTTCTTCAGCGCGTGGTTCTCTCCGTAATAGAAATTCAGGCCGCGCGCGGTGACCTTGGCCGGCGCATCCGCCTGACCGGACACCGCCGGCGCGGGCGCGCTTGGAACACTCACGGATACGGAAACGTCGGTCATTTTGCAGTCCTCTCGGCGCCAAGAACGCGCGCGCCAATATTCAGGGCGAGTACGGTGAGCGTGATGATCAAGGCCCCGCTCCAGGCGAGCTGCTTCCAGTAGGCATAGGGGCTTTGCACGAAATTATTGATGGTCACCGGCAGATTGGCCATCGTCTTGGTCAGGTCGAGGCTGAAGAACTGATTGCTCAGCGCGGTGAACAACAGCGGCGCGGTTTCGCCGGCAACGCGCGCGGTCGCCAGCAGCACGCCGGTGATCAGCCCGGAGCGCGCCGCGCGATAGGCGATGCGCTTGATCACCAGCGAGCGCGGCAGGCCGAGCGCGGAGGCCGCCTCGCGCAGCGGATTGGGCACCAGCAGCAGCATGTCTTCGGTGGTGCGAACCACGACGGGAATCACGATCACGGCCAGCGCCAGCGAGCCGGCGAAAGCCG
>Ga0302310_10002774_pt1 | contig 13846 bp, 9 predicted proteins | sample III_Palsa_N1_2_FD_200451 | JGI IMG/M metagenome (GOLD analysis project Ga0302310, IMG submission 200451) | Peat permafrost microbial communities from Stordalen Mire near Abisko, Sweden - III_Palsa_N1_2 | ecosystem: Environmental > Terrestrial > Soil > Palsa > Peat permafrost | place: Sweden... | reverse complement strand
AAGCCTTGTGCTTGTCTTGACCGTGACCTAATCCCTCAACCATTGTCCGCGCGATCGCAAGGCGATTGCGGAGGCCTTCGACTGTTCCGAAGGCGTCGCAACCAGGAGCCCAGGGTTTTGGACGCAGCCGCGGTCACAGCATCCCCAGCCGGTTCGGTGGAACCGCTTGCGCGGCTCGCGGGCGCGGATATGGCCCGGGTGGATGTGCTGATCACCGCGCGCATGGATAGTCCCGTGCCCGTCATCCCCGCGCTGGCCAAACACCTCATCGCCGCTGGCGGCAAACGTCTGAGGCCGCTCCTGACCGTGGCCGCGGCGCGGCTTGCCGGCGCCCGCGATGATGAATGCCTGAAGCTGGCCGCGGCGGTGGAGTTCGTCCACACCGCGACCCTGTTGCACGACGACGTGGTGGATGGCTCCAAACTCCGCCGCGGCAAGGTCGCCGCCCACCTGATCTGGGGCGGATCCTCCAGCGTGCTGGTGGGCGACTTCCTGTTCGCCCGCGCCTTCGAACTGATGGTGGAAGCCGGATCTCTGAGGGCCCTGCAGATCCTGGCCAAGGCCTCCAGCGTGATCGCCGAGGGCGAGGTGCTGCAGCTGACGCGGGCCCACGACCTGAACCTGGACCAGCAGACCTATCTCGACATCATCGGCGCCAAGACCGCCGAACTGTTCGCGGCGGCGGCCGAGGCGGGCGCAGTGTCCGCCGGGGCGCCGGAGCGGGAAATCACCGCCCTTCGGCTGTTCGGCTTCAACCTGGGCATCGCCTTCCAGCTTGTCGACGACGCCCTGGACTATGGCGGCGCCACCGAGACCCTGGGCAAGAACGCCGGCGACGATTTCCGCGAAGGCAAGGCGACGCTGCCGCTGCTGCTGGCCATCGCCCGCACCGGCGCGCGCGAGACGGCGTTCTGGGAGCGCACGGTGACCAGGCTGGATCAGACCGACGCCGACTTCCGCCGCGCCCGCGAACTGATCATCGGCGCCGGCGCCGTGCAGGCGACGGGCGATCTTTCCCGCCATTACGCCGACGAGGCCAAGGCGGCGCTGAAAGCCTTCCCGGACAACGATTGGCGCCGCGCGCTGGAAGACCTGGCGGATTTCGCCGTGACGCGGGTGGCGTAGAGAAGAACGCCATCGAGCGGGCCATTCGCCCGCACCATCGGGGGAGCAGTGAATGGTCAGGAACCTCTGCTTCGGCGCCACCCTGTTCTGCCTGGCCCTGCTGCTCGCAGGCCCCTCGGTCGCCAAGGATGGATCGCTGTCGCCGAGGTCGGGGTCATCAAAGACCCAGGCGGTCGATCGCCTATTTGCGCAGTGGACCAAACCGGACACGGCCGGAGCTGTGGTGGCCATCGTCCAGGACGGCAAGATCATCTACAGCCGCGGCTACGGCATGGCCAACCTGGAATATGACGAACCCAACACGCCTGCGACCGTCTTCCATCTGGCGTCGGTGTCGAAGCAGTTCACGGCCTTCGCGATCTATCTTCTCGCGCAAGACGGCAAACTCTCCCTCGACGACGACGTCCGGAAATATCTTCCGCAGCTGCATGACTTCGGCAAGACGGTGACGCTTCGGGAGCTGCTACACCACACCAGCGGCGTGCGCGACCAATGGAACTTACTGGCGTTGGGCGGATGGCGCCTGGATGACGAGATCACCGACGCGGACGTATCGCGCCTGCTGTTTCGGCAGACCGAGCTGAACTTCCCGCCCGGCGATCAATTCCTGTACAGCAACAGCGGCTACACGCTCTTGGCCATGGTTGTGCAACGGGTGTCCGGCATGCCGTTGCCCGAGTTCGCCCAGAAGCGCATCTTCCAGCCTCTGGGCATGACCCATACCCATTTCCAGGCCAACTATCGCTTGGTGGTGAAGAACCGGGCCTATTCATATGCTCCGGGTGACGACGGGCGGTACAAGTACATCGCTCTTTCCTATTCGACCGTAGGCCCATCCAGCCTGTTCTCCACCGTTGGCGACCTGGCCCGTTGGGACGAGAACTTCTACAGCGGGCAAGTCGGCGGCCGGGCGCTGCTTTCCGACATGCAGATCAAGGGCAAGCTGAACAACGGCAAGGAAATCCCGTACGCCTCGGGGCTGATCATCGAGAAGTACCGCGGGCTCAACACGGTTTCGCACAGCGGCGGCGACGCAGGATATCGCACCAACATTCTGCGATTTCCGGACCAGCACTTCTCGGTCATCGTGCTCGCCAACGCTGGGGATATGGATCCGCCGGATCTGTCCTTGCGGATCGCCGACATCTATCTGAAGGATCGTCTGGATCCTGCGCCCGCCAAACTGGCGCCCTCCAAGAAGCCGCAGATCGAGATCGATCCAAAACTTCTCGACCCCTACCTCGGGGATTACGAGATCGCACCTGGCGTCATCTTCACGTTTACGCGGGAGAACGGCCAACTGGTGTCGCAGGTCACGGGACAGTCGAAGGTGCCGCTCCTGGCCGCCTCCAACACCCGCTTTCATCCGGTCACGATCGATGCCGACATCGAGTTCGACGGCCCGGTGGTGAGCGGCAAAGTCCAGAGCGGCGTGATCCACCAGGGCGGCCAAAGCGTGCGGTTCAAGCGGATCGACATCCCGTTGCTAACGCCGGCGCAGCTGAAGCCCTTCGAGGGCAAATTCTATAGCGACGAACTTGGCGTCATCTATGAGATCAAGGAAAAGGACGGCGTCCTGACCGTGGGCTATCCACGCGGTGAGATGGCATTGCAACCGTCGGGAAAGGCGATGTTCGCCGCGGACTTTCCCATCGGCTTGTTGAAATTCAACTGCGACGAGGGCGGCGGCTGCAACGCCTTCACCCTGGACTCCGGGCGGGTTCAGAAGTTGCGTTTCGTCAAGGTGGCGATCACGCCGATTGCCGCCAAATGATGTGGCCAGGCTAGCAGCCGCGTCCCTCCCGCCCAAGGAGAGGGTTCCCGGATGGGCCTACTTCAACGACCCGCAGAACCGCTGGATGCGCACGCACGCTTCTTCGAGCAGTTCGTTCGACGTCGCATAGGAGATACGGAAAAAGGGCGACAGGCCGAACGCGCCGCCGTGCACCGCCGCGCAGCCCTCGGCGCCGAGCAACTCCACCACAAAGTCTTCGTCGGTCTCGATCCGCTTGCCCGACGGCGCGGTCTTGCCGATCAGGGCCTCGAGCGACGGATAGACATAGAAGGCCCCCTCCGGCGTCGGGCAGCGCAAGCCGTTGGCCTGGTTCAGCATCGACACCACCAGGTCGCGGCGGGTCTCAAACAGTTTGGCGTTCGGCTTGATGAAGGCCTGGGTCCCGTTCAGCGCCTCCACCGCCGCCCACTGCGAGATCGACGACGGGTTGGAGGTGGTCTGGCTCATGACCTTGGCCATGGCCTTGATCAGCGGCTCGGGACCGGCGGCGTAGCCGATCCGCCAGCCGGTCATGGCGTAGGCCTTGGAGACCCCGTTCATGGTCAGGGTGCGATCATAGAGGCCAGGCTCGACCTGGGCGATGGTGGTGTATTCGAAGTCGCCATAGATCAGGTGCTCGTACATGTCGTCCGTCAGGATCCACACCTGCGGATGGCGCATCAGCACCTCGGTCAGCGCCTTCAGCTCGGCGCGCGTATAGGCGGCGCCAGAGGGGTTGGACGGCGAGTTGATCATCAGCCAGCGGGTGCGCGGCGTGATCGCCGCCTCCAGGTCCGCCGGACGCATCTTGAAGCCGCTCTCGGCGGTGGTCATCACCGGCACGGGCTTGCCGCCGCACAGCAGCGCCATGTCAGGGTAGGAGACCCAATAGGGCGCGGGGATGATCACCTCGTCGCCGGGGTTCAGGGTCGCGGCGAAGGCGTTGAAAATCACCGGCTTGCCGCCGGGCGAAACATTGATCTGCGAGGGCTTGTAGCTAAGGCCGTTCTCGCGCGCGAACTTGGCGCAGATGGCCTGCTTCAGCTCGGGGATGCCGTCGACATCGGTGTACTTGGTCTTGCCGTCGCGGATCGCCTTGATCGCGGCTTCCTTGATGTTGTCGGGCGTGTCGAAATCCGGCTCGCCGACGCCGAGGGAGATCACGTCGCGGCCCTCGCGCATCAGCTCGCGCGCTTTGGCCGTCGCCGCCATGGTGGCGGACGGCTTGACGCGGCTGAGGGCGACGGACTCGGCGAACATGGGGGGTCCTCGAAATTTGGAGACGCGGGCTTTTACGCGGCGGGGCGGAGCGGTGCAATGCGCGTTGGCGCGCGCTCGCAAACCGCGGCCTAGAATCCAGGCCTGAATGCCTCTAATGCTGTCGCCGACGAGACAAGGCGAGCCGCAAACGCCGCCGATCCGGGGAGGGTTCGAGATGATGAAATCCAGGTTGATGTTGGGCGCGGGCTCGGCCGCCGTGGCCCTGTTCTGCGCGGCGACAGCGGCGTCGGCCGCCCCGGACCTCACCAAGAGCCTCGTGCCCGGCTACCCCGACGTGGTCGCCGAATACCTGCAGATCCCCGGCTTCAAGGCGGCCGGAACGCCAGCGCCGCTGAACACCGCCAGCTTCCTGCGCCTTCGCGCCGCGTCCGACGGCGACAAGCCGGCGCCGGCGAACGCGGTGATCATCGCCATGCCGGGCTTCTCCTCGACCCCGCCGCACTGGCTGTGGCTCGCGACCCAGCTGGTGCACAAGGCCCAGCAGCAGACCTGCGACGACGGCCAGCCCTGCCGGGTCGAGGTGTGGGTGATCCAGCGCCGCGGGGCCAACCTGGCCGACACCATCGGCCTGCGCGAAGCCCGCGCGGCGCACGATCCGAAGGTGGCGCTGGACTATTATTTCGGTCCCGATGCGATCGCGCCCGATCCGGCCAGAGGCGGCGCGCCGACCGTCGGCGCCCTGCCGGGCGGTCCGGGCGCCAAATGGAAGACCTTTACCCAGAGGGACCTGTCGTTCATGGCCGACTGGGGCTTCGAGACCTATGCCGGCGACGCCGACCGGATGATCGCCCTGATCCGGCAGAAGACCGGCGCCCACAACATCTTCCTGGCTGGCCACAGCCAGGGCGGCTCCTTCGTCTCCGACTACGCCGGCCGCATGCAGGCGGACGGCAAGCGCGGGCTCGAGAAGCTATCGGGCCTGATCTACCTCGACGCTCAGACCACGCCGGGGACGCCCGGCTCGCCCTCCGCCTCCGACCTGAAGGCCTATGTCGACCACGTCGATGCGCTGCGGTCCGGCAAGGCGCCGGTCTACACCGGCGGTGGCGGCCTGCTCGGCAACCTGGCCGGCCCGATAGGGGCGGCGCAGGCAGAGGTGGTCTTTACCTATCAGGAAATGGCGGACCCAAGCAGCGAGGCCATCTTTGCGCCCATTTCCAAGCCCACATCGCCCAAGGGCGGCGAGGCGTTCCGCTACGCCTTGCGGATGAACTGGCTGGCCTTCGCCGGCTCCAGCTTCGACGTCGACCCGCTGCCGGGCAGCGACATCCAGCTGCCGCCCCTGCGGTTCCTGGGCGAGGGCCTGGGACACCTGGATTTCCGTCCCGTGAAGGGCACGGAGAGCCTGTGCGACCTGGCGCCGCCCGCCAGCATGGGCATGATGGGTCCGCCGCCCAAGCCACAGGCCGGCCCCGGCGCGACCTTCAGCTGCGTGGCCTCGACCGCGATGATCGATCCGGCTAAGGTCTACGGTTGGCTCGAAGGCGGGGCCGACGGCGCCGTGCCCGGCAAGGTGGGCAAGGCCAGGCTCTGGGCGGCGTCGGCGGGCTTCGCGCCAGCTCGCAGCAACATCAAGCCGGTGACGGTGACCTTGGCCGACAGCGGCTCCGCGACCATCGACGCTTCGAACATGGTCGGCAGCAACTTCTACCCGTCGGAGCGGCACGACTTCGACGCCAATTGGTTCGGCAAGTGGGCGGTGATCAAGCTCCAGGTCGACGGCATGAATGTCGACCTCGACAAGACTGGCCTCAACCTGCCGGTCTATGTCGCCCGCCGCAGCGTCTCGCCGCACGCCGACAACCCGTTCGCGCACGCGACCGACTACACCGAGATCAACCGCACCGGGACCTATCAGACCGACGCCGCCAAGGCGGTCTCGCCGATCGATCCGAAGGTCAATGTGGCGCTCTACAACCACACCGACATCGTCTCGGCGGACGACTCCCTGGCCGGACAGGTGCGCCCCGGCGAGCCCGGCGCCAGCGCTGTTTCGGACACCCTGATCGACTGGGTGCTGAAACGCAGCAAGGGCAGGGCCGAGGTGCCGACGCCGAAGCAGCTTGGGGTTATGGAGACCTACTGATTCGAGGGGGCTGATCCAATGCGACCCGCAGCGCTGGGCGCGACCATTCTATTGCTCGCCATGTTGTTGCCGCACACCGCTCGGGCCCAGGACGAGTCGGAATTCGAGCGATCAACCCGTGCGCAACGGTACGCAACCTTCGATATCAGTCCGGTGGACGAGGTTGCAAGGACGGGCGGCCAGTCGCTCCGTGTCTATGTGTACGGGGCCTTCAGTGGGCTACTGCCGGTCATTGTGCTGGACCGCAAATCTCACGGACCTGGTCGGCTCACGGTTATTTCCGGCGCGCGGCGCGGGGGGCTCTGGACCAGGGTTGTGCACACCACCCTGCTGTCGGATGCGGTCTGGTCGAAGCTCTTCGCCGACGGCCTCAAAGCCGCGGAAGACTGGCAGGCGCTCGATCGACCGGACCCTCACGCGTCCGCGGTGGGGCCAGGCACCGGTCCTGTCGGGGCGATCTATGTCTGCGCTGATGGGCAGACCAGCATTGTCGAGGTCGCCGTTGGCGGTCGCGCCATCCATGCCTCCGAACACGATTGCGAATTCACGGAACTCGGCGATCTCGCGAAGACTCTGGCGGCGCAGGCAGTAACAAGCATTCCAGGCTGCGGCGCCATCGTTCAGCAACAGCGGTACGGTGATCTGACCCGCCTGTTGGTGTGCGGATACATCAGCGGCGACCAACGGCCGGCGACGGAAGTGTTAAACGGCGTATCGGCCCGTCACCTCGTCGCGCAGGCCGCTCCAAACAAAGTTGTCGATTGGCCCGGTGCTCCACGGATCGCCGGGAAAGAGGCTTTTGACAGGCTTTGGGCCAGGCTCGGCACCTCCAACGCAGCTCACTTCCAGCTCGATGAAGTCCATGGCGTCAACGCCCATCGAGTCTTGGTCCGCGGCTGGATGTACAGTCTGATCAATGCAGATGATGCTGAACACCAGCGGGCGCCATGTAGGGAAACATGGGAACGCGTGGGCGGGGCCTGGCGATTGGTGCGGCTGACCGTTGGCGTTTTCACGCCTGCCGTTCTTGCGCACGACCCAAGATCGCCTAGTTGACCGGGCGATTGCTCTGATCGGCCGGGCAGCAGTCGCGCCGGCGCCGAAGGCGCTGGGGGTGACGGAGACCTACGAGCTGCTAAGTAGGGCGGCGCGGAACGGAACGCGACGCCGCCTGTTCCGCTGAAGCTGGTCGGTGGCGGCGCGGCCCGCGCATCGTGGTTTGTCGGCGAAGGCTCCTGATGCGGCGTGACGACCAGACCGTATCCTTGAGTGTCTGGCTCGGCTTCGCGACCATGTGCCTTGGCATGTTCATGGCCATCCTGGACATCCAGGTGGTCGCGACCTCGCTGCCGACGATCCAGAAGGCGCTGGACGTCCAGCCGGACCAGTTGAGCTGGGTCCAGACCGCCTATCTGATCGCCGAGATCATCGCCATTCCCCTGACCGGGTTCCTGACCAGGGCGCTGACCACGCGATGGCTGTTCGTGTCGGCTATCAGCGTGTTCACGCTTGCCTCCGCCGGCTGCGCGGCGAGCCAGACCTTCGAGAGCCTGATCGCGTTTCGCGTGCTGCAGGGCTTCTCGGGCGGGACCCTGATCCCCGCCGTCTTTTCCGTGGTCTTCCTGCTGTTTCCGTTCCGCCTGCAAGGCGTCGCCACGACGATCGCCGGCGTGCTGGCTGTGCTGGCGCCGACAGTGGGTCCCATCGTCGGTGGCTGGATCACCCAGACCTATTCCTGGCACTGGCTGTTTCTGATCAATATCCTCCCAGGCGCCGTTGCAGCGGTCGGCGGCGCGGTCTTCCTGGTTCGCGAAAACACCTACCTGCGCTCCCTTCGCGCCGTGGATGGCGTCGCCCTGCTGTTGATGGCCATCGCCCTGGCGTCGCTCGAGATCGGATTGAAGCAGGCGCCGGATCGAGGCTGGGCCTCGCCGCTGGTGTTGAGTCTGCTGGCCGTGAGCGTAGTCAGCGCGGCGGGCTTCATCGGGCGATCCACGGGCGCCAGGCGGCCGATCGTCGAGTTGCGCACGCTCAGGGATCGCAACTTTGCCATCGGCTGCGCCCTGAGTTTTGTCCTGGGCATCGGCCTGTTCGGGTCGGTCTATCTGATGCCGGTCTTTCTCGCCTTCGTGCGAGGTCACAACGCCCTGCAGATCGGCGAGATCATGCTTGTCACCGGCGTGGCCCAACTGGCGACGGCGCCGATCGCCGTGGCGCTCGAGCGACGCGTGGACGCCCGCCTTTTGACGGGGTTCGGTTTCCTGCTGTTTGGCCTGGGCCTGGGCATGAGCGCCTTCGAAACCACCCAGACGGACTTTGGCCAGATGGTCTGGCCGCAGATCGTCAGGGGCGTGGCGATCATGTTCTGCCTGCTTCCGCCGACGCGGATGGCCCTCGGCAGGCTCGAGGCGGCGCAGGTGCCCGACGCGAGCGGGCTGTTCAACCTGATGCGCAATCTCGGCGGCGCCATCGGCCTGGCGCTGATCGACACGGTGATCTACGGCCGCGCCCCCACCCTGGCGGCGCATATCGTCGAGCGGCTGCAGCAGGGCGATGTCGATACCGCCCGCGCCGTCGGCATTCCGTTGGCAATGTTCAAGGCGCAAGGGACCGCGCCGCTGGATGCCGACACCGCGGCCATGCTGCGGCCAATGGTGGCGCACCTTTCACTGGCCCAGGCCATGAACGAGGCCTGGGCCTTGGTCGCCGTGCTGACCCTGATCGCGCTGCTCGCGGTCCCGTTTGCAAAACCGGAACGTCGAGCGCCGTCTGGAGCCGACCCCGCGGTCGAGTAGCGCGCCGGCTTGCTGGAGGAGAACAATTTCGGGTGAGCCGCGTTAGCCTAGTCTGGCTGGGCGAGGAGGAAGCGGAGTATGGCCAACGAGGGGAAGGTCGGCCCGACACCGGCTGGCTCGCCGCTGCTTGCCGCGCACCGTTACAGTGTGACGGCGATGACGCTGCACTGGCTGATCGCCCTGCTGATCTTCGTCCAGATCTGCCTCGGCTGGTACATGAACGAGGTGCTGCCGGACCATTCGCCGGCCCAGGCAAATATTGAATCGATCCACATATCGCTTGGTCTGACGATCCTGATGCTGGTCCTGGCAAGGATCGTTGTCCGGCTGATCTATCGCCCGCCGCCGCTGCCGGCGGGGCTGGCGCCCTGGGAGCGCTACCTCGCGCACACCTCGCATCTGGTTTTCTATATCCTCATGCTGGCGATGCCGCTGACGGGGTGGGCGCTGGTGTCGATGGGCAACAAGCCCATCTCATTCTGGGGTCTGCCCTGGCCGCATCTGCCCGGCGTGGCGATGATTTTCGGGGCGTCTCCGCCAAAACCGGTGCGCCATGAGCTGTCCCACATCCATGTCTACATCCTGATCTGGATCGTGCTGATCAACCTGGCCCTGCACGTGGCGGGCGCTCTGAAGCATCAGTTCGACGGCAGCCCGGTGCTCTGGCGGATGACGCCGTTGAAGCCGCCCCAGACGTCCGTTTCCGCCGGCGCATCGCGACCGGATCTGACGTCCCGCTAGGAGGCGAGCGCGTCAACGTCCACGACGGTCCGATCCGCAGCGGCCCAGCGATCGAGCGCCTGCAACAGACGCATGGGGTTGATCGGCTTGCCCAGGTGATCGTCCATGCCGGCCTCGCGGCAGCGGGCGACCTGTTCTGGCAGGACGTTGGCGGTCATGGCGACAATCGGCGTGCGCGCCGCCGCGCTGTCCCCCATCGCGCGGATGCGACGCGTGGCGGTCAGGCCGTCCATGATCGGCATCTGCACGTCCATGAGGACCACGTCGTAACGCTGCCGGCTGACCGCTTCGACGGCCTCGGCGCCGTCGCAGGCGGTGTCGATCTCGATCTCGAACGGACCCAGCAGGGTGGTGATCAGCTCGCGATTGACGGCGTTGTCCTCGACCACCAGCACGCGGATGGGACGTTCGAGCGTCGCGCTGGCGTGATCGGGCTCAACGGCGGCGGTCCAGTCACCGGCCAGCGGCAAGTCGACTTCGAGCCAGAAGGTCGAGCCTTCGCCGACCATGCTGGTCGCTCCGATCCGCCCGCCCATGGTCTCGATAATCTGCTTGGAGATCGCCAACCCCAGTCCGGTGCCGCCAAAGCGGCGCGAGACCGAGGCGTCGGCCTGGGTGAAGCGCACGAACAGCTGGTCGATGTGGTCCGCCTCGACGCCGATGCCGCTGTCGCGCACCTCGACCCGTAGCTTGCACACGTCCGTCTCGATCCGATGCGAGAACGCCAGCTCCACGCCGCCCGTGCGGGTGAACTTGATCGCGTTGGACAGGAAGTTGAGCAGCACCTGGCGCAGGCGCGCCGCATCGCCCACCAGCGCCGGCATGGCCTCGTCGACCGCGACGGTCAGGGCCAAGCCTTTTGCGGCGGCCTGATCGGCGACGATGGCGGCGGTCGAGCGCGCCGTCTCCGCCGGATCGAAGGGCTCCGGATCCAGCTCAAGGCCGCCGGCTTCCAGCTTGGAGAAGTCCAGGATGTCGCCGATCACGCCGAGCAGGGTCTGGCTGGCGTCATGGATCAGGCCAACCTGGCGAGCGTCGCGCTGCGACAGGGCCTCGGATTTGCGCAGCACGCCGGAGAAACCGAGGATGGCGGTCAGCGGCGTACGCAGCTCGTGGGTCATATTGGCGAGGAAGTCGGTCTTGGCGGCCGCCGCGGCCTCCGACCGCGCAAGGGCGTCCATCAGCTCGCCTTCGAGCGCCTTCTTGTGGGTGATGTCACGCGAGACGCCCAGCAGCCGGCCGCTGCCATCACTCAGCCGCGAGAAGGTCGTCTCGGCCCAGACCGTGGCTCCGTCCTTGGTGAACACCCGGTAGTCGAGCGTCTGGGGCCCTGACTCCAGCGTTGTCGCCTGGATGAAGGCCTGCACCATCTCGGTGTCTTCGGGGTGCATGTAGGTGTAGTTGGGCGTGACCAGCAGCTCGCCGGGCGAGAATTTCAGGATGCGCTCGATCGAGGGCGATACGTAGAGCCGCTGATTATCCACCGACGCCAGGGAGATGACGTCGTTGACGTTGTCCGCCAGAAGTCGGTAGCTCAGCTCGCTGTCGCGAAGGGCCTGCGTGGCCTGGTCGTGACGGCGCCGCACGGCCATGGTCTGGCGAGCGCCGGAGAAGGAAAACGCCACGCTGACCAGTATCAGCAGCCAGACCGTCCAGCCGCCGGGGATGGCCGGGTCGGGCCAGAGCAGCGGCGCCGCCAGCATGCTCGCCGCCGGCGGCAGGCCCGCAAGCAGGTAGCCTGCCCGTGACTGGTAGGCGTAGACCTGGGCGAAGCCGAGGACGCCGAGCCAGAGTATCACCGCGCTGATGCCGCTGGCCGCCGTGCCCAGCCGCCAAAGCAGGGTGCAGAGCACCACCCACGCGGCGACGCCGCCAACCAGACAGACGACGTGCTGCAGACGGGCGCTGTCCGTGACCGGGCGACCCAGGAACTGCTCGCGGGTGGCGAACCAGCTGGCGGCTTCGAGAACGCCAACGAAGGCAATCCAGGCCACGCAGACCGGCCAGGGCAGCATGGTAAGCGCGATCACGCCGACGCCCACCGTGGCGGCCGCGCGCGGTGCGGCGGTCGCGTGGGCGCCCGCAGCTACGTCGTCTAGCCCGTGATCCAAAAAGCCGAACATCGATCGCAATCCCCACGCGCGGGTCCGATCATCGCCAAAAATGATTAATTCCGAATGGCTTGCCGCCCTGGGCCCGCTCCAATCCCCTTGCGCGCCAGGCCCGCATCAGTGTACCCAGCGAACATGGACCGCGCGCCCAACCTTCTTCTGCTTCGGCTTATCTGCCCCTGGGCGCTCTAGGGGCCGCGCATCGTCGCGGCCGGGGCGCGCAGGGGTAACCCGCAAAGCCGCCCTTCAAAAGTCCAGCAGACGAGCCCTTCCATGACCACCCAAACCGATACTACCGCCGCAAATCCTGCGAGCGCTGCCCCTTCGGTCGCCCCCGTGCGCGACAAGGACCGCGTCATCATTTTCGACACCACCATGCGCGATGGCGAACAGTCGCCGGGCGCCTCCATGTCGCTCGAGGAAAAGCTCGAGTTGGCCAAGATCCTCGAGGAGATGAAGGTCGACGTCATTGAGGCGGGCTTTCCCATCGCCTCCAACGGCGACTTCGAGTCCGTTCGTCGGGTGGCGGAAATCGTCACCGAATCCACCATCTGCGGCCTCGCCCGCGCCGGCGTCGCCGATATCGAACGCGCCGGCGAGGCGGTTCGCCCGGCCAAGCGCGGCCGCATCCACACCTTCATCGCCACCAGCCCATTGCACATGAAGGTCAAGCTGCAGATGGAGCCGGAGCAGGTGCTGGAGGCCATCGCCGGCTCGGTGAGCCTGGCGCGCAATCTGTGCGGCGACGTGGAATGGTCCGCCGAAGACGCCACCCGCACCGAGCGCGACTTCCTGCGCCGGGCCGTGGAGGCGGCGATCCGCGCCGGCGCCCAGACCATCAACCTGCCCGACACGGTGGGCTACGCCTATCCCAGCCAGTACGCGGCCATGTTCCGCGACATCATCGAAAACGTGCCCGGCGCGGACGAGGTGATCTTCTCCACCCACTGCCACAACGACCTGGGCCTGGCGGTCGCCAACAGCCTGGAAGGGGTGATGGGCGGCGCGCGTCAGGTGGAATGCACCATCAACGGTCTTGGCGAGCGGGCCGGCAACGCGGCGATGGAAGAGATCGTCATGGCCATCCGCACCCGCGCCGACGCGCTTCAGGTGCACACCGGCATCGTCACCGAACACATCACCCGCGCCTCCCGCTATGTCTCGGCCATCACCGGCTTTCCGGTGCAGTTCAACAAGGCCATCGTCGGCAAGAACGCCTTCGCCCACGAGGCCGGCATCCACCAGGATGGGATGCTGAAGGACCGCGGCACCTACGAGATCATGCAGCCCGAGGACGTGGGCCAGGGCGCCACCAACCTGGTCATGGGCAAGCACTCCGGCCGGGCGGCCTTCCGCGAGAAGCTCAAAGGGCTGGGCTACGAGCTGGGCCAGAACGCCCTGAACGACGCCTTCGTGCGGTTCAAGGAATTGGCCGACAAGAAGAAGGACGTCTACGACGACGACATCATCGCCCTGGTGGATGACGCCCTGGCCAAGGGCGCCGAGCGGATCAAGATCGAGCGCCTGCGGGTGATCGCCGGCACCGAGGGACCGCAGGAAGCCGATCTGAGCATCTCGGTGGACGGCCAACCCCGCCATGCCCTCGCCACCGGGGATGGGGCCGTCGACGCGGTGTTCAACGCCATCCGCAAGGCCGCGCCGCACACCGCGGCGCTTCGCCTGTTCCAGGTGCACGCTGTCACGGAAGGCACCGACGCCCAGGCCAAGGTCTCGGTGCGACTTGAGGATGACGGCCACATCGCCACCGGTCTTGCCGCTGACACCGACACCCTGACGGCCAGCGCCAAGGCCTACATCAACGCGCTCAACAACCTCATCGCCCGCCAGGAAAAGAGTCGTCCGCCGGTGGCGGAGGCGAGCGGGTTTTAGAGGACCTAATTCCCCTCCCCCTTGCGGGGAGGGGTTAGGGGTG